>Ga0308014_1000418_pt1 | contig 12297 bp, 6 predicted proteins | sample Neamet229_FD_203154 | JGI IMG/M metagenome (GOLD analysis project Ga0308014, IMG submission 203154) | Marine microbial communities from water near the shore, Antarctic Ocean - #229 | ecosystem: Environmental > Aquatic > Marine > Unclassified | place: Southern Ocean | collected 2014-07-28 | reverse complement strand
GGAAGCTGGTAGAGCAAGACAAGATGCAGCCAACATGGATGCGTTTAATACCGAAACCGAGAGAGAACAGGGCGAAGTCTTTGCAATGCAACAGGCTGCAGCTCGTAGGGCCGAGTTTGATTCAGCAACAGAGGCTAACATAGCTATGTTTTCTGTTGGTAGGGATATTGGTTCTGATAGGTCTGTTGAGGCTTTCTTAAATAAACAAAAAGAAATTGCTGCGACTGATCTTGGCAGACTTGATAATCAAAGACGAGCTGAGGCTAGTGCCAGAACAAGAGAAGCCATGGCTCTTCGCCGTGGCGGTAGAGTTGCTAGACGTGCTTCTTTACTTAAAGCTACTGGAACAATCTTTAATACTTTTTCTGATGCTTCAAAAACTGCTGCAAATGGAGGGACAAGATAAATGGCTGTAATTAGACAGAAAACTCAAGTCTTTAATAAGCCAGTTGGTGTGCGTAGGATAAACACTGGTGAAGCAGAAATGTGGGAACAAATCAGCCAGCAAGCTGACCAACTAACTGCTAGAGCTTTTGAGGCAGCAGCTAATAATGCTCGCACTGTTGGTGAGGAAACTGCTTTAGCTCAATCTAGTAAACAAATTTCAACTATAAATCCTCTTACTAATGAACCTGAGGCTTATACTCCACCAGCAGAGTTTGGAGAATTTGCCGCTGCTGCTTATCAAAGCATGATTAATAGAAGATTTGAAGAGTCAGTTAATTCTGAACTTACAGCAATGGGAGCAAGTATTGCTTCTAGTTCTAAAAGTGCGAGCCAATATCGTGATGATATGAGTAAGCATGTTAATAATATGTATAATGCAGCTGGAGAGAATACTTATTATAGCAGATATATTACTGAAAAAGGTACTAACTATGTCCACAAAACATACGAATCACTTAAAGCAAAAGAAATTGAAGAAACTAAAGCAGCGATTGAAAGGCAACAAATTGTTGCATCAATTCATGCTGGCAGAAATATAGCACAACAAATTGCATTAGGAATAGATCACAAAAAAATTGAGGAAGATATAGGTATAGAGTACATAAGAGCTTCTGATCTTTTTAAGACAGGTGCTATCACACCCTCACAATATAACTCCGCATTAGATACGCTTGATGGATATAGAGCTTTATCTTCTAATAATTCTTTAGCACAAATATACTCAAACATGACTGAAGCAAACCAAAATTTATTAATGATGGGAATTGATAACCCTAATGTGTTAATGACATTATCCAATGACACAGGAATTGGAAATTTAAATGAATTGGTGTCTGTTGCTTCTATAGCTAGGGGTAAAGATACTCTTCGATCTTCTTTAAAGGCTTCCCAAGAAGCAGCAAGTAATGTTCAACAAGATAATACCGCTACTCTTGTATCAAAACTTACGCCTCAGATTGCGCTTAGTCCAAGTTTTAATACTATAAATATGGCAACTAGTTCAATAGCAGACCCTAAATTAAGATACCAAGTCAAAACTGAACTATACGCTAATTTACTAGAAAAGAAATTAGACTTTATTACATCTGGCAGCAGTAACCGCCTTGATGAATTAGTGGTAGATTTATTAGATTCTAGTTCAGCATTTGGTTCAATTAATAATGTTAAAGATAAAAAAATAATATCCGAATTAAAAAGTTTAACTATGGAAGAGCGAAAAACTTTATCGCAAAAGCTAAATGATAAAAGATCAGCGAAAGCCAGACTGGAAGGCGTAGATATTAAAAAGGCAGAAAATGCATTAAGATCACAAGCCCTTGCTTTTAGTGCTAGTACAGATTTAACAAAAGATTATAAAGAATTACGCAAAAAGATTAACGATTCGTCTCTTTCTAGTGCTACTAAAATTTCACTTACAAATGAAATTGGAGAACACTATACTAAAATTTCGTTACTAAAAGCTAGAGATATTTTACTTGAATCAGCTGACGAATTAACTGCTGTTCTTGATGCGCTTGTTACTGGAAATAATATAAGTTTAACAACGCAAGCACAAAAAGATAAATACAATATGCTTCGTCCAGCATTTGATGAAAGCCGAACTGTTGTAAGTAGCGCATTAAATCAAGAAATTCTTTCTATTAAAAACCAAACTAAACTAACGATTGAAGCTAATACAAATTTAGAATCTGGAATTGGATTTAATAATGGCATAGGACAAAGTCCTGAGAATATTAAAAAGTATATAGACCAATATTTAGCTAACGAAGTTTTATCTGCTAGCAATATAATGTTATTTCCAGAAGTTAATAAACTAATGGAGCAAGGAATTTTAGTACCTCAAGTTTTAGATGTTTTAAGCTCTTCCTTAACAAGCTCTAGTGAACTTGATATTGAAGCAGCTATGAATATTTGGGAGCAATACACAAATTTAAAAGTTACTGGTTCAGATCAAAGAGATTTGCCTTTAGATTTACTTAGAGCGTCTATGACTCAAGAAGATTACGCAAGATATTCTGCTGCCAGTTATATTGGTAGATCAGAAGGTAGAAGTCCTGCAAGTATATTAATAGAACTTAGAAATTATTCTGGTGATTTAAGCAAAGATGTACTTTTTGATGTAACAGGTAAAAGGCAGGGCGTTCTTAAAGATATTCTTAAAGAGGTCAGGGCTAGCCCTCAGTATTCAGAACAAATATTATCTGTTATTAAGATAAAAAAAGCTAGAGGAATTACTATAACTAAAGAAGTAATAACTGAAACAATCTCTAGTTTTACTAAAAATATGATAAAAGACCCAAACGTATTTGGTCCAAATATTGGAGACTCAACTGTTTTTGCTATTCAAGGTTATCTGACTACTAAAGAAATATTAGCTGCTCGAAACTTTTTTACTAATAAATTAGCTCTACATCCAGATAATAAATATGCAAATTATTTAAGAGGTGGTACTGCTGCCGATGCTTTTATAAGGGCTGCTGGTCAAAGCTTTGGCTTTAATTTTTGGGATGGTATGCTTGGAGTTAAAGATAAAATAACTGGTGGTTATCAAAATTTAGTTAATATGAATGATAACCAAAGAATTATTGATGGTGGCAGAGCATTAAACTTTAACGTTATTTTTCAACCAGATGTAGCATCTTTTGACGAGGGTAAGCCTCAGTGGCTTATTGGAATCCCATCTGAAAACGGAGGCTTTGAACCTTTTACAATAGATGGTATGCCTCAATACATGACTAAACCTAAAGACGTGTCTAATATAACTTTGGCTGCTCTTGTTAATTTTCAGCAATCAAAGAGTCGCGGTGGTACTAAAGCTGAACAAGTAACTGCAGAAATTCAATACTTAGCAACTCTTCCACACTTTACAGAAAAACATTTTATGTCAAACGCAGCTGAACAATTTAGATTTTCTGGTATAAGAACAGGGCTTGGAAGTAACGCTAGAGTTCTTGAAGTGTTTAGAGCAAAACGAAAAGCTTACAATGAAAAGGATTTGGTTGAATAATGGAAATAATAGTACCAGAACCAAAACCATTTGACGAAAAGCCAAAAGGCCCAATAGATCAGGCTCCAGCTACATTTGGCGAAACTGCTAATGCAAATTTCAACAAATACATTGATCCAATCATAGCTCAAAATCAAGTGTTCCTAAGCAAAGGCCCTTATGATCCAAACGCTATTAGCCGTGTAGAAGATTTTATAGAAGAGAATGGTATATCGGGTGAGTCAGCACAATATCTTCGTACTTTTGGAATTGGAAGCCAAGAAAACTTTTTAGCTGCAAACGAGTTCCTTGAAAAAAGAGATAGAACAAGAAGCATTCTTGACAGATCAACTGGTCTTAATTTGTTTGCAAGTGACCCACTTGTTTATGCTTCTATAGTAATTCCTTACGCTGGTTTTGCGGCTACTAAATCTTTGGGGTATCTTTTAGCTAGAACATCTACTAATTCTGCAAGTAAAATTGCTGCAGCTAATAAAATAAAACAAGCACATAGCTTAATGGGGCCTAGAAAAAGTTTAACTGCTGGTAATCTTGCTAAAATTACAGCTTTAGACACTGCCGTACTTGATGGAAGTTTAAATTTATCTAAAGCATTAACAGATTTAAGTTTTGGGGAAGATGTAAATACTACTCTAGGCAATGCAGCTTTATTAACAACCGCTACTATAACTGTTAGTTCTGCTTTTGGATATGGACTTGGTAAAGCTCTTATTAGACCAGCGGCTAGCAATAAAAGGGTAGCTGTATTTCACGAAGGTTATAAAACTTATCTTAATAGCATTACTGACAAGCCAATAAAACGTGGTGAAGATTTATCTTATAGTGGACAATGGTTTAATAATTCTTGGTTTACAAAATTTTTACCAAGTCCAGTTAAGGTTACTGTAAATGATAAACTTTTACCTGATTGGGCTGTTGAGGATATGTTAGGTTTAGCTGGGGATAATGGTATGCCGTTAGCTCTACATCAATTAGGTAGAAGCATAGGCACTCCTGTTTATACTAATGCTGCACGCAGACAAGGTGATTGGTATGTAGCTTTAAACAAAATAAATGAAGATCATAGGAAATTAAACTCTCGCGGAAACGCTGAGTTTATGAATGTTCCTGTTGGTGCTTTCTATGAAAAAATACGTTCTAAGCTTGGAATGACAAGTTTTGCTCCAGATCAATGGTACAATCATGTCGGCAGATTAATGGCAGATGATATACCCTATGAGAAAATGACACCCGAAGAAGCATCTTCGGTTCAATCTGCTCGTACTTTCTTTGAAAAATATGGCAAAGAATTGGAAGACGAAGGTTTAATTAATGCTAGAGATATAATGGAAGACACCTATCTTAAAACTGTTGGCAAACAAATGGAGCTTCAAAGTGTAGTTCGAAGTATTATTGATGCGAATAAAAAATGGATGAAGAGTTGGGAAAAAAAGAATCTAACTAAAATTAAAACAACTGAGGCTAAGTTAGTTCCATTAATTAAAGCTTCTTCATCTAGGGGTTTAACTAAAAAACAAATAGATTTTAAGAAAAGATTAGAAACTGAATTAGCTCAAGCTAAAAAAGATAATGCAACTATAGCTGCAAAATTTGAGTTAATTAGAACTGCAAAAAACATAGATGATCTTGCTGCTTTAAATAAAGATTTAGATTTAACACCTCGAATGGGTGGAGCTTTACAAGATATAGGTAAAGCTATGAACGAAACTAAATTGCGTATTGAAAACGCTTTAGACGTAATTAATAAAGGTGGTGGGAAAAAATCTGCTACCAATTATTTACCTAGATTGTTTAATAGACGTAAAATACATAGTGATCGAGATGGATTTAAAAAAATATTAATGGATCATTTTAAAGAAAATCCAGAGGTTACTCTTAAAGGTGATGATGGTTTATTTAAAGTTAAAACATTTGCAATTGATCCAGCATCCCTTGAGCGACGAGCTAATGAAACAATAGAAACTATCTTAGGTGAAACTGATGACGATGCTATTGATGCTATCTTTACTGGGTTTGGCAAGAGTGGGCCTTTAGTCTCCAGGCGATTAAGTATTAATAATTCTAAAGTAAAAGATTATATAGTTACTGACATTAAAGAATTAATGATTGCATATACAAATAAAGTTGCTCCCAAAATTGAGTACCATAAAAGGTTTAGAAACCCCAAAGATGGTAAGCTAATGACTCTTGAAGCTAGGATAGATTATATTCGAGAGCGTATGGTTAAAGAAAAAGTTCCAACAAGAACAATAAATAAATACATTAAAAACTTTGTTCACAGTTATGATAGAGTAGTTGGCACAACATTAAAGCGCCCTGATGCAATAGATACTAAGGTTGCCAACTTTTTGCGGACAGCTACAAACTGGACATTTTTAGGTAGTTCTGGCGTTGCGGCTGTTGGTGACGCAGCTTCATTAGTTATGGATCACGAGTTAAGAGCTGTTGGTTCTGGTCTTTTAGGTTTAATGGACGATTTATCATTAAAGATGTCTAAGCATGAATTAAATTTAGCTGGTGAAGCTTTAGAAATTGTTCGTGGAATTACACATTTAAAATATATGGAAAGTTTAACTAACGATGTTTTTACTAAATCGTTACCTGATAAATTAAATAATGCTTTCTATACATTAAATGGTTTAGCGCCAATAACTGTTACAATTAAAGCTATGGATGGTTTGTTGCGAGGCCATACGATTATTGATGCTTCAATAAATTTAACAAAAGGACAAGCCACTCCATTTGAAAAAACATTTTTAGCTCAATATAATATTACGCCAGATTTAGCTAAGAGAATATCTAAAACTCCTTACGAAAAAAGTCAGGGCAATTTGTTTTTGCCAAATACAGAAGCTTGGGTTGATGATGAAGCTGTGATTGCTTTTAGAAACGCTCTTAATTCTGGCGTTATGAACAGAGTTATTATGGGTACTCCAGCAGATAAACCTATAACTATGGATGGCGTTGCATACATACCAGAAGCTTTTGCTAGGTCTCTACCATTTTACAAAAATCTGCCTAAAGATTCACGCGTTAAAGGTTATGTTAGAATCGAAAGTGGTTTGCTTGCACTGCCATTTACTTTTTATAGTTATTCTTTTGGAGCTTTAAGTAAGATAACAGGCAACCATGCGGCTGGAGCAGTTAGAAATAGAGCAGCTCATATGGCTGTAGCTATGGGTCTTGGCTATTCAATTGTTAAATTCCGCACACCAGACTGGGCTTGGGATGAAATGGATTTTGATGATAAGGTTATGAGATCTTTTGATTTCTCAGGTCTTGCAGCTATTCACAGTGATATGGCTTATAGAACTTTAAGTTTTCTTGCTGAAACAGGTGCAGCAAACCCAGAGAACATGCCAATAAAACCTAAGTATATTGGTGAAGTTGATCCTTTTGCGGCTGGAATTTCCATTCTTGGCGCTCCAGCTGACTGGTCGTATGAAGTAATAAGTGGAGTTAAAGAAATGTTGGGTGGTGATGTTGGTACTGGAGCGCAAACTATAGCACGAATGTTACCGCTTACAAAAACCCTTTTACTTGGAGATGGTTTAAAGCAAGGGGCTATAGATTTAGCTGGTCAATTGCCAAATAAACCTTAAACTGCACGCATGATTTTGTGCGTTGATTTTTAATAAGTTTACTGCGAAAACAAAAAAAAAGAGGTGATTTATGACTATATTATTATCGACAAACGTTCCAAGAGTTGCTTACACTGTAGGTCAAGGCGTAGTTCAAAAAGTATTTGCTGTTCCTTTTGAGTTTTTTGACGATGAAGACGTTACTATTTATGTTGATGGTATTAAAAAGACGCTAGGTTCAAACTACACACTCTCAGGTGGCAATGGTGCGGTTGGTACTCTTACATTTAATACAACTGGTGGAACACAATTAATTACTGGAGCTACTGGTGGCAGTACAGTTATTATTGTGCGCGATGTAAAGCTTTCAAGAGTTACCGACTTTGCTACAAGTGGAGATATTAATAGAACGGCTTTAAATTTGCAGCTTGATACTCTTGTTGCACAAATTTCCGATATGGATGATCGTCTTTCTCGCACAATTCAACTTAATGATTTTGAAGTTGCTCCAAGCATGTTGCTTACTGCAGATCGCAAAGATAAAATCTTAGCTTTTAACGCATCAACTGGCAACGTAGAAGCTGGCCCCTCAATATCAGCGGTGAATACAGCGGTTACAGCACTCTCTACTACAACTACAAAAGCTAATGAAGCTGCTGCTTCTGCTACTTCGGCTGCTTCTTCTGCAACTACAGCGACTGCTAAGGCCACAATAGCAACTGACAAGTCGGCACTAGCAGCTACTGCAAAAACTAACGCTGAGACAGCAGAAACAAATGCTGAAACTGCTGAAACTAATGCAGCATCTAGTGCATCTACAGCTCTTACAAGGGCAAACGCGGCAACTGCAAGCGCATCTACAGCTACTACTAAAGCATCAGAAGCTTCTTCATCAGCCTCGTCTTCTTTGAGTAATAAAAATGCTACGGACACTGCAAAGGCAAACGCTGTTACCGCCCAAAATGCTTCTGTCGCTGCTAGGGATGCTTCCGTTACCGCCAAGGATGCTTCTGTTGCCGCGAAGGATGCTTCAGTAGTTGCCAAGAACGCTTCAGTAGCTGCCAAGGATTCTTCAGTTACTGCTCAAAATGCTTCTGTCGCCGCCAAGAACTCTTCTGAAACTGCAGCAAGCAATTCGTCTTCTAGTGCATCTACAGCTACTACAAGAGCAAATACAGCTACAGCAAAGGCAGACATTGCAACTGCTAAAGCCATCATAGCTACAGACAAAGCAGCGATAGCTACAACAAAAGCTAGTGAAGCTGCGAGTAGTGCATCTTCTATGTCAAGTTCTGTAACAGCGGCAACAGCGGCTAAAGATGCGGCACTCGCGGCATTAGATTCATTCGACGACAGATACTTAGGAACGAAGTCATCAAACCCATCAGTGGACAATGACGGAAACTCATTAGTTGCTGGTGCATTATATTTTAATACTTCTGACAACACGATGAAAGTGTACGAAGGTTCTAATTGGGTCGCGGCTTACGCCTCAATAAGTGGTGCTTTGCTAAAAACTGGCGGAGTAATGACAGGTGCTATCACAACTAATAGTACGTTTGATGGGCGAGATGTAGCTGCTGATGGAGTATTGGCTACTAATGCTTTACCAAAATCTGGTGGTACTATGACAGGCAATATTGCACACGGCAGCGATTTTACGCTAGACGTAGCAGGGAATATTACCCTTGATGCAGGCGGTGGGGATATTTTTCTTAAACAAAATGGTACACATTATGGTAGTATAAAAAGAAATAATGGTGACTTACAAATTCACAGTGAAGCAAGTGACGAAGATATTTTATTTGTAGGCAAAGATGGTAGCTCAGCTATAACAGCCCTCACCCTTGATATGTCTAATAAGGGTTCGGCTATTTTCAATACTGACGCATCAATAACAGCCCAAGGCACACACAATGAAGGCGGTGGCCAATTATTCTTAAAGGGTACAGACACCCCTGCGGCAAGTAAAAACTTAGGTCAAGTAAATTTCGGCAATTCCGATGACCAATCTTTAGCGATGATACGTGGTGAATCAACAGCGGCGACAGGGGCAGATTTAGTTTTCCAAACTGAAGAGGCTGGTGCAGCTATTGAAGAACGTATGCGCATCAATGATTCAGGTGAGGTAGGTATTGGAACAAATGACGCTAAACGAAAATTACACGTTTCAAGTGGTGGAGCAATATCTTCAGGAAATGATTATGATGTTGCAATTTTTCAAAATAGTGATGCGGCAGGAATACGATTAGTTGATGCAGGAAATGGAGGAAGTAATGGGGGTAACGCAGGACTAGGCAACGACAACGGAAACCTTAACGTTGCTTCTGCAGGAGTAATGTCCTTCTCAACAAGCTTAGCGGCAAATGCCCCTCTTTATGGTGGATCGGGCAGCACGGGCGGTACAGAACGTATGCGCATCGACACGTCAGGCAACGTGTTGGTGGGTAAGACTGCTACTGCCCAACAGACTGCAGGGACAGTTTTATACAATTCTGGTCAAATATATGCTACTGCTACTAGCACTCACCCTCTGGTAATAACTCGTAAACAAAATGATGGCGCACATGCTATTTTTTACTCAGATACAAGTGAAATAGGTAAGATTGGTAATTCTGGTAGCGCATTATCTATATCTTCAGGAGCAAATATTACTCTTGATGCTGATGGTGGTTTTATTAATTTTGCAGACGCTGGTAATGTTGTTGGTGTGTTCGAAAACAATGGCGGACATTTTCATATAAAGGCAGGATTACAAGATAAAGACATAGTCTTTAGAGGCAACGATGGCGGTTCAGCTATAACAGCTCTCACCCTTGATATGTCTGATGCTGGGTCGGCTCATTTCAACACCAGCATTTATCTTGGCGATGGAAAAGCAATAAAACTAGGCGCTTCTGCTGACCTACAGATTTACCATGATGGGCAAAATAGTTACATACAAGAACAAGGTACTGGTCAATTACGACTTGATACAAATGGGACGGATGTTCGCATTACAAAAAGCGATTCTGAGTTTATGGCAAAATTCATTGTAGATGGTGCAGCAGAGCTATATCACAATAATGCAAAGAAGGTTGAAACAACTAGTGCAGGCGTAACAGTCACAGGTACAGTAACCGCAACTGCATTTGCAGGTAGTGGCGCTAACCTAACAGGTGTTGGCGGCAGTACAACTCGTGGCGATGTGGGTACTTATACTATTGGTTGTACTACTAGCTTTCAAGCTAATGTAACAATAGCTAGAGGGGCTACTATTGCAGGCAACACTATTGCTCAAGGTAACACACATGGATTTAGATTGATACCAAACCGAGAGTATCACAACCAACAGATTACAACACAAGGTTTATCAGGCACTTGGAGAAACATGGGTGGTAATGTTAGACACAACAACGTCAATGACAAGCCTGGGACACTGTGGTGCAGAATATCTTGATAAATAATTGCAACAAAAGGAGGCGCTTATGCCACAAGTAACAATAACAGAAGTGCGTAACGCACAATCTCTAAGTGCAGCAAATAATTCATTTCAATTAGAAATTAATCACCCAGAGTTTGGTTGGATACCATATGGTTTAATGCCTGATGACACAGATATGACTGTAGACAACAGTGTATTGCTCGAACTTATTGGTTCAGATTATGATGCTTATGTTGCACCTACTCAAGCAGAGTTAGATGCAGAACTATCGGCAGATATAAGGGGTGAACGTAATCAAAGGTTAGTCGAAGAGGTAGACGCAATAGCTGGTAATGCACTACGTTGGGCGGCACTTACAGATGCTCAACGAACTGCTTGGGGTAACTATAGAACTGCATTGCTAGATTTACCAACACAATCTGGGTTTCCCAATACAATAACGTGGCCTACTAAACCATAATAAGGATAAATAATATGCCAACAACACACATATGGTCTATCTCTGACTTAGAGCGAAACACATCTGACAACTCAGTAACAACAGCTCACTGGCGTTGCGAAAGCACAGATGGAACAAACACTGCATCAGCCTATGGTGCAACGTTACATACAGGTGTGCCATCAGATGCAGATTATATTGCTTACGCTGATCTAACAGAAGCAAACGTATTATCTTGGGTACACGAACAAGTAACTAAAGCTGATACTGAAGCGGCAAACGATACTAAGATAGCTGAACTTGCGAGCCCAATATCTTTAAATGGAAAACCTTGGTAAATAAATGACACGTTTATTTTTAATAGCATTATTTTTATTGAGTGGTAGTTTTGCGTTTGCCGATGAGACAATCAAGACTGAGACTAAAGTAATATCTGATGGTAAAATGGATACAACTATTAATAGTCCACCACCATCAGCCATATCACCTCAGATTAGCGCAAGTAATTCTGACCTGTGTACTGTCGGTGTGGCTGGTGCAGTCCAAACGCAGATACTTGGTATCTCTGCTGGTCGTACTGTACGTGATATGAATTGTGAGAAACTAAAGAACGCTAAGACTATGTACGATATGGGGATGAAAGTGGCAGCCGTGTCCGTAATGTGCCAAGACGAAAGAGTGTTTGATGCTATGATGGACGCTGGTACTCCTTGCCCTAAAGATGGTTTGATTGGTGACAAAGCTAAGCTTGCTTGGCAGATGGCAGCTAAGAATGAAACTTTAGAACGTGAGAAAAACAATGTTGGATTAAGGCTTTTCTATGGTGATGATGGTACAAAGACTGGCATTAGTGCTGTGCTTGCAGCTCTGGCCTTCCTACTCCTACTCTGAACCATACTCGTATGGTACGACTGGGAACGCAGCATCTGGCTCATTAAGTTGGGGGATGAGTTCTGTCTTTCCTTCTATTACAGGCTTAGATGTAAACGGATTACTGTATAGATATACTACAATTAAAAATCGAAAAGATAACATGAAGGTTCACGTTGGAAACAAGAACCCAAATGGAGTTGGTTATTTATTTCGAGAGACTGATGACTGGTCTGGAGTAGATGGCAATACTATTGTAAAATATTTTCCTCTTGCAAACATTCCATCCTCTAAGTGGGGTGATGGTTCAATTGAGGTTGAGGGTACAGGTTCAGTTACTAATGCAACAGTGATATATAACTATAGAATAAACGAGTGTTATAATCCGCAAGCTAATGAACTATGCGCTGGTTATGTTAAGCCTGTGCCTGTCGTTCCTGTTGTTGAGATATACAATGCTACAGAAGATGAAGATGTAGCTGCTGCAATAGATACAGAAATAGAATTTGAATATGATAGCGATGGGAAT
>Ga0308014_1000417_pt1 | contig 12305 bp, 18 predicted proteins | sample Neamet229_FD_203154 | JGI IMG/M metagenome (GOLD analysis project Ga0308014, IMG submission 203154) | Marine microbial communities from water near the shore, Antarctic Ocean - #229 | ecosystem: Environmental > Aquatic > Marine > Unclassified | place: Southern Ocean | collected 2014-07-28 | reverse complement strand
TTCTTTCGTGTACAACTCACTGATGAGTGTTTTTGTTTTACCCACTCTGAAGTTCCATGCAGTGTTAAAGAATCTATCTACGTCTTTGTTTAGTACGACAAGATGGTTGCCGTTGAAGAACTCACGTGACTCATCTAAATCACTATGAGTTACGTATAGTAAATACTGTCCATCTTCGCATCTGTCGTATGATAGTTCTGGTGTCTCTGGTAGTCCACTGCGTCTTGCGTAGTCTAAGACAGGAGGAATAGTTGATGAATCTGCAAATCTTCTGTCGTAATGAAACACACTGAGTTCTGCATTCAGAATTCCATTACATGGTTCCCACGGGTCAGACCCATTACCCTCATGGTTGTACCATAAGACGTTAGAACAACTAGCAAGAAGTCTGCCAACTTGATGTCCTTTTGATGCCATGATTGCATTGATTACAATGATTGGATTGTGCATGTAACATTCCTGTTTTATTATATACGTATTTATCTGCTAAGTGACTTGACAAGTAGGCATAAATAATGTAGAATATAGACACAAGTCTTAAATGAATACGGAGCCCATATGATAGACGAGAGTAAATTAATATTCTTTACAGGTGCACCTGGAAGTAAATGGAGTGCAGTGAGTAATATGTTATCGAATTCACCACTACTAGAAGTAAATACAACTGATAGGTCAACTGATAGAATCTATACACACCCTACAAAATTCAATAGTGCCCAGCATTTAGGTAGTTACTTTGGTCCTGGCTTTGAATTTGGACAACAATGGGATCAATTACATACATTAACAAAGCAAGATATACTAGATGAAATAGCATTACCATGGGATGAAGACCAGCCAACTGCATATCGCATTGTAAAATGTCACCAGATAGTCAATAATCTTGATTGGATCGTTACAAATTTCCCAACGAGCAAGATAGTTATCGTATTGCGACCAACCCAGAGTTGTTACAATGGGTGGTTTGGTGCTGGTGGATTCGATATAACATATCCAACGTATGCAGAATACTACAAGAATGACGAAATTGCCACTGATTTAATCAATATTGAATGCCGTGATGCACGAGAATGGATATTTGACAATCAATTGCCACTTCATATTGCAACTGAAAGACATTGGCGAGACTATTGGAAGTTTGATAATTATAATGAAAGAGTAGATAGGTGTATTCGTAGTCTAGAGGGTTACATGTTTGCGAGTGAATCACCAAAACGAAACTTAACGTATGACACTTCTATTGCTTATTATAATTTCCAAGATATCAACAAGGATTTATAATGAAGGCAGTAATCTTAATACATGATGCTGATAACATAGATTGGAAATACCTTGTCGCCACGAATTATACACAATTGAATTTTGATTATTGTATGGCAGACAGACTAGGTGATTCTGATTATGAATTTTTAAAAACAGATAACGTAGATAATGTTGATTTGACGAAGTATGAATATGCTCTAGTACTAACTCCTGGTGTGATATTTGAATTCTCTTATTGGGAATCAAAGATTCGTTCACAGGTAGAAAATAGTACAGCAAGAGAAATAACATTTGATAATACATACATCAAAATTGTACGTGATACTGGAACAGAAACAGAACATATAATCTTAGACAGAATACTGCCCGTGGTGGACCCGACAACTGATGATTCGTTTGCGATGACACATAATAGTGCAATGACACCCTTGGTCCAGAATAGTAATATTTCTTATATTATTCACAATGAGATACCACGCCCTCGTCCATCACACGAAACATTAGATTGGGCGATGACAGTGAGTAGTGGATTTTATATAAATTATGTGTTACATCAATCTGACTTCACAGAAAAAACAAAGATACACCATATTGATGTTAGTCCGATGGGTTTAGCAGTACGTAGATATACAATAGAGAACTGGGATGGGCACAACTTTTATGATTGGATGGACCACATATATGTAAAATTTCCTTTGCTTGAGATTTTTAATGGGAAGTACAGACTACATAGCGATCACCCATCTGCCCGTGAGTGTTGGCAGCATGTCCTTGATACATTTGGCAATGATTGGATTGGTCACTGGGATAAGTATACTAAATGTGAGCATACATACAATCATTGTAATCTAATGGATAATGCTAATCTAGTCAGAACATTCAATGAAGTTGATATGACTGGTAATGGTGCGTTCTGGTGGAATGGTGCGTTGAAGAGGCTGCCCGCTAATATATTAAAAACGTCTGCTCAGAGTCATCTTGGCGCAATCCAATTTATGAATACTTTATCAAATCATAACTCAGAGACTCGGGTATATGGAAGCGACCACTGTACAAATCCATTCAACGGCATATCGATTGAGGAAGCAATCAGCGAAGCATCATATGACAGTAGGGAGTTACTATGGAAAAGATGCTAAGTATACCAGATAATAAAACGTACATAGTATATTTAAGTGGTGGGTTGGATAGTGCGTTAGTGTTATTTTTAATAGGCACGTATTTGCCAAATAGCAAATTAGTACTAGTCACTGCATGTCACTCCCATATGAAACATTATAATAAACCATTTGTTAAAAATATCGTGTCATGGTTTACAAATAGATTCGCCAATAATATCGTTGAGCATAAATTTATATATTATAAAGACCGGGTCGAATCACAATCTCGAAAGCAAACTACATTTGATGAAGTTGTACGCGAATACAATGCAGATGGTAGTTTTGTGGGCATGACACTCAATCCTGCCATTGACGATTTAATGACAGATGACAATAGAGACAAGCGGCGAGATGTAAAAAATGTATGGAAGAGGGACCTCTCTGTGCAGTTCGGGAAAAAGTTTATATCATATCAGCCAATAAATGATATCGATAAAAAGGGCGTAGCCAATCTGTACGAACAGTACAATCTTGATGAACTCGCTGAGATAACCATTAGTTGTGAATCACTAACTGAAGTGAAGCCATGTAAAACATGTTGGTGGTGTCGTGAAAAATATTACGGCTTTGGTTATTATTAAGAACACAGAGGCTACTTAATACCTGCAATAGTATATCTATCAAATATATTAAGTTTCAACGTCTGACTGTATTTTAGTTCACTAAGAGGATACTTGTTCTTGAAAGTTTCCAATGAATCACAATTATTAATATGGTCATCGATTACCAGATTATTACTTTGCATAACGAGTTGAGTTCCTGGTTTGATTCTATCATACCAATCTTTAGTCATATGCTCACAACTAAGATTGATGATAGTGTCAAACTCATGTTCGTGACCGAATACATCAATGTTCATACTTTGATGTCCTAAATAATTTTTAAACGTGTAATTGAATCTGCCACTTATTTCTTTACACCTCTTGTCCATATCTATTTCTGTAAAATCTATATTAGGATATTTTTCAATTAATACACGAGTAAGAAAGCCAAGCCACGATCCAATATACAATACTTTCTTTGCATCATCACTGACCGCATCAAAGGCAAGACTTGCTTGTTTTTTACTTTCAATCTGATTTGTATGGAATGCATCCCGTACTTCTTCGATAGTGAGATGTTTTGCAATCTCTTCATCGTAAAGCATATCTAAGAACCTTGGAATATATTCTTCTATGCAACTCATCTAGTATCTTCTTTATGTTTATAATTAAATATTATTATACACGATTCCGAATGCACTGTCAAGTGGCTTACTAAAACTGAGTAGTTTATTATTAACTACGTACAAATAAATACTAGTCGTACAGAGACAACTTTTTAACTGACAGAGGGATTATTATGAAGATAGGTGCAATAGGTGGTTTGGTTGGTATAGTAATTCCAGTCTTAGCCGCAACATACGGAAGTATCAATTACGCTATAGGTTTGCAAAATACTATAAAGGCAAACGAAAAACAAATCATGGAATTGGAGATTGGCCAAAGCAATAATTGGCAAGCACTTAATGATAGACTTAGTGCTGAAGCAGACAAACTAAGTATTCGTGTTACTAACAATGATGAAAAGTTAAAAAGAGGTAGAGAAGAACTTCTTTTAGAGATGACTGCATTCGCTACACAGGTTGGAAAACTTGAAGCAGTAGTCTACGCATTGAGAGATGCTGGTTACAAACTAGCAAGTGTGGCTGAAGTACGTGCATTGGAAGAAATAATTCGTAATACAGCAGACAGTATGCGTGAATTTACTTACGCTATTAAAGAGATGGAACGTAAACTCAATGGAGGATACTAAGATGAAAAGAATATTATTAGTTACTTTCTTTTGTTTACTAGGTACGAATGCTTATGCGGCAAATGAATATTTACAAAGCGGTGGTGGACATTGTGAAACTATGACCTTAGAACCATACGCAGAAGTTGGCGAACAAGACGGTACAACCGATACATTATATCCTAACAGTAATAGTAATAACTATAACAACACGAATAAAGGCGATAACTGGAGAATTGGTGTCAGATTAAGAATTGCACTTGGCTCAACTTGTAACGCAGAGTATAAAAGAATAATGAGAACGAATGCATTACTAAGACAACAGTTAGAAATGCTTAAAATGTGTGCTAGATATAAAGGACTTGATTTGGGTCCTGAATTTGGTGAAGTAAAAAGAATGTGTGCTGGAGTAAAAGGAAAGGCAAAAGACACAGAAAGAACCATTGATGAAGATAACACAGAAATAGTGAATGATGCGGTAACTTCGGCTAGAGAAGCAATTGAAAGAATAGAAAACAAATAAGTAACTTATTTATAGAAACTTTTATTTTGTACCCATAAGTCTAAATCGCCATCTATCATAAGTAGTTCTGCCGCAGGTACTTCTTCAAAAAGAATTAGCCTATCCTTCTTTAGATAATATGGAGTATGAAGATACTTATCAAGTGCAAGTATTTGGTTGCCTGTTCCTATTGCCATTTGCCTGTGTTTATGCATCGTGGCTGAATCCAACTTTAGTACTATCTTGTACTTTTTGAAGTGTTTGGCTATGATATCTCGTCCGAATGCAGAAACTCTAAATCCGGTATCAGGTCGGGCACTGATGAATATATCACTAAGAGTGATTTCTTTTCTGCCTGCTATTTTTCCAATAGTCTTTTTATTAATATAGTTGATTAACTCAATCTTGTCCACTTTAAAACTCTAATTTGTCACCTTTTGTAAGTACGTGTACTTCAAAATCATCACATCTAAATAGTTTATTCAAACGTTGTGCGAGATTAATTGCGTGACCTGGATTACTAAAAGATACCTTTTTGTATTTTGGTCCTGGAAAATTGACTAGTGAGTTGAGGCTGCGAAGATTAATCGCTTCTCCTTTATAAAATACTGAATATACTGCGGTAGCCTTTAGAACTTGCTCACTTCTGTAAGTTTGGTTGTCAGTATGTTCTAGTATGATTGTTGGTTTAGGTCTAGCCATAAGTAAATGCCTCTTCTATTCTATACACTTATTTAGCTGATTTTACTAATAAGATAGTATTATCATCGTATATAATGAACGAAACTTACTTAAATGACCCACCATCTAGCGTGGTACTCGCTGAGGAGTCTTTCTTTTTGATATCTAGTAATAGTACAGCAATCTCATTCTGTATCTCATTTGCTTCTATTATTGATAGACGAATACTATTATCACCTTTCAAGTTGGCACGCTTAATGGTTGCTAATAGATTTTTTAAACTTTTATACATCGCGTTTGTTCTTTAGTAATACTTCAGTTTGCATTTCAGATTTAGTTTTATATGGTCCTATAAACTCACAAGTATTTAGCGTATCTAGTTTGCCACCGTAAAACCATCGCCAGTCACTTGGAAATCTTACTCCGTAATACCCAGCAACATATCTTACTTTACTTGTTTCAGTTTTAGTATAGGTTGGAATTTGTTTTCCTTTTAACTCTATTGTTTCTGCATTATGCACTATGTGTTTAGAAACATAACCATCAATCTCAGACATAGAAGTATTCCATCCACCTCGAGGTCCAACTTTGTTTTCTTCAACAACTACCGAACTTTCTTTTGATTCTAATATCTTTTCACCAAAGCGAGACATAAGACCAGACAAAGATGTCTGTTCAGTATCATCATCACGAATGTTTATCTCAAATGTATCAGAAGAACACTTACGTATTGTTCCCACTTTGACACCAGCGTCTTCTACAATCCAAAACTTATCTTTAACTATTTCTTTAGTATATGTGATTTTATATCTCCGTTACACATGGAATGTTATTTAAATCCCAGTAGTTTTTAAAATAGGCAATACACTCTTCTTTCGTGCTGGTCATTGATATGCCATGTTGTGCTAATAAATCAACATTGTCTTGTTGCCATGTCTTAATCGCATCATTTGATATATCTATTTCTGTTATAGTTTTTATCATCGTAATAGGTAGGGTACTAGTACCAAACACCCAATCTGTTGCTGGAATACTATTCTTACTCTCGTTAGAATGCATTGCAAATCTATCTTCAACAAAAGAATCCCAGTTAAAGGCTTGAAGACCCATCTCTATAATAAGTTCACATTGCCAACTATATAGTGTATCTGTCAAAACGCTATTCTCAATCCACTCTTGTATACTAGGAGACACGGCTTCTTTAATTTCTTCAATATAACTATGTCCTATAACCCAACGTTTTAACATCATCAATGATTGTGTTAGATGAGAATTAGTCAAAGGATAAATCTTAATTACTTTTGCGTTAGTAAATGAACTCCAATCTGAATTACGATGACTGCGTAATACATAGTTTTTAGTAAAATGAGTATCTTTGACTAACGACTCGATTTCTGTTGGTCCATCTGCCAAGTCTATCGAATTCTGGTAGACAGGAGTGGTTTCATCTTTATCTAGAATGTTTGTATAGTAATCCTGTTTACCTCGATGAATGAGATTTATCTTTAGATTATGTTTCATCGTTTCATCGGAATGAATTTGCGTGTTAGATTCTTTGTACTTATATCCATCATATTGATTGATATCAGTATGAACAAGTACTAACGAAGGAGTCACGTATAGATTATCAAAACTGTCTATTGCGAAAGATTGAGTTGATGATTTTGAAATTGAAAATTGTGCATCTACTTTATCACTAAGTATGTCACACATCATCTCACCGCCACAGCCACCCGCGTAGTCGATGATATATAGATTACTCCAGTCAGTACCGTTTAAAGTAATTTCAGTATTTTCCATGTTTCTTTCCAGTTCTTTACTTGATGACATTTAGAATACTTATATGGACTATACTCAATCGCTTGAGCAATTGCGTAATCATTCCCACCTGGATATATACTATCACCAAAGAATGTTATCTTGTCTTGATAGTCAAAGTCTTTTAGTATTTGTGCTTTGTCTTTACCTACAGTTATGATATCTAATCCAGTCTCTCCTGCTATCTGTGATATAATATTAAACTTATCAGAGAATAGTTTGTTAAATTCGTCAGAGATTAATTTGCGTTCTGTAGTTGCAATGTCGTACTTGACATATTTCTTTCGTTGTGGCTTGGTAGCATTTCTACCAATAATACTAAAATTGAGTAACCCTGGTCGTGCATCAAAGTGTGCGCCTGTTTTAGTATCGAAGTCACTTTTTATCAACTTGTTTACTAAGAACTTGTGTGCTACCTCTGGTAGTTCAAACTTCTTTGTACTGAATATACAAGTACCACCTCTCCATTTAGTGTTGCCTGAACAGTTGTACACACATTCTACATTTCTATATAGTTCTATGCCAATCTGTTCTATCGTTTTTTCTGAATTACTTCCCGTAACTAAGTATACTCTATGCGAGTCTGCAAAATCTAAGAACCATGCTAAGAACTTTTTATCCATCTCTGCTCTACTAGGCGTCAGTGTTCCGTCTACATCAAAAATATAGACGTGATTACTCATCATGCAGGATAACTTTTATTTAATATGGCTGCCATTTCATCGGGTGCTTTTGCAAGATTCTGTAAGTCATGTATACCACAGAACTTTAGAAACTGCATACCAACACCTGTTTTAGTTTTTACTACACTATTTTCAGCAATCGTTTCAACAAACTTAACCATTAAATCGTATGGTTGAGCAGTCAAGTCAACTAGTTTTACATTACGTTCATAATCGTCACGTACTGTATGTTCTAAACCATTGTGGTCAGTCCAACGCTGTAACATGAAGTTATTCCAGTTAAACCCACCAGTAGCACGGTCATTGAAGGCTTCAATCATACCAATCTTATTCTTTGTGCCTTTCTTACGACAACCTGGATATGCTGAGAAGATGTTATCACTTGTGTCACCACGAATACATTTTTCGAATAGCATCCATTCAGGATCTATAGCAGCCAAAACTTCTTTAGTCTTCTTATCTTTCATTGGTGTCATGTTCTTATCATCTTTAAAGAAGCCGTCTTTAGTAATGATACGATTTTGTACACCATCATACATAGTTACGTTGTCTGTAATTAATTGTAAATAATCACTATCGCTTGATATGATAATATGATTATCATTTGGATGTGATTGAATAAACACAGCAATCATATCATCTGCTTCTGCTTCGGGATTCTGTAACATAGTTACATTTGTCTTTTCATCAAGGAATGTAATCATATCATCGTATGATTGAAACATGATTTGGTCTTCTTCTTGTTCCCTTGAACTCTTGGCCAATTGAGCAACACGTCTGTGTGCTTTATATGGAGTGTAGAAATCTTTACGCCAACTTCTACCTTCTAAACAAAATACTGCGTGGTCGGCATTGAATTTGTTGTAGCATAGTTTTACACTACTGAGCATTATATGATATGCCATACCAATTTTCATATCAATACTAGCACCACGCATTGCTACGTGTTTTGCTCTATGATACATGTTGAACGAATCTACTAAAATGAATGTAGCCATTTATTCCTCTCTATAAAAGTTTATTACTTATATTATACAGTATTTCGGGTATAAAGTCAATAATTAAGAATACTCAGAAGTTTTATCGCCTGTTTTAAGTTTCTTAATGATTAAACCCTCTTTACTATCAGTTAGAACACTTTTAGAGATACCTTCCTCATCCTCTAAGTCACTAAGTACTATGTTCTTGCATAAATCACTGAACCAACTGTCTACAATCTCTTCTGGTTCTAATCCTTCATAGCCAGACTTTGCAAGATACTCTACAAAATTATCATTGAAATCTAATTCAAAGAAACCCTTTCCAGGTTGACCTTCGTCTAGTTCCATGCCAACAACTCTGATATAATCTTCACCATTGTGAGTTGCCATATTCTTGTCATATGCATGTTGGTCTATATGACCATACTTGAGATTAATCTCTTCAAGTCTGATTGCTTGTTCCTTCTCATCAACAATTCTTCTTGCTTCGGCTCTTTCTTTTTCTTCTGGCGTTGATACCCAATTCTTTGGATTCAATATATTCTTCTTACTCATAGTTTCTCCTGTTCATAATATGTTTCATAATTTTTACCATCCAATCTTTTCCCAAGGCACATCTTTATTGCCAAAATGTCCATATGTACAGTTTTCACTGTATTCATAAAAATTAAACAAATCAAATCTATCAATAATTGCTTTAGGACTCAAGTCAATGTTCTCGCGGATAAACTTCTCAATACTCTTACTGTAACCGTTTGACTCAACGTAGATACTAGTAGGTTGTTTAACACCAATGGCATACGATAACTGGATGTTACACCAATCTGCCATGTTGTCTGCTACCACATTCTTTGCTAACCAACGTGCCATATAAGCGGCACTTCTATCTACTTTCGTAGGGTCTTTTCCAGAAAAAGCACCACCACCATGAGGAGCGAAACCACCATATGTATCAACGATAATTTTTCTCCCGGTAAGTCCTGTATCACCATCAGGTCCACCAATAACAAAGTTACCAGTAGGATTAAGATGCCAGGTAGTATTTTTATCAATCAAGTCTCCAAGTGTTTCGGTTGCTGCCGTTCTGGCAAGATTTCTGGCTTCTTCAATGTTACCATCTTCGGTATGTTGAGTACTTACAACAATCTGGTCAACACGAGTTGGTCTACCACCTATATATTGCATACTAATTTGTGACTTCGCATCTGGACCTAGTACACCAGGAACAGAATTGCTAATTACTTTTAAATGTTTTAATACTTCGTGTGCATAATAAATTGGGGCTGGTAAGTAAGCATCATTGTCATTACATGCATAACCAAACATTAGTCCTTGGTCACCTGCTCCAAAGTCGTCAGTGCCCATTGCTATGTCGGCACTTTGCTTATGAATTTCGTTATAGACCTTTAGTTTATCCCAATGAAATCCATCTTGTTCATAACCAATTTCTTTGACTTTACTACGAATGATATCGTCTGCTTGTTCTTTAGAAACATTGAAATTCTTGCATTCACCTGCTACAGTTACCATATTAGTAGTAACTAAGGTTTCAACTGCTACTCGTGTAGTTTCATCACCTGCTTTAAGTCCAGCATCAACTAGTGCATCACTAATCTGGTCTGCTACTTTATCTGGATGACCATCACTTACACTTTCACTTGTAAAAATATAGTTTTGCATATGTACTTTATGTCCTTAATACGTTATTAAAATTTATACCTTATACTATTATACAAAATTTCAACGCAAAAGTCAAGTGATTTCGAGAATTAAATGATAAAAAACCCCTCATAAAGAGGGGTTTCCTAATGTTTTACTTAGAGTTTAGTAACCGTAAGGTTCATCATTATAACCTAGTCCTGAAGACGCGGTTGTAGCGATTGAGCCCATATCCTGATTATCCACAGTAACACCAGTCAATACACCTAAATCGGTATATCCACGAGTACCACCAGTTGAACCACCAGTTGACGCACGATGCGTAGCACCTGCAGTCGGTAAGTCATCACCACCAGTAGTAATCGTGCCAAAGTCAGAAAGTTCTCTCAAATCGATTGAACGTCTAACTTTAACATTTCTCATACCAGCAATTGCTCTAAGACCTCTGTATCTTGCCATATTATTTCTCCCATATGAACGATAACGAGTGGGAGCACCCATCATCAATAGTATTTATCAACTGAGATTACAGCATTGTATGTGTTCTTTATTTTTCTTGTAGTATAGAATACACGTCATATCCATTGTCACGTAATCTTTTGCCACCACCTAAGAATTCAAGTTCCATTATACTAAGTATCCCGGCAACTTCTGCATCTGATGATTTTATTAACGTAATAGCCGCCTCTAAGGTGCCACCCGTTGCAATAACATCATCTATGATTAACACTCTTTCATTAGATGAAATTGCGTCTTCTTGTAAATGCAATTCATCAATTCCGTATTCTAACTCATACTGAGTGAAAATTGTCTTACCTGGTAATTTGCCTTTCTTTCTAGCCATAGAAAATGGAATACCAGTGGAGGCACTTAACGCACCTGCCATTGGAAATCCACGAGCATCTAACCCAACAATCTTATCGTAGAGAATTTCGTTATCAACTATATAGTCATTGAATAACGTCATAACATCACGTAAACCAGTGGGTGCATTAAAGATACTTGCCATATCTTGGTAGAGTACGCCAGGCCTAGGATGGTCCTTTATGACTCTAATGAGATTTTGTATTGTTTTAGGAGTTGGCTTGATAATCACTGTTCGAATGCTTTTTCTACTTCCCACCATTCATCTAGTGTGGCATATGGTAATTCTTCTTCTAACACTGCAATTTCTTCTTTCATGTGTAACTTTTTTAATTTTAATCTATGCAGGTCATCATCAGATCTTTTTCTTTCTTCTAGAATTATCTTCTCATCTAACTCTCTGTGTGCTTTTTTTAAATATATAAGTCGTGTCTGTATCTTTTCGGTTGCTTTAATTTCTGTTGTCATTCACTTCTCCTATAGTTTATTTTTTACCCGCAGTAGTCAATTCATCGAGCGGGATGACCATGTATGGTCCTTTATTATAGGCAGGCATAATTGGGTAAGTCTTGCTGATATTCATTCGTTCTTGTTGTTGTTCCCAACTATCACTGCTATCAACTCTCGCCCGTGGTACAGATGTACTTGATGGGACGTATTGAGTTTCCCTTACTTGTGGTGGTTTCCAGCCCCCAACTGGACCAGTCGCTGGAGTATTATCTTTTGTACAATACCCAGCAACATAGTCTATATAGTCCTCAAAGTTCATCTGTGAACTATGTAAATGCTTCTGTCGTAAACGTAAATTGGTCGCCCTCCACTCAACTTTAGCATCCATCCTCTGTCTGACTGTCAAATGTTTACGTCTTTGCATGAACTTATTTATGTATTTAGTGTCCTGCTTTCGCTGGTAAAATATATT
>Ga0308014_1000416_pt1 | contig 12332 bp, 7 predicted proteins | sample Neamet229_FD_203154 | JGI IMG/M metagenome (GOLD analysis project Ga0308014, IMG submission 203154) | Marine microbial communities from water near the shore, Antarctic Ocean - #229 | ecosystem: Environmental > Aquatic > Marine > Unclassified | place: Southern Ocean | collected 2014-07-28 | reverse complement strand
ACTGGTTCACTATCGGTCGCTAGTTAGTATTTAGCCTTACGCAGTGGTCTGCGCAGATTCACACGGGGTTTCACGTGTCCCGTGCTACTCAGGAACTCCCTAGGGCTTTGTCAGATTTCGGTTACGGGGATGTCACCCTCTATGTCGCAAGTTTCCATTTGCTTCACCTATCGTTCAAAGTCCCACATCGGGGTCCTACAACCCCCTGACAAAAGCCAGGGTTTGGGCTGGTCCGTTTTCGCTCGCCGCTACTCACGGAATCGAATTCTCTTTCTTTTCCTCTGCTTACTAAGATGTTTCAATTCAGCAGGTTTTGCGTATCATTTCCTATTTTATTCAGAAATGAACGATACCGTTAAACGGTATCAGGTTACCCCATTCGGAAATCTCCGGTTCAAGCACTTGTTTGCAGTTCACCGAAGCTTATCGCAGCTTATCACGTCCTTCATCGCCTTCTAGCACCAAGGCATCCACTCTATGCCCTTAATAACTTAATTCCTAATTCTCTTGAAATTAGGTTTGAAGAGCGAGCCCTAAGGCTGCTCTTCGCCATAAAAATTAGATTGGTAGTCTTTTCCAAGGACTGCAAGACAGACTCAGTATCTGTATTTCATTCATCATGGGAGTTGTCTCGAAATATACCGAAGTATATCTAGATTCAACTCCACAGTCTGGAAAAACTTCACACGGATGTCAAAGAGCGGCGCTCATATTCGCAATATGGGTCTCACAAGAAAGATGGTGTCGTCATTTCACTCTCAACACTAGTAACTCTTACTAGTGGCGTTTCTGTAAAGATGGTGGGCCAGGGCAGACTCGAACTGCCGACCTCACGATTATCAGTCGTGCGCTCTAACCAACTGAGCTACAAGCCCAATTAAATCATTAGCGACTCGAAAAATTGAGAGGCTTAGAAAAAAATTGGTGGAGATTAACGGATTCGAACCGTTGACATTCTGCTTGCAAAGCAGACGCTCTACCAACTGAGCTAAACCCCCATATGATCTTTACGGTGAGTGAAAGACAAAAAATCAGATTGTGCACTGCTCCTCTAAAAAGGGGGTGCGTTAGTGGTCACTCAAATATTTGTGAAGGCCATTTCTGGCACTTCCACCATCAAACGCAGTCAAGTAAAACTCGCTGCGATTAAGTTAGGTGTCGACCGAGTCTATAAAGACTCTTACTCCGTAGAAAGGAGGTGATCCAGCCGCAGGTTCCCCTACGGCTACCTTGTTACGACTTCATCCCAGTTACCAGCCTCACCTTAGGATACTGCTTCTCCGAGGAGTTAGCGCATATACTTCGGGTGCGACCGACTTCCATGATGTGACGGGCGGTGTGTACAAGACCCGGGAACGTATTCACGCCGTCGTAGCTGATACGGCATTACTAGCGATTCCAACTTCATGGAGGCGAGTTGCAGCCTCCAATCCGAACTGGGCCCAGTTTTACAGATTTCCTCCACCTCGCGGTATTGGTTCTCATTGTGCTGGGCATTGTAGTACGTGTGCAGCCCTAGGCGTAAGGGCCATACTGACCTGACGTCGTCCCCACCTTCCTCCCAGTTGATCTGGGCAGTCTGAATAGAGTCCCCGCCATTACGCGCTGGCAACTATTCACAGGGGTTGCGCTCGTTGCTGGACTTAACCAAACATCTCACGACACGAGCTGACGACGGCCATGCAGCACCTGTGCATTGTCCACCCGAAGTGACCTCTCCTTTTCGGGAGAGTACGACAAGCATGTCAAGCCTAGGTAAGGTTCTTCGCGTTGCATCGAATTAAGCCACATACTCCACCGCTTGTGCGGGTCCCCGTCAATTTCTTTGAGTTTTAGTCTTGCGACCGTACTTCCCAGGCGGCTCGCTTAACGCGTTAGCTCCGGCACAGAAGGGGTCGAATCCTCCCACACCAAGCGAGCACCGTTTACTGCTAGGACTACAGGGGTATCTAATCCCTTTCGCTCCCCTAGCCTTCGTGTCTGAGCGTCAGTAAATGTCCAGTAAGTTGCCTTCGCCATTGATGTTCCTCTCGATATCTACGCATTTCACTGCTACACCGAGAATTCCACTTACCTCTCCATTACTCTAGCGCGGGAGTATCGAATGCAGTTCAGAGGTTGAGCCCCTGGCTTTCACATTTGACTTTCCGCGCAGCCTACACACGCTTTACGCCCAGTTATTCCGAACAACGCTTGGGACCTTCGTATTACCGCGGCTGCTGGCACGAAGTTAGCCGTCCCTTCCTCTTTGGGTACTATCAAACTTAAGGCGCTATTAACGCTTAAGTCTTACTCCCCAATGACAGGAGTTTACAATCCTAGGACCGTCATCCTCCACGCGGCGTTGCACCATCAGAGTTGCCTCCATTGTGAATGATTCTCGACTGCTGCCACCCGTAGGTGTCTGGACCGTGTCTCAGTTCCAGTGTTGCTGATCGTCCTCTCAGACCAGCTACCCGTCGTCGCCTTGGTGAGCCTTTACCTCACCAACAAGCTGATAGGCCGCGAGCCAATCCTTTAGCGATACCCGAAGGCATCCTTTACTCCGTAGAGTCTATCAGGCATTAATCCACGTTTCCATGGGCTATTCCTGTCTAAAGGGTATGTATCTCACGTGTTACTAACCCGTCCGCCACTAAGAATGAAATTAGCAAGCTATTCTCATTCTCCGTTCGACTTGCATGTCTTATCCACGCCGCCAGCGTTCGTTCTGAGCCAGAATCAAACTCTCCGTAGAAATGTTTTGAATCTGACACTAAACATTTTTGCTACACCCTCTTCTCTAGATAAATCAGAGATTCAGACATAGCGCGCTTAGCTATCAAATTGACTTTGGTTTGAAAATCTCGCGATTTCCGGGAAGGACCTAAACAGGTCTACTCCCATGACCCGCACCTCAAATTTCAATCAAGAAACTCAAGACGCAGCACACAATATGATTTTTTGTCATCTTTCCAACAGATCTGTCTCTTCAAACCCTACGCAGCACCAACCGGAAAAACCAGCTGACAACCGATAAGATCTTCCAAGGTGGAAGAATCTGTGGAACCCATACTTTCAAAGAACTTGTGACCGGAAGACTGAGCAGGCTCGCTGATGAAAATTCATTCAAGCGAGCCTTTAAAGTTGTTCTCGGCAGAAGCCGATAGCGGCTGCTGGGGCAACCCTAATGATTTCACGCCTCACGTCAATGTTTTTGGAGTGTTTTTTTTGATGAATCTCACTCCTTTTTTACGAATCGTTGAAACTACGGGAATTAACTGACCCATAAATCGGTATGGAACCCCAGAGACACCCACCGAATACTTTGAATGACTTAACCTAACTATGGGAGCAGATCCGTACCTCAATCACAAATCCCTAGCCAGCCCGCTCATCCTGTCTATCGTCACTCCAAGTGGCTTCCTTCACCTTCCAATCATTGAATCTCCGTGCTGAAATCGGGGGCAATTCCTACGCCTTGAATCTGGATGGCAGCCTCATTCTTTTGGATGCCGGTATGCATCCAAAGGAGGAAGGACCCAATGCCCTCCCCCGTTACCAAGAACTCCCATACGATTCCGCCGACGCAATCGTGATTTCGCATTCCCACCTGGATCACATTGGAACACTCCCGGTTGCCCAACGGGACCATCCATCAGCCCCTGTATATCTGACCGCTCCATGCGCGGCATTAGGGGAAGCCCTTCTCCACAACTCGGTCAACGTAATGAGCAGCCAGCGCGAGGAGTTGGGAATTCCGGAATATCCCCTCTACCACCATCGGGAAATTGACTATCTTCGGGATCGCTGGATGGTCAGGTCATACGAAAAGCCATTCTCTCTCGACCCTCTTGGAAAAACAGGGACAACGGTGACCTTTTACGATGCCGGCCACATTCTTGGTTCCGCAGGAGTGCTGATCGAAAAAGAGGGAAAGACAATCTTCTACACCGGCGACGTTCACTTTAAGGGGCACACCCTAATCAAAGGCGCTCGTTTTCCCGAGCTCAAAGAGCCGGATCTCCTAATCATGGAAACAACCCGGGGAGCTGATGAACGACCCACTGATTACACTCGGGCGGATCAGGAAGCCCGACTGGCAAAATGCATTCAAAACGCCCTCGGTGCTGGCGGCTCGGCCCTAATCCCAGTCTTCGCCATCGGCAAAACGCAGGAAGTCCTGACGATGCTCGACAACTTTAAAGCCGAAGGCCTCATTCCGGAACATACCCCGATTTTCATTGGCGGGTTGAGCACGAAAATGACCCTCATTTACGATAGCTTTTCTGAGACCACCCGACGTCACCGGCCTAACTTTGAGATCCTCCGCGACATGAAAGTCCAGACTGGTAATAAACGTCGACGAGCGCCCATCGAATATAAGCCGGGAGCGATCTACTGTCTTTCCAGCGGCATGATGAGCGAAAAGACGACCTCCAATATCTTCGCTCGCAGCTTTCTTCAAAACGCAGCCAACTCACTCCTATTCGTCGGCTACGCGGACTCAGCAACACCCGCTGGAGCGATCAAGGCCGCCTCAAGCGGAGATACCATCCGCCTCGACGGCACGCATAAAGTCCAACTGAACTGCGCGGTCGAAGAGTTCGATTTTTCCGGCCACGCACGTCGCGAGGAGTTGATGGAGTTTGCCGTGAAAGCCCGGCCCAAGAAACTCCTTTTGGTTCATGGTGATCCAGACGCCACCGCATGGTTTCAGTCAAAACTCACCGAGGCCCTCCCCGACACAGAGGTGATCATCCCTCAACCTAGCGTGAAGATCAACTTTTGAAACAAGAACCTATGACTCTTCAGAAAGATCGAGCTTCTTCAAGACAGCTTTAAGAAAAGATTTCCAGAAGGAGGAATGACCCCATCATCGTTCTCAATTTCTTTCGCCAACCTCGCCACTGCATCCTCACTTGCAGTCTCGGATTACTGAATCGGAGGGAGTTCGAAGAAATCCTGAGCTCCGTAAACACGAGCCATCCCAAGAAGAAAAAATGACAGAATCGACCAGAGCCTCATATCTGGTATTTTTTTGCGTATTTAAGCCACGGTTTCTATCAAAACCTCTTTCACAGCTCTAACGGTCTGCCCGGCTTGCTCAAAAATCGACTGACGGTGGGTCTCCAGCTCGTTATCATCAGCAAAATCCAATCCCACTAACGCACGGCCAACCCGCTCACCGGAGTAGGTATAGTTAAAGTAACAGAGGCTTGCCAGAGGGCTAACCGCTTTCATGAATCCAAGCAATGCCCCCGCCCGATCCGGGAACTCAACTTCAACGAAAAGCGGAGCCTTCATCAAAGAGGGGGTATACGGAATCACCCGATATCTCGTAGCCGCATCTCCCGTCACATCCAGCGCCCGGCTTTGATGCCTTTCCAGCCAATGCTCAAATCCATCTTGCGCTACCTCAGGAACATCCAACGAAAGAACCGGCGCCTGCGGGTCGCTCGCCGTCCGTCCATATTGTAAATCCTTAATGCTCACCCCGGCAGGCAAATCGATAAGCAAACTGACCAACGAGCCATTCTCTTCCGGAATCGGGAACTGCCAACTTCGGTCGCGACGTCGATTAATTCCGGCCTGTCTCGAAATCTCGGGAAGCTTCGCGAAATCCATGTTCGCACCGCACAGAATTGTCAGAACCTTTTCACCCTCACCGACCAAACCAGCACGCTGCTGCTTTAGATACCCCGCGAGACTCATTGCCCCGCTCGGTTCGGGGATCACGCGAAGCCCATCCCAATGGGCCTTAATCGCCGAGGACACCTCTTCATTAGTTACGGTCATAATTTCGTCGAGCTGACTACGACAAATCTCATACGTTAGCTCGCCAACCTGCGTAACCGCAGTTCCATCACAGAAAACATCGACATACTCGAGAGGCACAGGTCCTCCGGCATCGAAAGCGGCCTTCATCGAGGCCTGATCCACACCTTCTACTCCGATGATTTTCACCTCCGGCCACGAACTCTTCAAGAGCGTTGCCACTGCCGAGGCCATCCCCCCTCCACCGATCGCAACGTAAACCCGATCAAAGGGGCCTTCTCCCGAAGTGAAAATCTCATCAGCCAAAGTCCCCTGACCAGCCATTACCTCGATGGAATCGTATGGGGGAATAAAAGTCGCTCCAGACTCACGTGCATCCGCAAGCGCAGCCGTTTGCGCTTCTGAAAAACTATCTCCCACCAACTTGATCGAAACATGATCTCCGCCATGCAACATCACGGCCTTCCGCTTCACCATCGGTGTCGGTTCGGGCATATAGATGCGAGCTTTCGCGCCCAAACGCCTCGCCGCCAGAGCAATCCCCTGTGCGTGATTTCCGGCGGAGGCCGCGACAATCCCACCCGCCAGTTCACTCTCAGACAAACTCGCCATCGCATTGTAAGCCCCGCGCCACTTATAGGCATTAATGGGCCCGAGGTCTTCACGCTTCACCCAAACCGGGTTCGGCAATCCCTCTACCCACATCGCGTCGAGGGGGGTCGGAGCTCCCACTTCGTAGACTCTAGCGCGAGCCAGATCAATGGCCTCACGTAATTGTCCCACACACTCCTTTTCACTCACTGGATCTGACCTCCCAAATATTACCTGAAATTACACCTTCGAAACGGCTTATCTGGATATGTAGCAGCCCCACCAGCTTCCGAAGAAACTGATCAGGGCTGCTGTCCCCCCAAAGGGTGAAATCCGGAAACAAATGAACCTTTTCTTTCTAAGATCACAAGAACTTAATCGTTCTAACAATTGATATGCGTTGGATTTACGCTGTTCAACTGCTCTTTTACTCCTAGAGTCCCGCCCGAAATGAGTGACGAACAAACGCCCTCCCAGCCACAGTCCACTTCCGAGGAACTCATCGCCGTCCGGCGCGAAAAACTCGCGAAACTCAAGGACTTGGGCCTTGACCCCTATGGCGCGGCTTTTGAAACCAACACCACCCCAGGAGAACTCAAGGCCAACTTCGAAAACGACAAACCTGTAAAACTTGGAGGCCGACTTCTCGCCATTCGAGACATGGGAAAATCCGTCTTCGCCACCCTAGGCGATGCTCACGGCCGCATCCAAATTTACCTCAATATGAAGCAGGTCTCCGAGGCTGACTGGGCCGCTTACCAGTGCCTCGATCTCGGCGACTGGATCGGTGTTGACGGAGAAACCTTCACAACTGGAAAGGGAGAGCCTTCAGTCAAAGTCGAAAAACTCACCGTCCTCTCCAAGGCCCTTCGCCCCATGCCTGACAAGTGGCACGGACTCTCCGATCGCGAAACAAAATATCGCAAACGCCACCTCGATCTCATGTCGAACCAGGAAAGCGCCAACCTCTTTATTATGCGCTCCAAGATCGTTGCCGAAATCCGCAACTTTCTTCACGCGCGCGACTACCTTGAAGTCGAAACTCCCATGCTTCACGACGTCGCAGGTGGTGCCGCGGCCAAGCCCTTCAAAACCCATCACAACGCGCTCAGCATGGATCTCACCATGCGCATCGCGCCCGAGCTTCATCTCAAGCGCCTCCTCGTCGGTGGCCTCACCAAGGTCTTCGAACTTAACCGTAACTTCCGCAACGAAGGCATCTCTCGCCGTCACAATCCCGAGTTCACCATGCTCGAAGCCTACCAAGCATACGGTGACTTCGAGATTATGGCCGACCTTGTTGAAGAGATGGTGTGCCACCTCGCCGAGAAATTCTTCGGCACTCTCCAGATCGAGCATAAAGATGAAAACGGCGAGCCCCTCCGGACCCTCGATCTCTCCCGCCCTTGGAAGCGTGCCCCATACCAAAGCCTCATCAAGGACGCTGCCGGTGACGACTGGTTTGACCTCTCACCCGGCGACCGACGAGCCAAGGCCAAGTCCGAATTTAAACTCGAAATCCACGACCACCTCGAAGACTACGAAGTCACCCAGCAGGTTTTTGAAAAACTTATCGAAGAACATACCTTCAACCCCTGCTTCGTCACTCACGTTGACTCCAAGCTCATTCCCCTTGCCAAAGAGAATCCTGAAAACCCCTCTGTGATCGACGTCTACGAACTCATCATCAATGGGCAGGAAATCTCCCCCGGCTACTCCGAACTCAACGATCCCGACGTCCAACGCCGCCGGCTTCAAGAACAATCCGGAGGAGAAACCCAAGAGATCGACGAAGACTTCGTCGAAGCTCTCGAACACGGCATGCCTCCCGCAGGAGGCATCGGAATCGGCATCGACCGGCTCGTCATGCTCCTCACCGGAGCTCCCACCATCCGCGACGTCGTCCTCTTCCCCCAGCTCAAGCGCAAGGACTGATCGTTAAACCAGTCTCATCCACTCCATGGGTGCCCGCCGCGGCTTCGAAGAACGCGAAGCCTCCGGCGCCCCGCCCTCCTCATCCTCGCTACCGAAATAAAAATACCAGAAGAAGCGTGGCTCAAATTTGAGATCAACGACGAGCCACTTATCCAAACCGCCACGTTTTGGCCCCGCGGCCTTGGGGGACGGACCTATTGGCAGGCCGTTCTTCCCCTCCACTGGATCCTCTTTGCCCGTATGGCCAAAAAGCTTACCTCCGAAGAATAGATCCACTCCTATCTAAAAGCTTTTTTGTCGAAATACGAAAAAATCGAAAAAAACCATCCCATGGTGTCGTATTTATAATACAAATCATGAAGAGAACTATTCTAATGACCATTGCGTCCCTCGCGCTCGTCGGCTCCGGCTTGGCTCGCACTTGGAGCAATGCAGATGGCTCCAAAACGTTCGAAGGAGAATTCGTCTTATGTGACGGAACCTCGGTCACGGTGAAACGTGGCATCAAGGAAATAACCTTCAAATTGGAGCTTCTTTCCGAAGACGATCAAAAGTGGGCCAAAGCCGAAGCCGTGAAAATCGCCGCAGCTGCAGAAAACAAAGAAGCTGCTGCCGACTTCGCCAATAGCGACTTTGGAAAATCCTTCGAAAAACTACAAAAATTGGACGGAAAGAAATTCGTCGATCACAAACTCGAGGAGCCTCCCAAATACGTTCTCCTCTACTTCTCTGCAAGTTGGTGAGGACCTTGTGTCCGTAATGCTCCGCAGTTAGCGGAGACCTATACCAAAGAAATCGCGACGAATCCTGACCTCGAAATGATCCTCATTTCTCGGGACCGCAACGAAGATGACGCCCTCAATTGGGCCACCACCTTTAAGCAACCTTGGCCCATCCTTCACAAGGAGGATACCGACCATGATATCCTCTACACTCCTTTCAAAATTACAGGAGTCCCAACTTACATCCTCGTCGACCAAAACGGCAAAGAAGTCGCCCGCGGCTTGGGAGCGGCCCTCGCCGCCGCTAAAAAAGGCTAAGAGAGATCTCCTCACAAATCCCCCAACAAAAAAACGGCAATCAGATTCATCTGGTCGCCGCTTTTTTTCTCCCCCAACCACCCCAAGCCGCTACCTTCCCCCGCATGTTCAAAGCCCTTCTCTTTCTGTCTCTCACCCTCTCCACATTCGCCGAACACGGCGGCACCGCCTCGTGGCTGAAGAAAATGCAAGACCACTCCCAGCAACATCGCGACCTTGTCCCTAACACAAAACTCCCCCACCGCTGGACCGAAGAAAAGCCCACCTTACTCTTCAAAGCCACCCTCGATAGCTCCGAAAAATCATACCAGCTCAACCTCGAATCCGGCAAAATCATCGAAGCCGCTTTCGAAAAAGACGAACCAGGCTCCATCTCACCAGATCGCTTCGCACCCACCCCAAAACGCCAACCCGTCTTCTCCGAAAAATCCCCCGACGGCAAGTGGCAGATCTCCTTTAAAAAGGAACCCATCCTCACCAACACCCAAACTGGCGAAGAAAAAAACCTCGGAGCCCCTCCAACGGGAACTTCCTGGAACTCACGCGTTCAATGGCATTCAGATTCCTCCTGCTTCTTCCTCACCCACCACACCAGCCACCCCATCTATCAAGTCCACCTCGTCCGCTCCGCGCCCAAAGACCAAGTCCAACCAGAACACGAACTCCACTCATACGCCAAACCCGGCGACAAACTCAACATCGCCCACCCCGTCATCTTCTTCACCGACGACCGCAAGTCCATCCCCGTCAGCCACACCCTTATCAAAAACCCCTACGCCCTGAACGACATCCGCTGGCACTCCAAAAAACACCTCCTCACTCTCGCCTACATCGAGCGCGGCTTTGGCAAGTATCGCCTCATCGAAATCAATACCGACACCCGCTTCCAAACCATCATCGTCGAAGAAACCTCCGACAAGTTCATCTACGTCTTCGGAAACTGCGACTACCGACTCCTTCCCGACACCAACGAAATCCTCTGGCTCAGCGAACGCAGTGGCTACAACCACCTCTCCCTTGTCGACCGGAAAAAGAAAAACGCCATCCGCCCCCTCACCTCCGGAAACTGGGTCGTCCGTAAAGTCGAAGCCGTCGACGAAAAATCCCGTACCGCCCTCATCCAGCTCTCCGGCTACTACCCCAAGCAAGACCCCTACTACCTCCACTACGCCCTCCTAAACCTCGACACCGCCAAACTCACCCTCCTCACCGAAAGCGACGGCACCCACAAACTCTCCTTCTCCCCTGACAAAAAACACTACCTCGCAGAATGGTCCCGCATTGACCACCCACCCGTCTTCGAAATCCGCCGGACGTCCGACCAAAAACTCATCGCCACCCTCAACAAACCCGACCTCGCCCCCCTCCAAGCCATCGGCTGGCAAAAGCCCGAACGCTTCGTCACCAAAGACCGCAACGGCAAGCACGACATCCACGGCGTCATCTTCCGTCCCCTCAACTTCCAGAAAGGCAAAAAATACCCCGTTATCGAAAACATCTACGCCGGACCCCACGGCTCCTTCGTCCCCAAAAAATGGAGGAGCTGGTCCAGCCACAAATCCGAAATGGCCGAAGGCGGCTTCATCATCGTCCAGATCGATGGCCTCGGCACTAACCATCGCGGCCGCGACTTCCACCAAATCGCCTACAAAAACCTCAAAGACTCCGGCTTCCCCGACCGCATCAAATGGATGAAGACCGCCGCCGCCAAAAACCCCGAAATGGACCTCACCCGCGTCGGCATCTACGGCGGCTCCGCAGGAGGGCAATCCTCAACTGCCGCCCTCCTCCTCCACGGCGACTTCTACAAAGCCGCGGTCTCCGACTGCGGCTGCCACGACAACCGCATCGACAAAATGTGGTGGAACGAGCAATGGCTCGACTGGCCCCTCAACGACTCTTACGTCGAGAACTCCAACCGCACCCACATCAAAAACCTCAAAGGACACCTCATGCTCACCGTCGGCGAAATGGACAAAAACGTCGACCCCTCCTCCACCTACCAGATCGTCAACGACCTCATCAAAGCCGACAAAGACTTCACCTTCTACATGATCCCCGGAGCAGGCCACGGCGCCGGGGAAGCCCCCCACTTCCGCCGAAAACGCATCGAGTTCTTCCAAACCCACCTCCAATAAGTGGCGTGACCGTCCCGGTCACATAGCCCAAATTCCCCACCCAAATGTAAGCCCACCTCCCCCCACAACGTTCCTATCCCAATGCCCCGCCCTCTCCTCCACCTTCTCACCCTGATCACCCACGCCCTCGCTGCGCCCGCCCCCATCATCCTCTACCAATTCAACTCCCCCTCCTCCCCCCAAATCCTCGACACCTCCGGCATCAATCCCTCCGCCCACCTCTCCATCCCTGATCCAAAAAAAATCACCCGCCAACCCGGCTCCCTCACCCTCAACCGCCCCATCCTCCTCTCCACAAAAACTCCCCCCACCAAGCTCATCAACGCCGTCCAGAAATCCCGCGAAATCACCATCAGCGCCTGGATCACCCCCGCCAATCTCACCCAATCAGGCCCCGCCCGCATCGTCTCCCTTTCTAAGGACTCCTCCAACCGAAACGTCACCCTCGGTCAGGACAGCTCAAAATACGACGCCCGCTTCCGCACCGAAAGAACCGGCCCCAACGGCATCCCCTCCCTCTCCTCCGGCCAAGTCACCACCACCAAAACCCACGTGGCCTTCACCCGCTCCCGCGACGGCCAAGGCACCCTCTTCCTCAACGGCCACCTCTCCTCAAAAAAAACCTTCCCCGGCTCCCCAAAAAACTGGGACCCCAACTACCTCCTCGCCCTCGGAAACGAACTCTCGAACGACCGCCCCTGGCTCGGCACCTTCCACCAAGTCGCAATCTATCCCCAAGCCCTCTCCCCCTCCGAAATCACCGCGCTCTTCAAACAAGGCCTCACCCCTCCCAAACCCAAATCCCCCGCCGATCGCAGCCGATCGCTCTTCGTCAATCACATTGAGCCCATCCTCGCCCGCCATTGCCTTG
>Ga0308014_1000415_pt1 | contig 12339 bp, 5 predicted proteins | sample Neamet229_FD_203154 | JGI IMG/M metagenome (GOLD analysis project Ga0308014, IMG submission 203154) | Marine microbial communities from water near the shore, Antarctic Ocean - #229 | ecosystem: Environmental > Aquatic > Marine > Unclassified | place: Southern Ocean | collected 2014-07-28 | reverse complement strand
ACGCCGTGGTTGTTGAGTGGTACAGCAGAGAATGAAGGGCTGACAAGTGTGCCGTTCTCGAACGAGGCATCTGCGCCTGCGTCCATGAAGAACTGGAGCGTCACATTCTGGTGGGCTGGGTTGGCAAAGAGTTCAATCGGAGAGGGCGGTGAACCGCTTTCTCCATCGATGTTGAAATTCTCAACTGGTTCGATGTTCAAATCGCTGTCAATAGCGCTGAAGTCCCATTCACCATCAAGGAGGAAGAAGTTGAACTCGCCACCGGAGGTGATCTCAGTTCGCCATTCCAAACCATCTTCATTGGTTGCAACCAAGGTTTGTGCAGACCATCCCGGGACCAGGTTGTCCCAGAGTGAAGTGTTTTCATAGAGGAACACAAAGCCGTTTGTTGCGGTCGCTGGTGCAAGGTACATGATGCCCATGGCCATTTCATTCTGCCCGTCAAGTGTGATCAATTGACCACCCGTGTAGGTCGAGAAGATACTGATGGTGGTCATGTGGAAGTCTTGCCCGTTTGGCAAGCGCATGCTGTAGTTGCCGTCAGCATCTGTCACCGTGCTGAAGGAAAGGTCACCGGATGTGAAATCAATGGTGAGTGCGGAAGCAGCGTCGCTTTCAGTCAACTTGTTTTCATCAGTTCCTTGAACCCACAATGCATAATTATTTGCATCGATGACGGTGCGGATGCTCCCATTCACCCATGTAGCGATTGCATAAGTGCCATCGATGTTCAGGTCTTCTTCTTCTAAGAGGAAGTAGTTGAACAAGACATAGTTGTCATCCAAATCATCAGAAACCGTGTAAGCGCCCATTGGTAATTCAATGTACACCACGCCGTTCTCATCAGAGGTAGCGGTAATTGGAGCCATGAGTGAATCATCGTTGGTGAAGGTCACGACACGGTCGTTGATTGAAATCATCGAAGTTTGCGTCTCTGGATTGGTTGGAGACACAAGTTGCATGGTCACATCGTGCATTTCAGGAACCGCCATCAACATCGAGAAGTTTTCTGAATCATCACGAACGGTGAAACTGTCGTTGACTTCATACCATCCATCGTTGTCAATGTCCACTCGGTAGAAGTAGTCTCCAGGGGCAAGAGGCCCGTACGAGAAGGTACCGTTTTCGTCGGTGATGATGTCAACTGCGAATTCTTCGCCGAGGCCTTCATCGACCAATTCAATGGTTTCGTTTGCAAAGATGATGCTGAAGAAGTCTTCCAGTGTGTCTTCGAAGATGGAACCCGGCATTGACATTTCCAGATCATAGGTTGGAGTGATGCCAATATCCACTGGGCGAGGAAGGAGCACTTCTTTTCCGTTGTCCAATTGAGCAATCATGTTGTACATGCCCGGGACAAGTCCAGTGAGGTAGAAGGAACCGGGTTGAACCATGGATCCCGAAAAGTGACCTTGACCGATGAACAAGCCAGTGCCGTTGAGCGTTCCTGTTCCTTCAAAGGAACCAGTTGCTTCCAACGTAGCGTTGATCACTTCAGTGACCAGGGTCGAAACGCCTTGAGACGTCAAACGACCGTTGGCTGTGATTTCTCCATCGAGCAGGTAAGTCGTGAGTGCGCCAGTGCTGTCCTTGACACAGATGGATTCGTTGGTCGGCATCGAAGTCGTGTCGTTTTCGACATAACAATCAACGATGCTTTCGTTTGAAATCCAGCTAGCCTCGAGTGTACCAACACCGTTCCATGTACCATTGCTGGTGTAGGTTCGCTTGTCGGCGATTGAACGAGTAAAGGTTCCAGTGAAGTCCTGAGCAAAGGCGACACCTTCGCTTTCGAAGGTTCCGTTTTCGGTGAATGTTACTTCACCGGTTCCTTGGAGGATTCGACTGTCTTCAGAAGTGAAGGACCCGTTGGTTGTTGTGAGGGTGTAGTTTTCTGTCATCGACCAAATGCTACGGAGCACAAAGGTGGTGTCAACAAGGGGATCACCGTTGAAAGATTCTGCACCTGTCCATGAAACAAGACCGGAAACACCACTGCTCTTGACAGCGATGTCCATAGCCTCTGTGGCGGCTGCATCGTCAGCACGGTCTGCTTGTTCAGCAGTTACGTTCAGTTGGGTCTCGCCCAACCATGTCATGTTCGCAACTTCACCGAGAATAGCTGTGATGTCGTTCACATAACGATCTTCGTTGGTTTCGGTGAGGATGTCAGCAAGACCGTCCACAAAGGAACCTGTTCGTACGCTGTCGCGAGCGTTCGTTGGATCGTATTCACCAGCAAAGGCTGAGACACGGATTCGGCCTGCAGGAGCATCAAAGCTCCACTTGCCATCTTCATCAGCATCAACGAAGCCGATTGGAATCCAATAGGTGTCTCCGTCGAGGTCTTCTGTACCTTCACCAGAGAAGGCGTCACGCTCAATGAGCAGACGAACACCGGACAAACCTTGTCCGTTGTCGCTCATGGATACCTGACCTGAAACTTCAGCACCAGAGTAGTACTTGAGGATCTTCACGTAGGTGTTGGTTTGGCCAATACTAGCGTTCGCATCTTCATTGTACCAGTTGCTGATTACAAAGTGATTCGACATGGCGCCAGGAAGTGGAAGAGCTTGGCTCAATGCACTACCAGGGCTGCCTTGTTGGCCAAAGTGCTGTGCAGGTTGGGGATTGGAAGAACCGGAATCGATACCGAGCGTTGAAGCGCCGTAACCAACGTAGGTGTTGGCGAGCATGGTGTTGAAGAACGCAGGGTTATGGTCGACACGAACATCTTGAACTTGCAATGGGTCAATTTCTGCACCAGCTTGCTGATTGAGGAAATCCTCGGTGATGGCTGCATCGACTTCTTCTCGAGTCATTTCATCTTGGAATTCGCCACGGGTGGTTTCGTAGACTTCATCCATGAATGTGCTAATGTCTTGTCCACTGAGGATTGTAGGAGCTCCGAAGATTCCCATTGGCTGGCCACGGTTGTAGCCTGCATCTGCAGTGTACCGTCCAGCCTTGGGGTAGAGTCGGCTGTCAATAGCAAAGTAACGGATTTCGTGATCACGCTCGACCATCTCACCAGGAGCGCCGTAGTAATCTTGTACGGAATAGTAGTCTTCCATGTTGATCAGTTCATCATAGAAGTCGACAATTTGTCCGTCGTCCAGTGTGTTACCAATGAATTGCACAGTCAAGGCCAAACGAGCATTCACCCGGTGGATGTTGGTGGAGACTGAGTCGTATTCTTCGACAAGGTCTTCGGTGTACCAGTAATCGTTGATGATGTAATGCGTTGTCTCATCGGATGAGTCTTGAGCGGAACGAATGTTGTTGGTGAACGTGCGCTCTGCTTCTGAAAGTTCAGTCCAATCGCTGCCTTGGCAAGTCACTGAAAGCACGTCTGTGCATTCAATTTGAACCGAATCCTTGTAGATCCTGTAAACCATGGTTGAACTGTCAAATGCACCGTCGACCTGATGGTATCCTTCTGCCATGACGACGTCTCGGTTGGTCTTGATGACCTTGAAACTGCTTTCAACCAAAAGGGTCTTCATATCCTCTTTGTCATCGTCTGTGTTAATGGTGACGAAATCATCAAATTGAGCCTGTGTGAAGTGGTTATCGGCGATATTCGAGAATCCATCAGTGAATTCATAGTTACCTGTGTTGGCATTTTGGTAGGCAATGTCGCCTTGACCTAATTGCCAAATGAACATGGAGATGAGGTCTTCTTGAGATTGTGCTAAGAGCATGTTCCCAGTTGCAGGAATACCGGATTGGAAGTTGTCCGAAACGGATGGATGCTCACCTTGGCTGAGTGCTTGGAAACCGTAGTCCCACCATGATACAAACGCAGGACGTTCCGAATATTGTTCATCGGTGTCCTGATCGGCGAGCCAAGAATAAGCGGCGTTCCAACTGTTATCGTTGAAACCAGAGCCCATGGAGCCGAGGTACCAGTTGCCGTCGTAGGCGCTGTCATCAAGCAAAGAGAATCCAGCAATTTCGAAACGAAGTGCGTCAGGGATGAGGTTGAAGATTGTTTCATCAAGTTCTTCTTCTGCTGACACCGTGGATGGAATTGCTGCATCCAATCCGTAGGTCGCTTGTTGTCCAAAGAGCATGATCATCACAAGAATGATCGCTGAGAAGTTAGGTGTGCGCCACAATGCTTTGCGAGCGCCGCGAATGCGGTCTTCTGGAGATCGGATTCCGAACTTTTTCCAGGTACGAACCATTCCGCTCCAATTGCCCCACTTCCACAATGAAACGATGCCCCATGCGCCAAGGATAGCGATGGCAGGTGTTGCGTTGAACATGAACCGAGCTGCTGTCCAAGCCATGTAGGAAGCGACAAGGATCCAAACACCGAAGATGAGGTTTGTGTGCTTGCGTTCTCGGAGGCCGGAAATGAGGCAAAGAAGACCCATAACCAACGATAAGAGGAAGGTGATTGGTCCGAACTGTGCGAAGAGTTGTCCTCTGTCGCTTGCATTTGCTTCGGCAACCGTTCCGAAAATCTTCGTCTTGGTGAAGTAACCGCCGCCAGTGAACAAGACGTCCCAGGCGTTGGAGATGTCAGCGAACTTCAAGGCGTAGAGCAAAGAGAAGAACACGGCACTTCCGACACCAAGGACACCAAGAACCAGCAACCAAGGTTTGTCTCGGAAGCCAATGGTGACAAAGGCAATGGCCAAAGTGAAGATGGCGATGAACAAGAACGGCTGAAGGCCAGTTCCGTCAAGCACGAGGTTTAGTTGAGGGTGCCCGTAGAACGGCAATGCCATCAAGAAATTGACCGCAAGCATGGTGATGAAGAGCACGCTCAATGTTGTCGAATCCCTTCGGCGGAACATGTTCAATGCAACTTGCAATGCATAAGCAAGGAACAAGATCGATGGCCCAACGACGAACCCTTTCCAGCCAAGGGAAACCACACCGAATGAAACACCGGCGAGCACTGCATACGAAAGAGCGGCAGTGCGTTGGTTGGCAACCGCAGAGAAGGATTGCATGTAGGTCGACAACGAGGGAGTCGTGGTGCGGAGAAGACGGTCGCTACCGGCATACTTGGCTGCTTTGAGCCAGAACATGAAGCCCATTGTCAAGAAGAGCATGATGAAGGCATCGTGATCTGCAAGAGCGAAGGTGGTGTGAGATACGTGTGCTGGCATGAAGGCCAGGAGCCAAGCAGCAACGACTGCTGCTTTCTCGTTGACATGCTCACGGGCGATGGCGGCGACCGGTAGGATGGTCAAAGCGCCATAGACAGAAGGCAACACGAGGATGGACCACCAGACTGCTGAGTCAGCGCCAACGAATGGTTTGAGGATCATAGCAAGCAAAGCGATCGACCACGTGAACAATGGTGGACGAGGATTGATGCCACCAACTGGGTAGAATCGGTCGGAGTCAACAATCATGTGAGCGTTGTTCGCCAAAATGTAGTCGACAACTCGCTTCATGTACCAAGGGTCAGAACCACCGGTCATGTCCCAGGTGTTGGTTCCGAGGGAGTTCATCGAAGGGAGCACATACCATAGGTTTCGGATAACGAAACCAAAGAAGAAGGCCATACCAATCATGATGCTGGCCCAGTGTGCGTTCCAGAATTGACGAGCACCGGATGGCTCGAATTCACTGCGGTTGGACCAACCGCCCCATTTCTCACCTGTGGAAATCACGTAAATGATTGCACAGATGAAGAAGGTAAAGGCCAACCAAATTAGTGCGCCCCAACTGCCTTCAAAGGCTTCGTTTTGGATCATGCCAGCCTCATACCAAGCCGAAACGAGGTAAAGGACCCACATTGAACCGATGAGCATGGAACGAGTGTACCAGCGTTCTGAAGCCATGCCGGCAACGATCAAAGCAACCATTCCAGTGAAGAATGCGCTCCAGAAACCGAAGTAACCATGGTATGCTGCGAGTTCAGGATACTGACTGACTGCTTGACCACTGAATGGGCCAAAGACGTTGAACATGAGCTGGTCATCGTTCATGAGGTAATTGAAATGCCACAAGCTTCCGATGTGAGCCAGTGCCCAAACACCCAGTCCAATTTGGAGGGGGAGAGTCGAGCGGTTCCATGACCCGTTACCATCGGTAATGTGGCTGAACCAGCCTTTCTCAGAGGATGGCGAAAGAACGCCACGGGCGAGAACTGCTCCAAGAAGACCAAGGATGGTGAAGAGCATAGCATAGCTGAAGAATTGGTAACCAACAGCCCCACGGTACGCATCCAAGACGCCGATTGAAACACCGGTGGACATGGTCAGTGTGGTGGAGAGGTTTGCAGCCATATTTTCAGCGGCCACGAATCCGAGCTGGACACCGATGGCAGCAAAAATCAACACGTTTGCCCATTCGAACGAACGGCGCATGTGAAGGGTGTGAATTCCAAACATGACCACGAAGAACAGCAGAGCGCTGACCGCTCCGAGTTCTGCCATGTAGACCAATTCGGCACCGACAATAGCAACGCCCAGTGAAACGAGAGAGAGGGTGGAGGCTGCAAGAGTGATGGTGCCGTTGGCGTGAAGCACGCGAGGTGCGAGACCAAGCGATGCTGCCGCAAGGACGACAAGCATTGGTGTCAGGTTTTCAAAGTTGAGATCGAAGGACAAGCCAACAATCTGTGTCGCTGCGAGCGCTAGAAGCACTGCTAGGGGGGCAATAAGCCAACCAAGCATAGGTGCTGGCGCTGGGCGCGGTTCGGGGTTTTTCGTTTCCATTTTGTTCCCTCAGGGTATTTGCACGACAGCAGCAAGGCTGTCAAGCACCTTCCGCCACTTTGGGTCCTCTTTTAATGATAACCCCGTGAGGATGACTTACGATGGCAACGGAGCACCCCGTTCGACGAGAAGTTCTCGTGTGCTTTTTCAAGCGGATGAAATGAGCCGCATATCAGCCGTTCTGTCAAAGAGCTCGGTGGCCAATGTCAGTCCTGTGGTGCGCCCCTTCAAGTTCGATCGATTCAAGCAAAGCATAGGCTCGAACAGCCGCTTCGGCCAAAGATGAACCAAGACCGGTGCAAGTCAGAACTCGCCCACCGGTTGAGATGAGAGCACCGCCTTCATCGTAGCCCGTACCGGCATGGTTGACCCACGCCATCCCAGTCGGCGCCGGCACTCCAGAAATCAAACGGCCTTTGACCGGTGAGGCAGGGTAACCTTCCGCTGCGACAACCACTGTGAGTGCATGCAGATCGTGGAACATTACGTCCAATTCAGCAAGCCTGTCGGTCGCCGAGGCGTGCAGGACTTCGTACACATCCGTTGCCATTAATGGCAGGGTAATTTGACATTCCGGATCGCCAAAACGGACGTTAAATTCGACAACACTTGGGTTGCCTTCATCCGTGATCATAAGCCCGACGTACAGCACCCCGCGGTAGGGCGTGGGTTGCGATGAAAGGTAGGTGTGCATGGGTTTGACAACATCGCGTACGACCTTCTCCAAAACCTCTGGTGTAGCCACTGGCGCAGGGCAGTAAGCGCCCATGCCACCTGTGTTTGGGCCCTCATCCCCATCGTAGGCCCGCTTGTGATCTTGACTTGGCGGGAGGCAGACAAAACCTGAGCCGTCCATGACAACCAACATGCTCGCCTCCTCCCCTTCGAGAAACGCTTCGAGCAGAACCTTGCCATCGGACTTGATCGAGGCTTCAATGAATGCTTTTGCCTCTGCCCGATTGGAGGTGACAACAACGCCTTTGCCTCCTGCAAGCACATCTCTTTTGACAACCCATGGATGGCCTGAAAAATCATCCAACGCTGAATCAAGATCAGAATGTGGCCCTAGGACATGGAAATCTGCAGTTGGTACGCCTGCAATTCCCATCACTTCCTTGGCATGAAGTTTCGAGCCTTCCAATTCCGCCAAGGCTTTCACCGGGCCGAAGCAGGGGATTCCTGCGGTATGAAGATCATCTGCAAGTGCATCGCACAAGGGCGCTTCAGGGCCGACCACAACCAGATCGACAGCAAGCGTCTGAGCCAAAGCCACCAAACCGTCCACATTCGAAGCAGACACAGGATGATTTGTTGCCATCGCCGAGGTGCCAGCATTTCCCGGAGCGCAGTGAACGCCTCCGACATGTTCGGATCTTGACATGGCCATGCACAAGGCGTGTTCTCGCCCGCCGCCGCCAACAATCAAAACCGTGCGTTGCGCCATGGTACATATCGGGCGTGGCCATCACATAATCCCATCGTGAGAATGGCCTCAAACAAACGATGCCATGACCAAGGGACGGGGTAGGATTCAAGGGCCCTCGTGGGCACACCCGCTTCATGACCTGTTGCCCAAGGGAGACCTCGCAATGAATTTCCTGATGCTGTGCCTCATGTGTTTGTGGCTCTATCTGCCAGGATTTCTGGCCAACACCTTTGCAATGATGTGGGGCAAATGGCTCCCAAAGACAGGGTATGGACCATGGCCAATCGATGGTGGTCGAACCCTCAAAGATGGCAACAGAGTCCTTGGGGATGGCAAAACATGGAATGGACTGATCGGTGGTTCTCTGACCTCTGGTCTCCTCTGCATGTTGATGGTTGCAGTGACCACCGATGGCTCAAACGCTGGTGCAATCAGTGCCAACAGCACCTTGTTCGCCTCACCCCTTGCAGGTTCGTCTGGTGCTTGGTTTGCAATCGGCGGACCCATGACCGCTGCGTTTGTTCTTGGAACCTTCCTTGGCTTCATGTGCTTGGTTGGCGACAGCACGGGTTCGTTCTTCAAGCGGCGACGTGGTCTCAAGCGTGAAGGTGATGTGTCATCAAAAGCGCCGTTGCTCGACACCCTTCCGTTCGCAATCTCCGTGTTCTTGGCTGGACAACTCTTGCTCGGGTCATCATGGCTTGCTGCTGAAGAACTGAGGCTTCCGATGATTGGTTTGGTCGTGATCACTCCGCTTCTTCACCGCAGTTTCAATCTCATTGGTTACAAGATAGGTTGGAAGGATGTACCGTATTAACGGAGCGAAGTCTATAACGCCCTTTCCGCTACATGAGACCATGCGAACCGCCGTTTCCCTGATCTTCCTCTTGCTGATTGCCTCGAGCATGAGCGCATTGACCACATCTGCTGAAGTGACAAACGACGGCTCAACCATCACCGTCACCGGCACGGAAACTTGGAATGCATCAAATCCAATCGACCTCGACCTGATGGTTACGGACGGTGCCTCACTTTTCGTTGATGAGTCAACAACGGTGAACGCAGGCGTGACCATTACCGTGGCCACCGGTGCCTCACTCACCCTCAACGGTGACCTGATGGGTTCGAACCTCGATGCTGGCCTCTTGGTCTACAATGCGACTGAACTCCACCTTGATTTTGGCGACCTGTCTGAAACTGGCCAGGTAAGAATCAACCTCGACCACGTCATTCCAGAAACAGCCATGTTCAACATCACCATCGGAGACGAAACCAAGAACGCAGTTGGTTTCGACCATGTTGACATCCCGGCTCCACTCGATGGCACACCATTGCTGGTTGAATTCCATGTCTACTACTTCTTCGCCACCCAAATCACCAGCGTTCAAGCCCTCCATTCAGGCTCGGGTGGAACCGTCGTGGTCGATGCAGAAGATCTCAACCACACTGCAGGGAGCTTGAAGTGGAACTCAGCAGCCTTCACCCTCGACGTCCAAGGCAGCCTTACAATCAACAACGCAATCATTGCGGGTGCTGCGATTACATGCGCACACACCTGTGACTTAAGCAACGCTACACTCACCGGCAGTGCACCTGTTCATGTCCTCGACGGTGGCGCATTGACCGTTGATTCTTCACTCATTCAAGGGTCACGAACCGATGAGGACATCATCGTCAATGATGCTGCCCAAATCAGTTACACCAACAGCAACGGAACCGGTGGCCAAACCGACGCATGGATTCGCCTCCTTTCACAGCGCTCATTGCAAACCAATGCTGGCAACGTCACCGTTCATGCCACTGGACTTGGCTATTGGGGAAGCACCGTCGACAACCTCACAGACAGCAATGGCCATGTCAACTTCGCTCTGAGTAACCACGCCCGAATCGTCGAATGGGTCGACGGTAACGGGGACTACCACCAAGAAAGTGCAGAGGTCCTGCTGACCCTCAGTTCCAACTGGGGCAATTTCAACACCACCATCGTTGCACCACGAACACCAACGGCAACAGCAGAGGTCCCCCTCCCCTTCATCAGCGTGAAGTCCATTGATCTGAAGGCCAACACTGGGTCAATCGGATCGAAAGTAAGCGGCGATGTGGTCGTTGAGAACAGTGGTACAGTCGCAGTCACAGGCGTTAATTTCTGGTGTTATGTCGGCGATGAGTTGCAAGACACGACCCAGATGACCGTCTCACTCCAGCCTGGCGAAAGCAAAACCGTCTATGTATCATGGTACGCCAACAGTGTTGGTACCCAAGCGTTAGAATGCCGAGCGCTTGTTCCAAATGTGTTGAAGTCAATCACAGGCGATGTGACGGATATCGACGGTGCTACGTCCCAGGACATCACTTGGAAGGTAGCAGATGAACCAGAAGATCAACCTCTAACCATTTACGCCATCCTCGTCGTCATCATCTTGATTGGAACATACGTTGTTTCGAACCAAGCATCAAAGAAAATTGCTGCTCAACGACGAGAAGAGACAGCAGAGGTCGAAGAAGTGAGCGAAGAGAAAGAATACCTCGAAGATGATGCTGTCGAACCTGCATCAAGCGAAGAGGCCGTTTGAGACAACCCATCACACTGGGGCAGTCATTGACCATTCGGTGCTTGGCTTGTGCCAGTCACGCACCTGATCGGTCTCAAGTCGCAACTGAAGACCGTCGCCTACTTCCACTTCGACATCGAGGAACTCGAAAGGTACCTCGAGTTCATTTGACCGAAAGGTACCGTCAAAGAGAACTTCCTGACCAACCACTGAGCCATCGATGGTCCGCTCGAGGAAAACCCGAACATGGCATTCTTGCAGAGGGTTGCGCAGCGAACATGATTCGCTGCTTCCATCATGAACAACTGTGACAACACCTTGGTAAGACACAGTTCCAGCCAATGGTATGAGGTCGATCACGGTTGCTTTTGCTGTAGGGGTGCACACGCATTCCATGTTGTCTGATTCGACCGTTGCTTTTCGTTCAACGGTAAGATCCACCGATACGACTTGAATCAAATCAACAGAAGTCGAGGTGGAGGTCACCGTATAGTGGCCTGGTAGGGCGAATGAATGAGAAACTTCGAGCCCAGTCCCAGCGTTTCCGTCACCGAAGTCCCATGATACGACGTCTCCCGCAGAAAAGGCCGTGAAGGTAAATTCGTGGAGTCGTTCAGTGATGACATCTTCTTCATCGTTGTCGCCTTCATCAATCTCGACCAAAGTGAACTCGTTAATTCCGTATGTTGTGGAGGCCTCGATGGCAAACGGATCTCCCGAGGAGGATTTAGAGGAATTTAGCGAAGTAAGAACAGAGCTGGAAGCCGCACTGAGGACCAGCAGGAAGACAAGGGTTGCAGCACTTAAGGTGAACTTCATAGGCTCAAATTGAGGAGTCTGCTTTTTAACATCTGTTTGTGAAATTTGTTTTCAAAGGTTGGAAAATCATCGAACACGGCAGGATTTGCGGCCAAAAATCCTACAAAAACGAGGGGTTATCGAAACGATATACTAAAAGTCAAACCTCAAATTAAGCGGCATGGACGCATATGATTACTCGTTTTTCCTATCCACTATGTGGGTCGGCCCCTTTTGGTTTGCAATGCTGGTGTTCCCAGATCACGAAATGACAAAGAAAGTCATGCAGGGCCCATGGTTCTTCCTTGGCCCAATCTTGATTTGGTGGGCAGTGACCATCGCATCCCCTCAAGGATTGATAGACCTAGGGAAGGACTTCGCCAATCCCGCAGGCATTCTTGACGGCCTAGCAGCGATCATGGGTTCGAAACCTGGCGCATCTGCCGCTTGGGCACACATGGTTGCAGGCGACATCTTCGTCACCCACTGGATGTGGAAAAAGTGCCTCGAGCAAAAAAGCCCACGTTGGGTTGCTGCATCGACCGTGTTCTTTGGCGTCATGCTGATGCCAGTCGGAATCGCCATGCACATGGCACTGGTTCGAAATCCTAAGGAAAACTGATGTCAAACGAAGTCCAGTTGGGCCGATACAACGGTACATCAAGGGCCTTCGTTACATCCGGTTCAGTTTTCACGGATGTACCGCTCTGTCCACTTCTCTTCCTGTTGAGTTGGCAGGCCTGAGAGGTTACTTGGAGCATGGTTTTTCTTCCGTCCAAGGAAGGACACAACGAGTAAGAGTCCCAAGAGAGAGGACAGACCAACCAACATCATGTTGATGTCTTGCCCACTTTCGGTGGAGTCAGAAACTTTGGTC
>Ga0308014_1000395_pt1 | contig 12636 bp, 13 predicted proteins | sample Neamet229_FD_203154 | JGI IMG/M metagenome (GOLD analysis project Ga0308014, IMG submission 203154) | Marine microbial communities from water near the shore, Antarctic Ocean - #229 | ecosystem: Environmental > Aquatic > Marine > Unclassified | place: Southern Ocean | collected 2014-07-28 | reverse complement strand
AACCCCTTGAACTATATCTAATATCTCTAAGTATCCCTTATAGAGAAAATACAATTAGTATCTTTCTTTGCTTAATTTAGAAGCTGTCAGAGTATCCCAATAGGATTACTTCAATGACTCATAGTGCAGGTGGAACTATGACGAGAAGCCCTAGCAATACCCCCTAAAGGGATACTCTGATGTGCTTTAAATAAGCATAATAGACTTACTGAGTAATATTAAAAGAATAAAGAAGTAATAACTACATAAAGGGATTCTTTAAAGAACCCATCTTCTTCTTTATTCTTCTAATACTATTTAAAGAATATAACATAACTTAATAAGAACCCTATGGAGGCTCTATGGCATTACCAGCAAAAATTAACCCTGATACAGGACTAAAGAACGAAGTACCAGAGAGTCTCAAGGCTCACTGTTTCACAAAAGGTGTTAGTGGCAACCCCCGTGGCAATTGGAAGAAGACTAAGCATAAACTACGTAAAACAGCTGAATCTTTAGCTCATTTTGAGGCAAAATCTCCAGCAGATGTCTTCATTTACATCAGAGACACAGCATTAGCCAACGGAGACCTCAATTTAGCTATGAATGCTAACAAAGAACTGTCTAAGTTCGTTGAAAGTACTGCTGATGCTAAAGAAAACGGTAAACCACTAGTAAGTGCTGTCTCAGAGATGAGCGAGCGTGAGCTTCGTAACAAACTTAAGGGCTTTAAGATAGCGTAAGATTGCCCAATTGAGTCTGAGCAGGGACTACTAAGGAGGCCATAGCCTCTCTGATACCTCTCTGCAACTAGAGATATTAGAGAACCTACTTATTAGGTAAGTCCCCTCCTTTTTCTTGACTTTCTCACACTCATACCCTAGGTTCTCCCTAGCTTCTCACTTCCCCCTCTTACTGATTAGAATGGCGTAAATACCTACGTAAAGAACCGCTCCTAGTATAAACACCATCCCCTTCAGCCTGTGAAAGTGAAAGTACGACTGTCTGTGGTAGCCAAGTCTCTTACTACTTGACTATCTCCACTAATCGCTTGCTCAGTATGCTCACCATTTGCCATAAGGCTAGTTAATTGGTCGTCATCATTGATATCGAAGTCGAAACCTACCTCATAGTAATATTCAGTAGTGACTGCGATTGCTACACGCTTAGTGGTTGGGTTAACTGGATCGAAAGTGTCCTCTAAATCCATGAAATGTTGACCTGTCTTGCTCATATAAACTCCTTGTAAGATCGAGCGATGTTTTGGGTTAATGGCAACACCTAAACCACTTGAAAACAGCCAAAGGTTCTCACACCTTCATACTCCTTCGCAATAGACACCCCTCGGTGCCCATTACGTAACAGTACTATACTATTACTTGTACTAAATCGAAGTAAGACTTAGTATTCCAATTACCATGAGCAGAAATAAGGATTTCTAGGTTAGCTCCAGCTAGCTTGTACTCAGTTAGAGTATCAGATAGATGATATGCTAGTTCCCAGTTGTCCTTACCAATGACATGTCCTTGTCTATTAGTCTTAGGCTTCAGCTTCATAGAAGAAGTATCTCCATCAGCGTTAGTAATCTCAAGAAACTGATTACCATCGTCATTAGAGTACATCTTCGTCTTAACTAGAACACCAAAGTCTGTCCAATTAGACCTAGACGTTAACTCATGTCCCCTAGCGAAAGCCTTAGCTTGAAGAGAATCATCTCCCTCACATAGAACTAACTTAACATCTTCGATGGATACTAAGTGCTCAACAGAGAGAGTTAAACCTGGCTTGCGGGGATCATTACTTGTTACTTTAGACATATATTACTCCTATAGATAGGGTATCGGTAAGCCAAGAGCGGCCAACCAAACCCAAGAAAGAACCGAAGAGGCCCTTAGGGGACGACCCCCGAAGAAGAGGCCGAACCCAAAAGACCCCCAAGCAAGCCCGAAGGCAAGCAAGAGGGAGCGACGAAGGCAAAGCCTACGAAGCGAACGAACCAGCGGCAGGAGCAACAGACGCACCAGGACCCGCAGACGCAAGACCACAAAAGTAGCCAGACGCAGCAACACCAGAGGCACCCGCAGCAACCACAGGAAACACGGGAACACCCGAGCGACCAGCGGAAGAAACCGAACCAGCCAACAAGGCAAGAGACGCAGGCGAAACCGCACCAACCAAACAAACAAGCGGAGCGGAAGAACCAGCGAACCAAACCCAAAGCGCAGACGCACCAGCCGAAGACGGCAAGAACGAAGGAGCAGCGGCAGGACCAGCAACCCAAGCGGAACGAACAACAACAGCCCCAACGAACCCAAGGCCACGAACAGGAACAACCGAAGCGGCAGGACCAGAACGACCAAGAGAAACAGAAGAAGCAACAGGAACAAACGGCGCAAAGCGCGAAGAAGAAGAAGACATAAGCCAACCCCAAAAAAGACGGAGCAACCAACCGACAAGCCAAACAGACAAGCCCGAAGGAAACCGACGAAGCGAGAACAAACGACCCGCAACCAAGACAGCGACCACACGGCCACCACCGAACAACACCCCCACAGAGAGCCCACAGAGCAAACAGGGGGGGCCCAGGAAACCCACGAGGGTACCCGAACAACAAAAATATACACACGTAATGTACAGAGGTACTTTGATGAATGATGAGCAGTTGGCTAAGCTATCTCGTAGTGAGCTACAAGAATACGTAGAGCTACAAGAAGCACTAGAAAAGAAAAAGAAATGGAATCATTGGAAGAAAAATCCTAAAGATTTCATAGAAGAATGTTTAAAGATATATCCTAAAGATACTACATTAGGCTTAATTCCTTTAAAAGTTAATTCCGCACAGGTCTTAATTATTGATGAATTTAATAAGCAGATGAAAGAAGTAGGGTATGTACGAATGATTATTTCAAAATATAGACAAGCAGGATTTAGTACGATTTCTTCTGCGCTCATATTTTGGAGAGCATTGTTCTATGGAAATACTAAAGCAGTAATTATTTCTCTTGACCGACCTACTACTGAAAGTATCTTTAGTATGAGTCAGACATTCTGGGAAGAATTACCTGATGAGATTAAACCTGTATTAGATAAGTCTAATATTAGAGAGATGGGTTTTCAAAGTAATAATAGTAAGTATAGAGTATTTACAGCTGGTGCTGATAATCCAGGAAGGGGTACTACAAATAATGCCCTTCTTTGTGATGAAGCAGCATTTTTCCAGAGTGGAGAAAGAGTATTAGCTGGTTTATTTCAGTCTATTTCTTTGACTAAAGGTAGTATTATTATCATTAATAGTACTAGTAATGGTGCTCAAGGTGCTTATTACGAGTTATGGATTAAGGCAGAGAAGAAAGAAGGATACTTTAGACCGTTATTTGTTCCTTGGTATTTACAAGATGAATATCAGATGGAAGCTCCTGAGGGTTTCGAAAGAGACTTAGAGGAAGAGAGATTAGTAGAGAAGTATGGTATTGACAATAACCAGTTATTCTGGAGAAGGATTAAGATATCAGAAACATCTACTATGTTATTCAAACAGGAATATCCTTTTACTGCTCAAGAGAGTTTCATTCAGAGTGGTAGAGGAGTATTTGATTCAGAGACATTAAGTAAGTATGTACCTGAAGATCCTGAAAGTATTAGAGAGTATTCAGAAGAAAATGCTATTTTTGACCTTAATAAGGAAGGTTCTCTTAGTGTATGGAAGTCTCCTAATATGGAGTCTAAGTATATTATTGGAGCTGACGTAGCACAAGGTGTAGGTGGTGACTATAGTACAGCAGTAGTAATGAATAGTGATAGAGAAGTAGTAGCCCTTTACAGGAATAATAGAATAGACCCTAGTAGGTTTGGTCAAGTATTATTTTATTTGGGGAGATGGTATAATAACTGTCTCTTATCTTGTGAGAGTAACTCTATAGGTATTGCTACATTACAACAGTTGCATTATATGAGTTATCCTAATATCTACAGACAGAAGAAGACAGCTAATGCACAGTTAGACATTATTAATACTCTAGGTTTTAAGACTACAGTAAGTACGAAAGCACCTATTATTTCTAATTTACAGAATATGATTAAGGACTTTGATATTAAGATACCTTCTTTAACTATTTTAAATGAGTTGAAGGATTATGTAGTACACGCAACGCTATCAGGTGGTACGAAGATGGGAGCAGCAGTAGGTAAGCATGACGATACAGTTATGGCTTTAGCTATTTGTTGTGAAGCCTATCGAACTGATGGCGATAGACTAACATTAAATCGGTTTAGTTGGAGCGAGACAAATCAACAGTCTTCCGCCCCTTCTACTAATTGGTTGTAGGAACCATGAGGGTTCCTTTAATTTAAGAGAGAGCGAATGAGCAAGCAAAAAATTGAAAAGGTAGATGATGACCAATTGGTACACTCTATTGACAGATATATAAGGAACTCCGATGGGGGTTACACGGGTTCTTCTGACGTTTCTAAACGTAGAGAGAATTCTATTTATGAAATGAGTATGGAACCTAGGGGTGATTTAGCTCCTCAAGGTGTTTCTAAGATTGTTTCATCTGACTCAGCAGAGATAGCTGAGGGGTACACCGCTTTAATTGTTAAGCTATTGCTTGATAATAATAAATTAGCTATGTTTACTCCTTATGACGATAGTATTGGTGCTGTTAAAAGAGCTCAAACTGCGTCATCTGTTGTGAATTATTGTTTGTTTAACTCTAACCCTGATGGTTGGAGTAAACTATCAACATGGATTAAGAGTGCAGTAGTACTAGGTAATAGTGCTATCACTTGGGGTTGGGAAGAGCAGTATGATTATGAAGTAGAGGAATATGATTCTATTGATGAAGTATCTCTAGACCAATTATTAGCTGACCCTGACTTAGAAATTGTAGGTACACTATTCGTAAACGAAGAAGCTAGTATTCCAGAAGAAGGTCTAATTACTTACACTGACGTTAGACTTAGACGTAAGATTGATAAGTCTGGTGTTAAGTTAAGAAATGTAGCTCCTGAATCTTTTATTATTGATAGAGCAGCTACTTCTATTTCTGACGCTAAGTTTGTTGGTTTAATTACTGATATGACTCGTTCAGATATCAGAAGAAACTGGCCTGAGTTTAAGGGTGACCTTGCTGATTTAGGTGAAGAGAGTGCTCGTGATGATTTTGATCTTGGTAACTTTGCTAGAAAGGATGCTGCAGGTTTATCTAACTGGGATGTTAACTCTGACTCTGAAGAAGAAGAAGCTAACATTGAAGTAACTGTAGTTGAATGTTGGATTAGAACAGATAGAGATGGTGATGGTATTGCTGAGTTAAAGCATGTCATTAAAGCTGGTGATACTATTCTAGAAGAAGATGATGTTTCATACATCCCTTTAGCTATGTTGAACCCTATCGAGATACCTCATGAGTTTTACGGACTATCTCTATTAGATATGGCACGTAGTCAGACGCAAGCGACTACTGCTATCTTAAGAGGATTTGTAGAGAACGTATACTTCGGTAACTATGGAAGAACGTTGGCAGATCCAAATGTAGTAGACTTTGCTGCATTACAGAACCCTATGCCTAAGCAGATTATCGCTACAAACGGTAATCCAGCTGCAGCTACAATGCAATTGCAACCTGAACCTATCTCTCCAGGAACCGCTGGAATGTTAGACTTCTTAGGTTTGCAAAAAGAACAATCCACTGGTCTAACCAAGACTGCTATGGGATTAAATGATACTTTATACGTATCAGGTAATTCTGAAGGCAAGATGGCTGGTGCTCAAAATGCTGCTCAAGTTCGTATCGAGCACGTTGCTAGACGCTTTGTAGAAAGCGGGATTAAAGACCTCTGTCGCGGAGTTCTTAGAGAGATGAAGAGTAATTTAAAGAATCCTCTAAGATACAAAATGGGAGCTAGTTACGCTTCTGTCACAGCTGAAGAACTGCAGTTGATGCCTTCAAATATGGACCTAGAAGTTCAGGCCAACTTAGGTGAAAGTTCTAATCAGAATGTGGGAGTTAAGCTTAACCAGCTAGCCGAAATGTTGCCGATGATGGCACAGGACCCGACTGCGGCAGCCTACATTAACCCTATGGCTTCATTCAACCTAGCCTCAGACATACTTGAGAATATGGGAATGGATCCTACAAGGTTCTTAGTAGACCCTGAAGATGAAGCTGGTCAACAGCAGATTCAACAGAAACAAGAGAGTGATAATCAGACAGCAGAGCAAGCTAAACAGCTTGAGTTGCAGAATCAAGAGATGGCTATTAAAACTAGTCAGGCTAATATTGGTTTAATTAAGGCTGAGGTCGATAACAAAAAGATTGATAATAAACGTCAATTACTATCTGCGGAAGATGAATCTAATCGTAAATGGGCTGAGATTGCTGTTAAGGCTATGGGTACTGAAGGAGCTACAATTCCTTCTCAAGTACCAGTAGACTTCCAGAGCTTATACCAAGATACCGAGCAAGAGGAAAATGAAGCAGCAGAAGTACAAGCGCAAGGCGAGCAATTAGCTCAAGCTGCGATGCAGAACCCAGAACAAGCTATGCAGATGGCAGGTGAAGCTGGGATAGACATGGATGCTGTACAAGGCATGATGAATAACCAATGATGAGAGATGATGAATGACACAACAAAAATATAATAGACATCAGGACTACAAGAAAGGTACTGATGGTAAACCAAAGAAAGTATCTGTATATGATGATGCCCAGAGAACCTTGAATAAAGGTTATCAATGTGAAGAGCTGAAAGATACGATGACTATGGTAACTGAGGATATTCTCAATAACTTGTTCAAAGATTGGTTAGATACTAAGCACTTTGAAACAGAGCGCAGAGAGTTTATTTATAAGTTAGCAATTAGTCAGGGGGCAGTAATAAGAAATATCGAGAACTCTATTACCGCTAAGAATAATAAATCTCGTGAAGAAGGTGCTGAATGATGAATGATTACATAGATGCCGCTGTCGAGAATATCGATAAGCATATACTGGCTCAAGTAAAGACTTTGACTGCTGCAAGGGGCACTATGCCTAATGCTGCTGGTCTTAATGATTTAATTGAAGCTAAGAAGAACCTACTCTCTATGAAGGGAAGCGTTAAAAGCGCTCCTGTAGTAGATAGTGGTCTTATCAAGTGTGAACACTGTGGTGAGGAAAATACTAAAGCTATGCATGGAAGATGGCATGGTGATAAATGTAAGAGTAAGAAGTAAGAGGTTCTATTTAAGAACTAATGATGATTGATTGCGAGGGTTTAGATAGACCCTCCTACTAAATAATAGGAGACTATATGTCGGAAATAAATAGTGAAGCTACCTCTAGTAATGGAGATGAGTCACAAGTTTCAGACTTTGACTTTGACGCAATGGCGGATGAAGTTTTAGGCTTAGAGCCTGAGACAGCTACCCAAGATAGTGAAGAAGACACAGAAGAACTTGAAGGTGTGGATCCACGCACGGAAGAGGACGCTGAAGAAGTTGATGAAGTAAATGAAGGTGAAGAAGAGGAAGAAGTAAACGATGAGGATGAGTCTGAGGACGCTACCCAAGAAGATGATACTGACGAATTGGATGATAGTGAGATCGATATGGACTTTAGTGTTCCCGTTAAAATTGACGGTGAGGACAGTAGTGTTACCATGGCTGAGCTTATTACTAATTACCAGACTAAACAACATCAGTCAAAGAAAGGGGATGAAATCGCGAAACAGACTAAAGAATTAGCGCAAGCTAAGGAAGAGTCTATGATGTACGCTAATATCAATTCGCAGTTACTAGGTAATGAAGACGAGAAGGATTTAAATATTCTTAAAGGTCTACAAGAGAAAGTCGATAAGGCTTACGAGGAAGATGATTACGAAGCTGGAAAACTGAATAGACAGTTTGAGAAGGCTAAAGAAGAATATTCTAAACGTAAGACCAATAGAGACTCTATCATGGAGACTATGGGGCAAAAGATGCAGGGACAACAAGTAGAAGCATTTAACCAACAGGTTGAATCTTTTAAAACAGAGATACCAAATCTCGTTCCTGATTGGTCGGAAGACGTTGCCTTAAAGAATAGAGAGTTCGCATTAAGCTTAGGCTTAGGTGAGCAATTAGTAGATTCTATTGTCGACCCTACTGTAGTAGCTGTAATTGATGGATATCGTAGATTGAAGGAAAGTACAAGTAAGGGAGCAGTGAAACGAAAGAAAGTTGCTGTCAAACGAGTACCTACTAAAAAGCCTGTTTCTAAAAACACTAAAAAATCTAATAGGATAGACCAATCCAGACAGAGAATTGACAAAGGTAAGGGTTCCGAGAATGACAATAAAGTTGTTTTCGATAACATAATCGATTCACTGTTTGAGTAGGCTTCCTGACATTATAGGAATAATACAATGGCTACAAATTTTACAACATCAACACAAGCTGGGCAGAAAGAAGACCTAGCAAACTACATCTCGAACATCTCGAGAGATATGACTCCATTCTTATCATCAATTGGTAAAGGCAAAGCTGCTGCAACTATGCATGAGTGGTCTACTGACACACTTGCTGCTGCTGCATTGAACGCTAACGTTGAAGGATCTTCTTTCTCTGAAAGCGATTCTCCAATAGTTGCTCGTCTAACTAACCGTACACAAATCTTTACTAAAGGTATCCGTGTATCAGGTACGTTAGAGTCAGTTGATAAGGCTGGTCGCAAGTCTGAATTCAAATACCAAACTGAAAAGCGTGGTAAAGAAATGATGAGAGACCTTGAGAAGACATTAGTGTCTAAGCAAATCTCTACTGCTTCTGCTTCTGCTTCGGGTGCTGTTGTTTCTGGCGCTCGTTTAATGGGTGGTTACCAGTCTTATTGTGGTGCAAACATTAATGCTGGTACTGCCGCTACTGCTGTAGCTGGTACTGGTATGGTAGTTGGTGCTGGTAACGGTACTACTGTTGCTGAAGCTGCTAACGCTAATACTGATGCTGCATTCACTTTAGCTGATATCAACGAAGTACTTCGTGGTATTAACGGTGAAACATCTGCTGCACCTTCTAAGGTGATGATGTCTACTGCTAACAAAGTTAAGTTCTCAGATCTTATTAATACTTCTTCTATGAACACTCGTAGAAATATTGATGAGAAAGGTGCTTTACGCCAATCAGTTGACTTATACGAGTCTGACTTTGGTGATGTTGAGCTAGTACACAACTACTTGATGTCTAACACTGAAGTATTCGTTTACGATCCTTCATTGATGTCTTGCAATACGTTACGTCCAATTCAGTTCAGTGACATTAATCAAGATGGTGACTCTCTTCGTTCTTACATGGTTCAAGAAGTTACTTTCGAGGCTAAGTCTCCAACTGGTAATGGTTTAATCCATAACGTTGCAGTATAGTTAGTTAAGTAAAAATTTAGGCCCCTGCTTTATTGTGGGGGCTTATTATTAATAGACTTTCAAAAGAGAGTTTATTAATAATAAATAATATGATGAGAGAAGATGATAAACGAGAATTTATTTAAAGGGTACAACGTTCAAGTTAAAGGGAACGGTATCGGGGTAACTCAAGATGTAACAGACCACTTAGCGTGGGCTAAATATCAGAAAGAATTGAGTAGACAGAAAAGGCCTGATACTGGTTTTAAACCTTTTTGCAATGTACCAGACTCTGTAGCATTAGACATTATGACTAAGCACAGAATAAATGTTCATGATGCGAATATTCAACCTGAAGAAATGCGTAAATTTAAACGTATTATGAAAACAGAATATCCTCATCTAATGTATTACTAACGTAGGAGCCCGATATGGCCATTACTAATCAAGCTACATTACGCACAGCAGTTGCGGATTGGCTAAACAGAACAGATTTAACCGTAGCTCAGCTTGATTTGTTTATTCAGATGGCTGAAGCTAAGATTTATGAGGAGCTTCGTATTCCTCCATTAGAGAAGTTAGAGGGTTTTTCGGTAGCTCAAAGTAATTCTAGTATTACTATTCCTTCAGGCTTTCTAGAAGTGATTGAATTAAGAAATGTTAAAGTAGGCTCTTGTTCTGTATCTCCAACTACAAACACCAGTAGAGCGTTATGTTCTGCTGCTAGTGGTACTTGGACAGATGCTGATAAGGATGATGATGTCTCTTTAAGAAGGGTAGATGGAAAAGCCTTTCACAATAACAAGCTTACCAACGCCTTTACAAGAGAGCTAGGTAACTTCTTACTAACAGATAAAAATGGTGAGCAGAAGGCTGATGGTGAGTACGTACTTAAATATTACAAGGCAGATGATGCTATTGGAACGGTTGTTAGCGGTACAGAAGTAGTGCCATATATTCTTGCTAGCGAGTATGAAACAGTATTGTACTCAGCATTAGCGATAGGCTCTTCTTTCTTAGGTAATATCGAAGACGAGACTAGATACTATCAAATGTTCTTGGATAAGATTACCACATTAAACGATAAAGCTAGAGATGCAGAACTTAAAGGTGCTACCTTCTCTCAGATATATTCTGAAGCTTTAATATAGGAGACAAAGATGTCTAGAAATTCATTCTATGATGGAACCGCAGGTGACACAATAGCAATTGATAACTCTGCAGCAGCAGCATTACTAAGTGAAAACGAAGCAGCAGCAAGTGCATCAGCTGCAGCTACAAGCGAAACTAATGCTGCAGCTTCGGCTACTACTGGCGCTGGTTACTTATCTGCAGGACAGACAGCACAGACAGCGGCTGAGACAGCACAAACTGCAGCAGAGCTTGCAGAGACACACGCAGAGACAGCTGAAACTAATGCTGAGACTGCAGAGACTAATGCAGCAGCTAGCGCTACAGCGGCCCAATCGTCTGAAGATGATGCAGCAGCTGACCTAGTTCTAACTAATGCAGACGTAGTTCTTACTCATGCAGACGTAGTTCTTACTCATGCAGATGTAGTTCTTACTCATGCAGATGTAGTGCTAACTAACGCTGATGTAGTTCTTACTCACGCTGACGTTATTCTAGCAGAAGCAGATAAAGTACAGACAGGCTTAGATAGAGTTGCTACTACAGCAGATGCCTCAGCTACAGCCTCAGATAAAACAGCTACTAATGCAGATGTTGTACTAACTAATGCAGATGTTGTTTCAGCCGAAGCAGACAAAGTACAGACAGGCTTAGACAGAACAGCTACAGGAAATGACAAGACAGCAACTAATGCTGACGTAGTATTAACTAATGCAGATGTTGTTTCAGCTGAAGCAGATAAGGTACAGACAGGCTTAGATAGAATTGCTACAGCAGCAGACGCAGTGGCTACAGCAGCAGACGTAGTGTCTTCAGCGTCTAACGCAGCTAATGCAGCAGCAACATATGATGGTTTTGATGATAGATACTTAGGTAGTAAGTCATCAGCTCCTACCGTAGATAATGATGGTGATGCCTTAGTAATAGGTGCGTTATACTTTGACTCTACTGCGGCAGTAATGAAAGTAAATACAGCCTCTGGTTGGATTGCTACTTCTAGTGCTACTCTGGCTACTATGGAAAGGTTTGTATTCACTGCTACATCAGGACAGACAGTATTTACTGGTGTAGATAGTGGTGGTACAGACACTTTAGCCATCATCGTAGGTGCTGAGATAGTTACAGTTAATGGTATTGTACTAGAGGTAACCGCAGATTATACTGTGACTACTTCTTCTGTTACATTATTATCAGGTGCTGTTACTAATGACGAGGTTAATGTGTATGCTTTCGGTAACTTCGAAATTGCTAACCATTATACTAAGGCTGCTTCTGACACTAGATACGCTCAGACAGTTAACCATTATACTAAGACAGAAAACGATGCTAGGTTTGAGCCTATTGATTCAGCTTATACTAAATCAGAAGGAGATGCTCGGTATGCAGCTGTAAGTGTTGTTAATTATGATGCTTCTACTATCCAAGCAGAGGTTGATTTAAACACAGCTAAGACAGGTATTACGAGTGGACAGGCTTCAGCTATTACTGCTAATACAGCTAAGACAGGTATTACGAGTGGACAGGCTTCAGCTATTACTGCTAATACAGCTAAGACAGGTATTACTTCTAGTCAAGCGTCTGCTATCACAGCCAATACAGCTAAGACAGGTATTACTTCAGCACAAGCAAGTGCTATTACAGCTAATACAGCTAAGGTTACTAACTCAACGAGTGCTAGTGACTTAACTTCTGGTACTTTAGCAGGTGCTATATTCCCAGCTACATTACCTGCAATTAGTGGTGAGAACCTAACAGGCATTGATGGCCTACCTAGTCAAACTGGTAACTCTGGTGAGTTCCTAACTACTAACGGTACAGCAGCTTCTTGGGCTACATTAGACACAGATGCTAATACTACTACTAAAGGTATGTATGAGAACCACAGTGTAATCTCAGCTAACTATTCAATCACTGCTAATAACAACGCAATGAGTGCAGGACCAATCACAGTTAACTCTGGTATCACGGTCACAGTGCCTGCTACTTCAACTTGGACAATATTATGAGTGTAAAGATAAACAATTCAGCAGGTGGTAGTGTTACATTAGATAGCACAACTACTTCAAATGAGGCTCTAACGCTACCTACTGGTGGTGGTACTCTATTAAAAACAGATGGTGATGGCAGTGCGTTAACTAATCTACCTGCTGCTGGTAAGGTGTTACAGGT
>Ga0308014_1000393_pt1 | contig 12656 bp, 10 predicted proteins | sample Neamet229_FD_203154 | JGI IMG/M metagenome (GOLD analysis project Ga0308014, IMG submission 203154) | Marine microbial communities from water near the shore, Antarctic Ocean - #229 | ecosystem: Environmental > Aquatic > Marine > Unclassified | place: Southern Ocean | collected 2014-07-28 | reverse complement strand
TAGCACGACCCATACGAACCGGAACTATCCGTTGGTGCTGGCGGGCGGTAAGGCGATGGGTTTCAAGCACGGCCACTACCGACGATTCGCTGAATCAGTTCCCCTCTCGAACCTTCACCTGACCATGCTGCGACAGGCTGGTATCCCTGTGGAGTCTTTCGCTGATAGTAACTCGATGTTGAGCGAGCTGTTGGGGTAAGCCCAAGCGCAGCTGCAATCGGTGCTAATTTCCTTCTCCCTGTTTCAATGGTTCGACATCGAGGTAGATGTCGCGCTTTGCCCCCCGAATGCGATTGTTCCGGCGGTGGGGTTACCTCCAACCAAGGCGAGTGTCGCTGCTGAAGCTGATCCGGCTATGAGGGTGGTAGGGAAAATATGTAATTTTTTCATGTTTATCTGCTGGGGATTTCCAGAAACGCTCAGAATGACATTGCGTGACAAGTGGGATTGGCAGCCAATGAAAAAGTTACACCGGATTGTAATAGGTTGATGAGGGGTGAAATGTGTCATCCCCTACATGAGCTGGTTTTTAGCAGGGATCGTGATTGTGTTGATCATGGTTGCGATTTTTTACAACGGGTTCATTTCTCGACGAAATGCGATGAGAAATGCATTTGCTTCGATCGATGTGCAGTTGAAGAAGCGGTGGAATTTGATTCCCAACCTGGTCGAGACGGTGAAGGGCTTTGCGACCCACGAACGGGAGGTATTGAACGGTGGTGGCGGCGAGGAGTGCTGAACCGGGTTCGAGGGAACAATTTGTAAGAGAGGGGGAAGTATCAGCGGGGGTCGGGCGGTTGTTGGCCGTGGCGGAAGACTATCCGGAATTAAAGTCGAGCGATCAGTTTTTGAATCTTCAGCGGAACCTTACTGAAGTGGAAAGCCAGATCAGCGCTTCACGTCGGGCTTACAATGCGGCGGTGACGGAGTGGAGGCCTTTCCGGGAGTGATTTTTGCCCGGGTTTTTGATTTCAATCGAGCCGATTGGTTTGAGGTGAAGAGCGCTGAGCGTCAAAACGTGGAGGTGGACCTATGAGTAAATGGGATGTCGAGCGTGCGCTGAGCCAGGTCGAACCGGAGGTGGATGCCCTGGAGCGTGTGCGTTTGGAGGTCTTAGAGTCGCGGGCTCAAGGTGCGAAGAAAATGGGGCTGGCAACCGGGGGGTGCGGATTATGGTCCGGAGTATCGCCGGAATCAATAAGTCTACTTCGTGCGGATTACGGATGACTGCGCATGTCTTGTGGCGGAAGAGGCACAGTGGAAAAGATCGTATTCTCTAATAACTCCGTCCCCAGATAGCGCGTCCCTTAGTGGCCTGGCCGGTGAGGAGGCAGTTTGCGTCAGGTTCGTCTTGCTGGTCGTTGGGTAGGCAACGGATCGTGATTTTAAGGCGCTTGGAGAGTTCCTCTTCTTCTTCCCTCGACCCGGCCCATGGAGTGATGAGCCAGCCGGGATTTTCGTTGGAGTCGTCCCAATGCTTTTCGAACGCGGCAATGTCAGTGCATTCGTTGATGTTTTCATCACGGAAGGTGCGGGCACGCTCAAGGAGCGACTGATGGATATCATCGAGAATCTCAACAACCTCGCGGAGGAATTCTTCCTTTTCGATGAAGGATTTTTCGTTGGCAGCTTGATCGCGGCGTTGGAGACAAACTTTGCGTTCTTCGAGATCGCGCGGGCCGATTTCGATCCGGATGGGGACACCTTTCTTGACCCATTCCCACTTCTTGACACCGCCACCGAGATCCCGGGTGTCAACGTGGACTCGAAGGTTTTCGCGACCGTATGATTGCTCGCGGAGCCGGACGGCAAGGGCCTGGCAGGCGTCAATGATAGCATTGCGCGAGTCTTCTTTCGGAGTGATGGGAACGATGACGATCTGCTGAGGCGCAACGCGGGGAGGAAGGACAAGGCCGTCGTCGTCAGAATGGGCCATGATGAGAGTTCCCACGAGACGGGTCGAAACACCCCACGAGGTGGTGTAAACGTGTTGTTCCTTGTTGTCGCGATCGACGAAAGTAATATTCTGGGCCTTTGCGAAATTCTGTCCGAGGTAGTGAGAAGTTCCGGCTTGAATGGCTTTCTTATCTTGCACCATCGCTTCGACGGTGAGGGTGGATTCGGCACCGGGGAATCGTTCGGTTTCAGTCTTTTCTCCCATGATGACGGGGATGGCAAGGAGGTCGCGGATCGCATCAGCGTAAAGTTGATGGATCAGGTGCGTTTCTTCGAGAGCTTCTTCCTTGGTCTCGTGCGCGGTATGACCTTCCTGCCAAAGGAACTCAGCGGTGCGGAGAAAGAGGCGGGGGCGCATCTCCCAGCGCATGACATTGGCCCACTGATTGATGAGGAGGGGAAGGTCACGGTAGGATTCGGTCCAACGTGAGAAGGCGGCTCCGATGATGGTTTCGGAAGTGGGGCGGATGACGTAGGGTTCGGTGAGTTTGCCGCGGGGAACCATCTTGGTTTTTCCGGTAGCTTCGTCTTTCTCAACTTCGAGGCGGTGATGGGTGACGACGGCGCATTCCGTGGCAAAGCCTTCAGCGTGCTCGGCTTCCTTTTCCAGATAGGAAAGGGGAATGAGAAGGGGAAAGTAGGCATTCTGGTGGCCGGTGGCCTTGAGGCGTCCATCAAGGTCACGTTGGATGGCTTCCCAAATGGCAAAGCCCCACGGCTTAATGACCATGCATCCCCTGGTTTCGGAATTTTCAGCAAGATCGGCCGCGCGGACAACTTGTTGATACCACTCGGGAAAATTCTCCGCGCGCGTGGGAGTGATTGCAGATTTTGGCTTCGCCATAACGGGCCGGAGGATCAATCAATCTTTCAGTTTGGCAAAGGAAAATCGAGTGAAGTCGTTGGATGAGATAGCCGTTGTTCCACTTAGCGATTCGCTTAGAGCTGTTGGCGGTTAGCGGCCGCAAGTTGCATAGTTAGCCTCAATACTGATGGCTAAAATAGAAAGGTCGGAATGTGGCTAGGGAAAGAGGATTGCACCGCAGTTGTCGCAGTGGGAGATGGCGCTGCCCGATTGAGCGAGGGCGTAGGTGGCGGGGGTGACCTGGACGTGGCAGGAGGTGCAGCTGCGTTGGTTCGTCACGTGGACGATGGCATTGCCTTCGCGTTTGTTAAAGAGGCGAGCGTAGGTGTCCATGAGATCTTCGTCGTTGATCTTGGCGACCTTGTCTTCCCGGTTGGTTTTGGATTCAGCGAGTTCGGATTTGCGCGCGGTGGCGCGAGATTCGAGCTCGGAAATTTCTTCGTCGACGAAGCCTTGGGTCTTGGCGAGGGCGATCTCGGCTTCGGTGATGTTGGCGCGGAGGCCGTCGGCGACCTCCATGAGCTCAAGTTCGCGGGTCTCGAGTTCGTCGACCTGTCCTTCGTAGCGTATCACTTCAACGCCGAGTTTGGTGTATTCCTCGTTTTTCTTGGTCTCGAACTGTTGGACCTTCAGGCGATCGATGGAATTGCGACGAGTGCCAATGTCGAGTTCAACATTCTTGATTGCGATTTCGTTCGTCTGATAATCCGACTTGGCGGTTGCCAGAGCCTGGGTGTCATTGGCGAGGCGTTCCTTGGCCGCTTCCTGGAGTAGGGGGATCCGAATGAGCTCCGCTTCAAGAGTTTCAATTCTCTGGTCGGTTTCCTGGAGGCCGAGCAACTGCTTCACATCATCGCGCATGGCAAAGAGGTAGCGCGTGGAGAGGGCGGGGGAAAGGGGAATTTCGGAAGACGATGGTTTAACGCCACTTCGGGGAGAGGAAGTCGGATCTGCTGGGGGTTTTTCTGTTGGGAAGGGGCGTCGAGCGGCCCATCGGGTAGTCGCTCAAGTCACTGAACTCCAAGAGGATTGTTATTCCTGAGTAAGAGAAACTAGCTAGCGCTTCTTTTTCCCCCGGCGTCGCTTGGTTTTTCTGCGAGCTGATTTTTTGGCGGCTTTCTTAGCGGCTTTTTTGGCAGTTTTCTTTTTTGGAGGAGCTTTTGTCGTGGGTGATTTTCCAGCGGCCTTTTTGGTCGGTGAAGTTTGTTTCCCTTTTTGTGGTTCTTCAGGGGGCGAAATCTTGGTTTTTTTTGTCTTGGTAAGCGGTTTCGGGAGAAGGGCAAAGGTGAGGCCCAAGGTCAGGACTGGAAGAAGGAGGAACCAGTGGGAAAGGGTGATTGAAATGTTGATGAGAACGATAACACCAAGGAGGAAGAACCAACTCTTGCGGGTTTGTAGGAGAAGAGTGAGGGCAATGAGGAAAGCAATTTCGATGAAAATACTCCAGCGCCGATAGGTTTTTAAGGAGGTGGGTTTTTGGCTGAGAGCGTGGGGGATGTGGGTGGAGAGGAGTTGGTCGAATTCCGACGAGTCTGGGGAGAGTAGGATTTTTGAGGAGGCGGTTTGGTCGGGAGTGGTCAGGATGAAAGAGGCGGATTGGGCGGCTTGTTTTCCCTTTGGGAAGATTGCCATTCCCTCATCGTTGATCTTGATGATGGAGCCAGATTCACCCAAGCGGAGATACCCAGACGGCTCGATGATCACTTGCGATGGCTTCAACTGATGAGCTGCGATGAGCGAAGCTAGGTGGGTGGTCGGGAGAATGTTTTTTCCCCAACGTACCAGCATGGGGACTTTTCCCTCTTCTAACCATTTTTCCGAGAGAGGGCCCTTGATGGATGAGATGCCGAATAGGGGGGCGTTGATCGAAGGGACAGGTGCGATTTTATCGATCTCGGGGAGCTTGAGAGGCGTGTTGATTTCGCGTGTGATGACGGAACTTTCGAGATGTGCGGGGAGGGGAGATTTATCTTCGTTGAACTCAGCCTTGAGCCCAATGACAAGGTTTTGAGTTTGAGAGACTTCGTGTTCGAGGGCTCGAAGGGGGATTTCTTCAGCATCGGGCCATGAAAGTGGAGAGGCAATGACGATGAGTCCTTTTTCTCCCTTGCTAATATGATTGAGAAAGTAGGCCCACTGGGTGGGTGTGAGGTCCTGACTCCCAAGGATATCGCGCGTTTCCTCATCAACGAGGTAGCTGGCGATCGAGCTGGGCTCATAAGAGCTCTCAAATTTCGCGGCAGTGATGATGAAACTTTCCGGATTCCTGGCGTCTGAAAAGATGGTGTCCGCTTGAAATCTTTCGGGATAGACGAAGAAACTATGCTCAAATTGGACGAACGGGCCGAGAAATGGCAGGGCAAACAGTGCTGCGATCCCCGAGAGAAGGGGAAGGATGAAAAGGAGCGTGGACCGCAGGAATCGCATTGCTACGGTGGGTTTTAACAACGGGCGCGAGATTAGTCGAGGACGGGGCCAAGGGCGTCTTCAAGCGGCGTGTCGTCGATCACTTCCTTGAGGAACGATACGGCGGCTGGGATGTGCGAGAGATACCACTCGTTGTCCTGATTGTGTCCGATGTTGGCAAAGGCACCGAGGACCTGCATGAGGCGTTGCGCAGCGCAGTCCTTGAGAATGGGCTCGATGGGCTCTTCTTCACAGACGTCCTCCCAGAGGTTGAGGAGCTTTTGACGATCCTCGGCGGAGTGGTTCATGTAGGGATCGTAGAGGAGGGAGGCGAGGTCGTATTCTTGACGCCCCATGCGGAGTCCCTGGAAGTCGATGATGTAGGCCTCGTCATCATGCAGCATGAGGTTCTGCGATTGGAAATCACGATGAACCATGTGGGGAGCGGTGGCCCCGAGGCGTTTGGCAAGGCCAAGAAGAAGAGGGTCAGCGCGGAGTTCGGAAGCGTCCTTGCCAAGGTGGGTTTCGATGAAATGCTCGAAGAAGTATTCCTGCTCCCAGCGGTAGAGAGGTTCGTCGAAAATGGGTTGGAGTTCTAAGTCCTTGGGCGGGCGGGTGTAGAGGAGTTTGTCGAGTTGTTCGAAAGCGGAACGGTAGTAGGGCTCGCGTTCCTCGAATGGGGCGTCCTTGAGCGTGAGGAGATCATCGTCGCCAAGATCTTCGATGAGGGCGACATGGCGGCGGACGTTGTCGTAGAGGACGTCGGGGATATTAAGTCCGGCGCTTTTGAGAAACTCGGCGACGGGGAGAAAATTGGCATTATCCGAGCGCTCGAGGGTGTAGTGGATGCCGATGAAGCTGGGATGGTCGTCGGGTTGAATCCGGATGATGGTGCGACCGGAGGCTCCTTTTTGGATGGGCTCCATGAGGACACGGTGTGTCGGGGAGAGATGGAGGTGGGCTCGGACGGCAGTGAGCAGGGTATCAGCAGGCATCGGACGAAAGCGGAAGTTTTTTTAAAGGTCGGCGTCTTGGTGCGAGCCGGATACTGGGGAAGTGCTGTGAACGATGCAGTTTGTCAATTGCGCATCCCGCAAAACCTTCGTTCCGGGCCAGAGAATGGAGTTTGTGACTGAAGATCCTGCTTCGACGAGGCATCCTGGGCCCACCCAGGAATTTTCGACTTCGGCCTCCGAGGAGACATTGGCTTCGGGTGAAATTTCAGGAGTGATCGCGAAACTGGCTTTGAGGTAGGACTCCCGGGAGCCCAGATCGAGCCACTGCGGGCTGCCCTTGACGTGATAGGCTCCCAGTTCGCCGCGTTTGATGAGTTTGAGGAAGGTCGGGATGATGGAGATTTTTTCGTTGGAGGGGATGAGATCGAGGATTTCGGCGTCGATGACATAGATTCCGGTGAACTGGTGGGTACCGGTCTGGCCGTTAACCTTGCCACGGATATCGGTGATGCGGTGGCCTTTCATGGCGAGATGAAGGGCCGGGCCGTGGCCCTGAACGGCGAGGGTTGCGGTGTTGTTTGAGGCCATGTGGCCGGTGATGAGCCGGTCGATGGGGAGGTCGGTGATGATGTCACCATTGTAAATGAGGACGGGGTCGCCCTTGATCCAATCGGCAATATTTTTAATACCGCCACCAGTTTCGAGGAGGTTCGGTTCGTGGAAGAACGTCAACTCGGCTCCGCGATAGGTTCCCTCAGGGAAAGCTTCCTGCCATGCTTCGTGGAGATGATGAGTGTTGATGGCGAAGTCGGTAATTCCGGCATCGAGGCAGTGGTCGAGGACGTGGGTGATGAGCGGGCGGTTGGCGAAGGGGATGAGGGGTTTGGGCAGGGTATTGGTGAGGGGCTGTAGGCGTGTGCCCAATCCAGCTCCGAGAAGAAATGCTTTCCGCATGGGTGAAGAATGATTTGATCATGGCGGCTTTGGAAGAAACAATTGTTCTTCCTCGTAAATCGGCCCACTCACTCATGAAAAGATACATTGCTTCATTTCTTCTCGCCTCTCCCGTCATGGCTTTGCCGGAGGGTTATGAACTTACAAACTGGGCCGAGCCCTTTGATGTGGAGTATCCCACCGCGATCACGGCTGCGGCAGATGGGACAGTTTATGTCTCGGTTGATAAGAACGGGTCGCTCGGGAAGGAAAAGAATATGGGGAAAATCGTTTCGTGTCGGGATACCGATGGAGACGGAAAAGCGGACAAGTTTGTCGATTTTGTGCCCAATGTGGACAGCCCCCGGGGCGGTCATTTTGTGAGAGACACCCTGTATTTGATTCACCCTCCGTTTCTGAGTTCATTTCGGGATACGACGGGGGATGGGGTGGCTGACGAGCATAAGGTGCTTTTGGAAAACATTGGATTTGGTCTTCGTCATCCGCGCGGATCAGACCACACCACGAATGGTTGCCGGATGGGGATCGACGGTTGGTTATACATCGCGGTGGGGGATTTTGGGATGGAGGCAACCAAAGGAACCGATGGGAAGGTTGTCACTCTTCAAGGAGGAGGCGTTGCGAGGGTGCGGCCTGATGGGAGTGATCTAGAGGTTTACTCCTATCACACCCGGAACATTTGCGATGTCGCGATTAGTCCGACGATGGACCTCTTCACGCGCGACAACACGAACGACGGTAAAGGGTGGAATATCCGGGTTCATCATCTTACCAACGGTTCCGAGCACGGGTATCCTAGGCTTTACAAAAACTTCACAGATGAAGCGGTGAAACCAATGCTCGATCTGGGTGGCGGGAGTGGAACGGGGGCGCTTTATCTTGCTGAGCCGGGGCATGAGGAAATGCTTCTGACCTGTGATTGGACCACGGGGAAAATCTATCTTGATACCCTGAAGCCGCAGGGCGCTGACTTTTCGCTCAAGGAAAGTGTGTTTCTTGATCTGACCCGCGCGATTGATATCGATGTCGATGGTTCATCGAATCTTTACGTGTGCGACTGGCGGGATGGACGGTTTAAGTTTGCAGGCAAGGGGAAGAAAGTGGGAATGGTGCAAAAGCTGACGAAGAAGGGCTTGGAAGTGGAGCCATTTCCCGATCTGACCAAGATGAAGCTGGCGGAGCTGGTTAATCAGTTAAAGAGCAAGTCAGGGGTTCGGAGGTTGGAAGCGCAGAGGGAGATTCTTACGCGTAATCAACGCGATGCGGTAATGCTGATCTATAAAATAGTGTTTGAACGACAAGTGTCGATTGAATCGCAGGCAGCATTAATGTTCACCCTTGCCCAGTTGGATATGACAACTGCAGATTCGCTCATCGCATTGTCGAGCACCTACGATTCTCGTCAGCATATCAGCGAATTCGCCTTGCGAGCCGCCGGTGATCAGAAGAGGAGGGAACTCAGCCTGATGAGTTTAAAGGCTGTTTTGCAGGCCTTGAAATCTCCGAAACCACGTATCCAACTTCAAGCCATCGTAGCCCTCATGCGGATCAAGAACCCTGGAAAAGAGGCGACCAAAGCGATCGTGGAGACTGCTTCCAGTTCTGAGGATCGCCGTATCAAGAACACTGCGATTCGGTCTTTGGTTTCTATTGGAGACACCGATCAACTTCTGGCTCATTCCGACAATCGCTTGGCACAGCTCGCATTGATGAGGCTGCACAAGCCAGAGGTCATTTCGGGAGTTGTTACGAAACTCGAACAAAGCGAGGGGATCGAAAGACTTGGCTTGATTGAAGTCTTGGCTCGTCTCTTTCATCGTGAAGCCAAGTGGGACCTCAAGAGCTGGTGGGGGACTCGTCCCGATGATCGCGGCCCCTACTTTGCTCCCGAAACTTGGGAAGAAACCGAGCATATCAAGGCAGCTCTGGAAAGGAGCTTTGAAAAACTCAACAAAGACGAGCAAGGACAGATGCTTGCGATTCTTGGGAAGAACCGGGTGCCTGTTTCGCAGTTGAAACTGGGTGACCAAGATCCTTTCTCGCTCGCACTCGTGACTCCAACTCCCGACCAAACTCAGATCAATATTTTGACCGGGGCGGGGAAGGATTCGAAACGACCCTGGGAAGAGCGGGTGAATGCCTATCGTGCTCTGGGTCGGCTCGAAGGGAAGACGGTTGCCAAACAAGTTCAGATCTTGGGTGCCTGGCTCGATCAAGGAGTCAAGAGATCAGATGTTGAACGTGAGCTCAATGACTTCGTCAATCAGCCCGCTCTCATTCTCTCGACCAAGGAACTCCGTAAAATAGCGGCTAAGGGAAGTAAATCTGAAAGCCGCGTGGCGTGGAGAACTCTACTGACGTTCACTCAAAGCCCGCTTATCAAGGAGAATCAAAAGACTCCGATCTTGAATATGGTGAAAAAGAATCCTCGTGAAGAGGGCCTATATCTAGCGCTCTCGGATCTCCTTTTGCCTGGTTTTGACGAGCAGATCGAAAACGCCATCAATAGTGATAATGACACGCTCATCGAATTAGCAAGGCGCACCAAAAAGATCATTGCAGAGGCCAAAGCCAGTGCCGGTAAAAAAGTCGCTGAATTGAAAGTAGAGGAACTCTCCAAGATCGCCATGGCAGCGAAAGGTGATGCTGTCATCGGTGAGAAGCTCTACATTCGGCAGGGCTGTATTGCCTGTCACGCAGTTGATCAAAAAGCAGTTCAAAAGGGGCCCTACCTTGGTTCCGCCGGAAGCAAGTTTACCAAAGATTATCTCATTCAATCGATTCTCGATCCCAATGCGGTGGTTGCACAGGGTTTTCAGACCGAGTTGGTTACGATGAAGGATAAGTCGGTCCACCTTGGTTTCGTAACGCGGGAGGAAGACGGGGTGGTCGATATCCGGAACATCGCGGGAATTGTGACCCAGCTCAAAGGAGGCGAGATCGTAAAGCGGGACCATCAGGATAATTCCATGATGCCTGCCGGGCTTGCTGGAACTCTGACGGTGGATGGATTCAATCATCTCATCGCCTACCTTTCTTCAATGAGGGAGTAGAGGCCCTTCTGTTGTTTGGTGTGGTGCTGGTAAAACAGCATGATGGAGTTTTTTCAGCTCTTCTCTTCCTGATTTCTGCTCCGATCGCTCAGGCCAAAAAGCCACAATCGCGGTTTGGCTTGTTTTGAGGGTTTCTACCGGTTGTCCGGGATAAACGCTGAGAGTTAGAAACAAATCAAGGGTTTCTGTGTTTTCGAGGTTGAGGGCGACCACATCGTGGTGACCACGCGGTAAACTGGGAAAAGTGAAGGAGCTTTAGCACGAACTGCGGTCTTTTGGGGGGTGCCCAAGAATTAGGTCCCTTGTTTCAGCGAGCTTTCTTACTCTGGAAAGAAAATCACCCTTGCCCCTGCCTCATCTCTGCCGATATTTCGTCCATGAGCGATGACGACAAAGGCGGCCCCAAGGGGCCGGGCTATCCGGATCCTGAAGAGTTCCGTAAGACCCTTGAGGGGATGTTTGGGAAAATGGGTAAGGGTGGATTTACCATTCCCGGGATGAGTGACAGTCCATTTGGGCAAGAAGCCGAGTCGGATGAGGTGGATGTCGTCGAGCCGGAGGTTGACGATATTTTTCAGTTCGACCTTCTGCCCAGGGATATCAAGGCGCACCTTGATCGTTTTGTGATCCGCCAGGATGAAGCGAAGAAAGCTCTCGCGATCGCGGTTTGTGATCATTACAACCACGTCAAAGCCCTGAAGTCCCACGATGAAGAAGGCGAGCGCCTCGAGTTACAAAAGCAGAACGTGATGGTAGTTGGGCCGACCGGAGTCGGGAAAACCTACCTCGTGAAACATATTGCCGAACTGATCGGAGTGCCTTTTGTGAAGGCGGATGCGACCAAGTTTTCCGAAACAGGTTATGTGGGCGGGGACGTCGATGATTTGGTTCGGGAGTTGGTCTCCAAGGCCAATGGCGACGTTTCACTCGCTGAGTATGGGATCATCTATATTGATGAAGTTGACAAGTTGGCTTCAAGTGGTGGAGCGGGAATGATCGGTCGGGATGTGAGCGGTCGCGGGGTGCAAACAACCTTGCTGAAGCTCATGGAAGAGACGGAAGTTCCACTCCGGAATCCCCAGGATATGCGGGGACAAATGATGGCGATGATGGACATGAAAAAAGGTGAAAGCCAAAAAGACTCCATCAATACGCGTCACATTTTATTCATCGTGAGTGGAGCCTTTTCGGGACTTGAAAAGATTGTTCGGAAGCGCAGCCAGGCAGCGCAGATTGGTTTTTCCGCCGAACAAGCCGAACCTGCGATGGATGGGGAACTTTTTAAACATGTGACCACCCAGGACTACATTGACTTCGGATTTGAAGCCGAGTTCATTGGCCGGATTCCGGTCCGGGTCGTTTGCGAACATCTCGAAGCTCCTGATCTTGAGGCTATTTTAAAATACTCGGAGGGGAGTTTGTTGCGTCAATACGAGCGTGAGTTCGAAGCGTATGGAATCGAAGTTAAGTTCATGGATTCCGGAATTAGACGTATCGCCGAGATGGCAGCTGGGGAGAAAACCGGTGCCCGTGGCCTCATGACGGTGGGGGAGAAGATTCTCCGTGACTTTAAGTATGAACTTCCCGGAACTTCGGTGACCGAGTTAACAGTCGATGATGATCTCATCGATAATCGCGAAAAACATCTCGAGGGCTACCGGGAGCTTGGTCAGGAACTCGTGGTTGAGAAAGCACGTCAGGAAGTCGATGCTTTTATCCGTGAGTTCAAGGACAAACACGGTGTCGTCATTAAGCTTTCAGATGATGCGGTTTCACGCCTGGTGAAAATGGCCGGCGAACAAGCACGGAGTGTCTTCCAAGTCGCCCGACAGCATTTCCGGGACTACCAGTTTGGGCTCAAGCTGATTCAGAAGAACACAGGGCAGGGGGAGTTTGTCCTGACCGACTCTTCAGTGGAAGATCCCGACAAGTTTCTCAGTGAACTCGTGGTCCAATCCTATCGAGACCAGAAGGACCGCTAGAAGCGAATTGCGATGCCACTCTGAAAGATCAGATCTGAGCTCTCTTTGTCCGAAGGGGGGCGACTGTTGTAGTAAGGCTTCATGCCGACGCGTCACGAAAGGTCGTCGGTCAGGTAGATGTCGAGTATGAGATGATTGCAACTCCCGAAAAGACTCAGCGATTCCTTGGTCGTGGTGTCGTGATATTCCGAATAATAGTAATCGGTCCCGTCGTGTGCCTCCCTGATGGAATCCCGGCAAGTTTCCAAGAAACGAAGAGGGTAGGTTAGGCTGTCGTTATTACCACTCGGGTAGCCCTGGTCTCCCGCTAAAGTGTGTTTCTCGCTGGGCTCACCGATTCGCTGGCAAGGGCGCCCAGTGGCGGAAGATCAAAGTGAGGAATCATGGTTTTTTGCGAGCGAGAACTGCGATGTGAAATAATACTCGCCATGAGATCGGCAAGGGAGTTCATGAAAAAGCTTGGCAAGCGCAAGAGGCTATTCCT
>Ga0308014_1000392_pt1 | contig 12679 bp, 7 predicted proteins | sample Neamet229_FD_203154 | JGI IMG/M metagenome (GOLD analysis project Ga0308014, IMG submission 203154) | Marine microbial communities from water near the shore, Antarctic Ocean - #229 | ecosystem: Environmental > Aquatic > Marine > Unclassified | place: Southern Ocean | collected 2014-07-28 | reverse complement strand
TCATCTGTTATCCCTTGAGTTATTTTTCTCCAGTCTATCTGATCTTCACCTTCTCTAGACTTGTACTTATAGTATGATGCCATAATTTATTTCTTAATTACCTTGGGAATATGCTTTTAAAAAATTTTGAAGTTTTTCCTCTTATAGAATCTAAAAAAGTAGGACCTCTTTCCCTACCTCCTATAGCTTCAAAACCAGATAGATCCAATCTTCCTCCTTGAGCTTTATATTGATCATACGTTCCAAGATTCAGTCTTTGCGCTATATTAGCTTGTTCTTTTTCTTTAGCTTCTTTAGATCCATAAAGCTCACTACTTTCAAAAAGATTTGTACCTACAGAAGCCAATCCTTGTACACCTCCAGCCATTGCTGATGCTTGATTCTTAGCAGCATCCGCTGCAGCTATCTGAGCGCCTTGAGCTTCGCCCAAATCTAAATTAGCTTTCATGGTTGCTAGTCTTGACTCTTCTCCAGCAACAGTCTGTTCTAGCTTTTCTAAACTATTAATCTGTCTATTAGTAATGTCTTGCTCGCCTTGTTGCATACCCAGCATAACTCTTCCAGCGATTGCTCCTGCTCCACGTTCTCCTTCCTGACCTGCTTGCACTAGCCTCTCACCTACTCCCGCCAAAGAATCACGCTCTTGCTCAAAAGACTTTAGATTGATGTCTAGCCCTTCGTAAAAGTTTTCCTCTAACTTAGCACGAGCAGCCTCTACTGCTTTTTCAGCATCTCGCTCCGCTTGTTGTTGTAGTTTACCCTGCTTAGTGGCTTGAGCAAAACTCATTGCTGCTCCTCTTAGCGACACTGCTGTGCCTATGATTGCTGTTGCTGCTGCCATATTATAATTTTTTTATCATTTCTTGTGAGTAATTATCTGCTGCCGTATACCCAAGGTCCTCATATGTTTTAATTAGACTTTTACTTTTAAGCAGTGCATAGCAGAACTTGTTACCGCTAGTCTTACATGTGTCTGTTAATGTTTTAATGAGCAAACTTAAAGCTTGTTGACGCTGTGGTTTCTTACTATAATCTCTACTAGAAATAATCCAATCCACCCAGGCAACTTTTGAATTTGTCATATATACAAAACCTGCACATACAGGTATATCATTATCTAAAACCATTATACCTCCCTTACCATTATCAGGTAGGAAGTCTTGCAGAGGTGGAGTCCATTTCCAGTCCTTCCACCAGCCCACGAGTATTGCGTCGTAGTCTGTTTCTACTAATGGTCTTATGTTAAAACTCATTTCTAAACAAAGATACTAATTTTTAAGGATTGCTTTTAACTACTTGAGACTCTACAGCAAACAGCTCTGTTGCTATCGTTGCATTATTCTGAAGTATAAATTTCATGTAGTGTCCTAAAAGTCCATGTGACTCAGCCTCTTGATTTTTAATATATAAAATAAAAGAGTCTTGAAGTGTGGGTGCTGCACCACCAGCCACTGTCGCATCTACCGTAATCCTGTTTATATTATTCACCAGATCTATTTCTATTGCTGTCACCGTTCCCACTAAGGTAGGACCCGTGTAAGGAGGGTTAACAGAGTACAGGCTGTCTCCTATACTTATTATATTTCCTATGTTTATAGTAGTAGCAAAATTTATAATAGGAGTATTAGCAGTTCCTGTTACAGACAAACTCTGTGATATACCATTCATTGATCTTAGGGCATACTCTGTAAGCGCTGCTGGATCACCTCCGGCACTTCTTATGTATGCAAACCAGTCGCCTTCTTTCTGAACAAACCACTCTAGGTCAATGAGTCCTGTGTTAGGCAAGTCAGTTTCTAAAGAAGCGGACCATGCGGCATCTGCCTCTAGGTTTATTGTCTTAAATATTTTATTAACTAAAGGATCTTCGTTAAATACACTAGTAATTCTAGAAAAACTTTGTGTACCATAATAATTGTTTCTTACCGCATTCGTATTGTGCTGGTATATGTTACCTCCTGAAAAAGAATATAAATAATTATTCATACCAGCCATGTACTCAGGAAGATAAGAATAAAATGAAGGCCACCCCTTAGAGTTTTCGCTGTATGTTAGAGTATAATCTGGCATAATAAAAAGTTTATTTATACAAATTTACTAAAAATAACTGACCACTTTATCTCCCCATCCATGCGATGCGCTATAGGGCCATACAAAATACCTTAAAGGCTTATTTCCCTTCATTGATCTAACCACATTAATGGATGATCCTTCTGCTGATTTAAGAGCCACTATCTCCTCTTTATTTATGGTATCATAGTATACAACCATTCCGTTATTATCCTCAAACACAAGGGCTGCAAATACGCAATCTTCATACAAGAAGTCATGTTTATTTATCCTAACGTGATAGTCTTTTAATTCTATATAAACTGAGTCACCCTCTAACCCTGGCGTAGGTAGATTTTGTTGACACCTATGGGTCATGGTTTGATCCCTAAACTTTAATCCTGAATATAACTCATACTCTTCTAAAGTTCTTTCATCTCCTAAGCCGTACTTTTTAAAAGTATTTTTATTACAAGGACTGCAAATCTCTCCATTGATTCCTAGCAGTTGACGAACTCTAGACTTTGACTGATTGTCTCTAGCACTCCAATCAGAATTGTCATCCCAATGCCTTGCGCGTTTGTCACCAGTGTAGTCATGCCAAGCGATAGGCTTGTTAGGAATAAACAGATCATAGCCATGCGTGTAAGCCCTTACGGATATAGATATTTCTTCTCCATTAAAATACATTAACGGATCATGAGGTACTTCTTTGCAGAACTTTCCTAGCGTAAAAGCAAAGTGACCTGAGTAAAACCTAGAGGGCGTAGGTTCTTGTTGTTTGCCTGCACCATAGAGACTAAATATAGGAACGCCTTGGTCCCACTTCCTAATAGACATTGCGTAACTATTTTCATCTGTACCTTGTGGGTAAGTTTCAGGACTATACGCAGGCACACGAGAGGTTAGCAAAGGTTTTTTATGACCTTTTTTTATTAAACTATTTAAGGTGTTTATACAATCTTTGTCCCATCCCTTTACAAATCTATGATGCGAGTCTATTTGCAGGGTATAGTCCTCTCCGCTATAGTGCTGTTGAATTTCATTACGTGCCCAGCACACACCTTGAGATTGAGTATGAGGTATCTGAATTACAATAAACCTTCCGTCACTAGCAAACTGATCTAGATTGTCCCATTCATCCTCTTCAGAGTACTGATGAGCTATACATATTTTTAATCTTTCAGGATGGGCTGCTTGTTCAATAAGGTCCTTAATGGTAGGTACAAGCTCAGGGTCACGATAGCTAGCTATCTGTACAAATATAGATTTCATTAGATTAGATTTATATTACTAAGATATAAAATTATTTAATGTTCGTTCCCTTACCACCAGATTTCTGATTAAGCAATACACAAGTGTAAGCATTACAATTTCCGCTTACAAAGTCTAAGAAATTACCAACCACACTTGTTCCTGCAGTTACAGACCCTTGAACAGTACCGCATGCTGTCTGTCCCCAGTCAAGCTCTATCGTTACAACCTCACCATTACTTAAACTAGTATTAGAGTCAACATTCCATACTTGACTAGTTGAGCAATTTAATATTGAATAAGCATAAGTAGTTGGAACCTCAGCAAATGTACCGTTAATAAAAGCTGTTACCTCACTAGAAGATGTTATTGAATTTGGCGTATACGTTACACTAACTCCTGTTCCTGTAAATCCTGGAGATACACTTACACCAGTATTAAACCAGTCTGCATTATTTTCATCAAATGTTGTGCCTTGATCAAAAAGCTTTTGAGCTCCTGAACTATCTCCGGTTAAAGTAAAAGCTGTGCCTACAGAACCGCCGCTTACATTGTCATAATTGATTCTTAAAGACGCTGTACTTATAAGCGCTGTTCCGCCGCCGCCGCACGTGTCTGATGATGCAAAACTAGGTGGATCCCAGTATTTAGTTATTCCAGACCCTTGAGTATAGTGTCCTCGAGCTGCATAATCTCCACTAGCGCAACCATTTTCTGATGCATATAATTTAGTGGCAGTAGCAAGACTAGAAGTGTCACCAAAAAGATAATTGTCCTGCCCTTCGCATGCAGTATTAGGAGAGTACTGTGCAATCAATGGGCTACAATTTGCTGGAGGCGCACAAGCATTACATCCTAAAGAATAATAAGTAGTAACTTCAAATGTATTGTTTACTGTATCAGTTCTGCTTACTATTTCATAACAAGTTGAACCATTATTTAATTTTACAGATCCTCCTGGGCCTGCCTGATTATTAAATGTATAAGCAATTTGAGTAGTATTACCTCCGCAAGGTTTTACTATAAGATAAAATTTTGGAGTTGGGTCTGGATCATTAGGCTGTTCGCAGCCAGCATCAGTACTTAATGTTGCATTTCCTCCGGCACTAGCGGTGTCAGTTTTACAACACCACACCGCAGGTGAATTTGCCGTAGCATTTATAGTAACTACAGCGTTATCATAGCATTGATTACAAATAAGAGTACCTGTAGTTCCAGTAGTGGCAACGTAAGTTGTGCACTCTGATATCGCTTGACATGTTTGAGTAATCGTGAAGCTAGTGCTTATTCCTGTTACTGCTTCTACTATTATCCAGCAACCGCTGTCTATAGTAGTATTAACTATATCTCCTTTACCAAAATTAGTATTATCTAAAACGTAGTTTATAGCATTTGTTGTAGTTTCTCTAACTTTAAATTGAGTTACTATTACAGCAGCAGGGATACATGGATTATCTCCAGGTCCTGCGCTATCACAAGCGCTATAAACAATTCCGTCATACAGCCCTATATTAGTCACTTCATCACTAGTACATAAAAACAAGTCGTCTATGGTATAGCAAGTACCAGATACTTTTACGGATGATGTTCCCTGTGTAATGCTATCAAATACATTAGTAGGCGTTTTAATAATTACTTTATCACCACCGCTGCAAGGTGTAGCATTCCAATAGCAAAACCTTTCAGGTGGAGGAGGACAGCCTAAATTAACTGGATCTGAAGGAAATGATCCTTGTAAAGCTAAATTATCATTTAGAGCTGAGTTATAAAGATTATTTGAACCAATATGAGGAGTAGAATTACCTTCAGGATGAGCCGTATTAGCACTAGTATAAAACTGACCGGTTGTAGTGTCTAAATACCTTCCGTTTATTGGAGGTTTGTCCGTAGCTGAATCTACAATATAAGTAAATACATATTCATCAGAAGAAGGCACACTATTAGGACATGGATTTAATAAATAGTATTGAGGTATAGGTTCTGTTTGAGTATTGCAAGGTCCAGTTATAGTTGCGGTTACTACATCTGTTGACCCATTATTAATTAACCAGCAATTAGTACTAAGATTTGTTGTAATTTTTTGAGTAGGCTGATAGGTAGTTGTTATGGCTACAAATGCAATCGTACCTGTAACCACATCGGTAACCTTATAGCTAGTATTAGCAGGAATAGGAGCATCTTGAGAGGGAGGCGTACATGAAGGGCAAGCCACAGGATCTAAAAGTCTTCCGCCTACACCCCCTACGCAATCAACTTGTTCTCTTGCAGTCGCGCCACCCATTTGATAAAAACCATTAGGAGCACACGTAGTTAAAGCTTCGTCTAGAAAAACCTCATTTGCATTTGCAAAATTAATTGTGTCAATATAATATGTACCCGCTGCTGCCATTTTGTAAAATTACTTTATTTTTTCTAACATATAAATCGTGCTACTACCCTTCCTGTATTATCTATCTGAATCCACCCTTGCGCAAAGCCTCGAACAGCATATATCTCTCCTGCTGCAGGAGCTACAAATCCAAAGTACTTATTATTTCCCGCAAAGGGAACGCTAAAGTTTTTATCTTCAAAAAACAAAGTGTCAGGTAAAAATAAACTATTAGTAGTTGTTATAGAAGTATATACCACTTCTGGACAAAAAGTAGTGTCATTACAAAGAGGAGGATTGGTAGGTTCTTTTCCTTGACTCGCAATATTACTAAGCATCCATATTGGAGGATCAGTTAAAAGAGATGGACAGTAGGTAGTGTCTTGACACCCTGAGGCTCTGCCTATAATTTCTCCACTAGCACCATTACCCCAATTTATTTTTTCAATTGTAGCACACTTACGATCACTAGTATTATTGCTTGTTAAGCCTATCTCATCATAATAAACTATATCACCAAGACTATATAGAGCTTGAGAATCATCGGCTGATAAAAATACTCTTGTAGCATTACCCCCGCACTGTATTGCTGCGTAGTAATTCTCTGCACATGACGCTCCTGAAGTTACCGTTAAAGTAGCTCCTGAACTATGATCGCTTAAAGTTGGAATACTTTGACTGCATACTGTTTTAGGCGAGGTACTTGTGCTTATATCATCTTGAGTCTCTACGCCATTGCAAGCCGTATATAAAAATGTGTTTACAGCAGGAGCTCCACATGCTGCTCCTGCTTGAGGAGTTCCGTTTCCATTATCAAAAACTGGAACTGTAGAGGAACATACCTCAGGCTCTTGCGCCGGAAGTATATCTGGAGCTAAGTCTCTTACACGACTAGGACCGAATTCGCCACATTGAGTAAATTCAACATCAGTAGGTGAACCGCCGCTATCATTATTTCTTAAACTATAAGTTATACATTCAGATGGAGCAGTAAGAGTATAAGTTTTACATCCTGCAGGAGTAGCTTCAGGAACTAAAGTCCCTCCATTATCTACAACATTACATCCTACACAACAAACGTCATTTAAATCAATATTAGAATAACATAATTGAATTTCAGTACTATCTCTATAGTCGTATATCAAGTATAGGTTATCATTATTATTGCCACTAGGCATAGTAAACTCAGCAAAATACTCCTGAGTATTTAAAACATTTCTAACTGGAGTGGCTTTAGTAGATGCAGCCAATAAACTTCTAGTATCTGACTCTAAATTTCCGTAGAAAGTAGCACTTCTTAAAAACCTAAAGTTATTTTTACCTAATTGAAAATCGTAGTTATCATTATCTTTAATAAGTTTATTACTTATAATCCTTACAATAGCATTTTGATTTGGAATTAGACTAGCTCCTTGAGGCCCAGTAAAACTTAATCTGTCAGATACCAAGGGGTTTAATGTTCCACTTTTAAACTCCATTTGATTAGACTGTCGATCAGATCTTCTAAATAAACCATCTTGCCAAAAATATTGATTGGTAATAGTCTTCGTTAAAGTAGGAGTACTCCTATCTGCATTACTAGTTATACCTATTTGCCAAAGTGTAATTGTATCTGCCACAGGACAGTTAACAGTTACCTCTATAGTGTCTGCAGTTATACTATTAGAAGATACTGTAATTGTCATATCCTCAGCATATACTGAGTTTTTAGGAACTTGAAGTATACCGTTTATAGAGCTGGTAACACTTGTGCTAGTCCCATTATAAAGTGCAGTAATCGTATAGGTATTATTATCTGTAGAATCTGAAATAACAATATCGCTTCCTGAGGCTGAATTTGATCCAGTTTCTGTGATCATCTTGACTAGACCTCCGCCCACATTAGGAGTGTTTGCTTCAGTTATCACATTGTCGTTTCCTCCAGAAGGAATAACATACTCTATGTCAACCGTACCTACCTCTTGAGTTACGTTAACACAGTAAGTGACTGATTCACCGACAGGTATAGTAATATTTCGACTCCCGCCACATAAGTCACAATTACCCACAAAAGGTAAGGTGATACTATTAGCAGATAAAACATATTCGTTCATATAGGGGTCAAAACCACCTAACTTTTGAGCGTCAAAATTGTCATGAAATAAATCTCTAAACCATCCACGCATTCCTGTTTCAGATATAACAGCAAGAGATTCATTATTATAAGCACCTCCCTTTAATTGAATAACAGCTCCTCTTTGCTCATCAGTAAAGAATTTGTCAGCTCCAAAAACCGCAAAGCTTTCAGGATTTCTGCTTATACCAAACTCTTCTAGTCTAGCTATTTGCTGACCCAGTACTTCAGGAACAGATGTTAATGCTCCTGTTCCTCCTGCATCTGATAGTAAATCTTTTCCCGCTAGTACATAAGAAATTTTATCTTCTTGAAGCGTGAGTATATCTGTTTGTCTAGCGTATAACTTTTGTATTGATCCAAAAGAATCTTCAAGTGGTTTAAAATTTAAAAGTCCTAAGTTAAACTCATTAAGTCTGTTGATGTTAGACTCATCGTTATATACACCACTATAAGTTAAGTCTGCAAATCTATGTGCTTCTTGATATTCTTGAGCCGACGTTGTTGTCACCCTGTTTCCTAAAGCTAAAGCTTCTCCTTTTATAGAGTCTCTTATGGTATAGCTTTCAACGCCATTTCCAAAAGTAAAACAATCAAAAAATTCCGTGTCTATAACTGCTGGTTGCTCTGTATTTATATCTTGATTACTTTGAGTTCCTTCATGCTGTCCACTATCATCTATTAGCAAAGACAAATTATTTTCATACCATACATCAGGTAAGGCATCAGATGGAATAGTTTCAAAGACAACAATACCTCCGCTATTAGCTCTTTGAACACTAATGTTCATTTGCACAAAAGATCCGAATCTACTAGCGCGAGATCCAGTCGCTATTAGCCATAATGAATTATTCCCGCCATTATTAGGATCGCTTCTCCAAAAATTGTAATAATTAGTAGTTAGATCTGTTGATATATAACCAGGGCTAGTATTAAAGTTAAAAGGAATATTTTCAGGAGGAAACAACTCTCCTGGTTGTCCAAGTATCGGAGGTATATTTGGTCCTCCGAGATAAACATTTTTAGTTTTAGGAGGATTTTTACCACCATTTTCAAATATGCTTTCGGTTTCAATACGCTCACCAATATTGTCTCCATTAAACCAATCCATAAAATTAGGATAAGTTGTCTGTGAAACAAGATCAGGATTTCTATAAGTATTTTTTCTGCTTTCTATTCTATCAACTGAAATAAAAGATTGAGGACCCCTTCTGCTCTGTTCAATAAATATGCTTATACCACTGTTAACTGGTATAGTATAGTCTACATATGAATCTCCAAAAGCTGCAGTTGTGTCTGGGTTTTCAATGTTAACTATAAAAGATCCTACTGGAAAAGAACTTCCTGTTGGTCTTGCTACAGCACTTGTTTGTGGTCTTGTAACAAGATTTCCTCCTATTTCTCCGCTTGCTACTAAATTAATGCCACTTGGTATAATTTCCATATAGGGGCCGGCTGGCACGTCTATATAGTATCCTTCTGTTATAGGGTCTGTTTTTGGAGGTCCATTTGGCGCAGGAATTAAAAGAAAGTCTTTAGCCTTAACTGATTTACCAATAACAACAACTTCAGTACATGAGTTTAAAGCTCCACCAGCATCACTCTTTACTATAAGTCTTTGTCCATCTTCAATTTTTGCCGCATTCTCTCCTTCTAATAAAAAGAAATAACTATTACTCCTAGGATCTTTATAGTACACTTCACTATAAATAGTTTCGTAAGTAGACTCATTTGGTTTAATAACAAACTTGTAGAATTTAGCCCAAACAGGAGCTCTTTGTGTCCAAGGGATAGTTACTTGTATTTCATTTTGAGTAATTGAATTTCCACAAGGTATTTGAATCGTATTATTTGGACTTACTAAAGCCGTAGATGATCTTAAAAATTCATCCATATAAACTATTCCTATTTCATAGCTTCTGTTACTATGCAAACTTGAAGGTGTTAAGGTACTCCCTAACTCAGCCGTAAATGAAAGAAATTGAAAATACTCATAAAAACCTCCTGATGGAGCAGCCGGATCAACAACAAATCTAACAGCAGGTATTTGAAGCTCTAAAGAAGTTGCTCCAGGAGCATTACCAACAATTGCTATTGGATCTCCTGCTGAAATTATACCGCTTGAAAATTTTGTTACTGTTCCCGTTGGAGTTGTTAGTGTTGGTGGAACTGAACAATTAAACCGGTCTGTTAATGTATACCCATCACACGATGTCTCTCCAGATGCTGCGTAAACAGGTTTAATATTTGCAGTTGTACCTATTGCATTTTTAAATTCAGTTGAATCAATTAACTCATATATTGAATTATAGTTTGAAGGTAAAACAAAAATAAATTGAAGAGTTGTATTTTGAGTTGTTTGAGTTGGTTGTCCGCTTGTAGGGTCGAATATATAATGTTCGTAAGTAAAAAGAAAATTTAAAGAAGCTGTAGCAATTAATTCAGTGTAGGGATTTATTTGAGATAAGTTTATATTAACTCTAGCTCCAGGCACTAATTGAATACTACCAAAAGTATAACCACCAGCATTTAACGTATGCTTTAGTTTTGTGGTTTTTACTTGACCAGAAATTAAATCAGCGGAATATTGTAATTGTATAGGATCATTAAAAACATCTTTTAAGTCATAACCTTCAACATAGTTACCATAAACTAACCTGTTACCCATAATTGTTTGAGCTTGAGCAAGTAATGGAACATTATCATAAAGTCTCAGTAGCTCTGTCGATGGAATAACTGTAAATATTTTGCTATTGTTAAATTCAAAAGAATACAATTGATTATCTGCATAACCTAAACGATCTTTATTTAACTTATCAATAACCTTAATTGTACTATCAGTACTTTCTTTATATAAAATTTGTATTGATTTTACTAAAGGACCTCCAGAATTAAAACCTACATCAATTGATGTAATGGTATTAACCATTCCTTCGTTTAAATTTGAAGCAAAATCATAATTATAAAAAGCTGGAGAAAATGCTGGAGCAGACCACTGTGAAGTAGCGGAATATTCATCGTTTCCATATTGATATCTATAAGCAAAACAAATAAATCGTTCTTCTAAAAAATCATCTGTATTACCTGAGGTAGAACTTTCAAGTAAAAACGTAGGAGCAGAAGTAGGTGGCTTTTTAATAACCATCAACTCTTCAGCTGTTATACCATCAGTATTGTAAAAAGGATTAGGATAGTTTTGTAATATATTAATAACCCTTGGAGGGTTAAAGTTATCCGTAAAAAACAACAAGTCATCTACCAAGTCAACAGCTGTAATTAAATGTGTTGCGTTAAAGTTTAGGGTTGTACTTCCACCAGATCCATCATCAATGCTAATAACATGATAAGTTAAATTTCCTGTAGTAGGATTAAAAGAAACAATTAAATCTATCTTCCCTGTGTTTCCGATAGTAAATGCTGGATCATGAACAAACCAGTATATACGGTTATTCTGTCCATCTTCATACGCACCCAAACACCTAGCTTGATCACTTAATAATTCGGCTCCTGATATTGATCCTGTCTCTTCGTACTGAAGCGAGGTCAACTTGGTATTACCCTTAGAGTTTTCTACTGAACCAATTTCAGATCCTTCAGTTGATCCTAGTCTTACATTTAATGCATCCTCATATTCACCATTCGGTATAAGCCTTTCGTCAAGAGACTTATTCATTCTCCCTGCGATAAAATTTCTTTGAATATTTGCCATTCTATTTAAGCCACTTGTTTTGTCCTCTCATGCTCATTAAAAGTCTTCCAGGATGAATATCACTTATTCTAATCTTTGCATTTCTTAATAAAGAACTTTTATCTTTTCTAGCTCTGTTTATTATATACTCTTGTACTCCAAATTTATTATTTAATATTTCATATTTTACATATGCATAGAGATATTCTTCAAATAATTTATTTACACTTACCAATGAATCATTTCCGCTTTCCATTCCGTCCGATATATATTCTAAAACACACTGCTCATTAGCCATTGTAGAATCAAAATTAATAACACCCGCCTTCTTGTCTATTCTAAAGGTAGGATTAGCATTAGCGGTTTCAGTATTTAGACCATATCTAGCTCCAATATTATAATCTCTCCATGTGTCGGGATTATCTGGTGAGACATTTGACCCATCATTAGAATTGTTTTGATTTAGGTATATGCTTTGTTGTGATCCATTAACTCTTTCAGTATCTAGTGTTGAGTCTGCAGTTCTTACACTACCATCATTATTAAAACTTAACGTGCCAGTTGAACTTTGAAGATAAGATATAGCTGAATTTACCTGAATGTTTTCCGTAAGAGGTCTTAAGAATCCATTTTTATAAAGAGATATGCGTACCCAATTAACATAATCAGCCGGAAGAATAAATATTAAATTATCAAACACCTTTAGTTCTAAAGCTTTTATTTCTTTAAAGGCATCATAGTTAAGTTCTTGTATACCTCTTTTTGCATGAAACAAAATTTTATATCGCTCTTCGTTATTTATAAGTCCATGATTTCCCGCATACATTAACATGAAATTATTAACTATATCAGATAAATAAACATATTGATACGATCCCCAATTTTTATTAGTAGGTAAAACACCAGCGTTTTCGTAATATTGAAATTCAGATAAGTATGCCATTAGTTTTCTTTTTGTTCTTCCATTTGCTCCTGCTCTGCTCCAAACTGAGCCTCTTGTATGTCTCTAATTGACATGCCAGCATACTGTAGTATTTTAAATACAAGTGATGTTTCATCATCTGGTGATAATTCAAAATCTTGAAAGTCAGCTTGACTTTGATTAAAAGCAGGGTCTCCATTAGCCACTGCTATATAAGTCCAGTTTGGATCTTTAGGATAGCGTATATATTGAGCCTGTATATCGGTAGATCCATTGAATTGTGTA
>Ga0308014_1000389_pt1 | contig 12750 bp, 11 predicted proteins | sample Neamet229_FD_203154 | JGI IMG/M metagenome (GOLD analysis project Ga0308014, IMG submission 203154) | Marine microbial communities from water near the shore, Antarctic Ocean - #229 | ecosystem: Environmental > Aquatic > Marine > Unclassified | place: Southern Ocean | collected 2014-07-28 | reverse complement strand
AGTTCTACAAAAAGAAACTGATGCTATATATCTAACTGAAGAAGAAATTGAGAAGATTTACAAACTTGACCTAATAGAGAATAAAAGATTAGAAAAAGTAAGAGATTTATTTATAATTGAATGCAATACCGGTGTTAGGTTTCAAGATTTAATGAATATAAAAAAAGAGAATGTTCTTGAAAATAGCATTAAGATTACAATAATAAAAACTGGTCAGAGATTAAATACATTACTCCTACCTGATACCAAAACTCTTTTAAAGAAGTACAATTATCAATTACCTAAAATATCTAATACAAAATACAACCTATATCTAAAAGAGATTGGTAAGCTTGCTGAAATAAATGACACTATAACTCATAATACATATAGAGCAGGTAAATCCATAAGTATTAAAAAGAAAAAGTATGAACTTATTAGTTCACATACATCTAGAAGGTCTTTTGCAACAAATATGTATCATAGAAAAATATCATCAGTTATGATTATGTCAATTACAGGTCACAAAAAAGAAAGCACCTTTTTAAAATACATTAGAATAACAAATGAAGAGGCAGTTAAGATAATTACTTTGAATTATAAAAAGAAGGTAAGTTAATTCTCTTCAGTATCTACAAAGTTAATGCTGATACTAATAGGCTCTATTTCTATCAGTTCCTCAGAAGCCTTTTTCTTACCCACTACATAAGGGAGAAGTTTAGATACAGCATTGATATACTCTGTAGGACTGTCTATCTTATCTAGCATCTCCATTATCTTGTTTCCATCAATAGATTGGCTTATATGCTCTCTTATGAGTTTAGTAGTAGTACTTACTGAACCTTTAGGTCTTCCAATAGGGTTTCCGCTTGTTCCTTTCTTAAATGGCATTACTATTAATTTCAATTTTAACCCAATGAAACAATAAGCGCAATAAATAGAACAAAAAGACTAATGTAAAAAATCCAGCCAATGAAGTTAATGCATATATTAAAACACCAAACACAAAATCTAATTCTTTAAATAAACTGAATGGTATTTGGAGCAAACCTATTATTAGCCAACCAGTAACAGAATATTTAAATCCAATAAGCATCCTTTTGCTATATTCTCTAAACTGATGGTCTTGCTCGTTAAATTTTCTAAAACTACTTTTGATATAATCTTTAAATATTAACCATATAGCAAAAAGTATAATAAAAATGGATAAGCCAATCAAAGAGCCAGTAAATATATCATCTTTTAAAACAAAACTGCCAATAAATAAACTTCCATCACTCATACCGTACTTAGCTATCCCTAAAGGCAATCTTACATATCTCTGGTCTAGATATGCATCAAATTGCTTATCCCCTAGAACTTCGCCCCATAAAATAATGAACCCATATAGCGTTGAATAAATAACCCACAGAATACAACTAATTTTTAAAAGTAAATTTTCTTTGATTATAAGTAGTAATTTTTTCATTTTAGTTTATTGTTAATCGTTTATTCAATAACTATTTTTTTCTCTACTGTTCCATCATCATAGATGTAAAAGAGAATTTCATCCTTAGTGCCTTTTGTTTCTCTTCCTAATAAGTCTGTTACTTTAAGAAGTTCTTTATTTGTAGAGTGTTCTTGAATTGCTGTTGGGGAACAATTAGTACTAAAATTAGCCCAAGAATCAATATTTCCATTAGCCACTGTCCAATTAGCAGTTGCCCAAGCAACATCATCTACATTAATACAGTACAAATTAGGACAATTATTAGCGGACACAATCTGAAGATTGGTATTATTCCCATTTCTTAAATCCAAAGTTGTTAGTTGCTGTTGATGACCACAAATCAAAGTATCTAAAGTAATATTACTACTTACATCTAAAGTTATGAGTTGATTGTACCTACAAATCAACTCATCTAAAGCAGTATTACTACTTACATCCAAAGTTGTTAGTTGATTTTCAGAACACCACAACTTAGTTAAAGCAGTATTATTACTTACATCCAAAGTTGTTAGTTGATTATTATAACACCACAATGTAGTTAAAGCAGTAGTACCACTTACACCCAAAGTTGTTAATTGATTAGAAGTACACTGCAAATAAGTTAAAGCAGTATTCGTACTTACATCCAAAGTTGTTAGTTGATTATAATCACAATCCAAATAAGTTAAAGCGGTATTACTACTTACATCCAAAGTTGTTAGTTGATTAGTTCTACAATTCAAATAAGTTAAAGCAATATTGCTACTTACATCCAAAGTTGTTAGTTGATTAGAATTACAATTCAAGGAAGTTAAAGATATAAAATCTTCTATCCCTGTTAAATCTGTAATATTGTGTCCAACAACAAATAAAGAAGTTACAGTATTAATATAAGCAGTAAGCACATAATCATCCAACACATTATCATAACCTAAATTAATTAGTGCCTGCTCAAAATTATCATCTGGCACATATGTGCTTTGTGCAAAACCTATAAAAGGCAAGCAAAGTAACATAAGTAGTAGTTTTTTCATAATCTTAGTTTATTGTTAATCATTGTTTTATTCTTTCTAATATTTTACTAATTGTAGCTTTATAGTCTTCTAGAGTCCTTTTATAATTACCGAAAATCCAATGTGCCATATAATCTATCTCATTAATAAAACTATCTGAATTAATAGAATCGTTTAAATAATTTAACATCTTATCTTTTCCTTCTACTGTGTTAAAACTTCTAGACAACCAAGGATCTTGCATATGGTCAAAAGTGTTTTTCTCAGCTATTCTAATTACCCTATCTCTTTGACGCTCTATATTAGATATATGAAAGCTATACAAAGTAATAATCTCTGATACTATCTTATTTTTTTTAGTGTCATAATTGAAATCAGCATCTTTTAATAAATAATATCCTTCTTTCTGAATCTCAATGGTAGGTTGGTTATAAAGAAAAACTAAAGAACTTATTTTTATATCATCATTTAGGCTTTCATTATTAATATTAGGATCAAGTATTTTAGTTATATTCTGTTCCATTTCATTAATCTGAGTTATTTCTTTTTCAATATTATTAATGTCAGTTATGAAATTTAATTTTACAATCTCTAAGATTTGTTTTATTCTTTTTCTTCTTTTACTCTCCTCGTTTATATTAGTAATAAAAAATGCGATTAACACTCCAAAGACAACAACTAATATTTCTCCAATATAATGGATATTAGTATTTATTATATCTTTTAAATTCATTGTTAATCTATTGTTTTAAAGTCTGTAAACTTAAGAATTATTATTTACAATTCCCCAATTTGTCTTAGTATCACAAATGTACTTAGCTACATAGATACTAGCACCCTTTTCATAAGGCAAGTGTTTAACGTGGTTACCTATAAGGCTCTTAGACCTTAGATGATAGTTTATATCTCCTACAATGTCTCCCTTTAATAAGAGATGGTTATGAGTGTTATAGTCATAGTTAGTAAACTCTGTAACCCAAAACATATTAAAAGGTTTGTCTAAGGCCTTAAGATACTTTTCTAAGCCTGTCATTATCTTGAAGTTCTGCTTAGCTTTAACATCATATCTATAGGTTATAGTGGAGAAAGTATCCCACTTAGTTTTACCTAACCAATTACCCATTGACGTTACTATTTTACTTTGTTGAGGTGTATACATAATTTGTTGATTTTTAGTTGTTTATATTTTATTTATTTAGGATTTTGATATAGTAAGTATTAAAGGGTGAAACACCCAACATTCATTACTATTTATACTCTTTTACTAATGAAAAAAAGTAATAAAATGATTATTATAAATAACTAAAAAGTAGAGTTATTCTCTATTAATTTTCTTTAGCACAGCTTTATAATCGTAACGAATAGTTCTACCAATTTGACTAAAAGGTATCTTCCCTTCTTTTCTATATTTATGAAGTGTGACTTTTGAAATACCTAACCTTGAAGATAATTCATTTTCGGTAATGATATTGTACTCCAAAGTTGGCTGGGTGCAGGTTGCTTTGTATACAGCATCTTCAATTAATTGCTGTAACTCTTCTTTGCTGATTGTTAAATTTGTTTTGTTCATTTTAATTTCTTTATTATAAATATAACTTACTGTCATATAGTAATAGAAATAGTTCGATTCTGTTTACTTTACAATATCAATCTTCACCTATATTAACGACTCCTTATCTGCTTAACTTGTTGTTTACTAGAGATATATAATGTGTAAATATTTGTTAAAAACTAATTATATATATTTTTAAATATTTTGAGAAATGAAAAATATAACAATAAAAAATAACTATTTTGAAATATGTAGCCTGAAAGTGTTGTAAAGAAAATAGCGAGTTTAAATCAAAATGATAAGCCCAAAGGATATAGCAATTAATATATGAAGGAATAAAAAAATAGTAAAAGTGTCCTACTATACGTCCTACAAGAATAAAAAAACCCTTGTAATCTATTAAATTACAAGGGTTTATCTTTTAACTGAGCGGTCCGGACGGGACTCGAACCCGCGACCCCATGCGTGACAGGCATGTATTCTAACCAGCTGAACTACCGGACCGTACTTTAAAAAGTGCTGCAAATATAAATTGTTTTTACAAACCTCAAAGCATTTTTCTCCTTTTAAGTAAATAAGAATTTAATACTTTATCAAAGCCTTTATTCACATCAACTTCAACAAAATCAATTTTGTATTGCAAGCATTTTAATCTCAACTCCTTAAGGTGATTTTTAGCCTGTTTTTGATAGTGATCTTTGTATTGATTCGGGTTCAATTTTAACTCTTCCCCACTCTCTACATCAATAAATTTATAGGGTTTATTATCAAAATTAAGCTCTAATTCTGTTTCTGGCTCAGCTAAATAGAACAATACAACTTCATGCTTGTTGTATTTTAAGTGTTTGTATGCTTCAAACTGTTTATCTAAACTTGCATTGGAATTGATAAAATCAGTAAATATCATAACCAAAGAACGCTTATGCAACAATTCAGAAACCTGATGCAAAGCATCATTGGACTCAGTTTGTTTTGGGGTTTTTATGGCATCAACTTTCAACAAACCTTCCAACTCGCTATACAATAACCTATGATGCCTTTGTGTAGTTCTGTTAGGCGTATGCACATCCAATTTATCAGCAAAAATACTGATCCCTACAGCATCTCTTTGTCGCTTTAATAAGTTCATCATTACTGCTGATGCATAAATGGCAAACAATAACTTATTTGGATTTTCTAAACTTGGATTTTCAAAATTAGGATAGTACATTGATGAGGAGGCATCAATCACTAACTGGCACCTTAAATTAGTTTCTTCCTCATAACGCTTTATAAAAAGCTTATCCGTTCTCCCGAATAGTTTCCAGTCAATATGCTTAGTGCTTTCCCCAGTATTATAAAGCCTATGTTCTGCAAACTCAACAGAAAAACCATGATACGGACTTTTATGCATACCCGTAATAAACCCTTCCACCACTTGCTTTGCAAATAGTTCCAGGTTATTAGGGAGATTTATGTATTCTAGGTTTTTCATTAAAATAAAAAAGGGCTATAAAAGCCCTTTTAAAATTGCAATTTAAATATTACATATGAGATTCTAAAATCTCAACTAATTTTGATTTTGGTTGATTACCTACTACTTTATCAACTACCTCTCCGTTTTTAAATACTAATAAAGTAGGAATGTTTCTTACGCCATAAGTTACAGGAGTGTCAGAATTTTCATCAACATTTACTTTTCCAATTACTGCTTTTCCATCCATTTCAGTATGTAATTCATCAATTACAGGAGCAATTGCTCTACAAGGACCACACCATGTTGCCCAAAAGTCAACCAATACTGGTTTATCTGAATCTAATACTAGTTCTTTAAAATTTGCGTCTGTGAATTCTAATGCCATTTTGTTTTGTTTTTATTTAGGTTACAAATCTATAAATTATTTTATGATTTTATCTTTACTTTCAACTGATTTAATTCTCCAATTCTTTCCAGAAATTCTCTATCCAAATTTACCTTCATTTTACGTGACAATAAATCTACTTCATATTTATTAAGGTGGTCAACCACATTAAACACTAAAGAGTGTTTCCCTTTATGTTCGGAAACAATATGTACCACATCACTCACTAATTGTTTTGAAATATCACCAATATCCACTCTTAAGACAACATCCCTTACTTCTTTATCAATAAGTTCAGCAAGTAAATCAATTGATGAAATTTTAAATTCTAAATCATCATTATAGAAACGCTTTTTAACCTTTCCACTCAAGTGTAACAACCACCCAGTTGTTAAGTAAGCTTTAAAATTAATATAATCATCACTAAATAAATAGAAACTAAAAGAGCCGTGATAGTCCTCAATATGCAATACACCAAAAGGTTTTCCTGTTTTTGTTTCCCTGTGTTCTACATTCGTAACTACCCCAGCAAAACGCAAGTCCTTTCCTTTTACTTTATCCATATCGTTAAGCATAGCAAAGTTTCCGTTACAGAAATTAGCCATCTCAACTTTATAATCATCCAAAGGATGCCCTGAAATATAAATTCCAACAACATCTTTTTCTTTGGAAAGTAATTCCATAGTAGACCAAGGGGGAGTTTCAGCAGGAATAGGCGCTTGAATGGATGCCTCAGCACTCTCACCAAACATATCAAACTGATTAGAGTTTTCACTGTCCTTTACCTTGTTCCCAAACTTTATCATTTTCTCCAAATAAGTCTGTCCACTTTCTTCCTTAGCAAAATATTGAGAACGCTTTAATTCAAAAGAATCAAAACCACCTGCACACACCATACTCTCTAGGGTTCTCTTGTTTGCTGATCGTAAATCTACCCGCTTCACAAAATCATCAAAAGCAGTATAATTTCCTTCTTTTCGTTCGTTAACAATTGCCTCAACAGCACCTTCACCAACTCCTTTTACAGCACCCAATCCAAAACGAATTTCACCTTTAGCATTTACTGCAAACTTGTAAAAACTTTCATTCACATCAGGCCCTAAAACAGGAACACCCATTCGTTTACATTCTTCCATATAATAGGTGATATCTTTAATATCACGCATATGATTGGTAAGTAGTGAAGCCATTAATTCAGAAGGATAATGCGCCTTTAAATAAGCAGTTTGATAAGCAATAAGTGCATAACAAGTGGAGTGCGATTTATTAAATGCATAAGAGGCAAAAGCTTCCCAATCCGTCCATATTTTATCAACCGTATTAATATCAAAACCATTCGTTTCACAACCATCAAAGAACTTAGGTTTTAATTTATCCAGTATCGCTTTATCCTTTTTACCCATTCCTTTCCTAAGTCTATCGGCATCCCCCTTGGAGAAACCTGCTAGTTTTTGAGAAAGTAACATTACTTGCTCCTGATAAACAGTAACACCATATGTCCCTGACAAAAACTCCTCCATCTCAGGTAAATCATACTCAATTTCTTCCATTCCGTGCTTACGCTTAATGTAATTAGGAATGTACTCCATTGGTCCTGGTCGATACAAAGCATTCATTGCAATTAAATCATCAAACTTATCAGGTTTTAGGTGCTTTAAATGCGCCTTCATCCCATCAGAAGAAAACTGAAAAATACCAGAAGTTGCTCCAGTTTGGAATATTTGAAAAGTTTGTTCATCATCCAAAGGAATAGTATCAATATCAAGTTCTGTACCGTGTAGTTTCTTAATAATTTTAAGGCAATCCTTAATAATAGTAAGATTTCGTAAGCCAAGAAAATCCATTTTCAATAGTCCAGCATCCTCCACCACACTATTATCAAACTGGGTAACCATTAAGTCAGAATCCTTAGCACGTGTCATAGGAATAAGTCCCATCAAAGGTTCAGGCGTAATAATTACACCACAAGCATGAGTTCCTGTATTTCTAACATTTCCTTCCAATCTCCTAGCCAAATTAATGGTTTCGGCAGTTAAGTCATTCCCATCTGAAAGTGCAATCAAGGCTTTGGCATTTGCTACTTGGTCGCCTTTTACTTTATCCTTTAAAGTTTTTTCATCCCAAGAGAAAATTTTACCCAAGGAAGTGAAGTCAGGAACTAGTTTTGCTGCTCTATCCGCCTCAAACAAGGGTAAATCCAATACCCTAGCCGTATCACGAATGGAGGACTTTGCAGCCATAGTTCCGTAGGTAATAATTTGAGCCACATTTTCCTTACCGTATTTATTCACTACCCAATCAATAATACGCCCCCTTCCCTCATCATCAAAATCAATATCAATATCGGGTAAGGATACACGCTCAGGATTTAGGAAACGCTCAAAAAGTAGGTTGTATTTTATAGGATCAACATTGGTGATAGTTGTACAATAAGCAACTACCGAACCAGCAGCAGAACCCCTACCAGGACCAACAGAAACATCCATAGTTCGTGCTTGACGAATAAAATCCTGAACAATAAGAAAATACCCAGGGTAACCTGAGTTTTCAATTACTTGCAATTCAAAATCAATTCGCTCCTTTATCTCATCAGTAATTTCAACATAACGCTCCTTTGCCCCCTCATAAGTAAGGTGTTTCAGGTAGGAATTCTCTCCTCTTTTACCTCCATCTACTTTATCTTCTGCATCCACAAATTCCTGTGGAATATCAAACTCTGGCAACAGTACTTCACGTGCCAAAGTATAAGGTTCTATCTTATCAATTAAGTGCGTAATATTATCAATCGCTTCAGGTAAGTCAGCAAATAACTCTTGCATATCCTTTGATGATTTGAAATAAAACTCATTATTCGGAAACCCATATCGAAAACCCCTTCCTGTTCCTTTTGGCGTTCCTTGTTGCTCCCCATCTTTTACACACAATAAAATATCATGCGCATTGGCATCTTCCTTTTCCAAATAATACACATTATTGGAAGCAATAATCTTTACATCATACTTGCGAGCAAAAGCAATTAATACCTTGTTTATATGGCGTTCCTCATCCAAATTATGGCGATTAATTTCCACATAAAAATCATCACCAAAAGTAGTATGCCACCACTTAAATTCTTCTTCAGCTTGGGCTTCCCCAACATTCAATATCAAATTTGGGATTGCCCCATAAGTACTACCCGTTAAGGCAATTAAATCCTGCTTATGTTCCGTAATTAAATCCTTGTCCACCCTAGGCACATAATAGAATCCTGCCACATTCCCTAAAGATGATAGCTTTGCCAAATTATGAAATCCGTTTTTATTTTTACACAAGAAAGGAATCTGTGCACCATTATCCTTAACCGTTTTTTCTGTATGATCTTTACAAACATTCAGTTCACAACCCAATACTGCTTTTAACTTAGGAGTTTCTCCTTTTTTTAAGCCTTTATTTATAGGATGTTTAAGTACAGCATCAATAAACTTATAAGCCCCAAACATATTGGTATGATCGGTAAGACCTACGGCTGGCATTCCCATTTCTACAGCCTTGTTTACCGCATCTTTCACATCAATTGTTGCTTGTAAAATTGAAAATTGAGAATGCAAATGCAAGTGGGAAAAAAGGGAATATGAAATTGATTCAACAGTACTATCCTCCTCTACAACTATATCCTCTTGTAATTCTGGGCCTTCATCTGGACTGTAAGGCTCAATATTCAAACCAATCAATTCAAAAGGATTAGGATTTATATTTTTATAATTTTGCAACTCCTCAGCCGTCATTCCTACTTTAGTAAAAGGAATAACTTCCAAACGAATTAGTTCCAGAAAACACCTTGCAGTTGCCTCTACATCAGCTGATGCATTGTGCGCTTCAGCAAAAGCTTCTCCAAATAGTTTAACATGCAGTTCTGTTAGTTTTGGCCATTTGAACCTGCCTCCTCTACCTGGAATTGCACAAAAATTAGTACTATCATCCTTAGTGTCAATTGCAGGGAAATCAGCCAACAAATTTGGCATTTCATTCCTTAGTAATTCACAACCTACTATGCTGTTGTCAAAAGAGACATTGTGCCCAATAACAAACTTACATTTTTGTACATCTTTTACAAATTCAGCCAATACCACATTAAGTGGCATTCCTTGTCTGTTGGCTCTATCAGTAGAAATTCCGTGTATCTTTTCCGCATTAAAAGGAATATCATAACCCTCAGGCTTTATGATGAAATTTTTCACTTCTACCATCTTCCCTTCCACATCATGCAGCTGCCATGCCAACTGCACACACCTTGGCCAATTGTTAAAATCAGTTAAAGGTGCTTTCCAGTTTTGGGGTAATCCTGTGGTTTCCGTGTCGAATATCAGATACATAGAGTCGTTTTACTTCTTTAAAATAATAACCGTAAATTTAGGAAAACAAAAAAGTCAGCCCTATAGTTTTAGGCTGACTTTTTAAGATGTTAGTAAGTTTTGATTTACTACATAAATTTCATTTCCTTCATCCACTCATCATTAAAGAGTTTACCAACATAACGCGTACCGTGATCATGGAAAATTACCACTACCACATCATCTTTCGTTAGTTTATCTTTCATCTGATTAATTCCTGCAATAGCACTACCTGCCGAATATCCCACCAATATTCCTTCCTCACGCGCCAGTTTTCTAGCGTATAAAGCACCATCTTTATCCGTTACTTTTTCAAAATGATCAATAATACTAAAATCAACATTTTCAGGCAAAATATCTTCTCCAATCCCCTCAGTAATGTAATTATAGATTTCGTTTTTATCAAACTCCCCCGTTTCATGGTATTTTTTAAACACTGAACCATAAGTATCAATTCCCCATACCTTGATATTTGGGTTTTTTTCTTTTAAATATTTTGAAGTACCCGAAACGGTACCTCCTGTACCAACACCAACTACTAAGTGCGTAATTTTCCCATCAGTTTGTTCCCAAATTTCAGGACCTGTACTTTCGTAATGTGCCAGTGCATTGGAAGGATTATCGTACTGATTTACATACCAAGAATTTGGTGTTTCCTTTGTTAATCGTTTAGCAACTGAATAGTAAGAAAGTTTACTTTCTGGTGGAACATCAGTTGGACAAACCACCACCTCAGCACCCACAGCACGCAAAATATCCATCTTTTCTTTGGATTGCTTGTCGGCCATAACAAAAATACATTTATACCCTTTTTGGATTGCCACTAATGCCAAACCCATTCCTGTATTCCCTGAAGTCCCTTCAATAATTGTTCCTCCTGGCTGTAACCTTCCATCTTTTTCAGCATCCTCAACCATCTTAAGTGCCATTCTATCTTTTATAGAATTTCCTGGATTAAAGGTTTCTACTTTTGCTAAAACTAAAGCATCTGTTTCCACTACTTTATTTAATTTTACTAGAGGAGTATTCCCAATAGTTTCTAAAATATTATTGTAAAATTTCATTCTTTTTTTCTTGTTTTTTTGTGCTTGCGAATTTATTAAAATTACTCAAAGCGAATTGCTTTTACAGGCGTGATTTTTGTAATGATAATTGACGGGATGATAAGTATCAGCCAACAAACTAAAAGTGTTCCTAAATTTAACATCAGAATATGCATCAAATTAAAATGAATAGGAACAGTACTCATGTAATAAATACTTGGATCAAGACTGATAAACTGAAATTTATATTGCAAGAAAGCAATTCCTAAACCGATAATATTCCCCCAGAATAATCCTTTTAGAATTAAGTAAACAGCATTGTACAAAAACACCTTTCGTACACTCCAATTAGTAGCACCCAATGCTTTTAAAATTCCCACAAGCCTTGTGCGTTCCAAAATTAAAATAAGCAGAGCCGTAACCATATTTACTCCACCAACAATTAGCATTAATATTAATATCACCCTAACATTTATATCTTGCAAATCCAACCAATCAAACAATTGAGGATTTTTTTCTTTTATACTTTGGGCATTCAAATTATACGGAATTTTCTCGTACACTTTAGCCGTAATTTCATCCAGTTCATCAAAATTATCAATCAATATTTCAAAACCACCTACCTGATTATTTTCCCAGCCATTTAGTTTTTGAATATGGCGAATATCTGACATAATAATCAAATCATCAAAATCAGCAAAACCAGTTTCATAAATCCCTGCAATTTCAAATTTACGCACTCTTGGAGGTTTCTCAACAAAATACATAATGAGTTTCTCGCCCAGATTCAACTGTAAAATATCAGCCACACTTTTTGAAATCATTACCTTGTTTGAAGTTAAGGTATCATTATAAGTTGGCACCTGCCCTTCTACTATATTTTTCTCAAAAAAGGAAGGATCAAAATCACTGCTTATTCCCTTTAGTACCATTCCCAAAATCTCATCCTCTGTTTTTATAATCCCTGCTTTTGTGGCAAAAGTTTGGATGTGTTTAATCCCTTTTTGCTTGGTTATACTCGGGTAAAATTCTTGATTAAGTTCAATAGGTTCGCTTTCATAGGACTGATTATTCGTAAAATTAGTAATTGTAATATGCGAACCAAAACCAATAATCTTGCTAGAAATTTCATTTTTAAACCCAGTAAGCACAGTAATGGAAAGCAACATAACGGCAACCGAAAGTGCAATTGCTAAAATTGCGATACGCAAAATAGGCTTAGTATAGCGATTATTCTTTTCCTTTGCAGTAAATAATCGTTTGGCTATAAAATATTCAACATTCATAATGATGGCGAAAATAAAACAAATAATCTGTATAAGTTTAGTCCTACTCACTTTTAGTGGAAATGCCCAAAATATAGTATTGGGTGCGGAACGAACTGACACTTACCTACCTCTTTTGGAAAACAAAAAAGTAGGGATTATTGGCAACCAAACTTCTATGATTGGAAACACCCATTTAGTGGACAGTTTACTCAGTTT
>Ga0308014_1000387_pt1 | contig 12787 bp, 22 predicted proteins | sample Neamet229_FD_203154 | JGI IMG/M metagenome (GOLD analysis project Ga0308014, IMG submission 203154) | Marine microbial communities from water near the shore, Antarctic Ocean - #229 | ecosystem: Environmental > Aquatic > Marine > Unclassified | place: Southern Ocean | collected 2014-07-28 | reverse complement strand
TGAAATTGCATTAATTATCTCTGGAATTAAAGCGGTCAATGACACGCTGGCTACGCTGAAGGAGTCAAAAGACAATATAGACGGGTTCGCCTCATTGTTTGGGAAGGTCAGTGATACTGAGGTAGCGATTCGGAAGATTGACGAACAGGTAGAGCTTGGAGAGCATACCCTAACGACAGAGGAGAGCCTTCAATTAGCCTACTGTCGCGAGGAAGTGCGTAAGCAGCAGAGACAGCTTAAACGGAAGACTCCTCCAGCAGTCTGGCGTGATGCTTTGATGCTCAAGTCAAAGTCGGAGAGGGAGGCTAAGGAGAAGTCTCAGAGGAATCAAAAAGCCCTAGCAAAGAAGAAGCGCCAAATGTCTTCTATCATAGAGACTCTTATGTTCTTTGCCGGTCTATTGGTCGTAGGGTATCTACTCTTATTGTGGTTAGGCGCGGTATGAGTAACTTTGACCCAAAGTCTCCTGAGGACTGGCAAGGTTTAGGCTTGGTAATTTTTATGGGTATAGCTATATTCGCTATTAGGCAGATCTATTCACCAGCGTAAATGATAGTCGAAAAAAAGCCGGACAGAATCCGGCAAAGAGGAGGAATGCTTCGCTAGATAATGATGGCAAGCGCCGTAAAAATAGCTAACGTAATGCCAATATCTAAGGCGTCGAGTCTCAGGCTTAATTCCCATCGCAAAAAGTCATCAATTGAGTCTTTAATTCTTACGAGAATCTCTGATTTCATAGTTATAGCCTTTAGTGTTGTGTCCCTACTAAGAAAAGATCTGTGTGAAAACTTCCCTAAGTCATTGATTTATAACGAAATAGGCCACATAACACTGGCAGTGTTGAGGTCAGCGGTTCGATCCCGCTAGGCTCCACCAATATTTTTACTCTATAAATCAATGACTTATAGACCCCCAAAGCACAACCCTTCTAGTGTTGTGTGAATGGGGCTTTTTCTGGCCCTATTTCGTACCTGTTTTAGTGTTGTGTCCGAACCACTAATATAGTCCTACTATTTTTGAGCTAATTTCTCTGGCTCTTTTACGGTCATCCTGAACATATCTTTTGACGCTTTCTAAACTTTTCCAGCCACCCACCATACGAATGTCTTCAAGATCAGCTCCGGCATTTTTAAGCCATGTTGCAAAGCTGTGACGTAACGTATGGAATACAAGCTTGTCCTCAGGAATTAACAGCTCTTCATCTCCTGAGCTACCCATAATATAGGTGTTGTACATCCTTATAGAGGCATGCCACTTGAGTTTAGTTACCGCCGATGCTGTCATTGGCTTGCCAAGATAATTACTGTCTTCCTGAACAAACACATACTCCAGCGATAGCTGAGGGTACTCAGCCTTTAGTCGATTTCTGACCGCAAGCCTATCTTTAAGAACCTCTGTCGCCAACTCATTAAGCTCAACATTGTGATCAGATCCGTTCTTAAGCTCACCCCCAGAAATATGCAGTCGGGTCAAATCCTTACTGACCTGTGACCACCTGAGACGAACAATGTTAGACTTTCTAAGACCTGTCGCTAAACCCATTCTCACAAAGTCTTTTCGCAGTGGATCAAGAAATCTCATCCACCCCTTCGCAACTTTAGTCGGCAAAAAATAATCCCTACCTTTTGTTGGAAGCCTTACAATCTTCGGAAACTTCCGAAATGAAACGTCTAAACTGTCATGGGCGTAATTGCACAACGACTTGAGGTACGTCAGGTATGTGTTGATTGCATCGTTACCTATCCCCTTGCCGCTCCGTAAGAGAGTCACCATCTTGGTGATATCGAGATTGGAAATGTCACCCATCTCCCGACCCTCAAAAATACCAGAGGTCTCATCCATCGAAATAACCTTATGCTTAAGCAACCGTGTTTTGGCTCCGTATGCAATAGGGCTTTTCCCGCCTTCTACTAAAATCATCAAAGGTCTTTTCGTACACATCCACTCAAGCGAAGATACCGCGTTACTGCTTTTTACACGCCCAAGCTTTTTAGTTGGTTCAGCTAAGTACAACTGAGCCGCTTCTTCAAACAAGATATTATCACTCATAAATTTCTCCATCGAGCGAAGCTATCCACACAAATCGAGGCTAGGATAGCATTATTATAAAGGCAATTAAAAGGCCTCTAAATTTAAGGGGTGGTCAACCCCCACGTTCCATTCACCATCATCGTTATAACTTTCAATACAAATTTCGTGACCAAAATCAATTAGAAAAACATGCGGGTAACCCAGTTCTCCCATATGAGAGTGCATTAATGAGTCGCTAGAAATCGGGGCAACCCTACAGTCACTTTTTGTTCTTAATGTAGTACTCCACTTGATCGCATTTATGTTTAAACCTAACTCCTGACTTATACTTTCCATAACGCTCATTGTTTATCCTTACATCGTATTATTATTAAAAGTCACCAATAAAAAGTAGCTCGTCGTCGCCATCAGTGAGCCAATCTGACCATGAAGCGGAACATACTCCGCCGGCGAGGGGGAAATCTCAATGTGCCGTTGTGCTTTGGTACTTCTTGATCACGTCGTCACGAATGATTCTGTAATCGCGGGGAGCAGAAAAGGCAAACGATGCCTGAGGAACTATCCGCTGCTTGCCTCCACCTCGCTCACACGTCTGGCAAAAAGCTTCCTTTATTTCGTAGTTCTTAACATGCTCAAGGCACACAGTAACGTCGTGATCTAAGCTAAGTTCGTCACCGCCGACCTTCAAAACATGCTCTTCCACGCGGCTGTTCTTTACGTCTACGTTGAGCAGTGCGTCGTTAATGTCACCCCAGCGCACTGTCCTTACCCAAATCCTGTGGTCATACGAACCCTCAAGATTTTCAGGATCAAGATTCCAGCCACCGTAAACAACGGTTCCAGCATGTCGTGTCAACTTTAAAGCCATATAAACTCCCTAAAACGGTATGTCGTCTTCGGCCAATGCCTCTTCGGTCTTAGCTTGAGGCGCTTGAGTCGCAGGTCGCGCTACTGCAACTCCACCCTCATTTACAAATTGCTTAAGGCTGGGCTGACCCTTGATCCAACTATCTTGAATCTTTAAAAACTTACCGGAGTTGCTTTCCGCTAAAAACCCTTTCCAATTCATCCGCATAGCATCCTCCGCTTGAGCATCAAATCCTGCCTGAAGCCAATCGATTAAAGACTGGCTGATCTGCAAAAACCCATCATAGTTATGGACTTTGTCGGGCGTTGCCCATGCCTGACCTTTGTTTTCAAGCAGGTCTTTTAGACGCGCCAGTTCTTTTTCTTTATTTTCTCCCTTGAGGGGGAATAGGCGACCATTGCCGCCAGCTACTTCAAAACTCTGGGTCATACTGAATCCTCATTAATTACCTGTATTTGCATCAAGCCTGACTCTCGTTTGAAAGCGTCAATACTGTCACCTTGATCGAGAAGCATCTGCTCCCCGTTTAGGTGATTGAACGCCTTTCGGTAGTCCACCGATGCGGTTTTGTGGATAACCTTTACAAGCGTTTTCCCGTTGCTTACACTTTCTTTATACCTCTCGCCCAAAATCTTCTTAATCTCATCAGACGTTTTCTTCAGCTCGGTAAGGTCGATGAGGTCATCACCCATCTTTTCAACCAAGCTGTCGATTCTTACTTGGGTCTCCGTCAAGAGATCCAACTCGGAGTCACCAGAGACGGCTTTAGCTTTGTCTACTGGCTCAACATGTTTCTTTCTGCGACCCTCATCCTCGTACTCCGCAACAATAAATTCATGCCACTCTCGGTACAGGTCAATGCGAGACACCGTACCCGCTGCCGGTTTAGGTAAAAGTTTTCCGTCAAGCAGCTCGCCAAGCCAGTTGTCTGGGCGCTTAACTACTTCATAAGTGTACTGAGGCTCTGCTGTTTTACTTTTCGCGAGGTAGCAAATGAAGTGGCATTCATCAACATCGAGGCACTCCATCTGCATATACACCTGCGTCAAGTACATGCTTCGCTTCTTATCGAATATCGAGTACGGCTGCTTGGTGTAGTAAGGGTAAGGGCACTTAAATTCACAGCAGGCGTCGAGGCCGATCAAACCATCGGCTGACGCCTGAATAAAGTCATATTCAGGATGTACCACAGATCCAGTCTCTCGAACCTTGACGTTGATAAGCTTCTCTAGAAATCGCCGTGCGGTGTCCTCCATCAGCTGTCCATGCTCGACGGCTGGAACCATCACAAACTCAGACTCAACACGCGCTAACTGGCGCACTCGCTGGCGAATGTACTTGGGGACAGTGAGGTACGGATGCTCGCCAGTCAGGGCAGCAATTGCCGACGCTGGCTCTGGAAGCCTACGAGCTTCATGCCACTCTGGTGATCCCTGAATTTCAGCACTCATTCAGCAGATTCCAGCAAAGCTTTGAGCTTTAGGTATTCGTTTGCGTAAGGGTTGTCCTGAATTTTGCTAGTCCTCAGCGCATTCAGATAGCGACTGTGCTTTCGATCAAGCGCTCTGACATTCAAGCAAGATTTAAGATCAGCCTCTGCCCAATACTCGTCAGCCTGCGTGGCGTCTGGCACAACCGCTGGAGGCTCTTCAGCAAACACAGGCTCGTTATCAGCCTTTGTGATCCAAAGGTCGTGAGCAAGACCAAACTCACCCATAGCCCGCACTCGCAGACGCTGCTTTGCGGTGTTTAGATCCCAGCTTGACGGGTTTTTGATGGCTTGCATGTTGCGGTGAATTGGCAAAGACACAGCCTTAGTGTTGCCAGCGACGGTCATCGTAAGCCTGACCTCAGCACTTCCGTCTTCGAGATAATGCAGGTCACGGCCATAGCCATCCTGAATAAACTCATAAGTGTAGTCTGGGTAAACACTCATCATTAGAGAGTGTGCAGACATTGCCTGAAGAAGCTTAATACCTTCGCTGTCAGTAATTACATGCGGTTCATAATCTGTTTGAGAAAGGGTATCCCAAACTTCTTTCCTTGTTACATCAGCCATTTAAAGTTCCATAAGTGCATATGTTAAATTCGATTATGCACTACCTGATAGTCAGAATCAACGCTAATAGCGTTTATTTTATATAATAGTTGAAATTCATCATGCTGAGGAGATATGCGGAGGTGAATGATAAAACAATCAAACCTGTCTTTGGTAGTACGGTCACTACTAGTACGGCGACTAATAATCTAACTTGAGTATAACAAAGGATTTTTATTTGTATACATTTAAATAGCTCTATTTTTCCGATAGTTTTTTTGGTGATAAGAATATTCTAGATATCATCTTTGGCAATTGCAGCGAGAGAAATGAACGTGAAAATTAACATGTAAGTTATCATGGCGACCTCTGTGAGTGGTCGCGCATCTTAAAGATCGTTAGGTTTTTAGTTAAGTGATTTTAAGTAATGTATGCCAGCACATAAATGGTATGCCGCCACGACAGAAAAGCTCTTACGCTATCGTGGTTATTGGTAGTTCATGCTGATAACAGCCCAGATTGTGCCTATCGAGTCGGAGGGAGGGGTTTCGGATTTGAGGTAAAATCGAAGAATCTTTTCTTCTTTCAGACGCACAGCGACAAGAGTATTTTCCTTGTACAATTCTGGCAGACAGCACACAGCAAAACCCGTTATGCTTTTTTCCAAACTGTTGATCAGAACAACGTCTGGATGATTTTCTAAGTGCCGGTCCCCAACGATTTCAACATAAAAACTGTCAATATCGTCTCGGATGTACATCGTCTTGTATTGTTTGTTGGTCGCGTTATCTGAGGTATAGCTGATCGATACTTTTCGGACATTGGGTAAACTGCTTTCAATATTCGGATCAATCTCAATCGGATCAACATTCAGAAAGTTAGCTAACTTGATGGCGGCGGGGGCGTTGATTTCGGTAATCCCGTTAAGGTAATGCGACAGGCCACTTTGTGTCCAGCCGAGTTCAGCAGCGGCATCCACTTGAATGAATCCTCTAACGCCCTTTTTTACCTCCCAGATTCGCCGTAAATTCCTGTTCGCAATCGGTATATCTTCTGGCTTTGACATCTGCCTTTCCTTTTTAGTCATAAAGAGGATAGTAGGTGGTAATTTTGGAGCAAGTACTCTGCTTTGTCTTCATCGCTATAAAGCATCACAACCAGCTTTGCCGCAGTTTCTGGGGTCAGCTTTCTGCTTGACTCAGATTCATGCCGAGACACTCTAGCCAAAATACGCTCAAGCTTTTCAATACTCAACGCCTTACCTCTAGGCACTCCAGAAACCCACTCATACGGATCAAGTCCATAAACGTCGGCGCACTGCAAGAAAGAGGAGCAATCCCGTGGGAGGCTACCACTTAGCCAACCGGACGCGGTTGCTTGTGATACGCCTAACTCGGTACTTAATGACGTCGCTCTGCCCCACGACGCGACGCCTGCCTTCTCCAGCATGTTATTAAAAAGTACTGATCTTTCTGGCTTTGACAATTCTTTGTTGGCTTGCATTTGAAGATACTCCTTTTTTAATTATTACATAGTGAATTAAAGCCCAATTCCAACGCACCATACGCCTCATTTCAGCAAATTTCAACTTTTAAATTAAAAATAGACTGATACGCTTAATTCATTTGCAAATTGTTACTACTAAACCGATAATGCATCATTAGAATGAAAAACTATTACAACATGGAAGCAGAATGATCTTTCGGCGAGCGCAGATCTCAGACACTTACACCAAAATCCCGAACGCGCTGTTGCGAGGCGGCGGCAGTGTATATGAAAGGGCAGATGGCCTCAAGCCAGAATCTCTGGGCGTTTTGTGCTACCTGCTTTCACATTCAGAATCTTGGACTGTCAGTAACCGCCAGATAGCAAAGGTATTTGGAATATCGACAGGGAAAGTTACAAACATCACTAATCAACTTAGCGCTGCGGGTTACATCGAGCGGGTAAATGGTCGTGACGCCGACGGTAAGACAACGTGGGACTGGCTGGTATATGACACGCAAGATCGCGAAAACCAAGATCGCAAAAACCAAGATCTTACAAACCAAGATCTCGAAAACCAAGATCACAAAAATTGCGAACAAAGAACAACTATAGCTAAGAAAAACAATAGTAAAGAAAAACTAAACTGGAAAGAACAACTAAGCGGCTCAACTCCTTCAGGTGTTCCTAAACAGTCTTGGCTGTTGTGGTGGGAGCATAAGCAGAAAAACAATCGGGCACCGTCGCAGGTTGCTATCACCCGACAAACAAAAGACTTCGAGATCATGGTTAAGGCTGGCTTTGATATAAGCGAGCTGGTGTCTTACGCCATTGCCCGAGGTACATGGCAGCGCATAGGCGATCCTGACTGGGCTGCACTTCAGCAGTTTAAAAATAAAAAACGAAACGATGACATTTTGGGAGCGATCAAATAATGGAGATCCGCGAATTAGTACAAGCCCTTGGCGATCAAGCAACAGGCATTTGTGCCGAGCTTTATCCCGAGGGCAAGATTGAATCAGGCTGCTATAAAGTGGGGTCTATCGGCGGCGAGAAGGGCAGGTCAATGTCGGTCTACCTTCACGGTGAGCAGTCCGGTAAGTACATGGACTTTGCTACAGGCGAAGGCGGTGACATGCTTGACCTGATTATGCATTGTCAGGGCTTGACCCTTGTTGAGGCAATGGACTGGGCGAAGAAGCGTTGCAATGTCAGGGACAGCAAGCCGTCTAAAAAATTTAGCGCGGTGGAAAAAAAGACCTACCAAAAACCACAACTTCCTGAGAAGGCTGACATGTCACCCAACCTGCATACCTACATGGAAGGGAGAGGGTTTAGGGATGTAGGGGAGATATGCTTTAAGTGGAAGATCTTCGAGACGATTAGCCATAGAGGTTCTGACGTTGTCTTTCCATACCACGACGTCGCGGGTGAGATGGTGTTCCTAAAGACCAAGCCGATGAACCATGACGGCAACCCAGCTACCCAAAAAGACCTGAAGCCGATTCTCTTTGGCTGGAGTGTCATGCCTGCTGATGCCAGAGAAGTATGGCTAGTGGAGGGCGAATGGGATGCCATTGCATGTAGTGAGCTGGGTTACCCCGCCCTGAGCGTGCCGTTCGGTGGAGGCAAGGGAGCCAAGCAGACCAAGTGGATTGAAAACGAGTACGACAATTTGGCTAGGTTCGAGCGCATCCTAATCGCCACTGATATGGATGAGCAGGGTGAGCTGGCCGCCGCCGAGATTATGTCTCGTCTGGGAGACCGCTGCATCAGAATTAACCTACCGAACAAAGACATCAACGAGATGTTGCAGGGCGGTAAACAGTCCTACGCAGATGCCCGTACCATATTGGCTATGGCCTACGAAGAGGCTGTCTGGAAAGACCCGACCACACTCCGATCTGTTATGGAGTTTGAAGATGATCTGGATCAGTTTTTTAGTGCCGATGAAGATACCTCAGGGTTTGGCTCCGGCTGGGCCAAGTTAGATGAGGAAGATATTCGCTTTAGGCCTCAAGAGCTTTGGGGTGTTGCCGGCATTAACGGACACGGCAAATCTCTATGGCTTGGTCAGCTCTGCCTGAACGCAGTGCAGCAGGGTCAGAAAGTATTGATCGCGAGCATGGAGATGCCGCCACGCGCCACACTGGGTCGAATGATGAAGCAGGCGGGTGGTGTTTCGGCACCACCAAAACCTTACCGCAAAGCATTGCTTGATTGGCTGGCACCCAACCTTTGGTTGTTCGTAGATAAGCTTACCCCTAAACCCAAAGACCTGATGGAGTGTTTTGAGTACGCATATCGCCGATATGGCATCAACGTATTCGTGATCGACTCTCTGACAAACATGGTCAGGCAGGACGACTACGAGGGGCAGCAAAAGTTCGTTGAGCAGCTCGTTAACTTCAAGATGGCATTCCCCGTGACAATTTTTCTGGTGACCCACGTCCGAAAAGGTGAGTCAGAGATGACAGCCCCAAATAAATACGACATCAAAGGCTCAGGCTCGATCACCGATCTGGCTGACGGATTCATCGCAATCTTTAAGAATAAACGAAAACAAGAAGCGGTGGCTCAGGCTGAGATTCTGATGGAAGAGGTTGACGAGAAGTACGCCAAGCAATGGGATAGCTACCTTGAGGTTTTAAAAAATCGCAACGGGCAGTACGAGGGCAAGATCGGCTTCGAGTTTGATGTCGATGCCATGCAGTTCAAAGAGCGCCGAGGCTCATCGCCGCACAAATATATTAACTATGACGTTAGGAATTAAAAATGATTGAGAATGAAAATTTTGCAGAAAACGTCAGGCAAGCAGGCTTTGCAATCTCGACGGCGGAGAGAGCCATAGCGGCATCTGACGCTGAAGAAAAGAAGTTGGTTGCACAGTTGAAGGTGATCGCTGAGGTGCAGGGTCATAAGACCAATGCGGCTCAGGAGAGAAGTGCCGACGAGCATCCAGAAGTGGTCAATGCTCGAATGGCAAGAGGCATAGCGAAGGGTCAGCTAGCCGCAGCAAAGGCTGAACTAATGGCTTGTGAAATGGAGTTTAAAATTTGGCAAAGCCAGATGGCGACACAAAGATTTGAAAAGAACCGAATTTACAACACCGATTGAGGGTACGTATGAACAATTTACAAAAGCTTTTAAAAGATTTCAACGTGAGTCAAACCGAGTTGAGCCGAAAGACTGGGGTGCCCCAGCCAACGATTAATCGGTTCCTCAATGGCAAGACTAAGTCGCCAAACTATTTAATTACGCGGAAGCTGGCGGGGTTCTTTGATGTTTCGGTGGATTATCTGCATGGCAACGGAACGATCTCCGACAGGCCCAGAATAATTGAAGAGTAGAACTGCAACAGCCCACGAAAAAAAATGGATGGCAGCAATTACTGAAATGGGTTGCGTCATTTGCTTCAGGGATATGGGGGTTTCAAGCCCCCCAGAAATACATCACTTGAACGGCAAGGTGAAGGAGGGCTGTCACTTGCAGTCCATTCCGCTTTGCTATCAACACCACAGAGAAGGATCAGACAATGCGCTATTCACATCGCGACACCCCAGCAAAAAAAGATTTGAAGAAAGATACGGCACCGAGCAGTCGCTTCTCGACTGGGCCAGACAACGCCTCAACTGGGATTAACGCCGCAACTCCAGCCGACTGGAACAGGTTGCGCGAACAAATACCAGCCATCGAATCCACAGTTAAGACTGGCTTAGAGCCTTGGGATAACGTCGAGCAGAATGTGAATACACCGAGCCATTATGTCCAAGCCGATGGCGTTGAGTGTATTGATGTCATGACTCAGTTGTATGGCAAGCAGCGAGTGGAGGAATGGGCTGAGATCACCGCGTTCAAGTACCAGTGGAGACAAGGCAAAAAGATAGATAACACCGCCGAGCAAGACAAGCTCAAGTCTATTTGGTACACCCGATTCAGTATGGGAGATGATCCCCGCAATGATTAATGGAAGAACGAAGGGCCACGCTTTTGAGCGGGATATGATTCGCATTTTTCAGGATGAGTTTGGGGAGTGTGCAAGCCACCTGAAGAGGGTACTCGATCAGTATCAGGAAAAAGGCAGGGCTGACATCGAGTTTAATAACTTAAGGATCGAGTGCAAGCGCTACGCCAGTGGTCATTGGCACAAGCCGGAATGGTGGAGCCAGTGCTGTGAGTCAGCTAAAGGTAAGTTCGTGCCTGTACTGATTTACAAGCATGACCGCCAGCCTATCCGCTTTGTATTTAGGCTATCTGATGTGGGTTCGCATGCGTTGGATGATGAGTCCACCATCACCACCGACATCGCCACCGGAATAATGTTGATGCGAGAGCTGCTGGAGTTCAAATGAAACCGGACTTGTTCAGGTCGATAATGAAAAATGCGGCGGAAAAAACTTATTACCCCCAATGCCTTCTGTACATAGAGATGAGCATGCCAGCAGAGATGCACGACCTAGCAAAGGCAACACTGCCATACCTGCTGCCCAGCAACATCCTAGCGCTCAAGACTAAGGATGAGCGGCGAGAGGCAATAGACAGCATACCGGACGATGCGTACCCAGAATTCGCAAAGGACTTAGTTAAGCTAGGCGTTCAAACGATTTGGAAGAAAGATCGAGAGGTGAAGAAGTTTGGCTAGACCGCTATATGAAACAGATGCCGACCTCAGTCGAGAGGCCAAGGTGATGCAAACTGCCGCAGAAAAATGGAACTGCGATTACATGAAGCTGCCACTGAGCTACCGGCTCGACTTCGCACTGGTAAGGCGCAACAAGCTTGTGGCCCTAGCTGAGATCAGGGTTAGAAATGTTAAGGCCGAAACATACCCGACGATAATATTCTCGGTAAACAAACGGGCTAAAGCTAATGAGCTATCTGACCAGACTAAAGTGCCTAGCTTTTTTGTCGTGCAGTATGACGATGAGATCAGGTATATAGATTTTGCCGAGACGCCTGATGAGTTTCAGGTTGGCGGTAGGACGGGAGCGAACAGAAGGGATCAGGCAGACGTCGAATTGGTCGGCCATTATGAAGTTAGCAGGATGAAAAGGTTATAGCCCCCGCAGGGGCTACTTCAGAAGAAGCTTGAGCAGCTTCAGATTAGATTTTGGCATTGAGTTGGCGTGAGCAGAGTCAGCCCCGCGCCGCCAGTTAGTTACTGTGCGATAGGGAACATCTATTAGCTCGGATACCCTCATAGCCGTGAGGCTATGCTCTTCCATGAGCTGTTCCAGTTCAGGATTTTTAGTCATGCCACCTCCAGCTGAGCATTGACTTTGTTGTAGATGCCCTCGCAGAAAGAGTTGGCTACAAGGTCGCTTATCAGGATCATTGGGTTGCCCTCCGATCCGTTGGCATAGATCAGGTGGAACCACCCAAGGTCGTTGCCATCCTTATCAAAGGGAATGACGACATCCTCGCCAGAGCTGGACATGGCCTCAAGTATCTCGGTCAGGTCGCTTGACTGGTCAAGACAGTCCTCCTCGCCATCATTAATGGTGATGGTGCAGTCCGCCGCCAGTAGCTCATTGATCAGGCACTGAGCCGCGACGCGGTCATCCATGTTGCCATGTTCAGGTAGGTTGGTAATTAAGTTCATGCCGTCACCTCCTGATTAAATTCAATGTCGATACCTTCATTGGAGGCTAACCTTTGGCACTGAGCTTCCATTTGAGCCAGAAGCTCCCTCTTTGTTGGTTCGGTAAACGTCATCCCGTTTTGGGGTAGAGTTATACCGTCCCACTTAGACCCATTTTGCTCAACGTAGACCTTGATGCCATAAAATTCATATTCATTTTTAGCACCTCGCTTTTTTGTTTTGATAATAAAAGGGCTGTTGTATGACTCGCTCATGCCGTCACCTCCTTCGCCTGCTCAATATCACTGCGCAACTGTGATGATTCAAAGTTACACCGTGTTGAGCGCTCAAAAAAGTAAAGGTCATTGTGTGAAAAAATTACCCTGCAATCTGAATGGTTGCAGTCGTAACACGGCTCTTCGTGTTCGACTATGGTTGGGCCGTTATCCGTGTGAGTTGATAATGTCATGATGTCACCTCCTGCTGAGATTTCAGGTGATCAATGATCTTGCCCATTCGGATGATTTCACTTCTGGCCCACGCGGTATCGCCATTGCCTTCCATGATCGCACATAACATCAATGCGGTCGCTTCCCAGTTCGGGGTGCAATCTATCGTTTCAGTTTGATTTTTCATAGTTTATCCTCCTCAGGATTTAGTCAGCGTTCAAAATAAACACTAAGAAACTACCCGTGGGTAGCTTCGTGGTGATTACTCTTCTGTCTCCTCAGTTGCAGAAAATATCTTCTGCGGGCATTTATTACAGCTCCATCAATTCCATATT
>Ga0308014_1000362_pt1 | contig 13018 bp, 10 predicted proteins | sample Neamet229_FD_203154 | JGI IMG/M metagenome (GOLD analysis project Ga0308014, IMG submission 203154) | Marine microbial communities from water near the shore, Antarctic Ocean - #229 | ecosystem: Environmental > Aquatic > Marine > Unclassified | place: Southern Ocean | collected 2014-07-28 | reverse complement strand
TGGCCGAGTCGACCCAAGCGAGAGCGTAGGCGAAATGACGGGGCTTTTGAGGCGCGACTTAAAGAGGGGTTAGAGAAAAGAAATCGAGTTGGCGAGGAGCTTGGCATTGATCCCTCGATCATCGCCTCGCGGGCTGTGATGGAGCAGGTGGTGGCGATCGGGGCCGAGCCGCGAGACATTCTGCTGAATTGGCAGTGTGAGTTACTGCAAATCTAGAAATCCCGGTATTGGCCTTATGGGGTGCTTGGTAAACTTGCCCGATCATGTCGGAGCAAGGAGGCAGCGCCGATAACGTCATTAGTTTCTCGTACGATCCTTGCCGGATTTCCTTGCCTGTTGATCACTCACTTGCCGGGATCACAGGTCCGTGTCCTTCATGTGGGCAGAACAATCACCGCGCCTCATCGTAACGTTTCCCGTAGAGTGGAGATTCGGTTCCGCTACGAGTCATCAGTGCGGCCGGGTGGCGGCGGCAGCCAAAATGTTGATTGCTGGACTGGTGGTTTTGGCAATCGTTTTAGCCGTGGCCTACTGGTTCAATCACCGCTTCAGTGCCTAGTGGCTCACCCTTTCAAAGAGGGTTAAAAAAAATCCTTAAAATCTGCGAATCAACCTTGCCGCAACTCCCGAAATTTCAGAGAATTTTGGCCTAATGGCAGAGGAAAAACCGGACGAGGAAATCGACGATGTTGGAGTCTCTGGCGACCAGGAATACGGGGCCGGACAGATCGACAAATTAGAGGGGCTTGAAGCGGTTCGAAAGCGTCCCGGAATGTATATTGGGGACCCGGATGAACGAGGGCTTCATCACTGTGTTTTTGAAGTTCTCGATAACTCAATCGACGAGCATCTTGCCGGGTTTTGCAAGACAATCGACATCTCCATCAACGAAGACGAATCTTGTAGTGTTACCGACGATGGACGGGGTATTCCTGTCGATATGCACCCAAAATTTGGGATTCCGGCGATCGAACTCGTGCTCACGAGCCTCCATGCCGGTGGTAAGTTTGGTCAGGGCGCCTACAAATATTCTGGGGGTCTTCACGGGGTGGGGGCAAAGTGCGTGAACGCCTTGTCCGACTGGTTCGTCGCGCAGGTCTCCCGGGAAGAAAAACTTCACGAGATTACCTTTGAGCGCGGCAAGACTGTCAAGGAGCTCAAAGTGGTCGGGAAGGTTCCTCCCGGAGTCACCGGGACCAAGGTGACCTTCTTTCCAGATGCGACGATCTTCACCGACACGACCGAGTTTAAGTTTGACCGGCTTTCGAAGCGTCTTCGCGAACTCGCTTTCCTCAATCCGGGATTGACGATCAACCTTGAAGACCGCCGTGCGGAGTCAGCTGAAAAAGAGACGTTTTTCTACGCACGGGGTATTGTGGAATTCGTCGAACAACTTGGGGCCAACAAGAATCTCGTTCATGCCGATCCCGTCCTTCTCAAGGGGAAACGTAAGGTTGAAATCGATTACGATGGGAAGATTATGGAGGATGATGTCTTTGTTGATGTCGTTTTTCAATACAACGATTCCTACAACGACCAAATTCTCTGTTTTGCCAACTCTATTCCTAATGCTGATGGCGGAACTCATCTGACCGGTTTCCGGGGATCTCTCACTCGATCCATTAATCTGTATGCCAAGGCCAATAAGATCCTGAAGGACAAGGATGCTTCGCTGAGTGGTGACGACGTTCGCGAGGGCATTGTTTGTATCATTAGCGTCAAGATGCCCAATCCGCGGTTCAGTTCCCAGACCAAGGATAAGCTCGTCAATACCGAAATCGAAGGTGTCGTTGGGTCGGTGGTTTACGAAGGCCTGCAAAATTACTTCGAAGAGAATCCCAATCTGGCGAAGACGATCATCGACAAGGCCGTCAATGCCGCCCGGGCTCGCGAAGCAGCTCGAAAGGCTCGCGAGACTGTTCGTAAGTCGGTGTTGTCTGGTGGAGGTCTTCCCGGAAAGCTTGCCGATTGCTCGGAGCGTGATCCTGCTAAATCCGAGATCTTTATTGTTGAGGGAGACTCCGCTGGTGGTTCTGCAAAATCAGGCCGCGACCGGACGACCCAAGCCATTCTTCCACTGCGGGGTAAGGTCATCAACGTGGAAAAAGCCCGCCTTCATCGAGCGCTTCAAAACAAGGAAATCCAAGCCATGATCACGGCGATTGGTGCCGGGATTGGCGATGGTGACCAGGAAGGAGCCTTTGAACTCGGAAAAGTCCGCTACCACAAGATCATCATCATGACGGATGCTGATGTTGACGGAGCGCATATTCGGACATTACTGCTGACTTTCTTCTGCCGCCACATGGCCGACATGGTGAAAGCCGGTTATCTCTACATTGCGCAGCCCCCACTTTATAAAATTACCCGTAAGAAGCGGGAGGAATACATCGCTGACGATCCGGCGATGAACAAAATTCTCATCGAACTTGGATCTGATGATGTTCTGCTCCGGCAATCAGGAGGTAAGAGCATGGTGGATTCTGATCTTCTCCAAAGTGTTCTCGCGACCTTGGCAAAGCTTCACAGTTTTGTCCGGACGCTCGAAGGACATGGTGGGAAATTCAAGGACCTTCTCGCAGCCCGGGAGGGCAATACTCTCCCCACCTATATGATCCGGGTGCGCACGGGAAACGAGGAGGATGTTCTTTACTTCAAAAGCGAAGAAGAAGTTCGTGCTTTTGCCGGGGAGAACCGCGATCTGCGTCTTTTTGGAGAAGAAATCACCGAGGAAGAAGATGCTGCCTTTAAGGAAAAATTCGAAGGTAAGATGCGCCGCGCGGTGCGTCGCGAACTCGGAGAGGCGATTGGTATTTCCAAGCTTCTCGAGCGACTTGGTGAATTTGGCGTGAAGAGCGAGCCATTCTTCTCGGATGATGAACCTATCTACGAACTCGTAGAGGGCGAGGGAGATAATGAAGTCGTGACTCCGATTTTTGGCCTCTTTGAAATTCTTGGCCGCGTCCTTGAGATTGGGAAAAAGGGAATGCGCATTCAGCGATTCAAGGGACTTGGTGAGATGAATGCCAAGGAGCTTTATCAAACGACAATGGACAAGGAGACCCGCCAACTTCTGCGCGTGCAGTTCGACGATGAGAACAGGCTCGAAGCCGAAACCATGTTCGACGTCCTGATGGGCGATGTCGTGGAGCCTCGCAAGCGCTTCATCGAAGACAACGCGCTCAACGTGCAAAACCTCGACGTTTAATCGAACCTACTAATTTTCTATGTCTGACGACACTACAGAACCCAACGAGCCACGCGACTATATCGAAACGATCAATGTCGCCGACGAGATGTCGAAGTCCTTCCTGGACTACTCGATGTCCGTCATCATTTCCCGGGCCCTGCCCGATGCCCGCGATGGCTTGAAGCCCTCCCAACGCCGCCTGCTTTATGCGATGCACCACGACCTTTCCTTGTCGGCATCGAAGGCCCACCTCAAGTGTGCCCGTATTGTTGGTGAAACCATGGGTAAGTATCACCCCCACGGTGACGGCGCGATTTATCCGACTCTTGTGAATATGGCCCAACCTTGGACGATGCGCGAAACGCTCGTCAATGGTCAGGGTAATTTCGGTTCGGTGGAAGGCGACGCTCCGGCGGCGATGCGATACACCGAGGCCCGTCTCACTCATATGGGCTCGGCGATGATGATGGATCTTGAAAAACAAACCGTCGATCATCAGACCACTTACGACGAAAACAGTACGGAGCCAGTCGTGCTTCCGGCGGCGATTCCGAATCTTCTTGTGAACGGTGGCACCGGTATCGCGGTGGGTATGGCTACCAACATCCCTGCTCACAACATGGGCGAGGTGATCGATGGCGTCTGTGCCCGGATCGACAACCCCTACATTACGGTCGACGGGATCAAGGAATATATCAAAGGCCCGGACTTCGCTTCGGCTTGTGAGATTCGTGGCTACAAGGGAATCGACAACTACTTCCGGACCGGCCGTGGCAGCATCAAGATGCGCGGAGTGATGGAAGTCACCGAAAGCAAGACCGGTGCTTCTCAGATCATGATTCGCCAGGTTCCCCACGGAGTGAATCGTGCGACTTTGCAGATCCGGATTGCCGAACTCGTTCGTGAAAAAGTCCTCGTCGACATCTCGGGAATGCGGGATCTTTCCGCCGATGATACCTGTATCGAAATCACTCTGAAGCGTGACGCCCGTCCACAGGTCGTCGTGAATCAGCTCTTCAAACTCACTGCGATGGAGACGTCTTTCGGCGTCAATATGCTCGCAATTCACGAGCGCCGTCCAAAGCAGCTTGGTGTGCTCGATGCGCTTGATGCCTTTATTGAGCATCGTCGTGAGGTCATCATCCGCCGAACCCGCTATCTTCTTCGTAAAGCTGAAGAACGTGCGGAAAACCTCGAAGCTTTTCTCCTCGCGCTGGGGAACCTTGATGACTTCATCAGGATGATTCGCGATTCCAAGAACCGCGATGAGGCGCGTCAGAAACTCAAGGCCTATCACTTTGATCTTCCGGTGGCCCAGGCCCTAGGTGTTCTGATTCGAAGCCAACCGAGTATCCAAGGTGACAAATACATCTTCACCGACCGCCAGGTGAACGCGATTCTTGAGCTCCGTCTCTATCAGCTCACTGCGATGGAGCAGGACAAGATCAAGGCGGAGTACGATGCCATCATTGAGGATATTAAAGACCTTCTCGATATTCTCGCTCGGGAGGAGCGTGTCCTCGCCATCATCAAGGAAGAGCTTCTTGAGATTAAGGAAAAGCATGCCACGCCGCGACGTTGTCCCATCCTTCCTGACGAGGGAGAGATTGCCATCGAGGATCTCATTTCGAACGACGGCATGATCGTGACTCTGAGCAATCGGGGTTACATCAAGCGCACCGCTGCCAGTGAGTATCGCGTGCAAGCGCGCGGAGGAAAGGGAGTCCGTGGGATGGAAACCCGCAATTCCTCCGATGAGGAGGAGAACGACTTCGTCGAACATCTCTTCACGGCCCAAGCGCACGATTACCTGATGTTCTTCACCAACACCGGTCGAGTTTACGTCGAACGTGTTTTCGGCTTGCCGGAAGGCTCCCGTGCTTCGAAAGGTCGTAGCATTAAAAATGTTCTCGATCTTCAGCCCGAGGAGAATATCGCAGCGGTCCTTCGTCTTGAATACACCACGGACGAAGAGTCAGGAGACGACATCACCTTCCGGGAAGATGCCGGGAATGTCTTCTTTGCCACCCGCTCGGGGAAGGTCAAAAAGACGAGCCTCTTTGACTTCAAAAACTACCGTAAAGCCGGAACGATTGCCATTAAGCTGGATGAAGGAAACGAACTCATCGGAGTGCGTCTTACCTCCGGTAAAAATGATGTCATGCTGGTGACCCATCGGGGGATGAGCTGTCGCTTCAACGAAGATCAGGCGCGCACGATGGGCCGAAACTCGGCAGGCGTTCGTGGGATTAGGCCGAGGGAAGGGGACTTTGTTGTCGGCCTATCTGTGGTCAGCGAAGACGCCCGCTTGCTGGTGGCATCTGAGAACGGCCTCGGCAAGAGGACTCCATTTGGAGACTATATGGCCAAAAACCGGGGTGGGATCGGAATGCTCACTATGAAGTGCACCGAAAAAACCGGCCCCGTGGTCGGGAGTCTTTCGGTTGAAGAGTCCGACGAACTCATGCTCATGACCGATGGAGGGCAAAGTATCCGAATTCGGGTTTCCGATGTCCGCGAGACTGGTCGGAATGCCCAAGGGGTGAAGCTGGTGACTCTGAACGAAGGAGAGAAGCTTCAAGCTGTGGCCCGTGTCATGCCAGACGATGAATCGGACGAAGATTCAGAGGACGGTGGCGAGAACGACGAAGCCGGATCGGGCGCGGAGGAATAATCCCCCCTTAAGAAACTCATAATCAAGGGAGGAGAGATTTTTCTCTCCTCCCTTTTTTCATGGACCCGAAAAGAATGAGGCAATCCCATTTGCAATATGTGTATGTGCTATGTATTCTTTTACTAGTGTGAAACGGGGGCAAGCAGACATCCTGCGAGGTTACGGCTATTGCCGGGGCTTTCGCGCGGACACCTGGCGAAGCACCGCCCAAGGGGGTGAGCCTCTCGTGTTTCTTCCTGATAGGGCTGGATTGAATGCCCCCCTTGATCAGTTTGGCTTGTATGCCCTCAACAAGGAACGCTCTCTCAGAGACCATAATCCCCCCGACAATATTGAAGATTCCAGTCTGATCGAGTGGACCCTGAAGCCCAGATGCAAGGAGTGGGGCGCTGCGACCTATCTCACTCAGGCTGGCGTCCTTCAGACCATTGGGCCCGGCATTTCAGTGAGAGCGGATACCTGCGCCATTCGCGCCTACAGTGAGGCAATGAGCGAAGGCAAGGTAAAGACCCGTGTCTGGTGCGAAGTGATTGTCCAGCGTCTTCCCGACCCTATCCGACCGGACTCCTCGGGGATTAATCCTGACCGGGAAAGTGAATTTTCAGGCTTCGGACGACGTTTCAAGATAAAGAGCTTTCGCTGGTTAAATACAGACGAGGTTTGAAATCTCCAAAATAGTTCCTTTATAAACTCTCAAACCTTTCGCTGGATTCCCCCCCCATCAATTTGCTAAACACAAGACGAACATGAAAAGACTCCTTTTAACCGCCCTCAGCGTGACCGCCTTATCCGGCCTTGCCACTGCCCAGGAAAACGACCCCCCGAAACACCTTCGCTTCATCGCTCTAGGTGAACTTCCTGTGTGGGAAGAGGAATTCAGAGAGGGAGTTCGGGTTCAGAAAGATAGCGCTCCGGGAGCTCTCCCTCCGAGCACTTTGACATACATCAGTCGCGGAAATGTAAAGAATCTCCGCCTCTCGCTTCGAACCGTTTCTGAATTAGTGACGTTCCCGGCCAGCTCCGAAGCGATGGTTTTGAAAACGGGAGGAGTCGCTGGAAAAGAGTGGATTAAGTCCCGCATGCCGGCTTCGACTCTCAGTTTGGGGGTGCTTTTTCGCGATAACGCCAACATGACCTGGGAAAAACCCAAAATGCTCATGCTTCGTGACGATGCTGATGCTTTTCCAGTGGGGCGAATGCGTTTCGTGAATGTTTCCGATAGTGTTGTGATTGTGCAAATGGCAGGCACGAAAGCATTTGGCCTGTCTCCAGGTAAAACGGCAATGAAGCCCGTGAAAGTGGGCTTGACCGCGATCAAAGTGGGCTACAAGACTGCCGATGGCGGCAGCAAGGCGATCTGGCAAAACAACGTGAAAGTTCGAAGAGGTGAGCGCGTGCAGTGCTTTTTTTACAAGGCCCAGGGTAAGAAACCTCGTGAAGCCGTGAAATTTACCACCATGCCCGAAACTATGCCTTCCTTGCCTCGAGCCCCTCGCCGGTAACATATCGGAATTTATAGATGGCGGGTCCGGATGGACAGGGATAGGCGTATGACTGTCATTTTCTGTAAAAACGGGAAGCCAAAGGCGGCAAATCCAGTCCTTGTTTTTGAGGAATCGGAGAAAATTCCCGCCCTCTCCAAACTTCCCAAGTCTGAAGGAAAATAGACCATACCAGCGAGATCCTTGACGGGGGTGGGCTTCCCTGCATAATGCCGCCGTTTTCCTGCCACACAGGTTTGGAGAACGCCCAACCCTAATATTTATTCCTAGGAAAGACTCATGGCAAATTATGCAATTAACGGATTCGGTCGTATCGGCCGGATGGTGCTTCGTTCAATGACCGACGACGAACTTAAGAAAGTCGTCGCCATCAACGATCTCACCGACAACAAGACCCTCGCCCACCTTCTCAAATACGACTCTTCGCAAGGCCAGTTTGCCCGCGAAGTGAGCTATGACGACGACTACATTATTGTCGATGGGCACAAGATTCACACTACTGCAGAGCGTGACCCCGCAAACCTTCCCTGGGCCGAATGGAATGCCGACGTCGTCCTTGAGTCGACCGGATTCTTCTGCAGCCGTGAAGGTTCCTCTAAGCACATCGCTGCCGGAGCCAAAAAAGTTCTCATCTCCGCTCCTGCGTCCGATCCCGATCTCACCATGTGCCTCGGAATCAATGATAACGAGTATGATGCGGCAAACCACCACATCGTCTCCAATGCTTCCTGCACCACCAACTGCTTGGCTCCTCTTGCCAAGATTCTCAATGATAAGTGGGGCGTTAAACGTGGCTTCATGAGCACCATTCACAGCTACACCGGTGACCAGAGTCTTCTTGATGCTCCTCACTCCGACCTTCGCCGCGCCCGCTCTGCTGCTGAGAACATCATTCCTTCCTCCACTGGTGCTGCTCGCGCGATTGGCCTCGTCATTCCTGAGCTCAATGGAAAGCTCAATGGTGGAGCCTTCCGCGTGCCAACTCCAACCGGTTCACTCACCGACCTCGTCGTTGAGCTGAATGCCGACACCACTGCCGAGGAAGTGAACGCAGCGTTCAAGGAAGCTGCCGAAGGTCCTCTCAAGGGAATTCTTCACTACAGCGAGATGCCTCTCGTCCTTCAGGACATCGTGGGTGATCCTCACAGCTCGATCTTCGACAGTGGCCTGACCACCGTCCTTGGCGGAAACATGGTGAAAGTCTGCTCATGGTATGACAACGAGTGGGGTTACTCTAACCGCGCCGCTGACGCCATGAAGATGCTCGGCGACTCTCTCTAGGATTCGACCCAGCTTATAAAAGTGTAAATCATTAAAGCCCCGATTGAGCGATCAGTCGGGGCTTTTTATCGAAGAACGAAGCTTTTTTATTGGACAGAACCGCCTCGCGGCGATAATTCCCGCTCGCACGCAAGTGTAATTACCCAACTCAATGGCAGCGTAGCTCAGGGGTAGAGCAGAGGACTCATAAGCCTTTTGTCGGTGGTTCAATTCCACCCGTTGCTACCACTTTCATGAAGCCCCTCTTACTGGAAACAGTGAGGGGGTTTTTTGTAGAGGCGTCGCAAGGCCCTCGCCGCTTGGCAGGCTGCGCAACGGTGGTTGAGAAGTGGAGGAGCGACCCCGGCACCTTTAAAAAAACTTACCTTCGCGGTCCTCCCATTGACGGCGTTTTTGTTTGGTGAGGCGTCCTTGGTCACCTTCCTTGCGGAACTGGCGGTTTTCTTTTTGGGCGAGGCGCCGTTTTTCGGCCTCGGCGAGGATCTCACTAGGGGTATGGTCGAGGTGGGCTTCGCGTGCGAGAGCAGCACTAACGCGTTTCTCGAGGAGTTGGACGACTTCGACGGTGCGTTTGTAGGTGTTGTCGGGTGAGGGGACCTCCAAAGTGTCGCCAATTTTTAGCGAAGTGCTGGGTTTGAGGTGTTTTCCGCCCCGTTTCACCTTGCCGGCGGAGCAATCGTGAGAGGCCTGACTTCGGGTTTTATACAGTCGGACGGACCAGAGCCATTTATCAAGGCGCATCGTTTTTGGCGAGTTTCTGGGGTGGGGGGATGAGGAGGACGATCTCGCCTTTGACTTTTCGTTCCGAGAAATACTCCTGAAGTTCCCGGGCGGAGCCATGGTGGAGAGTTTCGAAGGCTTTGCTGAGTTCCCGGGCGACACAGATGGGGGCGTCAGGCGCGAGCTCGGTGAGGATATCGAGAGTGGAAGGGAGACGATGGGGCGACTCGAAGAAGAGAGTTGTTTCGCTGGATTCAAGGGCGGCTTGAAGCTGCTTGCCTCGTTTGCCCTTTTTGACGTGGAGGAAGCCGTGGAAGGAAAAAGGGTGTGGAGGAAAACCGGAGGCTACGAGGGCGGTGGTGATGGCAGAAGGGCCGGGAAGAACGGTGAACTCGATCTCCTGATCACGGCAAGCTTTGAGAAAACGATGGCCGGGGTCGGAGAGGCAAGGAGTTCCCGCGTCGGAGATGATGGCGATTTTAGTTCCGTTACGAGCTCGCTCGATGAGTTCAGGGATGCGGTGCTGCTCGTTGTGGTCGTGCAGCGAGATGAGGGGACGCGAGATTTCGAGGTGGTTGAGGAGGCGAAGTGAATGGCGGGTATCCTCACAGGCGATCAGGTCGGCTTTGCGGAGGGTCTCGATGGCGCGCAGGGTGATGTCGCCAAGGTTGCCGATGGGAGTCGGGACGAAGGTGACCTTGGGCTCGGGAGGCTCGTGTTTAGATGCCATCGGCAAGGCGGGCGATGATGGATTGGGTAGCGCGCTGGAGGGCGTCGGGCAGAGCATTGACGCGGGCGGTCTGCAGGTTGTCGTCGACGAAGAGTCGGGTGTTGCCACGGGCTTTTCCTGATTCGAGAACGATACCGGGACGATTGTTGTCGATGAGTTGGTAGGACAATTTGACTTCGAGTCGTAGTTCCTCGGAGCGAAGGACATCGACAGTGGATGAACGAATCTGTTTGTAGGTCAGGTTCTCAAGCAAGATCAACAGGGTTGCATCAGATTTTCCGCCAATGATCCCGAGGCGATAGGTGCCATCTTGAACAAGGGCATCGACCATGGAATTGGTTGTGAGGGCTTCCATCCGGGGGAAAACGACACGACTCTTGGCGAGGGGAACCGAAATCGTTTTGACTGTTTCGAGATGGGCTGGCTTGTTGCCGCCGAAGCGGTAGCCGGCACAAGAGGGAAGGAAACCGAGGCAAAGGGTGAGGAGGAGATAGCGCATTTTGAAATTAAGGGGCACTGAGTTTGTTAATCCAGGCTTGGGCGCGCGAGCGGAGGGGGCTTGGCTTGGATTTGCGGACAGCTTCTCCATAGTAGAAGAGCGCGGAAGAAGTCTGACCTTTCTTGCGGTAGAATTCCGCGACATCGTAGGACTGTTGAATGTCCCCTGAGGAGAGCTTGGAGATCGCGAGTTTGGCATCGGCCGCACGTTTGCTGCTCGGGTAGCGAATGAGGACGTCATCGAAGGCGAGCTTGGCGCGATCGAGATTCGCAGCGTCCTGGTTTCCGTCATTGGATTGAGCGAGAAGAATGGTGGCGATGCGATACTGGGCCTCGGGCGCGTACTTCGAATCAGGGTAGTCGCGGGTGAGTTGACGGAAGGCGGAGATGGCTAGGGCGATATCGTTTCCTCCAGAGCCATGGCTTTGACGGACTTCACCGATGACGAATTGGGCGCGTTCAGCAGAAGCGGCACGGGGGGCATTGTCGCGGACTTTTCCAAGCATCTCGGTGGTCTTGGTCACACTGATTCGGGATTTGAAGCCGACGAAAGAGTTCTTGATGTGACCTTGGGCGGCTTGATGGGCAATTGTTTCCTGACGCATCATGGATTCGGCATAGTGGTCCGAGGCGGGGTATTTTGTGAGGACCGCGTCGTAAGCTTCGAAAGCTTCAAGAGGCTCGCCATCGCGCTCGAGAAGTTTGGCGCGGCGATACGCAGCGTCGGCGGCGACGGGGGAGAGGGGATATTTACTTGTGATGGTTTTGAAGTCCTTCATGGCCCGGCCGTATTTCCCGGCTTTTTCAGCAGCGGTGCCGCGATTGTAGAAGCCTTGAGCGGTGCTCTCTCCGGCGCGCGTTTTACTTGCGAGCTGGGCGGCGTCGGGGTTCTCACCACAGGAGGAGAGGAAAAGTGAGGTCGCGAAAACGAAGGCCGCGTGTTTGATCGAAATCATGGAAGAGAATTAAGTGAATCTTTGGGAAAAGAAAAGAGAGCATTTTTCGGGATGACGAGTGCTTTGTGGTGGGGAAGAGTCTGTGCTAGCGTTTTGCCGATGAGAGAAACCCGCGTTTTGGAATGGATCCTGAGGATTGCGCTCGGGGGATTTTTTATCTGGAGCGGTGGGATGAAGTTGCTCGATTTACAATCGTTCACGGAATCAGTGGGGAATTTTCAATTGCCGATGGAGGAGCGGCTGCCCGGTGAGACGGAGGATTTTTTGGCAGAACCAGCGGATGCCTACATTGCCTACAGCCTGCCATGGCTTGAGATTTTATCGGGACTGGCAGTGTTGAGTGGGATCGGGAAGACGGGTGGACTGGCGATCCTTCTCGGGATGTTAGTTTCATTCAATTTGGCGCTTTGGTCGGCCTGGAATCGCGGAATCATTGATTTGAATTGCGGGTGTCACGGGGCTTCTGACACTCCGACGAACTTCGCGCTTAAAATCGCCTCGAATTTTGGGCTGATGGCGGTGATCGGTATTATCTTGGGGCTGAGTTGTTATCGCTGCAGGGTTTCTGATCAGCTTCGAGAGCATGACAGGCAGGAGGAGATCCCGACGGTGTGACTTTTGGTGGGGAAGGGGGTCGGCCTTGAACGCTCGCTGGGTCTTAGTGACTCGTTTCCACTTCCGAGAATCGCGAAAGAGGGTGATGGGGAGATCGGGTTGAAGCAATTGGGTTCGCGGGATGTGACTTTCTTTTGAGTGACTGGTCAAAAGGGGCATTTTTATTTCGTGAATCGTCAGTCTGGAAAATTCGGACGCATTGTGATTCTGGGAATTGATGGTGAGGAGATCCTCGAGACGCTGGAGGAGTGGAATTGGGGGGCATGAATTTTCAAAGGTTTTCCCGGATACGGTTTATCTGATCAATTCGCGGATTGGGAATGGGCAGCTTCAGATTTGGAATGGGGGTAGGTTGGTAGTTGATTTTTTGGAACTGATTTTGATCACTGAGGGAGCTCTTGGGGTAGGTTTTTTACTGCTGGGGCGGGGTATCGAATCTCGAGTTAGGAGACGTGTGGCTTGATTCACGGGCGCGGGAGAATAATGTCCTGACATGACTTACGCCGAACGTCTTAAATCCCGTCTTGATACAACTGGCTCCGCCCTCTGCGTGGGTTTGGATCCAAGGCCGGATTCAACGGAAGGAGGAATCGATGGGATTCCCGAGTTTTTGCGAAGGGTGATTGGTGAGACGGCGGAGTATGCGGCAGCCTTCAAGCCGAATATAGCTTACTTTGAGGCGATGGGACTGAGGGGACTTGAGATTCTTGATCAATTGTTGGGGGAGATTCCCAAGGAGGTTCCCGTGATTCTCGATGCCAAGCGGAGCGACATTGGTGAGACGCAGAAGTATTACGCCCGGAGCTACTTTGAAAACTGGGGAGTGGACGCGGTGACGTTGAGTCCTTTTCT
>Ga0308014_1000358_pt1 | contig 13054 bp, 10 predicted proteins | sample Neamet229_FD_203154 | JGI IMG/M metagenome (GOLD analysis project Ga0308014, IMG submission 203154) | Marine microbial communities from water near the shore, Antarctic Ocean - #229 | ecosystem: Environmental > Aquatic > Marine > Unclassified | place: Southern Ocean | collected 2014-07-28 | reverse complement strand
CGGAATTCCCAGATCTCGAAAAGTCCCTTCAAGGTTTCTTCGTCGGGTTCTTCCAGCTTAAAGTCGTCGAAGGTTTCCTTGATCGGGACATCGAGGATGATGGTGGCGAGTTCTTTGGAGAGGCGTGCTTGATCGGCGAAATTGGTGACGTTTTCCTTCTGCTTGCCTTTCAGTTTGTCGATGTTGTCGATGAGCCCTTCGACAGAGCCATAAAGGCCGACGAGTTTTTTGGCCGTTTTTTCTCCAATGCCCGGAACGCCGGGAATGTTATCCGAGGCATCGCCCCAAAGACCGAGAATGTCGATGACTTGCTTGGGCGATTCGATTTGCCAGTTTTTCAGGATGGCCGGAAGGTCGAGGACTTCGTGATCGGACCCCTGACGGCCGGGTTTCCACATGGTGGTGCGAGGGGCGACGAGCTGGGCGAAGTCCTTGTCAGGAGTGACCATGAAGGTGTTAATTTTTCCTGTTTCTTCGGCTCTGCGGGCGACGGTTCCAATGATGTCGTCGGCTTCGAAACCATCGAGCTCAAGGACTGGGATACGAAAGGCCTTGCAGAGTTTTTTGACCTCGGGGATGGCGGAGGCCAGTTCTTCGGGCATTGCTTCGCGCTGGGCCTTGTATGCGGGGTAAGTCTTGTGGCGCGAGGTGGGAGCCGAGGTGTCGAAGGCGACGGCAAGGTGAGTTGGAGCCTCCTTTTCAATGATTGTGAGCAGAGTATTGGTGAATCCGTAGATTGCCGAGGTGTTCACGCCCTGGGAATTCGTGATGGGATTGCGGATAAAGGCAAAGTGGGCGCGGTAGACGAGGGCCATGCCATCGAGGAGGAACAAACGGGTCTCTGCCATGCGGGGAGACTTTCCCTTCCTGAAGAAAAGGTCAAATGCCGACTTTGACGGCGTGACAAGCGCTTTCACTTTATCTAATTTCAGGCAATCACTTTCGACTGCCCATGAAATACACCAAGTTCGCAACAGTAGTTTTTGTCCTTTATTTTCTCGGTTACGTTCTCGGACCGACGATCACCGATATGTTGGTGAAGGAGAAAAAGGATGAAAGCAGTCTTTTGGCTGAGGTTGAATACAAAGGCGCTACCTATAAAATCGATCTTGCCGAATATCGGGATGCCGATCTCCCTTTAACGATCAAGCTTGAAAAGCCAGTTACGATACCTACGATCGATAATGACGGAGAGGTTCGTTTGGGGAAAGGCGATACCGTTAATCTTCTCAACCGCAAAGACAACGTCCTCATTATTGAGTCTATTAAAGGCAACGGCAAAGGAGAGGTCGCTCCCCAAAATACCGATATCTACACGGTCCTGGCTGCCCGGAAGTTTGAGAAGGCTGTCGCTGATGGAGGTGGTTCAATGGCTGGAACTCCTCCCGTTCCTGTTCCGACCCCAGTGCCAACTCCCACCCCTGCTCCCGGACCAGAGCCAGTTGCGGTGGTTGATCCCACCCCTCCCCCAACTCCCGCCGTTGAGCCCGAGCCGACGCCGACTCCTCCTCCAGCCCCCGCGGGAGGAGTCAAGCTCACCGAGGAACAAATTATCGAGTTGATGAAAAAGAGCATCGCCGGTGGTGCGGTTAAGGAATTTAAGACTGAACAAGTGAAAGGCTGGAAGGCGAGTGGGGACGAGACGATCGATGGTAGCGACTATCAGACCGGGCTTGCCGCCTATGAAGCGGCCACCATTTTCGGTGTTCGTCCGGTTCAAGCCAAGGCTCTGATCAAGGACGGTAAAATCGAGCGCTGGGTCTATGCCAAGAGTGGCATGGAGATTCAGTAGGTTTCATGCTTCTTCCAAGCATCAAAAAAGGCGTTATGGATTTCTCCATGACGCCTTTTTTATGGGGATGAATGTTTCTTATCGCATGGAGGCGAAGCGCTGACGAAGAAGGTCTCGTTGCGAGAGGTCTCCAATCTTACTTTGGGCATCGGTGAGCCATTCGCGCTCGAGCTCATTTTTGGTGGGGCGCTTGGTCTCGTAGTAGACACCAAACTTACCTGGGCTGAGATCTTGACTGAGCTCCATGGCGGCTGCGATGGATTCGAGATCCTGGGCTTCTTCGTCGACGAGATCGAAGGCACCACCTTTCCGTGGGTTTCCGTCGTCGAATGCGCCGGGGAAGAACATGGTGCACTCGGAAAGAGTTTCCACAACCGAGAAACCGGGGTGAAGAATGGCACGCTCGAACATTTCGTTCATGTGCTTCACCTGTGCCGCGTGGGTGCGGGCGATGAAGGTCGCTCCGCTGGCGACAAGCTGGGCCATGGGATTGATCGGCCGATCAATGGCTCCTCGGGGATCGGTCTTGGACTTACGTCCAATGGGAGTGGTTGGAGAGGTTTGGTTTTTGGTGAGGCCGTAGACGAAATTGTCCATGACGACGTAGGAAAGATTGACGTTCTTCCGGGCGGCGTGGTTGAGGTGGTTGCCCCCGATGGAGAATCCATCGCCGTCACCACCAAACACGAAAACGTGGAGGTCAGGACGAGAGAGGGAGATGCCGGTTGCAAGAGGAAGGGCGCGACCGTGAATGAAGTGGATGCCGTGGGCATTCACGAAGTATGGGAAGCGCGACGAGCAACCGATACCGGCAACGACACAGATCTTTTCGTGGGGAATGCCGAGCTTTTGGATGACGTTAAAGAAGGACGCGAGAACTGCGAAATCTCCGCAAGCCGGACACCAGGTTGGGTGGTCGGCTTTGAGTTGCTTTTTAGTCAGTTTTTCAGCGGGGGCGGCGGAGGTAGTGTCGGACATAATGAGTCGGTAGTGAAAATGAATTCTGAATAATTACTTCCCAACAATGAGGGCTTCGGCGGCGTCGGTAATCTCCAGAACGCGGAAACTAATGCCCTGGACTTTGTTTAAGGATGTAATCTGAGGATTACAGGTTTTGGCACGCAAAAGAGTGGCGAGTTGACCGTAGCCATACATTCCGGAGTCATTCATCTCAGGGACAAGAATGTGGTCATATTTGGCGAAGAGCTCACCGAGGCCGTTGGGAAGGGGGTGGACGTGGCGGATGTTGATGGAGCCGACGGCGAGGCCGTTTGCGGTGAGGCGATCGGTGGCTTCTTTGATCGGTCCATAAGTTGATCCCCAGCCGATGATCAGAAGGGAGCCGTCTTCGGCTCCGTGGACTTTTGGTGTTGGAAGCGATTCAGCAAGCCTAACAAGTTTGTTACGCCGCTTCTCGGTCATCTTCTGGTGATTGTTGGGATTGCCGGATGGGTGGCCCCATTCATCGTGCTCAAGACCGGTCACAACAGGATACTTCCCTTCGGAAGAACGCGATCCGGGAGGGGCATGGCGGGTGATTTTCTCAAGCGGGTAGGGCTTGAAGTCGGCTCCGCGCTCCGAGAGATCGAGTTCAGGTTCCTGCCAGTGCTTTTCGAGGTCAGGCTCTTCAAATGCTTCGAGACGGGTCGCAATGGCCTGATCGGAAAGAATGAAAACGGGTGTCGAATAGGCCCTGGCGAGGCGGCAGGCTTCCAAGGCGGTGTAGAAACAGTCTTCCACGTTTTTTGGTGCAAGGACGATGCGAGGGGCATCTCCGTGGGATCCGTAAATGGCCTGCATGAGATCGGATTGTTCGACAGATGTCGGAAGACCGGTGGAAGGTCCGCCACGCTGAATATTAACAACCACGATTGGAAGCTCGGCCATGCTGGCATAGCCTAACGCTTCGGCCTTGAGTGCAAGGCCAGGACCTGATGATCCGGTAATTGCCAAGTGGCCGGAATAGGCCGCGCCGAGTGCGAGAGAAACGGCTGCAAGTTCGTCTTCACACTGAATGAACATGCCATCATATTTTGGCAGTTCGGATCGAAGGAATTCCATGATCGTCGTCCATGGAGTGATGGGGTAGCCGGCACCGAAGCGGACGCCACCGGCGATGAGGCCGAGGGCAATCATGGTGTTGCCATCCGTGGAGATTCTGTTTTCGCCTTCGTTTTCGCCCGGAGCCATGGGCATGTGCTCGATGTCATGGACAGGCCAGGCGTATCCGGCGTCGAAGGCGAGCATGGCGTTGCGGAGGATATCTTCCGATTTTCCGCCAAATTTTCGGGAAATGATCTTGGTGAGCTTTTCGCGGTCGAGTTGGTAAACGGCACAGAGAAGGCCGAGGACGAAGATGTTCTTACCTCGTGATTTGGCACTGCCGCCAATTGCTTCGATGGTGGCAGAGGTGAAAGGCACGCCAATGTGGATAATGCCACGCTCGTCCTTGAGTTCCTCGATCTCGTCACTGTCGTAAAAGCAAATGCCGCCATCCTTCAAAGTCTTGAGGTGACCGTCGTAAGAGTGCTGGTAAAAGGTAACGAGGGTGTCGGCCTGATCTCCCGGATGGAGAACCTCTCCTGATCCTAGGTGAACCTGAAAAATGGAGGGACCACCCGAGATTGTGCTGGGAATGGTCATGTAGGTCATCACCTCCTGTGCAGTGGTTCCGGCAAGTTGCCCGAGGAAAGCTCCAATAGATTGGATCCCATCCTGGGAGTTTCCGGCGAGGCGGATGACGGCGTTACGAAGATCGGACGCAGAGTCCTCGGACGTTGGGGTAGCTGTTTGCGACATGGGGCGTTCGAAAGGAAGAGGCTGGATCGCGGGGATACCTGTTAAGACTTATGAACTAAAGGAAAAAAACGTTTTTCGCTCAACGTCCGCGATAAATGAACTGCTCCAGTCCGATACGCTCTGCGATTTCCTTTGCATCCTTGGCTCGGGGACTACCGCTTCGGCCTAATTTTTCCGCAAGACTGATGGCCGCCCGCCAGCGTTTCTCCCTTTCGAGAAGAGCCAGGGCTCCTTCAAGACCGCATTTATCGAACCACTTCCACTCCATATTGGTTGTCTTTTCCGCATCGAAGTCCCGGTAGACGACTTCAAGATAGGCTTCAAGCGCTTCGGTCTTCTGCCCCAACTTGGTGTCCAAGATTTGGCCTCGTTGAAAACTGGCACGATTTCTGGTGGAAATTGGGAGGTCTTTGATTTTGAGAAGTTGATCGTAGAAGACGAGGGCTTGCTCGTATTTTTCCAGTTGTCCCGAGGCATCCGCACCGATGATGAGAAGGCGTCGGCGGTCGCTGTCAGTCAGTTTGGGAGTTTTTAGACGAGTCTCAATTTCGGCCAGTGCGGCCTCTTGTTGATCGCGTTCGGTGAGGAGACTGGCGAGAGCAATGGCCGCTTCGTTTGCAAGAACTCCTTTGTTCTCAATCAATTCTCGAAAACGTGAAATAGCGGTTTGCTCACCTGATTCGGTCGTGAAGGACATCGCTGTGAGTGCGCTGAAGTAGCGGGAGGCTTCCGCAAATTGGCTATCCGGGTAGTCCTTCAGCAGGCGTTCAAAAGAGACGTTGGCTTTGCCGATGAGGTTGACGCCGGGATGGCGGTAAGTCTGTCCAAGCTGGAAGAGAATGCGTGAAGCGAATGGATGATCGGGAGCCTTGGTAAGGAGATCATTGGCTTGCTCCAGACCGAGATTGAGGGCAAGAAGGACGAGAATGCGGCGGGCTTCCAGGGTCGACTGTGTTTCGAGATCAAATTTTAAAGCGGTAATGTGAGTTCGGGCCAGTTCGGGATCTTTCGGAGTGGATAAGATTGCGCTCTCGGCCAAGGCTAGGGCCGCTTCGTTTTTGCGAGGACTGGCAGGGAAGTTGGCGAGAAAGCTCACGAGAAAGTCGCGGGCCGCGGGGTCGCCTTTGGTGGAGAGGAAAAGTCCACGCTCTAAAATTAAGAAGGAGCGTGCTTCCGGGCTTTCGAGATTTTTGGTGACCTGATCGAGTTCTTTTGAACGGGTTGTTGCAAGAAGGGTGATCCCAGCATTGAGAGCGGCAGTAGCCTGGAGATTACTGGCATGGATCCGATCATCGGCTTCGCGAATTTTCGAGGCCAATTCTCCGGCTTCCCAAAATGACTGGCTGGCTTCTTCTGGTTTTTCGATGGCAAAGGCAGCCTTCCCGGCAAGAGCTTTGGCGTAAGCTTTCATCAGAGTCGAACCAGAGCTGTCATCCAACAATCCAAAGATGGCTAGAGCCTGGGGGTAGTTTTTCTCGGACATTCGGACCAAGCCGAGTTCTACGAGGGAACGGCTGATGAGTTTGGAATCCGCTTTGGCAGCTAATTGGAGATGCGAAATTTGAAACGATCCTTTTTGCCGGACCACGGGGTCCTCTGACTTCAAGTTGGTGGTGGCGCTAAACTCTAAGGCGTAGAGCGACCGGAGAGGAAGTTGCTCGATGTTGGTGGTGGCAGAGATGCTTCCATCAGAGTCACTTTCAGGCAAGCCAAGGGAGGCAATATCCGGAAAGTTTGGGGGAATCCAAGAGGAGAGTTTCTCTAGGAGGGGTGTGGTTTGAACTTTTCCTGACCATGACTTGAGCCTTTCGAAAATACCGTTGATGCGGGGTGACCCAGGGTATTTTTCTAAGGTATCCAAAAGGGCGGCCACGGCGACCTCTTCGTTTCCTTCGAGAGCAAGGCTGTCCGCCAGAGCGAGGGTGCATTCGTGGAAGAGTGACGAGGTGAGTTTAGTCTCAGGCGAAGTGCCGGCAATGAGTCCTTGAAAGGTTCCGATGGCAGCTAGGCGTTCCCCGCGGGCCAATTGGATGCGGCCGGTGAGGTAGGAGAACAAGCCTGCTTCAATCGGATTTTCTGCTTTGATTTCGCTAAGGATACCAGAGGCATCGTCCACTCGATCTTCGATGAGGGCAATCGTAATGAGGTGGAGACGGGTTTCCTTGATGACCTTCGAATCGGTTGATTTCTCAAGAGTTTTCAATTTGATTGTCGCCCCTCCGGTATCACCAATCGTGATCAGCAGTGAGGCCATTTGGAGGTTGGCATTGGGGATCATGGAGCGCCGGTCAATCCGCTCCAATTCACGGATGGCATCACCAATGCGGCCAAGATTGCTCAAGGCGTAGCTCCTCCAAAGGTGGGACGGACTAAATTCTCGGAGTGAGCTATCATCCAAGGTTTTCAAGGCCTCCGAGAGAAGGAGGGTTCTTTCGGGTTCTGGGAGATCAAGTCCGGCTCTGACCTGAGCCTCTCCTAAAAGGGTGAGCAAGGAGGCCTTTGCTGTCTGATCGAGATCGGGTTGGGAGATGAGTTGTTTAACTCTGGGAATGGCTAGATCTGGGAGATGTTCGGAGATCGACTTCTTTGCCGAAAGATAGTCGGGAGATTGTTGGGCCTGTTGCCAAGTCATTGCCCGTCCTTCTGGTGAGGAGACGAATGCAAGGGCCAGGGTCAGGATGAGGAATAGAATCCGCACGACGGAATGCTAACCTTATCTTAATGGGATTGCCATCTTATAAGGTGCCGAAGATACGATCTCCGGCGTCGCCAAGTCCGGGGACGATATAGCCTTTGTCATTCAAACCTTCGTCAATGGCCGCACTCGTCACCGGAACTTCGGGGTGATCTTTTCGGAGACGGTCAAGGCCTTCGGGGCTGGCGACGAGACAGACGAAATGGAGGTGCTTTGCTCCACGTTCTTTCAGCACAGAGAGGGCCGCGGCAGCACTGCCTCCCGTTGCCAGCATGGGATCCAAAACGATCACTTCAGCGTGATCGAGATTCTCCGGGAAGCGTTCGAAGTAGACCTCGGGTTCAAGGGTTTCTTCGTTTCGAGCAACGCCGTAGTGGGCGACGGAGGCTTCCGGGAGGAGCTGGTGGAAGGAATCGCTAATTCCCAGTCCGGCTCGGAGGATAGGAACAAGAATGATGGGCCGGGAGAGCTGTCGGCCGGTCATCTCAGTGATCGGTGTCGTGACCGGGACGGGTGCGGTTCCGAAATTTTCGGTGGCAGGGAGAACGAGGAGTCGTGCAATATCCGCAACGTGGCGACGAAATTCGTGGGGAGGGCAGGCTATGGAGCGAAGCCTGGCAAGCCGGTCAGTGATGAGGGGGTGGTTGTGGAGGTCAGGCATCTTGGGAGGAGGGAAGCGACTTCTTGAGAGTGGAGAGTGAAACTCCAAGGACACGGGCTGTTTCCTTAGGGTCGTTTTCACACAGGCTTAAAGTGTGCCGGATGAGTTCGTTCCGGACAAAGGTGAATGCGTTTTGGCTCCCACGTCCGGAGGCATCAAGAATCAGGGCCAGGGCATCGTCAAGCGAGCCTGTCATTGTGACCGGGCTTCTTCCGATGGGAATATCCTCTGGAAGAAGGATGTCATTGAGCGCAAGTGCAGAGGCACGGGCCATGGTGTTCTCAAGCTCTCGGACGTTTCCGGGCCAGCGGTGTTTTTGGAGGTGCTCGATGGCTTCTCCGGTCAGTCGCATGCGGGCGGTGCCATTGCGGCGTGCGATGCGATCGAGGAAAAATTCGGCGAGGATGGCAATGTCTTCCTGTCGTTCCCTCAGTGGAGGGAGCTCGACTTCGATGACGTTGAGGCGGTAGAAGAGGTCTTCGCGAAAACGCCCTTCGCTGACTTCCTGGGCGAGGTCCTTGTTTGTTGCGGTGACGATGCGGACATCAGTCTTGAGTGTTTCGTTGCTTCCAACTCGGGAAAATGTGCCGTCCTGTAGAACGCGGAGGAGTTTGACCTGGACGCTGGCCGGAAGGTCTCCCACTTCATCGAGAAAAAGGGTGCTTTCGTGGCTATCTTCGAAGCGCCCCGCACGACGAGCGATCGCGCCGGTGAACGAGCCTTTCTCGTGGCCGAAGAGTTCGGACTCCAGGAGGTTTTCAGGAATGGCTCCGCAGTTGATCACGAGCATTTCCTTCTTCCGCCTTGGGCTGTAGTCATGGATGGAACGGGCGATGAGCTCTTTTCCGGTGCCACTTTCGCCAGTGACAAGGATGGGAGCATCGGACTGGGCAACGCGGCCGACCATCTTCATGACGTTTTGAAACGGGCGTGAAACCCCAATGATGGTGGTTTTTCCGATCAAACCGGGCTGTTCGCCGGAGGACGGCCCCATTCGTCGTCGCTGGTCAACCGTCTGAAGCGCGGACTCAACCACTTGCCGGAGTTCAAAGGGTAGGGATTCCTTCCGAAGAACATCGAGGGCTCCCTTTTGGGTTGCTTCAATGATCTGGCTGGTGGTTGGAGAAACTGCGGTGAGGATGGTGATGGTGTCGGGTGAGACCGCGCGAGTGCGTTGAAGTAATTCGACGCCATCAAATGGTTCCAGTTTGAGGTCGCAGATGACGACATCAATGGGAGCCTTCCTAATGACTTGGGCTGCCTTTTCCGCGCTATCGCACCGCAGGATTTTGAGGCCGTCGGCAGCAAGGTGCTTGGTGGCCCACTCAAGATAATCAAAATCCTGATCGACAAGGAGAAGGTGATGTTCCGGGTCGTTGCTCACAGCGGTTTAGGGAGCTACACTCTCCCGAAGCGACGGTGTCTGCCAGAATAATTTTTCACCGCTTCATGGAAGTCACTTTTGTGGAAATCGGGCCAGTTCTTTTGACTAATGAAAAATTCGGCGTAACTGAGTTGCCAGAGTAGGAAATTAGAGAGCCGTAGTTCGCCGGATGTGCGGATAAGGAGATCCGGGTCGGGGAAGTCGGCAGTGTCGAGGTGTGAGGCGACGGTCTCTTGTGAAATGTCTTCCGGGGCCAGTTGTCCGCTTGCGACCTTTTGCGCGATTCTTTGGGTGGCGTCGGTGAGTTCCTCGCGGCTTCCGTAGGAAAGGGCGAGGATGACCGTGAGGGCGGTATTGTTTGCCGTGTCCGCTTTAACTTTGTCGAGTTGGGCTCGGCATGAATCAGGAAGCATTTGAGTTCGGCCAATCGTTCGAAGGCGAACGTTCTTTTTTGCAAATTCCTTCCCTTTGGATTTAAGAAATTGTTCGAGGAGTTTCATCAAGGCGTCGATTTCCTTTTCCGGACGATTCCAATTTTCGGAAGAGAAGGCATACAAGGTCAGGAACTTGATGCCGAGATCGAGGCAGGCGTCGGCCGCTTCACGCACTGATTCGGCACCGGCACGGTGACCGGCCTTGCGGGGAAGTCCGCGCGATTCCGCCCAGCGTCCGTTGCCATCCATAATGACGGCGACATGTTGGGGCGTAGAAGATTGCGGGACGTCGCCCATGGTGAGTTAGCGGATGATTGTTTGTTCGCGATCCGGGCCCACTCCGACGTAGGAGACAGGAGCGCCGGTGAGTTCCTCAATGCGGGCGAGATAGTCTTTGGCCAACTGGGGGAGCTCGTCATAGGTCCGGTAGCCGGTGGTGTCTTCCTTCCAACCGGGAACTTCCTGGTAAATGGGATTGATGACATCCCAGTGGTCGCGTTCGGCGGGCGGGTATTCATGAATCTCTCCATTGATTTCGTAACCAACACAAATCTTGATGGTCTCGCGTTCGTCGAGTCCATCGAGAATGGTGATGGCAAGGTCGGTGACTCCATTGACCATGACCGCGTAGCGAATGAGAACGGTATCGAGCCAGCCGCAACGGCGGGGGCGTCCGGTGGTGGCTCCAAATTCCATGCCTCGGGAGTGGAAGAACTCGGCGATCTCGTCGTTTTGAGCCGGGAAGGGGCCGGATCCGACGCGGGTGGTGTAGGCTTTGCAGACCCCAACAACACGATCGATGGCGTGGGGAGGCATGCCGGACCCGGTGCAGGCACCGCCCGAGGTGGTGTTGGAAGAGGTGACGAATGGATAGGTGCCAAAGTCGATGTCGAGGAAGGTCCCCTGTGCTCCTTCGAAAAGTACGGTTTCACCTTTTTTCCAGGATGAGTGAACAACTGGAATGACGTTGGCAAAGTGAGGCCGCAGCCGATCGAGGGCGGCTTCGACTTCGGCATAAACGGCATCGGCTTCAAAGGTGGGGAGATCGTGGTAGGCCAGAGTGCGGTTGGCTTCCTCCAGACGAATCGTGATCAATTCTTTCGCTTTTGCGGGATCACGGAAGTCGGCGAGGCGAAGACCGATACGGTTGGCTTTGTCCGCGTAAGTAGGGCCAATGCCACGCTTGGTGGTTCCGATTTTCTTATCGCCCAGAGACATTTCGCGGGCGGCATCAAGCTCGCGGTGATAGGGGAGGACAACGTGGGCACGGTCGGAAATGAGAAGGCGTTCGGGTGTGATGGCAACGCCTTCGGCTTCGAGGGTTTCGATTTCCTTGCAGAGACCGACAGGATCCATGACGACACCGTTTCCGATGACGCACTGTTTATCCCAAAGAATGCCGGAGGGAATGAGATGGAGGACATATTTTTTGCCCTTGGCGATCACGGTGTGCCCGGCGTTGTTTCCGCCCTGACCGCGAACGACGAGGTCCGCTTCTTCGGTCAGGAAATCGACAATCTTGCCCTTGCCTTCGTCGCCCCACTGGAGGCCGCAAATGATGGTATTCATTAAAAGAGTGGTTATTTTGAGGATTCGATCAGAGAAATGAACTCGTCGAAAAACCCCTTGTCATCATTCGGGCCGGGAGCGGCCTCAGGGTGATGTTGGACCGAAAAAACCGGGTCCTTGGTGCTACGCATGCCCTCGACCGTTTGGTCATTGAGATTGATGTGGGTCACCTCTATGTAGTCGGGAAGTGATGAGTCGTCGGTGGCGAACCCGTGGTTCTGTGCCGTGATGTTGACCTTGCCCGAGCGGAGGTCCTTGACGGGATGGTTCCCGCCACGGTGGCCGAACTTGAGCTTGTAGGTCTTGCCGCCAAAGCAGTGGGTGAGGATTTGGTGACCGAGGCAAATTCCAAAGACAGGAACCTTGCCGATGAGGTGTTTGACCTCCTCGTGAATGTAAGTCAGAGCCGCGGGATCTCCCGGGCCGTTGGAGAGGAAAACCCCATCAGGATTTTTGGCGAGGACCTCACTGGCCAGAGTGCGGGAATTGACGACTTCGACTTGGAAGCCCGACTGGCGGAGAGAGCGGAGGATGTTGTGTTTGATTCCGAAGTCGTAGGCCACGATACGATACTTTACGGGAGGAAGATCGATATAATTGGTGGCCTGATTGGTGGTGACACTTGGAATGGTCCAGAGGCGGGATTCGCCTTCCCAGAGGTATCCCTCTTCGGTTGAGACCTCCTTCACAAAGTCGCTGCCTTCCATGGATGGTGCCTCGTTGGCGGCCTTGATGGCTTCCTCTTCAGATAGCTCGGTGGAAAGGACCGCCCGCATCGCTCCCTTGTCACGCAGGTGTTTTGTGAGTGCTCGGGTGTCGATGTCCTCAATTCCGATGATCTGATGCTCGGTGAAGTAATCAGCGAGCGACTGCTGGGAACGCCACGAAGAGGGGATTTCACAGAGTTCGCCGACCACGAATCCCCGGACGTGGGGAGAGGTCGATTCGGCGTCTTCGGGGTTCACTCCGTAGTTTCCCTGGAGCGGGTAGGTCATTGTGACAATCTGTCCACGATAGGAAGGATCGGTGATGATTTCCTGATACCCCGTCATTGAGGTATTGAAGCAGATTTCACCGGAAGTCGTTCCGGTATGACCAAAGGCACGTCCGCAAAAAGTGCGACCGTCTTCAAGAGCAAGAATGGCATTCGTCAAGGCGGAGCGGATTAGAGGCTAGCACAGGAAAAGGTGCAAGAGCTTCTTTTCCGTGGTTTTCAGAAGGGGGCGGCCAAGTATCGGCGAGAATCAGGCCGCAAGGTTTAGGATGGAGGGTTCTATTGATGTTTCAGAGCTGGGATCTGGATCGATGGTGGATGCTTTTGGTAATCGATTTCGGGATTAGTAGACTTGGGGCGGGTCTTCTGCTCTTCTCCCGCCATGTCTGCTTCTTCTACGAATCCTCTCTATCTCTGCGGTCCGATGGCTTCGGGGAAATCTGCTTTGGCGGTCTCACTGGCTAAGGAGTTGGGAGGGGAGATTGTGAATGGAGATATCGCTCAGGCTTTTAAGGGGCTAAGTGTTTTGAGTGGAGTGCCTGCTGGTTGGAAGCAGGGGGATGTGGCGCATCATCTCTATGGGGTGCTCGAGCCGACGGAGGTTTGTGGTCCGGTGGCTTATCATGCTTTGGCGGTTCCGGTGATTGAGGAGATTCAAGCGCGGGGGAAGGTGCCGATTGTGGTGGGTGGTTCCGGAGTTTATTTGAAGCCGTTGACGCACGGGCC
>Ga0308014_1000338_pt1 | contig 13384 bp, 10 predicted proteins | sample Neamet229_FD_203154 | JGI IMG/M metagenome (GOLD analysis project Ga0308014, IMG submission 203154) | Marine microbial communities from water near the shore, Antarctic Ocean - #229 | ecosystem: Environmental > Aquatic > Marine > Unclassified | place: Southern Ocean | collected 2014-07-28 | reverse complement strand
GATATTAACTCGGCATTTGCCACCCCGCTAGACAGCTTTGTGGAGTACTCGAGCATCTTATCGTAATTAGAATTCTTCAAGGCGATAATGCTTTTCAGTCTATCGATAAAATCGTTCTTCCGAAAATACGTACCGCCGAAAACGGGTCTCCCGTCTGAAAGAGCAATACAATTCAAGGGCCAACCCCCACGACCTGTCATAATTTGGACTGCAGACATGTAAACAGCATCCACATCAGGCCGCTCCTCCCTATCCACTTTTATCGAAACGAAATTGTCATTTATGTACTCCGCCGCCGCTTCGTCCTCGAAAGTCTCGTGTTCCATAACGTGGCACCAATGACACGCGCTATAACCTATACTGATAAACAACAACTTATCCTCCCGCTTTGCTTTCTCAAAAGCTTCATCTCCCCACGGCATCCAGTCTACGGGGTTGTGCGCATGCTGCTGTAGATACGGGCTCGACGAATTTATCAATTCGTTAGTGTGCTTATATACTGTCGTGTCCTTCATCTCATCAGAACTTAATCCACACGATTGTATGGCTACAATAGTAATTATCGTTAGCAGAAAATGAAGTTGTTTCATTTGGTGACATTGAAGGGGGGTGATTTATAAGTGTCTAAATTAGTGAGATTTGTGTAATTATTTCACTTTTCAAGTCGCTACCTTTGAGCAGGATAATTCTATAAATCATGCCACTTACGACCACAGACTCTTCGATTGCATCTTTAATTCAGAAAGAGCACCAACGTCAGCTAGAAGGAGCCGAGCTTATTGCTTCTGAAAATTTCACTAGCGACAGCGTTATGTCTGCCCAAGGTTCCATCCTAACGAACAAGTATGCGGAGGGTTTGCCTCGCCGTAGATATTATGGTGGGTGTGAGTTTGTAGACGAAATCGAGCAGCTTGCCATAGATAGAGTTTGTGAGCTTTTCGGAGCTGAGTGGGCGAACGTCCAGCCTCACTCTGGAGCTTCCGCTAATTCCGCTGTGATGTTAGCATGCCTGTCGCCTGGAGATAAAATTCTAGGGTTCGACTTAAGCCACGGAGGCCACCTAACTCACGGTTCTCCCGTAAACTTCTCGGGAAAACTCTACAATCCGGTTTTCTATGGTGTTGAAGAACAAACAGGAATCGTAGACATGGACATCGTTGCCGAAATAGCCGAACGTGAACACCCCAAAATGATCATCTGCGGTGCTTCCGCATACGCACGGGATTGGGATTACGCCCGCTTCCGCGAGATAGCCGACAGTGTAGGAGCCATCCTCCTTGCCGACGTTTCTCACCCTGCCGGCCTCATAGCAGCAAAGCTCCTCAAAGACCCCATGCCTCATTGCCATGTCGTCACGACCACTACCCACAAAACCCTACGCGGTCCACGTGGCGGAGTCATTATGATCGGCAAGGACTACCCTAATCCATGGGGCAAAACAAACCCCAAAGGCATCGTCCGCCCCATGTCTGCAATCCTCGATTCCGGAGTCTTCCCAGGCATGCAAGGCGGCCCCCTCGAACACGTCATCGCCGGGAAAGCTGTCGCTTTCGGTGAAGCCCTTCAACCCCAGTACCGTGACTATTGTCAGCAAGTAATCGCCAATGCTCAAGCAATGGCCGCAGCTTTCGTCGACAGAGGCTACAACCTCATTTCTGGCGGCACGGACAACCACCTCATGCTCATTGATCTCCGAAACAAGGACATTACCGGCAAGGCCGCCGAACTCGCATTAGGCCTAGCCGATATCACCGTCAATAAAAACATGGTCCCATTCGACACTCGTTCTCCCTTCGTCACTTCGGGCATGCGAGTCGGCACCCCTGCCGTCACTACTCGCGGCCTAGTCGAATCCGATATGGAACAACTCGTCGCCTGGATGGATGAGGCAATTATGAATTCATCTAACGAGGATGCTTTGCGCAAAATAGGTACGGCCGTAAAGGCGAAGATGTCTGTGTATCCTCTCACAGCATAGCCTCTTTGCTCGGTAAAAAGTCAACCAACTGGTTGACAAATTCTCTAGCGTTTTTGCATGTGCCGTCGTTTTTTCGACGCTCGCACTTTTCGTACCCCCTTGACGCACCCGCTTATAAAAAAAGTCAACCAACTGGTTGATAAATTTCATACGAGTTTCACTTCTGTGTCGCCGCAGGTTCGATAGAACCCTCTGGACTCGTTAAAAGGATGATTTGCCTAACTGAGCCTAAGTGAAACTTCATGCGGATATGTGAACAGGTGGCTTTGTTTAAACTGATCGCATCAGGATCGTCGAGGACGTAGTATGCCACATTGCCGTTGCCGCTAACGTCGACTTGGTGGAGTTTGCCGTCTAGGAACTGTGCGTCGAGGCTTTTCCCAGAGATTATATTTTTCAAACTGTCGTTAGCCATACTTAATACGAGGGCGTTGTTTAGAAGGGATAAGCTGGAGGGCTTATTGTCGGAGAGGGTCATAACGACGGTGTCGCCACGGAGCTCATCTCCTTTGGCCCAAACCACAGGTTCACCTAACAACCAAACCTCATCGTCCTCCATGTTCCACGAAAGAGAGTCACCCATTCCGGAGAACGAGTCCTGTAAAAACTCGACGGCACCTGTGGCGAAAAGCCAATCCCCATTCCTCATCAATTCCTCAGTGGAGAGTACCAGTGTATCGCCGTTTTCTATGTTAGTTGCTACCGCTTTTTGTAATGAATCTCCCCGCACGATGTCGTTGTCGTCCCACCTGTTTGCGTAAACGCCAGTCACCGTCATATTGCCAGTCGAGTCTACAACCATGACATTGCCCCAGGCTGTGCCGTAATTGTCATCTCTAGAAATTGCGATACTGTCGCCGGCTAACATCCCACCAGAATCCCGAATGCTCGCATCGCCGGAGAACCAACCCGTTCCCGTCCCCAAATTAAACCGTCCCTTTTGGCACAGAATCACCGCGCCAGCCACTTTTAAGTGAGAAGTCTTGAAGAGCAGTAAGGTTTTATCGCCCCTATCGAGTCCGAGGGAGTCCGAGATGATAATATCGTCGTTTTCTATCAGGATTACATTGCCACCTGCATAAAGGCGGTCGGAAGCAGAACTGTACATTCCACGATCGCTTTCTAGAGTTCGGCTGCCTTCAATTATTTTCGAACGCTCCGAATAATAAACTCTCTTAGTTTCTAACTCGTAGAATAAAGTGTTGCACTCAATTCGCATTTCTCCATGCTGGAATACGACGCCCTCAGAAATTGTAATAAGCTGTTCGTCGGGGAAGAGGACACCATAATTTGAGGTCAGAGTGGTGGAGGGTTGTTGGCGGACGACCACGTTGCTGAAGACTTCGAACTTCCCATCTTTATGACGGTATGCACTATCGCAAGTGAGGATAGCATCCCCGAACCCGAGCTTCACCCCCCCGATTAATCTACTCGCATCTGAAATAGATGGGTCCATTTCTATGATGTCGGCGGCCAGAATTTGGACGCTATGTGTGGTTTGGGAGAATGAAGAGGAGCCAGGGTTAAGCGTGCAAAAAACGATGAGCGTTACCCAGAAAATTTTTTTCAGTTTGTGTTTTTGCTGAATCTTCATCTTATCACCCCAGCTGCCACTGTTGCGTGCGTGCTAGGATCGACTAAGATAAACGCTCCTGTGGTGCGATTATTACGATAGCTGTCAGAAAGTAGGGGGGAGGCAGTTTTAATGGTCACCCTTGCAATGTCATTCATCTCGACTTTCACATCCTCCTCATCTCTATGAAGAGTGTTGATGTTGATGCGGTAGAGGATGCTTGTGATTTTTGCCGGTATTTCTTGTGTGGTTTGTCTTATCACAAGTCTAGTAGCAAGGTTAAGGGACTTTTCGTCGAGCCAGCAAATACGAACGTCTAATTCTGTGATTACGTCGGGCTGGTTATTAGGTCTCACGAGCATACCCCCTCTTGAGAGGTCGATGTCGTCGTCTAACGTCATTGTGACGCTGAGAGGAGGGAAGGCCTTTGTGAGCTTTTCTTCTCCAGAGTAGATGGAGTTTATTGTCGTTTCGCGTCTACTTGGAAGGGCAACGACTTTGTCCCCCGGTTTGAAAACGCCAGATGCTATTCTTCCAGCGTAGCCTCGGAAATCTCTGTGCTCATCGGTTTGTGGTCGGATTACATATTGGATGGGGAATCGACAATCTTGAAGGTTCCTGTCTGCTCCTACGTGGACGTTTTCTAGGTGGTGAAGGAGGGTAGACCCGCCATGCCAAGGCATGTTTTCAGAAGCCTTCACCACGTTATCTCCATTGAGAGCGCTGATGGGAATAAAGGTGATGTCGGTTATATCTAGGCGTGAGCTGAAGCTTCTATATGCACTTACAATTTCTTCGTATTTATTTTCTTCGTAGTCCACCAAATCCATTTTATTGACACACACTACAAGGTGTCGAAGGCCTAGTAAAGATGCGATGAAGCTGTGACGGTGGGTTTGTTCTTGGAGACCATGACGAGCGTCGATAAGAATGATAGCCAAATCCGCAGTCGAAGCTCCAGTAACCATGTTTCGAGTGTACTGAATATGTCCGGGAGTATCGGCTATGATGAATTTTCTACGCGGAGTAGCGAAATATCTGTAAGCCACATCTATCGTAATCCCTTGCTCCCTTTCAGCACGCAATCCGTCAGTGAGTAAGCTTAAATCAGCCACCTCTAGTCCCTTCTGTTTTGAGGCTTTTTCAACGGCCTCGAGCTGGTCTTCGAAAATGCTTTTAGAATCGTAAAGGAGTCGTCCGATCAGCGTGCTCTTTCCGTCATCGACACTACCTGCAGTAGTAAAACGCAGTAGTCCGTTGTGGTTTGATGTAAAGTTAGTGTCGCTCATCTCAAAAGTACCCTTCCTTTTTTCTGTCCTCCATAGCGCTATCACTTCTCTTGTCGTCCATTCGTCCACCGCGTTCCGTTATACGCGTAGCGGCAACTTCATCTATAATTTCCTCCACTGTATCGGCCTCGCTTTCGAATGCTCCAGTTATGGTTAAATCTCCTAGCGTCCTGAATCTAACCCTCATCATTTGGGGCTTTTCGCCGTCTCTTAATTTGATAAACTTGGAGTAGGCGAGGATTTGCCCATCGCGTTTAATGCATTCCCTTTCGTGAGAAAAATATAGGCTTGGAAGTTTTATTTTTTCCTTCAGTATGTAATTCCATATATCTAGTTCAGTCCAATTATTCAAGGGGAATACTCTGAAATGTTCGCCTGGTGCATGCATTCCATTAAATAGATTCCATAACTCGGGCCTTTGATTTTTCGGGTCCCACTGACTGAAGTCATCTCTATGCGAGAAGAAGCGTTCCTTCGCCCTTGCCTTCTCCTCATCTCGCCTAGCTCCTCCTATACACGCATCAAATTTATGCTCCTCTATAGTGTCAATTAGAGTCGTGGTTTGGAGTTTGTTTCTACTCGCATTCATGCCAGTCTCCTCTTGAACTCTCCCTTCCTCTATAGTTTTTTCTACTGAGCCCACGATAAGATTAGCACCAAGTTCTCCCACAAGACTATCTCGAAATCCAATGGTTTCGGGAAAGTTATGGCCAGTATCAATGTGCACTAACGGCATCGGAATCCTCGCTGGATAAAACGCCTTAGTTGCGAGATGTGTTATTACGATGCTGTCTTTACCGCCACTGAAAAGAATGGCAGGCCTGTCGAATTGGGCAGCGACTTCTCTGATCACAAAGATAGATTCAGCCTCTAATTCACTTAGATGATCTAGGTTGTATGTGTCAGTTTTTATCATCCCTTCCTAATCTTCCGTATTTAAACCAAACCCTCTCATGGCCATAATAAATCGCCATCTTCAAGAAGAACTCTATTACGGTTACTAGAGTAGCTTCTTTAACATCACCCAGTACAAAGTATGCAATAGTAAAGGTAGTGACAGAAGCTAAAACCCTCCATGTGAAGGCTTTTGTAAGGTGTCTAATACGGGATTTCTTCGAGTCCAAGATCTAAATATTACTGTGCGAATTTAGGGTGTTTTGAGAGCTTTTCCTCAACTGTTTCCCAATCCGTAAAATGAAACCCCCTATCATCGATATATACGGTAGCAGCGAATTTACTATTACTGACATTATCAAATAAATGGTCCATCTCGTACTTCTTCAACCACTCCTCAATTACAAGTGCTGGTCGGGAGCTCATGATTTTCAAAACGTAACCTCGGTCTTTAAGTCTTTGCAATACTTCCATGGCTCCATCCATAGGAGGGTCGTATGCGTTTTCGAGTCCTTGAAAACCTTTGCTGTACTTATGAATTACCCCGTCGAAATCCACAGCCAGTGTTTTCCTTTTGTCTAAGGTTTTCAGCTCCTTCGACGGCATGGGCTTTTCTGCAAGAATCGTCATCACACACTCATCCACAGACAACTTGCCAGTATCTAAGTCTATGAAATATTCAGAAGGAGCTTCGTAATTATCTACGTGATTTTCTTCTCTACCACGTATGTCAGTTGTGTGTACATAAATCTCTGCCACCTCACATTGCGACTTCAATTCTTCACGGATATTCCGGTAGGGGGAAACGACAGAAACAATTACCGCTTCTCCTTTTGATTGGAGATACTTGGCGATGTTTTGGGCTTTGCGAATATTATCTATCCGTCCTTGATCACTATAATCTGCGTTATTAGTTAGTTTTCTCAAATCATCTCCATCTATGTGGAATGGAGAATTACCACCTCTTTTCAGCTGAGCAATTAATGCTAGGGCAATAGTAGTTTTGCCGTGTCCAGGTTGTCCAGTTATCCAGTATATCATGCGAGTCTACCCTTCCCTAATAGTAGGGTCTGCTCTCTGTCTGGTCCTACACTAAGGATTGAAATAGGCACACCCGTTTCGTCCTCAATCATCTTCACATAACTCAATAGCGTAGCTGGGATGTTTTCCTCATCGCGAAGTCCAGTTAAATCGCCAGGCCAACACTCGAATGTTTTATATACCGGCTGAACTTCGTCTGGATTGATGCCATATGGGAGGTAGTCAATCTTTTCTCCTTTGTGCATGTAATGTGTGCAAACTTGAATCTCGTCGAACTCCCCTAGAACGTCAGCTTTCATCATGCAAAGCTGAGTCACTCCGTTTACCATAACAGCATATTTCAACTGCGGCATATCTAACCATCCACATCTACGAGGGCGGCCAGTAGTAGCTCCGAATTCACTTCCGGCAGCTCTAAGCTTCTCACCAGTTTCTTCAAGTAGCTCAGTGGGGAATGGTCCCGACCCGACTCTCGTACAGTACGCTTTAAAGATTCCGAAAACCTCGCCGATTTTATTTGGAGGTATACCTAGTCCTGTACACGCTCCTGCTGTAATCGTGTTAGACGACGTCACGAACGGGTATGTTCCGAAATCGATGTCCAACATTGTTCCCTGCGCACCCTCTGCCAGTATCCCCTTACCAGCCTTCAATGTCTCATTAAGCATGTGTTCGCTATCGATAAACTTAAACTGCTTAAGATATTCAATTGCCGAAAGCCAGTCTTCCTCATAAAGTGATAAGTCGAAGCTGTATTCAGGGAAGCCCTCCAGCATTCTAAGGTGCTTTTCCTTGAGTGCCAAATACCTTTCTTCGAAATGTCCTGACTCGATATCTCCAGCTCTTAAACCGTTACGACCAGTTTTATCCATGTAGGTAGGGCCGATTCCTTTCAGCGTTGAGCCGATTTTCGCTTTGCCCTTAGCTTGCTCAGATGCCGCGTCAAGCAGTCCGTGAGTGGGCATTATGAGGTGAGCTTTCCTAGAGATTAAAAGTGAGTCTACGGGGTTCACACCGCGTTCTTTCAGAGCTTCAATTTCGCGTCGAAAAATTACGGGGTCTATCACCACGCCATTACCCACCACGTTCAGAGTGTCTTTTCTGAAGATCCCAGACGGGATAGTGTGCAGTACGTGCTTTATACCGTCAAAAATTAAAGTATGACCCGCATTAGGTCCACCTTGGAACCTTGCAATAACACTGTACTTGGGAGTAAGTACGTCAACGATTTTACCTTTCCCTTCGTCGCCCCATTGGAGCCCTAGCAATACATCCGCTTTCATAGAAGTTAGGATTTTTTACGCTTTCTAGCGTAGATGTTTAATGAATGATGGAGGACTTCGATGTCGAAGAGTTCCTCTAAAGTCGCTTTTATCTGTTGGATGCGCGGGTCGCAAAACTCTAGCACCTCTCCAGTATCAGCAATAATTACGTGGTCGTGTTGTCTAACTCTAAAGCACTTTTCATACTGTGCGTTCTTGTCTCCGAACTGATGTTTCCTTACGAGGTTACAGTCAATAAGAAGCTCCATGGTATTGTAAAGTGTTGCTCGAGAAACTCGGAACTCACTGTCATGCATCCTTGAAAACAGTTGCTCTACATCGAAATGACCGATATAGGAATAGATTTCATGAAGTACAGCAAACCTCTCCGGAGTTTTACGGTGTCCGTTTTGTTCGAGATATATCTCGAACAGATCACGTGCTTGGTTTAAGATTTCGTCGGTTGACATGTCTTATTCTGTAGTGCAAAGATAACCTATCACTCTGCATCAACACGCCCTACGGTTTGTACTCCACTAACATTTTTCAGTTTAGTTATCAAATCATCCAAGTGAGATTTATTCATAACTAATACGGACACCGATCCGGTGAATATTCCGTCAGCTGTTTCCATACTTATAGCCCGCATATTTACTTGCATATCTTCGGAAATAACCTGGGTGATTTGGTTTACTAGTCCTACGTCGTCTATGCCTGTAAAGGCTATTGAGACTTGGAATTGTTTAGCAGCTTTACTCGCCCAACGCGCCTTCATCATCCTATACGCGTACTTAGAAAGCATGTTAGTTGCATTCGTGCAACTCTGCCTGTGCACCTTTATTCCTCCACTCACAGTTATGAATCCGAACACATCATCTCCTGGAATAGGGTTGCAGCATTGTGCTAGGGTGTAATCGATCTTCTGCATATTCTCGCCTATCAAGAGTATGTCCTCTTTAGTAGGGGCAATAAATTTTTCTACAACTGCTGTCTTTGAAGATGTTTTTGAATCGGGTCCTTTATCCCAAACAAACTTCCCTTGTTTCAGAGTGTATCCAATAACATTTTCTGGAGTGAATAATCCTAAGGCAATCTGGTAATACATCTCCTGTGCGGAATGTAATTTCATTTTACGGTAGAACACCTCGATGTTCTCTTGAGTATTAAGAGCGCTGATTTTCTTCAGCCACTTCTCAAATACATCCCTCCCTTCTGTGGCTTGAGTTCTCTCTTTCTCTTTAAGGGAGTGTCTTATTTTCTGTCTTGCGTGGCTAGTAACGACATAGGTTAGCCAATCTTCCTTAGGGTACTGCTTGCTTGACGTGAGGATTTCGATTTGGTCTCCAGAAGAAAGCTCAAAACTCAACGGAACGAGTTTATGATTCACTTTTCCTCCCACACACTCAGACCCCACTCGGGAGTGAACTTTGAACGCGAAATCTAGCGTCGTCGCACCTTTCGGAAGAGTCACCATATCACCGTTAGGCGTGAAAACGAAGATATCGTTAGACTTTAAATCCATTGCGAACTCATCAATGAAAGCGAGCGCATCCTCCTCTCCACTCTCCAGCACTTCGCGTATCTGATTCAGCCAGTTATCTATTTGGTTCCCGCCAGCTGTGCTGTCGCCCCCTTCTTTATACCTCCAATGAGCGGCAAATCCCTTCTCCGCAACCTCGTCCATCCTCCCACTTCTTATCTGAATCTCCACCCACTTACCAGAGGGTGACATAACAGTCGTGTGGAGTGATTCATATCCATTTCCCTTCGGTAAACTAATCCAATCCCTCAACCTGTCGGGGTTAGGTTGGTAGAAGTCCGTCACTATGGAGTACGTCCTCCAAATCTCTGTCTTCTCCTTCTCCTTTTCCGTGTCGATGACTATTCTTACAGCAAAAACGTCGTAAACTTCTTCGAAGGTGACTTGTTGTTTCTGCATTTTGGTCCAAATACTAAAAATAGATTTAGGCCTTCCTTTTATTTCATATCGTATGTCTGCGGCATCGAGTTCTCTTTTTATAGGGGCACAAAAACTTCTTATAAATCTCGCCCTCACGTCCTGCGTCTTCCTGAGTCGAGACTTTATCATTTCATACTCCTCAGCCTCTTTATACTTCAGTGAAAGATCCTCTAGTTCACTCTTTATCGCATAAAGTCCCAGTCTGTGTGCGAGCGGAGCATACATATAAAGCGTCTCGGAAGCAATTTTCTGCTGCTTTTCCGGCTTCATAAAATCTAGGGTTCTCATATTGTCTAACCTATCCGCTAGCTTGATAAGAATTACTCTCACATCACTACTCAAAGTGAGTAGCATCTTCCGGAAGTTTTCTGCTTGAGCACTAGTTCCTGGCTCGAACACCCCACTCATTTTCGTGAGTCCATCTACAATATCCCTTTCCTTCCTTCCGAATTCTTTTTCTACATCCTCCAGAGTCAAACTCGTATCCTCTACCGTGTCGTGCAGTAACGCACACACAATAGATGTCGTATCCAATCCCAACTCTCCTGCCACCACTCTTGCTACACTGATGGGATGATAGATATACGGCTCACCACTTTTACGCCTTTGCTCAGAGTGTAAGTCCAGGGCCATATCGAACGCCTTTCTGATCGCCTTCCTGTCCTCTCTCGATTTGCTGTGTTTCGCAGCACGAAGTAGCCCTCGATATCTTCGGAGTATTTCTTTTTTCTCTTCTTCTAGATCAAATTGCATCTTTTGTAAAGCTACCTAAATCATATTTCGTTTTAACGTCTTTGTTGAGGTAATTTTGCAACATGATTGAAGCGAACAACCCCAACCTTAGTTCTTTTGTCGAAGTGCCATCTGGTCACGACTTTCCCATCCAAAATCTCCCCTTCGGAATTTTCTCTACACCCTCACTTTCTGCTCGCCCAGGTGTAGCTATAGGCGATAGTATTGTCGACCTTCAGGCCCTAAGTTCATTAGGTTTTCTAGACGCCGTTATAGCAGATTCAGGATTCGACATCTCCGACTTCACCTCCTCCACCCTCAACCCCATCATCAACCGCGGCAAGTCCGCTACTCGAGCATTGCGAAACCGTGTCAGCAATCTCCTCAGCTCAGATTCATCAGAGCTTAGGGATTCATCTTCCCTCGACTCTTGCATCCTCTCTTCATCAGATGCGGTAATGCACATGCCTATTAATGTAGGTGATTACACAGACTGCTACTCCTCTGAAGACCATGCACGCAATGTCGGTAAGATGTTTCGTGATCCAGAGAACGCTTTGCTTCCTAACTGGAAGCATATGCCTGTGGCATATCACGGACGAGCGAGCTCTATAATCGTCAGTGGCACTCCCATAAAGCGTCCTCATGGACAGCTAAAACCCGCTGATGATCAGCCTCCCATCTACGGTCCCTCCCGCCTTTTGGATTTCGAACTAGAGATGGCATTCATCACCCATCCAGGAAAGCCTATGGGCGAGTCCATCTCCACTTCGGAAGCTGACGACTACATCTTCGGTATGGTGATTTTCAATGACTGGTCAGCTCGCGACATCCAGAAATGGGAGTACATTCCACTGGGGCCATTCCTCGGCAAAAATTTCGCGTCAAGCATTTCTCCTTGGATCGTAACCCTCGACGCTCTAGAGCCATATCGCACCTCCGGCCCCACCCAAAACCCTTCCGTCCTCCCTTACCTGGAGTACGATGGCAACGCCCATTACGACATCGAACTCGAAGTAGAAATTACGCCCCCAGCCGGTGACAGTCTAGTGGTCTGCCGCTCTAACTTCAAGCACATGTACTGGAATATGCGCCAGCAACTCGCACATCACACTGTTAACGGCTGTAACATCAGAGGCGGCGACATGATCGCTTCCGGCACCATTTCCGGTCCCGACAAAGGCTCGTTCGGTTCCATGTTAGAAATTTCGTGGAAGGGCACCCAGCCCATCACCATGCCCGACGGTTCTCAACGACGGTTCGTCCAAGACGGCGACACCGTTACCATGAGAGCCTCTAAAGGCCTTATCGGATTCGGCGAAGTCTCGGCAGAATTAATGCCGGCTTGAAACATTGCTTTTACTAACCTTCACCCCCTCTCTTCTTAATATTATCCTCGCTTCAGCTTGTGAGCAGGACTCAACTTTTATTCAGAGGTACTACAGTATGTTAGTCGTCAGCATAATTTAGACAAAGTTTCTAATACGAATTGACATTTTTCACTTATGATTCTTGCTTACTAATTTCCTCCAAATCCTCCTCAAAATGTTTCGGCTTCCCTCCTCTCTGCTCCATCATAACCGATTCTAAGGACGTTAGAAAATCCATAAATGATTTTGTAACACTTCAAACAGCAAGAAGGACATTTGCTATTAACATGCCCTCCCTTGAGGTCCATTCCGTCAAAGCCTCAGAGAAGATCAGAGAGGCTCTGAAGTAGATAGCAGCTTAGTTATTACTCAAAAACTACTTGACTCATCAACACTTGTTTATCAGTTGCAAGCTCAAGTGAATACATGCCTTTAGCAAAGCCAGAAACATCAATCATTTGAGATGATGATGACTGCTTCTCAAAGACAAGTTTGCTTGATGAATCATAAAGCTTAATTGTTGTGTTTGCACCATTCAAGTCGCCTAAATATATTGTCAGGTTGTTGGATGCTGGATTGGGGTAAATGAGCACTGATAAAACCTCTAATTCATCAACTGTAGAGATGGTAGTTCCAGCACACTCACAGTCTTCTTGAATCTCATCATCTTCTGTGTTTAGGTCTTCATCATCACATGGGTCACCGAAATACAAGCAAGTGTCGTTGTCAAACTCAGCTTCGGGGTCATAGTTGCACGCAGCTTCATAAGTACATCCACCCTGTAATGGTTCACCTTCACACTCACATAAGCCATTGAAGATGTCATTGTCAGTAAAGTCATCATTGTCATCACAATCATCACCTGGGACAATACAAGACATATCATTTTGATTTGCTTCTGGGTTGAAGTTGCAAGCTGTTTCATCAGTACATCCAGGCACTATTTCAATCTCATCACCTAAGCATTCACAATCTGCTGAGTAGGCGTCATTTTCTGTGAATTCATTTCCATCATCACAGTCATCACCATCATATAAGCATGAATCATCATTCAAGTTTGCTTCTTGATTATAATTACACGCCTGCATTTCTGAACATCCGGGAACACAATAACCAAATGTTGCACTGGCATTACCACCAGAAGCTAATAGCTCGTCAGTTGTCGCATCGGTGATTTCCCATGAATTCTCATCAGGCCAATTGTCATTAGCCGCATATACAACCTCAATACAAGTTTCTAGATCAACACAATACGTAGCCGAAGTAGGGTTAGCGTTTGTTCCCG
>Ga0308014_1000318_pt1 | contig 13751 bp, 36 predicted proteins | sample Neamet229_FD_203154 | JGI IMG/M metagenome (GOLD analysis project Ga0308014, IMG submission 203154) | Marine microbial communities from water near the shore, Antarctic Ocean - #229 | ecosystem: Environmental > Aquatic > Marine > Unclassified | place: Southern Ocean | collected 2014-07-28 | reverse complement strand
GCTACCTTTGTAGGTACACTTGCGATCGCTTGACCAAACTCTGCTGGAGATATTGTTTTCTCATCTGCTTTGGCTATGCCAGTCAGTGTTAAGAATACAAGTGCCCCTGCGGTCATCATTGCTGTTTCTTTAAACTTTTTCATTGTCGTTCCTTTCTATTCAACTTTATATTGAATTTTGATTGCTTTAGGTCCTGCTTGTGGACTGTATTGATTTTGTCTTTGTTGATGTAGTTCTTTCAACAGTCTGTCAGCTTCTGCGAACAAGATATGTGCTTTCCAGTCATAATCCCAACTAGGGTGGAGTCTAGGGTGTCCCACTGGACACGGTATCCCACCTGCTTCTATCTTGGCTTGTTCTAATATCGCAAAGGTTCCTACCTTGTTGATAGTGCCATCATAACTCTTGTTAGATTCGCATGACTCAATATGCCAATCCCATCTGAATCCATTGTATGGTAATTCTGTGTATGAATCCTGCTCTGCAATAATCTTATCATTGCCCGGATTTACTGCATCGTCATCCATGCCTGCTCCTGTGCTAGGTATATTGCCAGACCCTAGTGCATCAAAGAACTGATCCAATGCTGATAAATCTTTTGTTTCTTCTGCTTCTGCCTTTGTAGATGCTAGTCCTACGACTAGAACTACTGCACCAACCATTCCGAAGACTTTCCATTTGTTATTCCACATCATCTTTCGGATATCGCTAGGCGTGTTTCCATATATTAACATTATCCTAATATCCTCTCCATTTTTTCTTTTTCTTTTTGCTTTGCTTCTTCTCTCTGTGTCTTATTGATTACCAAGTACACACAAAAAGTCATTATACCTAGTGCTATCAATCCTACTGCTAATAATCCGAATCCATATCCCAATGTCATTAAAATGGTACCTCTTCTGTTTTGGTTGTGACAGGAGTATCTGACTCTACTTCAGTCCATCTCATCTCATCTGTAGTCCACTCTGGACTTTCATAATCAAGATAGTCTTGTTCTGTGTCATAGTCGTGTTCCTCATATGGCACACACTCTTCAATCTTTGTCGTTGTTGGTCCTCTGTATTTTGCATAATCTGACTCTGCTTCGCTGTCATTATTGTGATCATAATAAAGCATTTCAACAGGCTCATCACCGTGATAGCCATCTGTGAAAGATATCTTTTCAATACCACCATGCTCTAATACAGCAGACTCGGCCTCGTCTTTGCTGTTAGCAACCACTGAATATTCTACTTCTACTGTGTGAAATCTTTTAACCTTGAACTTCTGTTTACCGATGTCCATGTGTGGCTCATCCTTCTTGTAAGTTCCGTCTATAATTTTTAGTTCTTCTTGCATAATTCAACTCCTTTTGTTATTCTTAATAATAGCACCTTTCTGGTAATCGTCAACCTAGGCAACCTTTCTGTAATCATTCAGCATCAATTCGTCATGCTTCATTACCGATTTGAAATGTGTCTTGCAAAGGTTCACTGGTATGATTCCTAATTTACCAACCAAAGTATCTGGTTTTTGGTGTGTGAACTTCTTGCCACATACCGTGCATCTAAAGATGGACTTCTTCATTAAAATCCTCCTGCCAACATAACCCTTGCTCCTGGGTATCTGCTTTCAATTATCATCTTTGCTTCTGACATAGTTCTACCTTCTTCAGCAACTTTCATAGGTGCTTTACCTTCTAACGTCACTAAAAATACATATCGCTTCATATCCATATTATTTTTCTCCCTCTGTTAGTCTTATTATAATACCAATTACCATACTGTCAACCTAGCCTCTCCTAATGCTCTGTCTATGGCTATCTTCTTGCCTGCCTCTGTGTTTCCTTCTCCGGGTGTGTATCTGTAGGTCCAGTCTGGAGTATCATCTCCATCAAAATGACCCCTTGGAAACTTCTTGCCGTTGATCCGTACAAGCCAACCTGAGACTGTGGTGCAGAATAACTCATCAGAGTCATTGTGTCTACGATCCCAATAGTCGTTGTCGGTCCACTCGGCTGTGATTTTTAATGGTAATCCGTTGTCGGCTATCGCTTTCATTATCTTACGATTCCTTTCTGCATTATCTGATGATGGTCCAGTGCATCTGCGACAGGTTTGCTGTCGTCTATCTGACATCCTGACTTCTCTAGATCTTCTTTCAACACTTGAACGTCGTCCTTAGCACCAGCGACATTGCCACTGTCTAATTGAGATTCAATCTCTAACACTCTGTTCATTACCGTTTGTAGGTTCAACATATTACGCCTCCTCCTTGATTAATCCTATTTCCTGTATTCTGTCTACTATCCATTCGTCGGAGTTCATATCAGCTCTGCCCTTCGCGACATCATATGGCATCTCACCTTCACTTATGAAGTATTCATACAACTCCATGAACAATGGTTCATCGGCTCCATATACGATCGTATCCATAAATTTTTCAACGTCTCCGTCTAGGTCCACATTGTGTTTGACCAATATCGCTTTCACTTCTTCATATTCTGTTTTCATTATTTTTCTCCCTGTATGTTTTTAATAATTTTTTTCTGTTCATCATCGTAGCTCTGCGAGTACCAACGATATATCATTATGATCGGCAATAAAATAAACATCAAAGGTATAAAGATATCTTTCATATCAAAGAATATCAATACCTTTAGGATACCTATCATACCAAACATCAGGCCTACGCCTTTTAGAACCGACTTGTAGTTCTTCTTGGCGTCTGTCCAAAGTTCTTTTGATATCCAATTCAGTCTATTCAAATTACTTGCCCCTCTTCATTTCATCTTGTAGATTTAACCATATGTCAACTTCGTCTGGCATACTTGCTAATTGCTCATCTTCACCTGGTAGCTCGTTGTAAGACGGAAACGCCGGACTTTCATCTTCATCCTCGTCACCAATCTTTGTCTCTGAAGCTTCAGGAACAAAGTCAAAAGCGAACTCATCACCTACATAGTTCATATTCACTCCACCTTCTGGATTGATGAACTCTCTGTAAAATTGTCTTAATTCTGTGTGGATAAAATCACAATCAGCTTCTTGATCTAATTTAATGTATAAAGTACCATTCATCATTTCTGATCTTGTAATACCACCAATACCTTCTATGAAAGTTTGGATTTGTTTTTCTATTTGTTTTTGCATTTGTTCAACTCCTTTTGTTATTCTTAATAATAGCACGAATTACCAGACCGTCAACCCCCTAAAAACCTATATTCTATGCGGTTAATTTCGCAATAGTATCTTCTATTTCAAAGATTTCTTCCTCTATTTTGTGCATCTTTACCAAATTACTGGCATATCCCAAATGCTCGAGTCTATCTTCTAATATGATCTTCTGTCCTTCTAGGTCTCTGATCTTTTCCTTTGTGTCTACTGTCATTGTCTTTACCATCCGTATTCGTCCTCTGGGTTCATTGTTAATAAATCTCATCTACTTCTGATTCAATGTCTTCTTCTTCCCATCCGTCCATTGATTCATCTTCATATTCTTTGACTCCTCTTATTCCACATCTGGAACAGTGAGTGTCTTTTTCTACCATTGGTCCATGTTCACAATCGTCACAGTACCAATCTTTTTGTTCTTCTTCAATTTCAAGTCTTTCTTCTTCAATTGCCACATCACTTAATATTCTATCTAGTTCGTCCATTATATTTTCTCTCCTATGTTAAAGCCTCGGAATCTAAGGAACCTAGGAAATCTAAGGCTCCATGTATCTTTGGTGTCTTGGTTTTGAGTTATTGCGTCTGCTCTCACTTCTACAATCTGTCCTATCAACTTGTCCTTTGCATTCCAGAATGATTCTCTATCTGCATCTGTTAGGCCTGAGCCCACATTGGTCTTGATAAACTTGTCATCGTCTTTGCCCTCGACTATGAGAGCCCCTAGTTTTCCTACATTACGACCTGTACCCTCTTCTGTGTCTACGACCGTCAACGATACTTCTATAAATGGTTTAACCTTTAACCATAATGTTGATCTTCTACATTCATAAATTCCTGTAATAGGCTTAACCATAATACCTTCGAAGCCTCTGTCTATGCAGAGCTTATTATAGTCTGCGAACTGCTTCTGTCCATCAGGCTCACTCAAATTCATCTTCACATACTCAACCAAGTTGATGTTAGATCCAAACTTGAACTTCTCCAACATGGTCTTCCTAGTCATGATGTCACCATCACATCCACCTGCTTTGAAATCACTTAACGGCATACAATCAAATAGATTCAATTTGGCATCCTGGGTCTTGGCTCCGCCTTTTCTGTGTATCTCTCTCATCAATGTCTGGAAGTCATCACTCATGACCTCACCATCGAACACCATGCTCTCTGACATTTGGTCTAAGGCATCATCAAACTGCTTATTGATCTCTGGAAAGTTAGACAACTCTTTACCGTTCCTTGAGAACAGTTTCACTTCGTCTTTGTCTACATCACATATCACTATCACTCTGACACCGTCTAATTTGGGCTCTATGATCATATCTCCTACCATCTTCTTCTCATGCTTGGCAGAGTCTGTGGCCAACATACAGTCAAACACAGGAACCTTCATTGTGCTAAACTTGTTCACAGTCTTGTGAGTCATTCCGCATCTCAGGTCCTTGATTAGGATCCTACGATACCAATCGTTCCATTGTTCCATTGTGGCTCTACCACATAAGTCGTCTACGGCATCTCTCATGTCGTTTCCTGTTAGGGTTCTCTCCTCCATCTGTCTTGCAACCAGGTAGAAGACATCCCAACTTAATCCTGCACCATCCTTGTTGGATGTGGGCACCTTCTGTATGCCAAATGTTCTGAATCCGTCCAACGCCATACACACCCCATCAAAGAAGTCCTTGTTGTCTGCGTCGCTCTCTCGCTTAATAATAGCCTCTTTTTTCAGCCTACTGTTATCTGCTTCAAGTTCTTGTAATACTGTCCATGGTTTCATCATATTTTTATCAACTCCTTGTTTTTTATATTCTTTAAATTAACATGAATATCAGATTCGTCAACCGGCTGTTCTTCTTCTGGTTTTTCACTATCTATTATGGCTTGAAGTATCTGCCAAAACCATTGTTCTGCCTCTTCTTCGGTCATATTGCATATCTTTTCATTAACGAAAGTCGAACACTCCAACTTGGTATTGGGTTCATCTGCTTTGGCCGATGTGAATACAAAGGATAAGACAAACAATGTGAACATCACTATGCCAAAAGCTATCAGGATATTTTTCATTACTTGTCCCTCATGAATCTATGATTGCCTATCATTGCTGTCTCTGTGTAAATCAAACCCCAATTAGGATTGGCAATATGTGGATTATAATAAAACACCGCACCATCTGTTGGATCCATCTGGTAGTCACCGCTCATGATGAACAATGCTACATGGATTGAATCTCTCCATGCTGTCATGTTCTGGTCTATGACCTCTCCGCTCTTGTAGGTTGCCCAAATAATATCTTTCTTACCATCGCACCACCAACTGAATTGGCATCTGTTCTTTCTAGGATAAAATACTCTGTCATTCTTTGCAAGTGTAGGATCTTTCTTTGTCTTCCATGATTCTCTAACTGGACCTTGGTGCACCACTTTACAGATCGTACTCGGAAATCTCTTATCTTCAATTCTGTTCATTACCACATGACCTATCGCAATCTTGCCTATCATAGGTTCTGCTCTACCTTCAAAGTAGATGTTCTCTGCCATACATTTTAATTCTGTTTCGTTCACATTAACACCTGTCTCAACTTCATAGGACATAGCCAGCGAGGCCATTACGGCCCTCGCTGATTGTAAAACGAATTCTAATGTTCCTTGCATTAGTCTGCTCTGCTTTCTGAATAAACTGTTAAACCGTATTTCTTCAGTTCATCTCTAAAGGCATCACAAGCCACTTCCTTGATGTCCATCGACTGTGTTCTAGCATATTCATGGTCTGTAGGCATAATATCATAGTAAGATATTCTGTACCCTCTTGATCCACTAGACCCAATACTTGCTTTTTTCATAAATGAAATAAATGTACCTCTCGCAGGATGTATCGAAACATTCGCGAATCCACAATACATTGCCTCTTCTTTATCTAGCATATACAAATCAACTGCCTCGACTGCTTTCTTCCTAGCATTCAAGAACTGGTCTGCTGGGTGAATCCCCTCTGCATTAAATTTAAGTAGGTCTTTGTTTTCTTCTATTGTTTTATACATAGTTCAACTCCTTTTGTTATTCTTAATAATAACACCAATTACCAGACCGTCAACCGGTAGATGGCACTATATCTTGTGTCGACTCTTCTTTTTTCCACTATATGTTGTGGTTTTCTTACTAGGTCTATCGTAATCTATGAATAATTCTCTTAATTCTTTCCTTATAGCCTCTGGTGGTCCTCCTTCGGAGTCTACCCATGCTTTCATTATCTTGAATCCCTTGTCATAATCGGCAGGTTGGTTCACAGTACATCCTTTTGGTCCTAGATGTAAGAGTGGACCTGAGGGCTCTTCCTTGATGTGTATCCTCTTGATCTTGACAGGTACCTTGGGCTCACTCTGCCAACGGATATGGTCTTCGTGCATACCGGCCATGTGTATAGGCTTCTTTGTTCCTTTGAACCATACATGATAATCATATGGTGGTATCTCTTTCCTAGGCATTTGACCCTTTCCTTTAGATGTTAATTGTTATGAAACCTACTGCCCATAAAAAGACCATCACTGGTCCTACGGTGTAGGCTCCAAATAACATTCCATCTAAAAATGATATTCCTATTGCTCTCATGTTTTTCATTAATCTAATAAAACCATGTATTCTTTTGGATAGTGTTCTCTGAACCAATCAAGTCCCTTCTGCACGATGTCAAAGTCTTCTATCATCTCCGCTCCCTTGATGCAATCATAAACCGCAATCGCCGTTGGTTGTAGAGTCGCTTTCTGTTTCGTGAATGGGTTCACAACTTCTGTGGGTACCACATCTACTATTTCCACTTCAAATGGTGGATTAGGTTCTTTAGTCTTCGTCATTGTCGTCCTCCTCATCGTTGGTTGTCATAAAAAACTCATTTGAGTGAGCCATGTCTGCCACATCATCTTCTGACATATACTTCAGGCATGACATTATAACTGTATCCTTGTCTAGGATACCTTCTTCTACCATTTCTAGTATTTTGTCGGTAGCTTGTCTAACTCCTGTCATTATATTTTCTCCTCGTTCAGTTCATGTATTGGATCTTCTTCATATGGCTCAAACTGTAATTCTTTGTCAGCAACCTTCTGATACCATATGTCCTCCATTGACTCGTACTCTTCGATCAGTTCCGAACAATCCATGTTCGAGAAACCTTTGAAGCCACCTTGTAAGATGTGACTCAAAGTATCCCAATCACCTTCTGTGTGATCTTGGAATATCTTTGCCATCTCAACCTGTAGGCATCTCTCTGCCATGATGTATTTGGTCAACTTCATTGCTCTGCTATCCTCGTAGAACAAGTCCTCTGACTCGTCGAACACGATGTCCAATAATCTTTTACCTTTTGACATTATTTCTCCTCCCCTGTGTATTCTGAGATCTCATAATTGTGGATCTCCAAAATCTTCTTCATGTTCTCCACAGCCTCCAACCTATTAGTTCTAGTTGGAAAACTACTTGCTGATAGGTCCAACTTGACCTTGTCGAACAGTATCATTAGATCGTCAACTTCTCTCGAAGTAAGGTGATCTGTAAGATTGTATCTAAATTTATTTGACATTATGCTACCAACCCTTCTGCAATCTTATCATTCATCTTCATATAAGCTCTAACATCATCATTCGTCGGAGACTGTTCTAATCTGTTGATAGTCACCAATTCGTTTTCAGCTTGTAGAAAATTTCTTTCAAATGCGACAGTTTCTGTAATTCTTCTGATGTATTCAGCTCTGTCTGAACTTTGAAAGCCTTGGTCTTCTGGAAAGTCATTCAACGACCAAAGTGCTTCATTGGCACAACCTAATTCATGTCTTGTTTCAACTAGGCCTTCTGTGATTGATATAGACATCAAATTTCTAACTAGATCTGTTTCTCCAGTGTAATGAGTGTCTAATTCTTTGTAAAGATTTTCTGTGGAAATCTTTGTGTTATAATGTTGGTCTCTTTTATACATAGTTCAACTCCTTTTGTTATTCTTAATAATAGCATGGATGGTAAATGCGTCAACCACCTAAAAACCACAATATGTTGTGGTATGATTTTCACTTGATACTACATCTTGTGGTTCAAAATTATCTTTCATAGATTGCGAACCTATCTGCGAATTTCTTGTGGCAAAAAGCAGAAGGTCTGGTATAGATTTTAAGCCTACCTTCTTCTATATAGATCGACGGACCACGATACTTCTTCCTGATCTGTATGACCTTGGCTAGTCGACTGGCCATCACATGATTATACCAACTGTTAGGTATGTCCTTTGCAAAGGCCGATTCACATTCTGGAGCCTGATACTGTTTCAACCATGTCTGTAAGTCTAAAGGTAGACAGAATTTTAATAATCTATCCATTTAAGAAATGCCCTAAATGATCTGGTTCTCTGTCTTTGCCTTCTGTGTGACCTAGATAATTATATCCTTCGTTCACAACCTTAGGATCACCTCTACCTGTGTCTAAGACCCAACCCATAGGACCTAGGATCACAGCCACTCCTGATTGTGTCTGACCTTGTGCCGTTTCGTAGAACACACGATCGCCTTTTTGTATCTCATCAAATAATTCATCTGTCCACATTATGCCGTCTCCTTCACATTGTTATATTCTACCTTCGATGTTCTACCTTCTAGCTCTCTGAATAGATAAGTCGACTGGTCTCTTTCTTTTTCTAATTGAGTTATTCTCCGTTCAAGTTTATCTACCACTCTGTATAGGGTATTAATGTCTTTTTCCATTATGCTGTCTCCTTCACATTAACCTTTTCACCGTTCACATATCTAGTGACATCCTCCTGCTTCTCAGGTTCTAGTTCTTCACAATCCATGTCACTCTCTATCTGATCACCAGTGTTTCCTTCTTCCCAATCACCTGCATCACAGGCCATCTCTTCGGCCAATGCTCTAGTGGCAACGGAATCATATTCACCGTCCTCGTCATAGATGATCTTGTCATCTGGTATCTCAATCTCCTGGAGATATTCTCTTATCTCTGTTGATGTGTCTGTGACTAAAAACTTTCTAGGCATTATGCTACCTTCCTTTCATCTTCCATCTCCATTGATCTCTTCAGGATGTCGATGTGTTCTAGGATAGCGACTCTCTCTAAATGTTTGAAGTCTGATATAGATTCTCTGTATCCACCATCTGGCTTGTCCACATAAGTCGAAGCGGAGTAATACCAAGTGAACTTGGGTTTGCCAAGGTAGTCCTTGTCACCCGTGTCCTTCAGCAGGTAGATGTACTCTTCCGAACTGTTGAAACCCCTCTTCAGGTAGTCGGCCTCGTCCTTGTAGACCTTGTGTCCAGAATTCTTCTCACCTCTGTCTCTGCCATAATAACAGTTCTGAACCTCGTGTAAAGGATTAGACCTATCATCAAAGTCAATCTGTTGACCTGTCATGTATTTCCATGATGATGCGTCACCTAGCTTGATGGCTTCTGTGACCTTCTTTGAGTCTTCCCAATTTTCACATAGGTTGTATCCAAGTCCTCCTGGATAACCGTCCCAATGTTGATATGATGCTATGATCCTACCGCTCTTCTGCATTATTCCTATTCTAGCTCTTGTTGACATTATACTTCCTCCCCTATGTTCATTGCTTTACCTTTCACATACTCTGTGACATCTTCTTTTTCTGCTTCTTGTTCTGCTTCATACTCTGCCATCGACTCCCTGAAGTTGAACATCTCGTCTAGGTCATAACCCAGTCCATCATTCCAGTATTCATCGTCTGACTTGTAATCGCTTGGGGATATGCACTCATCATCGCCATTGTCCCAACATCCTGCGAAATCACATCCACCTTCGTAGTAGTACGCCTTCAAGGATACATCTAAATTCTTCTCCGCCATACTTGTTATGAAGTGGGTATAAGCACCAGTCGGTGGTGCCCAAGCTGAACTGAATGCGAATGATATGGTGTCATCTTTCCTGTCCACACCGTAGAACTCACACACCTCCCACTTGGTGCACCAGTTGTCTGTCTTCCAACTGTACCAGTCTGAGTGTCCATACTTCTTTATCAGTGCCTCGTTCTTGCTACCGTCTGCCGTCGTGCTTTCTAACTCTTTGGGGCATGGGTACATGAAATTAAGAAGTCCTTGATCGTCCTTCTCTTCTTTTACAATCTTCTCTATCTTGTCTATCACAGACTTATCGCCTGTGATAGTGATTTGATTATCGCACCAATTAGGCATTAACAGCCTCCTTGATTTGAGTTAAGTGTGATCCTGGTACATTCCATCTCTGATCTCTGTCAGTTCTTACAAGAACATATTTGATCTTGATCTTTTCAACAGTACCTTTTTCCGTGATACCACCTCTACCTTTGAATGACACTCTCTGTCCTATTCTTAATGAATGGGCGTTCTTAAAGTGTAATTGATTTCTTCTCAACTTTACAGATGCCATGATTGATTCTAGCTCATCACCAGTCATCTTAAAGATTTGTTCGTGTATGTCTATTTTCATATATTCAACTCCTTTTGTTTATAGTTTCAGTATAGCACCTTTGGTAATACCGTCAACCAACTAAAAACTCGCTTAGAATATGACTTTTTTGATAGTGTTCCAGCATCTTCTTCTGGGTCTTCCACCCTATTTCGTACTCAATTGGTAAAAACTTTTCATTAACCTTTTTAACTTTAAAATGATTACCATTTATTATCTCATCTATCTTTGGAGCAATGGTTTTGGCATTGTGATTGTCATACCATTCACCCAGTCTGCTTTCTAATCTGTCATGCTCCAATGAGTCTTTGATTCTCTCCTCAAGTCTATTAATGATTGTTTCTTCTCCGATATAACACACAGGCCAAGTCACTAGGTAATCTGGCCCATTGCCTTGTTGGTAGTTTCCTATCCTTGTAGGATACTTGGCTAATCCACTAGACCCAACTTTCACACTCTTGCCACCATGTGGGTTATCCATTAGGTATAGGAGTCTTAGGTTTATATCTGCCATCTATATGCTGGTTGTGGTGTATGAGTGTTCTTGCCACCCCTCTGATGATATAAACATAGCAGGCCATTCAACACTCGTTCTCTGTCGTGTTGAGCAATCTTGCCTTTTCCTATTCCGTCTTCTACTGCTCTGTGATAACTGATCTTCAACTTCTCCTGTACCGACCATGGATCACCATAGGTACTTGTTAATAGGTTAGCCATTTCATTGTCCCATACATTGTCTAGAACATTGCCTTCTAGGTCTGCTACCTGATATAGATATGCCATCGGTCTAAACATTTCTAACTCAATTGGAGCATTGGGCCAAATGGTTGTATGAAACTTCAAAGCTCTATCTAAGAATCTACCTTTAACTCCATTGGAGTCTGATAGTTCATAACACTCTATCGCACTCTTGATCTGCGTCAGTGACTTTTCTGCTTTGGATTTTCTATGTGGTACCACTTGATGTTTTTTAAGAATGTTCATGATGCTGACTGTGTCACGATCCTTTGTTTCTAGCTTGATCATGAACTCATCATAAGCATGGAGAGGTCTCTTATTTTTAGAATTAATCCTAATCATATTAGAACCTGCTAACCATATACCATATCCTAATCTATCTGCTGGATCCCATCCATCTGCTTTTATCTTGTCATCTGTTATGTCATCTATATCAATATAGTCTATTTTGAATGTCGTGTATCCTGCGAATCTACAGTCTTGTAGAGTGTGATGTCCGTCCCAGACACAATAATATGGTTTGTCTTTGACAGTGAACTTGACCACACAAGGTGTTATCACAGCCGTTGGATCAAAGTCTTGATATATCTTTTTGATGTGATTTGGTGAAACATCTCGTTGGAACAGAGGCCAAAGATATAAGTCTTTCCACTCTACGAAATTTGTCTGCGAAGCCACGATGTGACTGTTATGAGTAATTGATGCACCCTTGTAAGGATCTACAGGAGTCTTGGGTTTACCTGGATCATAAACAACTTTGATTGCCTTGTGAATGTCTTCTAATGGTATGATGCCTACATCGTAGTTCTTCATCATCTCCCTAAGGTCTATGGCCTTAGAATCCATATCGAATTTGTATTTGAAATTTTGCTGGTACTCTTTGATCTGCTTGTCCATCTTATTTTCTCCTGGCTACTTTTATTTCGCCTTTTTCGCCTACTTTTATTTCGGCATTCTTTTATATTATACAGTCAAACAGGGTAGCGTCAACTGGCCTTAATCTTCTAATTCTAGTGGGATTCCTTGATTCTCTAATGCTTCTTCTATAGTTTCCCTTGGTGATCTTGTGTAGACATAGAAAACTCCACTGTTGAATTCTTCACCATCTACCACAGCCTCCACTCCATCGGCCTTCAAAGCATATTCTATTGATGGTACTATGCTTCTATCCTCATCTAGATCCCAATCACCTACATCGGCTACTTGGAAACAATGTTTATGGGTTTCAATGATTGTCATATCGTCTCCTAATTGATTGTTGGGGCATCAAAAGGTTCAATGGTGTCACTACTGTCAGCAATGGTCTGCACCATGGATTTGAATCCTTCGTCTGTTAAATTGGTTTTATACAATCTCAAGGCCTGTGCCATCATTGTGCCGGCTATCATCTGATTGTTATACTTGGCCTGCATATCAATCACGGTCTTGAATATCTCTTGGTAGCAATCGTTCAGGTCTTTGTCTTCTTTGTCTTTGCTCATTATTTTAGTCCTCCTATTTTTAGGATCGTGTCTTTGGTTAGTTGATAGCCTTCCTCGTGGGCTGATGCTTTCCATTCGTTCTTCTCTGACTTCTCAATGATCTTGCCTGCGGTGTTCAATGCAGAATACACCTTCTGCGATATGTCCACAGTCTCGTTGGCTGTGAATATCGACAGTAGGCCTGCGAATATGGATGTTATGCTCATGATAGTATCCACGGTCCGAATAGGATCAGTAGCAACATAATGGGTACCACAATGGTCATGGGCCAAAAGTTTAACAACTCAATCCAATCCTTCTTGGTTAATTTGTATTCTTTCTGTTTTCTTTTCTTTTTCATCATATAAGTTTCACCAATATAACTACCTGAAGAATCAGTATTGCAATTGGAATGATAGTTCTAATCAACTCCATTGTGTGATTGTATTCATCTAGTTTTCTTTCTAATTTGTTTCTTTTCTTTTTCATTATGCTTTCTCCGTTTCTAATGCTTCTCTGATGTTAGTGAACGCCGTGCCACTTGTATCTACAAATTCTTCTATGGCCGGTGTCCAGTCAATACCATTGTCTGAATATTGCCATGTACCTTTCATGAATAAAAACAAGTGACCAACATCTTTTCTCATCACTTCCTTGTTCCAAGATAGATTTGATTCAATAACGTCACCGAACTCATCCACATAACAGTAATCGTCTTTTTTGAACACTGGCACCAACAAGGGCGAATCAACAACTGTTATCGCATCTTCCTTGGTAGGGTACTTGTCCAATAATAATTTTGATAATGCTTCTGGTGTCATGTCCCAACCAGTCTGTACGGCACTCACATTCTGACTTCCGTCGATGTAGCCTACCATCATTCCGTGTTTATTGTCGTAATTTATTTTGTTATACATAGTTCAACTCCTTTGTTATGCTTTCAGTATAGCATGG
>Ga0308014_1000317_pt1 | contig 13755 bp, 31 predicted proteins | sample Neamet229_FD_203154 | JGI IMG/M metagenome (GOLD analysis project Ga0308014, IMG submission 203154) | Marine microbial communities from water near the shore, Antarctic Ocean - #229 | ecosystem: Environmental > Aquatic > Marine > Unclassified | place: Southern Ocean | collected 2014-07-28 | reverse complement strand
AACTATAATTTATTGTCAAGTAATCCCTGCACAATTCAGCTATTTCAAACACACCATTTAAAAATGTTGCTCTATTTTTATTTATTGTGTACCTTAGAGTTCCATCAATTGTTAAAGTTAATTGTATTGAATTAGCAGATGCCGATGTAGACTTGGTTTTATACTGTGGACTTCTTAATGCTATATTTGCCATTGTTTATTTTTTTGTTCCTAATATTATTTGATTCTCAATATCCAATGCAAACGCTTCTATTAACTCGTCAGGTAAATCGTAAAGACCTGTGTTAAATGGCTTAGTAAAGAACTCGTTTCCTTTTAAACCTTGCGCAAATATGCTTCTCTGTAACGCAAACCCCATACTTCTGTTACTACCTGATTTATACTTTCCTTTTGCATCCCTAAATCTTATATTTTTTTTCTTTGCCCAATCTGCTAACATTTGCATAGGTGGCATTTTAGTAGTGTAGGCAAACCTACTCGTTGGTGCTTTTTGATAACCACCTTTTATTAAACTAGGATTTGAACCTCTTACACCTTCATCAACAAATTTACCATAGCTTTCCATTAAAAAATTTAACAGAAATAGATTCTTTTCAGAATCGAACTCGTATGATATTGAGTTATACAAAGCCCCACCACCTTGACTGTATGGTTTGTTTTTAGTCAAATTAGACTTTGATTGTTGCACTACGTATTTAGCGTATTTTACTGCAATCTCTTCTAGATTCTTGTATTCCATTAGCAGATATAAATATCATTATAAATTTTCACATCCATTGTTGCAGTCCAACCTGCTAATTGGTTTTCAAACCTATCGTAAAAAGGCTGAAGATTTGGGTCTCCTTCTAATTGATACATATCCGTATATAAATCACCCATCCTTAACCTTTGAATAAGCCTATTTAAAACCGAAAGTTGAGTATTTAAAATGTCCTGTAAATCATTATTGCCTGTAAACCTATCTGTTGTTAATTCTTTTGATTGGTTGACAATATCACAAGCTAAAATACTTATATTAAAACTCAAAACCTGCTCTTGGTCGATTACATTATTAATTATAATATGACCTAAAGGAAACATATCTTGCTTGTTTAAATTAACGTCCGTAATGTCTCCTGTCGTTACAGTATTAATGTTTACGTCCTTTAATAATTCTTCTTTTATCGTTTCTGTTAATTGATAAAAACCCCTGACCCCTTGATTTGCCATTATTTAAAATTCTTTTTTATTTGCTTTGCTTCAATTTCGTTTTTGTCTTTCATAAATGATAGCATCATAAAACACTCGTGTAAATTTAATTTAGTGATATCTTTAAATCTTGTAATATCTCCCTGAGCGAGTCCGTAAATTGACTGATACCATCCCCATTTTGTTGAGAATTGAGAAACTGAGTCAAGACTGGGTTGTCCTCCTGACTTTCCAAATAGTTCGTCATAACTTGCGATAACTCTAGTCCTAAATTCCACAAAAAAAAAACTGATGACATTGCTGCATCCATTGGCATATCTAAAAGCTTGTCAGATTCTTGAACCCTATAATCTTCAATACTATATTTATCTTTTAATGAAACCAAAATAGGTCTGTATAAAACGTTCATTGCCTTTTCCATATTACTCCAATCCCCAATATGCATATCTAAGTCAATATATTCCCCAAGACTAAGGTCATCTAAATTAGTATGAAAACCATATTCTGTTTTGTTAATTTTAAACTTCTTTACAAGTTCAGGTTTCTGTTCAAAAATATTTGATAGTGTTTCAATAATTTCATTAGTATCACTAACCTTTAAAAGCATAACCTGTTCAAGTTTTACATTACAAAATATCTCAATCATTTTAGCATTTAAAAACCTGTTCTCTGTTGTTTTATCTTGAATTGATAAATACTTTTTATATTGCCTTAATGTGATATCTTTTAATGATGTAGGAATTTTAATATTAACTTTCATATTTATATAACGTATTTAAAATCAATTTTTACAAAAGTAAAGGTAACAAAAAAAACGCACCTATTTCTAAGTGCGTTATTGAGTCTTGTAAACTGATAGTAAATTTAGTTTATTAGTCTAATAGTTTGTGTCTTGTTCGTAACAGGTTGAAGAACAAAAGTCTTTGTCTGTGTCAATCGGTGTTCCGCAACATCCACATTCTCCACCTTGTCTATCTATTGGGTTTAAATCATCGTACCATTCCATATCTGTAAAATTGTTTTAATTGTTGCTGCTAAAAATATTAGTATTAAATAAACTGTTATCATAACTATAAGTAAATATAGTAAAAATTCCTTGAATAGATTAATTATCTTTTTCATCTTTGAATTTAAAACTCTGCGTGTTCTCTGCAATCGTTGCAAATATCTGTGTCGTTCCATCTTCCCGCACTACAACAGTCTGACATTTCAAAATCATCGCAGTCTCTAGTTCCTGATACATCTATTGTTCCATCTTTATAATGGCTAACCACTAACCCTGTTGCTAGTGATATTGTCTTGTAAGGTTTTTGTTTAAATATCATTTTTATATCTTTTTAAGATTAATTTCTTCATCAATTTTTTTGCTATCTCTACATTTAATCCTAGAGAAATGTCTCTTGCGTACTCTTCTAAAGCTAAATAATAATCGTACTCTGTGTCTGTTAATGATACCATAATGTTCTGTTTTAATTATTTTTGTTACACAAATATATAACTAATTAACTTATAAACAAAATATTTAGTAACTTATTTTAATGAATTTTGTATTTGCCAAAGTTAGGTCTTGAAAGTATTGAGTATGTTGCGTACCTAGTTGGGTCAATAATATGATTGTGTTTGTCTTCGGGTACATTTGTTAAAGTTCCCCCCTTGTCTTCTTTCCATTTATAATTCCTAAACTCTGAAATTGCATTTGTAGAATCTTTTAGTATATGTATTTTGTACCTTTTTAATAAATCAATCCCTGCATTAATTGAGTTCTTACCTTTTACACTTGAAAACACATTATGCCCCATACGCCTTAATTCTTCTATTAAGCGAGGTTCTGCACTATCAGCATAGATTGGGTTTGATGCAAGTTTTTCATCCCTTAAAAACAGGTTGATGTCTTGGGTTGTCATTTGTGTTCTGTAAAGATGTTCTTTTACGTAAAGGTTATAATCTAAAGTGTAAACTGAAACCAAAGTTGTAGGGTCGTTTGTGTATCCAAAGTCCATTCCGTATGCCACTAAATTTGCTTCAATAGGGATTTGGTTTACTTCTGTATAATTAAAGATTGTGCTACGACTTGAAGCCCTTTCGCCTAGTCCGTATATTTGCCAATACTGTTCATCTGTATCTTTTAACCTTTCTATTTCTTGAATTATAGTTTGTTCAATAAAAGGGTTGTCTAAATAAGTTGTTTTATGAAAAACACAATCAGCCCTTGTAATTAGTTTATCATATATCCAATGGTATTCGTCTGATGGGTTAAAGTCTAATATTATCCTGTCCTGCGTTCTAAAGAGTAGCTGCTGCATATCTTCATAATACAACTCGTTTCCCTCATTCACAAATAACAAATCCCTTTTCCGCCCTCTAACCTTTTGAGGTTGGTCAAGTGAAATAAATTCAATAAGATTTCCAAATAAGTAATATTCAGAATTTGACTTATTATGGTTACTTTCTTTGTACATATTATGACCTTGTAATATGCTTATAAAATCCCTCATTACTGTTGCCCTTAGCGATGGAAAGGATTTCCTACAAATAGTTATAACTTTATTTTTATTGCCTGTACAATATTCAAAGATTATCCATAGCAAAATATTGTAAGTTTTACCTGACCTTGTTCCACCTTGTTCAACAATAATTTTCTTGTCTGTTGTTAGTAAATGGTCATAAACAATATTAGTCTTTATTCTTAGTTGCTCCAATTATTTCGATTTGAAAGTTAGTAGGCATACCCTCTGCCCCTGTAATTTCTTGACGTTCTACATAACCTCTTTTTTTACCTTTTGTTTTTAAGTAAAAAATAGTTGCTGCGGTTGAATCTGCTGCAATCTGTTTATGTAATTGTGATTCTGCAAAATCTAAAGCCACGTTCTCTATATCCCTCACTTCAATAGCAAATAACTCATCTTCTTTTAACCATTTATAATACGTGCTTCTAGGTACGTCTGCTTTCTTACAAGCTACTGTAACAACACCCAAACTTTGTTCAAGTGCTTTTAATAGTGATTCCTTTTTTATGTGTCTACTTTCGTCCATTATCTTTCATATTTATCTAAGGTTATATTGTAATCAAAACCAAATTCATTTAATATATATTTTAGTTTTTTATTAGGAAAGCTTTGTGATGCATATCCTAATTTAAATACAAAATTTTTAAAATCTGTTAAATCAATTTTGCTTTTACTGTTTATATAATTCTTTATTTTTACTTTGTTATTTTCTTTTTTAATACTTCCAAATACATCTTCTTTAGTTGAAACACCTAATTCAGTAAAATATTTGTCCATATTTTTTACGTGATTTGATAGTTTTAAATTATTTTTATTTTCATAATTATATTCCCTTATATCTTCTTTTATTATTGTTCGCATCATATCAATTTGTTGTTCATTATTAGAAAACAAATACGGATAATTATTACCAACTAATTCGGGAAAGGTGCATCTATTAGGAACAATCACAATTTGATTATTCATTATACTTTCCGCAATCGAAATACAATAGGTTTCGTGTCTGCTATTAATTACATTACTGTGGCATTTAGATAATTCTTTTAAATAATCACTATGTCTTGTAAAAGATTTTACAATTACATAAGGTTTCCTATTTACGCTGTTTACGTTACTTTTATCTCCTGCCGTTAAAATTACCTGAAACTCTAAACCCTCATTATATAGAATATCAAAAATTTCAAATGTATCTTTCCAATTTTTATATCCATCCAACCTGTGATTGTAAATGAAGGTAAATTTATCATATTTTTGCCCTTGTTCTATTTCATCAGAATATCCACCTAAACTTATTATGCTTTTGTTTTTTATAACATCAATTTTATCCTGTATTAATATATCTTTTGCTTCTTCTTCTAACATATCAAAACAATATTGTGTATGGAAATAATTTACATCTGCACCTAAAGAACCAATTATTTGGTCGTATAAAATATGAGTGCATAGTAAATAAGATGCAACCCTTTCCAAAGACCTATGAATTACGTAATGATGATAATTAAAAACCTTTGGTCTAAAATCTTCAACTATTACATCCTCAAAATATTTAAAATGATGACCTTGTTCGACAACATTATTCCAAATTATATCAAAAGAATATTTTTTAAATAACTGCCTAAATATATTACTGTTGAAACTTATAACTTGGTGTTTTTTAGATTTTGGCATTGGTATTTTAATGATTTTAACCAATGAATTTAAATCATCCTTTATATAGGTTCTGTTTGAATCTATTAAAAGAAAAAAGTTGTATTTTTTAGTTTTCAATAGTTCATTACATAGCTGTTTAATAATTATATAATTACTATCTGAATTTAAGACATCAACAGATAACATTGGATAAATTAATATATTTAACTTTGTATTTTGCATATTACTTTAGGATATTGTTTTATAAAATCGTGAAAGTCTTTTTCAAGTTTTGAATATTGGTTATAGTTCATTGATAAGTTTATTGTAACATCTTCTTTTTTATCAGAATCATTACTTTCTTCCATAAGGTCATCTTCTTCATACACTTCGTCTTTAATCTGCCAAACATCTAAACCCCAATCATCCAATTCCTTACTATCCCATCCGTTAGCAAGTATATCCCAATCCCAATCTCCAAATCCTACATTGTCTTTTATAATAAATTGCTGAATTTCTCTATCAGTTAAATCTTCTGCTTTAATAATATAAACTTGTTTATGATTCAATTGCAGACAAGCAGTATATCGCATATTTCCACCTAAAATAAGACCATCGCTATTTACAACGATGGGTCTTAGCTTTAGCATTTGGGGAAACTCCTTTATGCTTTCAATTAATTTTCTAAATTTTTGCTTGTTCATTACCCTTGGATTGTCAGGGTTTTTTCTTATTGAAAGTATGTCAACTTTTTCGATTTTTATTTGAATCATATTTATATAACGTATTAAATTCTTTTTTTTATTTATAATTTACTGTAATTGTGATAATTAGAAAATAAACTTTTATAGTATTAAAATTATAATTAGCATCTTTTCGCATTATTTCCCAACCTAATAAAAATCTATCGTGAGGAAAATGAAACTGTATTTCTGCATTCCAACCCTCTATTTCCATTTCCAACTTTTTGTAATTAACTCTAGCTTTGCAGCTACTTCATTTTCTTTGTCTTTAGGTATATTAACTAAAACATTAAACAAAGGTTTGTTTATTAATGCATCGTATTTGTCCTTAACATTATTGTATTTATTTGTGATGTAATGAACTTGGTCTATTTGGTCGTAATTTAAACCGCCTTTAAATAACATCATATTTTCAATTTCATCTAAAAATCCATTATGTTTTTTATAATAAGGATAGTTTTTTACTAAGTGAATAACATTAGCGTGATTCATATCTTTACCATTCGAAATAAAAAATTGTGCGATATTAGTCCAACGCATATGAAGTTTATTCCTTAACAAATAACAAACTAAAGCTCTGTAATCTACATAATTCCTTTTCCTTGTTTTATTATAAATATCTAATTTACATAAACTAATTACTTTTTCAGCAACTTGTTCAGGTGTACTATAATAATTATCTGATTCTAATGCTTCGCCCCAAGCTAGATTCTTGTGCGCAGTATTATTAATAATATCCTTATTTTCAGTTAATTTGTGTTTATTCATATCTTTAATTTGTTCTTAGTTTTAAAAGGTGGTAACATTCTGCATATTTTTGCCTTGCTTTTCCTTTGTATTTTTCTTTAAATAATTCGTATAACTTTCTTGTGTATTTGTATTTGCTATCGCAATCTACGAAATATTTTTCTGCAAACCTTTTGCCTTTACCTTTAAAATAATTCACATTGTCTGCCGTATCTCCTGCAATCATTTGCTCGTAAAAGTTATACATCGCTTGTTCTTCTGATATATCGTAAACTTCTTTATGCTTGTAATGATAGTTGTACATTAAACAAGGGAACTGTTTATAGTCTTTGTCTATTGAGACAATCATAACAGAGTCCCTACCATATTCATTGCTTAAAGTATGCCAATACCTCGCTACCATATCGTCTGTTTCAATACCATATCCATATATACTGTTGTGGTGTTCCTTTACGAACGTATGCATCTCATTAAGCAAAGGTGGCAATTCAGCACCTTTTCTGTTTGCTTTGTACTTGGTTGTAATTAACTTCCTAAAGTTACCTTTTGAACCGCTAAAACAAAGAACCTTATCTATATTATACATATCCTCTAGATGATTGACTATCTGCATTAATTGATTGTCAAACTTATCTCTCGCATCTTTTATATCTGTATAATATTTTTCGTCATCAGGAGTAAGTCGTTTTTTAAAACAACTGGCAAATATTAAACTATCTGCATCGATAAGCAACACCATTATAAACTGTGATTAATTGAATCGTTACAATCTTCATCTTCGTCTTCATCTATAAAGTCATCCATTAAAATACTGTAATCAATTTCTTTTAATTCTGTTACAATATTATTTAGATACATTTTATGCAGTTTAGCATTATCTTTTATAACTTGGTTAATTATAAAAGGTAAATCTTTAAATAATTGCTCCGTACACATTACTAAAGTTTTCTCGCCATTTTCTCCATAGTTGATGTATAATTCGCCACCGTTTACATAAAGGTCAGTAGTATTTCCAACGTATGTATTCATTCTTGCGTTAGCTAATTCGTTTTTTAAATGTAAAATTTTATTTTTTAATATTGCTTTTTTCATTTGTCTGTTTTTAAATTGTTATAGTTATTTGTAAATAATTTCTTAAATATGCTTTTGCTGATTCTCTAACTTTTAATTTTACAGTTACGTCAGTAATTCCTTTATCATCTTGTAAGTGTTCTTCAATTTTCTTTTTTGCTTCGTTCCAAACTGCATTGTTTATTTTCATTCTGTTCTTGTTATTGCATCGTTTAAAAGATAGAAAAAATACTTTCCGTTTTCAGTTGCTTTTTTTGATGCTGAAAATTTAGCAACCTTATTATTTTTTTTATTAGTAATACGAAACCGCAAACCCATTACTTTGGTGTCTGCGATTTCAAAGGTATATGTTCCTTTCATTACGATTTAATTAGTATAAGGTCTAATTGATTAGCTACATAATTAATATGCTTTTGAGTAGTCATACTCCAATAACCTAATTGATAAAGTTTGTCATCAGCTATTGTTGCTACGTGAGTTGTATAACTCCAAACTTGGTTTCCTCTGATACTTAAATTTTGTTTGTACTTTTCTAACATCTGTTATGTTTTTAATTATTAATTATGCTGCAATATACAAACAATATACTTATAAACAAAACATTTAATAAGTTATTTTATGAAATAATTTAAATTAATTATACTAGCATCTTTTTCTTGTAGCAAATAAACGTCTTTAAGCAATCTTTTCTTTGTCCACATTGTTGTATCAGGACAATACTTTTTAACAGTATCAGGCATCTTTAAATTATCTAACCAATACATAAAATTACCTTTTGGGTCAGCTACAAAATAAATCTTTACAACATCATTAATAGACATTAATGCATCGTACTTGTCTTTCTCTAGCATTTTATCAGGATAATGTTTATTCCTGAACTTCATTTCAATAACGCATTTATTTCCTTTGGGTGTTAAGCCATAGGCATCGTATCTTGAAAAATTATCTTCAGGTATTTTTAAATCCCAACCATCAAAATTTAATATCTGAACAACTGCTTGTTCCAACTTTTTTATTTTACTTATTCCCATTGTCCCAAACAATATTTAATTCTTTTATCCATTGTTTGATTCGTCTTGGGTTGCAGGTGCAAGGTTCGTTGTATTTATGATTATAATATTTTGCGTGTAATTCGCAGACCATTTTGTATTCAACATTTGTGATGACTTGTTTTGTACCCAATCTAAATTGCGACCAATCTTTTTTGTCAAGTTCTTCAAATTTTACCATCTTTTAATTTTTATTTTGTTTAGGTTATTTCTTCTGTCATCGCATTTACATTTAGTTCCTGCAAGTTTATGATAGGTATCAACTATAAATTTAATACCTGTATATTTTGTAATGTAATAAATAGTGTCTCCTAGTTTCATATTATTTGTTTTTTTCTAAATAAATTTGTAATGTAGCTAATGACCTCCAAGCAACTTTAGCTAAATGCAAAACCCCATCAGTATCGTGTGCAGTATGTTCGCTATCTATTAAATGCCTAAGTAAAGCATCCGTATTATCATTGCTTTTATTTTTGTCCCAATATAATTTGTCTCCTTGATTGTGTTGTTTTTGTCCTGCTAAACTACATTTAGAAACTTCTTTTAATGCATCAGGAAAATAATTAATACAACCTGTAAATATTGGTGTTGATTTTCTTTGGTCTTTTTCAATAATATTATTTCTATTTTCTTTTTGGTATTCCTTTTGTTTTAATTCGTGTAGTTCCATTTCTTTGTTAAAATCTTTTGAAACCTGCATCAATTTATCTAAGCTATTCATATGTAGTGTAGTTTTTAATTTATATTAAATATTTAATCGGTAAAAGAATACCTTTACTTGTGTTTTTATCCCCTCCTTTTACATCTCTTTTTGTGCCAATATAACTTCTGCACCTAATTTTTAGAATATTTGTAGGTATAATGTGAAAAGTATCGCCAAAACAAAAACAATAATAATCAGCTAATGTGGTGGAAATCCCACTTTTTTTACCCCTAGAATAATACTCAACAAAAACGTTTCTAGTTAATAAGGCTTTTATGTCGTATTTTACCTCAACTGTTTTATTATTAAATATATTACCTAATTCTTGTTCTTTTGCTTGACCTACTTTTAAATCATATTTAAAATCGTTATTGTAATTCATAATAATTTTTTTAATTTTCTCTTTACTTTGTTATAAGTGTTGTAAAGTGAATAATAATGAATTTTTGATTGTCGTGATAGTTCTGCTAAAGATTCCCCCTCCTCTACAATTTCGTAAACCTTTCTATCATACCAATACATTTTAGATAATGAGATTTTTATCTTATCGTACTCTTCATCATAGTTTACTATTTCATCTACGTTGTATTTATAATAGTTGTCTATTGCTTCGCTTAAAGGTACATCTAAGCTAAATTTTTCGATGTTCTTACCTTTTCTCTTTAAATCTATATATAATGATTTTAAGGTCTTAAAAATATAATAATAGTTAATTTCATCGCCATACATTATGTCATTCGTAACACCTTTTTCAAGTAGCTTTTGAATTTTAATGTACATTTCTTGAACTAAGTCTTCAGCGGTTTCTTTTGTACAACCAAAGGTAACTACAACTTCAATCCAAGTTTTATTTTTTTTTGCAATTAATATTATTTTATCTTTAATCATAACTATTTTAAAGGGTCGTATAAATTACCTACAATTTGTGGTAGTCCGTTTTCTACTTTAAAGCTAAAGGTATCAAATGAATATCCTCTGCTTCGTCCACATTTAACAGTAACCCAACTTTTATTTACTGTATTTGCTTCTAACTTTATTACTGTTTCTGCTTTCTTTTCGAGTTCCGTACCTAAATGACCTGTACCTAATTTTGTGCTTCCAAAGTTTTGGTGTATAACGTTTATAATATGGCAGTTATAATCAGATGACCATTGCATTAGCTTCTGTACAATCCATTTACTTTCTAGTAAATTATTTACATCAGAAATTAAATCTGCTATTCCATCAATAATTAGAACTGATGGTGTATTAATGTTTTCTTTTAAATAGTATTCTATAAATTCAACGCTTGTTTTATAATCTATTGTCCTAAGACCATATGTAAGATAGTTTTCTGATTTAATATTACTATCCATTTTATATAATCTTGAAAAAACGTTTTGGCAATGCCATAAGCCTTGTTCTGTATCAATGTGTATTAGTTTCCCCTCTTCGCCACGATGTCCCTTAATATCGCCCCCAAATTGATTTGTACCACTAAGATAACAAGAAGCTAATAATGATATAAAGAACGTTTTCATTGTTTTTGGTGGTGCGGTAACTACCGAAATGTTTCCATATGTTCCTAATGGTATTGGCAATAATAAATCTCCTTTATCTGTTTTTAATACTTTTTCTCCAAACGATAATGCAACAGGAGGGTATTCTGCTTTTTCTTTTGGATTTACGTAACAATCTTCTTTTATAAATTGCATTAATAAATCGTGTTCTGTTTCTTTCTCTGTCATTTGTCTGTTATCTGTCATTTGTCTGTTTTAATTATTTTACTAAAGTATAAAAAAAAAGGGAAGTTTTTAAACCTCCCTGATATTTTATTTAAAATGGTAAATCAGCAGCTTCTGTTTCCGCTACAACTGAATTATCCTTTTCCTTTTCCTTTTCAGCTAAAACAACATTTCCATCTGTCCAAACTACCTTGCCATTTCCTAAGTAATTTTTAGCAACTTTGGCATCCCTTTCGTCTTTGGTTTGTGAATCAGTAAGTGCAACGTTATTTCCATACCTAGTTTCATCTTGAACCGAAATTGTAAGGTTGTAATAAACTGCGCCATCTTTACCAATTACAAATTTTTCTTTTGGTAACTTGTCTACTCTGATACTTGCGTTAATTAATGTACTCATAATTCTATTTATTTATTTAGTTAATATTAATTCTTGTTTTAATTTTGATACTTTTTTGATTAAAGTCTGAATAGTTTTATCATCCCCACCTTTTTTAATTGTTTTTTCTAAATTTTCAATTACTTGAAGAACCAAAGTCTTTTGATATTTAGTCATATTATTTCTTTTTAAAGTCCTCGCTCTCGTCTTCTCCAAAAACACCGAGTTGATAGAAACCTGTTAATTTTAATATGGCTCTGCTTAATGCTCTTTTTTCTGCCATTTCCATTACGTACCAAGAGTTGCAATTACCATCCTTAAAAGTAGTACCTTTTAATGCGCTTCCAAAAGTTTCGATTGCCATATTATCATCCTGCGGTCTAATTCTTGCAAATGCTTTTACCACTGCAAAATTAGTTTCACATTTTACAACTTCATAAGTGATTTGGATAGCTTCTTTTGCTTGTATCTTTTCAATACCCTGTCTAGTAATAATAACAAAGTGTTGATGTTTGTAAACATCGTTTTTTGTTAGTTCGTAATACTTGTACAATTCTCTTAATTTTTCTACGTTCATTTGTTCTGTTTTTAGATTAGTTTGCAATATAATAATTTATTTAATATAAACAAAATATTTTATAACATTTTTGAACCATTAATTAATGTATCTAATAAAACCGAAATAGCTAAAAAAGATAATGCTAGTAAAAACATTGTAATAATTAATAATTCTAAATGCTTCATTTTATAATTTGTTTTTATTTAAGTTTAATACAATAATAAAAACACCTACTGTTATTATAAAAGCTATAGTAATAAAAGGTGGTAGGTATATCATTTTATAAATTGTTTTGTTCTATGGTATAATCTAGCTGCATTTCTAGCATTTTAATATTTAACAATAATGCTTCAATGCGTTGTTCGTACATAACCATAACTGATTGAGAAGTTTCTTCTGAAAAGTGTGTATTTACCATTAGTCTATATTTAATAAAATTGATTTTTTAATTTCCAATTCTTTGAAAATTTCTACTGATGTAAAAACATCGGAGTTTAAAGAAGAGTGTAATAATCTTGCTTCAATTTCTTTAATTTCTAATTCTAATTTTGTTCTTTGTGTCATTTGTTCTGTTTTAATTATTAGTTCTATGCAAATATAAACAAAAAATTTAATAACTACAAATAATAAACAAAAAAAAAGGAATAAAAATTAATTTACCCCTTTTTCTAAACATAATAACAGAACAGAATTCAAATATACACCTTTAATAACTATCTACAAAACTTTTATACTTTTTTATTAAATCTTCTAATTCAAAGTCTGATATTTTAAATACTTGCTTTGCCCTAATTAGTAGCATTTCAGCAGTACCCTCACCATACTTTTGGTCTAGTCCTAAGCTAAACTTATATTGTTCCCCATACCTAAATACGTTGCACCCTGCACATTGTACTTGGCAATTTACTTCGTCCCATCTAGTTGAATAATGTTTTCGTGATTGAAAATGACCATTTTGTAGTTTTTTCCAATGGTCTTGTTTCCCGCAAGTAAAGCAAGTAGCTACTTCATTAACTGATTCTTTACGTCTTATATATATACTAAAGACTGTATCTAATTTTTTAACTAATTTACTCCTTGTAAGTTTTCTACCTGCCATATGTTTTAATTTATTTTTCAAATATATGTAAAACAATTTGTTTTTTAACAAAAAAAATAATAACTTTACATTTTTTATTCTTTACAACTAGAAATATAATTAAATATATAACTAGAAATAAAACAAAAATATAACTAAAATAAAAACAAAAATATAACTAAAAATAAAGACCTAGCAACTATAATCTATCTTTATTGCCGATATGTTTAAATTTTTCTACACCTCTAGAGCCAAAATAAGCTATATAAACAGTTATTAAAAGGCTTTTAAGCAAGTCAATCCATTCATTACCTACCTTAAAATCTATATTAAAAGAATCTAACAGTATTAATAAAACCATTGATACAGTTAAAAAGATTA
>Ga0308014_1000315_pt1 | contig 13765 bp, 10 predicted proteins | sample Neamet229_FD_203154 | JGI IMG/M metagenome (GOLD analysis project Ga0308014, IMG submission 203154) | Marine microbial communities from water near the shore, Antarctic Ocean - #229 | ecosystem: Environmental > Aquatic > Marine > Unclassified | place: Southern Ocean | collected 2014-07-28 | reverse complement strand
CATTTTTTGGATCGAGCTCGGCAGCTTCTGCTCCGGGAATCGAAGACATCCGGAAGGCGCTCGAAAGAACCATCTTGCGAATCATTGCTTTGATCGACCACTTCTCCTTCATGAAATCATTGGCCAGAAAATCGAGAAGCGCTGGATGGCTTGGCTTCTCTCCCATCTTTCCAAAATTATCGACTGAAGCCACGATTCCTTTTCCAAACACCCTCGACCAAATCCGATTAACCCGCACCCGTGCGGTGAGCGGATTTCCGGGCTTCAAAAGTTGCTCCGCCCATTCACGACGTCCACTTCCCCGCCCGGTCAACGCTTCCCCATTCAGCCCCGCAAGGAATCGGCGGGGATTCTCTTCATCACTCGGTCGTTTGTGATTCCCCCGGATATAAACGGGCTCATTCATGTTCGTTCCGTCAACCAAGCTACGAACGTAAACCGGCTTCTCAATCGAATCGCGAACCTTCTTGAAAACTCCCAGCGCCTCTTTTAATGGTGGATCCGTCTGATCAGGGGTCAAAAGACCGGAGGCGAAAAGGGCTCCAAGAACCTCTGATCCCGCCCCATCTTCGGGCCCTGCCAGCAAAGAGGTCACGACGGCTTCGACCGAATTCGCGCGACTCCAAACCTTCCCCCAATCCGGAAGTTCGGTCGCCACTGCCACCCAGGCTTCGTCGTTAGGTTCGACACCCCCCGCCCCGGAAGCCCGGACCCTCTTACTCTCCCCTTGATGTTGGATCTGAATAAAAGCGGCCTCATCTTTCCAAAGACTGGTTGGAAATTGAACGAGCTGCCATTGATCGGAGTTCACACTTTTCCGAAGCGGCCCGGTGGTTGGTCCATGACCGACCAACTCATAATTCCGAATCACCAAACTCACAGTCGCGAATCGCCCCCTGATCCAAATTTTGATTGGCTCGCCATTGGTGACAAAATCTTCGGATCGGACTGTTCCATCCAACCTTGAAGAGAAATGTCCCGCCACCATACCACCTCCAACAGCCCGTTGAATCACAGAAGCCGCGCCTGGATTCACAAAAAAACGTCCGGATTCCGCGGATTCAAATCCAACGCCGTCCGTGAGCCAGGGACGTTGGGCTAAAACCTCATTCTTTCTTGGAGCGGGATTGGTAGAATCAAACAGATGCTTCATCCCCGCTAGTTCGGGTTTACCACCCGGCGCATGAAGCGCAATAAACCAACTCGCAACCTCGGGGGAGGTCATCTCTCCTAATTCCTTTTCAAGCTTCTTTCGTGCTTCAGCATCCTTTGGATTAAGACGACGGCAGGCTTCAACAAGTTCCTTGTTTTTAGCCAATTCCCGGACCTTTGCGATAGTTTCTCCCAATTGACTTAACTGAGCCGAAGCGTTCTTCAAAGTCGCTTTAACAACCTCACCGTGGGCAGAGCGCATCTCGCGGCTCCTCTCGTCGGACCATTTCGCCTCGGCGACATTTGCATAGTGAAGTCGCGAACTCCGAAACATCCCGTACAAGGAATAGTAATCCTCATCCGTGATGGCATCAAACTTGTGATCATGACACCTCGCACACGATATCGTGAGCCCATGAAAGGTGGTGCCCACGACGTTGATCATACTGTCGATCACCCGTGCTTCATCCTCGTGTAAATCGGTCACCCCATGATGACCATCGACCAAATGTAAGAAACCCGGTCCCATTATAGATTCGTTGTAACCCGTCTCAGGATTGATGCGGGGACGCTCCAAAAGGTCGCCAGCAAAAGCTTCTCGTACAAATTGATCATAGGGAACGTCTTCATTAAATGCACGGATTAGGTAGTCTCGATACTGCCAGGTGTAAGGCATCCAATAATCCTGTTCGAACGCCTTTGACTCGCCATAGCGTGCGACATCCATCCAATGTCGGGCCCAGTTTTCACCAAAGTGGTTCGATGCCATCATCCGATCCACCGCCCGCTCATAGGCACCCTCCTGTGTGTCGGCCAGAAATTCATCCAAGTCCCCGGGTGTTGGTGCCAAACCAGTCAAAACAAGACTGGCTCTTCTCAACAACGTGACCCGGTCCGCCTCCGGAGCCGGACTCCAATTTTTTTCTTCCAAACCGGCCAAAATAAATCGATCCAAATCGGTTCGGGGCCATTTCGGACTCTCAACTTCGGGGACTTTGACCCGGGACACCGGCTGCAAGGACCACCACTGCTTTCGCTCTTCCAAATCAAATCCACTCTTTTTAATTTCCTGACCAATCGCTTCCCCGCGTGGATCAGGGGCTCCCACTTTGATCCATTCGGCCAAATCAGCGATCTCACTCTCCGAAAGTTTCGACTTAGGAGGCATCGCCTCGACATCCGCCTCATGTCGAACCATCTGAATGAGAAGACTCTCCTCCGGTTTCCCCGGCACGATCACGGCCCCACTATCACCCCCTTCTTCCCAACCCGCCTTCCGATCCAACAAGAGGCCACCCTTGACCTTCTTGGCCTCGGAATGGCACTTCAAACAATTTTCTTCCAAAATAGGCCGCACCTTGTTTTCGAATAGCGCGAATCCCTCGGAGCCAATCGCAACACCGGCAGCAAGAAACACAATAAATACCGTCCTACCAATCATCGAATCTGATACGACCTCACAACGTCTCACTTTTCAATTACTATTATTCAAATTATAAACTTTGACAACTCAAAGTCAGCCGATAGAGTTCTAACATGAGCAAGTCACTCCTCCTCCTCCCAATCCTATTTCTGGCGGGGGCCTGCACCAAAAAAAACGAAATCACGACTGATGGGACAATCGTCACCACGATCGGAATGATTGCCGATGTCACCCGAGAAATCGCAGGTGACAAACAAGAGGTCATTAACCTCATTGGTGAAAGCATCGATCCTCATACGCACAAGCCCCTCAAATCAGAGGTCGATCGCATTCAAAAAGCCGGCCTCGTGCTTTATAACGGCCTCCTTCTTGAAGGGAAAATGGGAACCCTTCTCAACAGCCGGAAGGAAAAAGGAAATCCCGTCGTGGCCGTTGCCGAGGGACTTAAGGATGTCGAACTCATCGGCGACGGAAACCATCCCGATCCCCACCTCTGGATGGACATCTCACTTTGGTCCAAGGTTGCCGAAAAGATTGGCGCGGAACTAAAATCTTACGACTCTGACAATTCAGATCACTACGCTCAGCGACTCGCTGAGTATCGAAAAAAGCTCAGCGATCTCCATACCCACGCTCTCATGGTTTTCCCAACCATTCCAGCCGAACAACGCGTTCTCGTCACAGCACACGATGCCTTTTCATACCTTGGCCGCGCCTATGGAATTGAAGTCCGCGGGATTCAAGGCATCTCCACCGAATCCGAAGCGGGAACAAAGGACATCAACGACCTCGTTGACTACCTCGTCGAAAAAGAGATTCCCGCCATTTTCATCGAATCTTCCCTCTCAGATAAATCAGTCAAAGCCGTCATCGAAGGAGCAGCCCAGAAAGGACACCCCGTGAGAATTGGCGGCGAGCTTTTTTCTGACGCCATGGGGAAACTCGGCACCTACGAGGGCACCTACATCGGCATGATGGATCACAACATCACCACCATCGTCAACGGCCTTGGCGGCACCGCTCCCAAAAACGGCTTCCAAGGCAAACTCAACGACTAAGATGCGCCCCGAACATCCACCGGAATTTCCCCTCGCTGTTCACGACCTTACCGTCGCTTATCACCGGAAGCCTGTCTTGTGGGACGTTGAACTCAACATCCCCGAGGGCACCCTCGCTGGAATCGTTGGCCCGAACGGAGCAGGCAAGTCCACACTTCTAAAGGCCTGCCTCGACCTCATTCCAAAAACCTCCGGCGAAGCCCTCATCTACGGAAAGCCCTATGAAGAGCAACGCGACCTCATCGCCTACGTTCCCCAGCGCGAAAGTGTCGACTGGGATTTTCCGGTGAGTGCCCTCGATGTCGTGGCCATGGGAACCTACCGCAAGCTCGGTTGGTTCAAGCGAATTGGGCGCACTCAAAAAAATCAAGCCCGCGAAGCACTAGAAAAAGTCGGCATCGATCATCTCGCCGACCGCCAAATTTCCCAACTCTCCGGCGGCCAACAACAGCGGGTTTTTCTTGCACGAGCGCTGGTTCAAGACGCTCAAATCTACTTCATGGACGAGCCCTTTGCCGCCGTCGATGCCGCCACCGAGCAAGCGATCATCAAGCTCCTTCAAACCCTCAACGCCCAAGGCAAAACCATTCTCTGCGTCCACCATGACCTTGCCACCGTCTCACGATATTTTGACCACCTCGTTCTGCTGAATATGCGGGTCGTCGCCAGTGGCCCCACCTCGGAAACGTTCACCCGCGAGAACCTCCACAAAACCTACGGAGGAAAACTCAACCTGCTCGACGACGTCGCGCACACGTTGAAGAACATCGGCCGCTAGCCTGCCATGACTCTCGAACTCCTCCGCGAAACCCTTTTTCTGGAAAAACACAATACCCGCCTCGTCGTGCTGGGTGTCGCCTTTCTTGGAGCCACCGCCGGACTCATCGGAAGCTTCCTTCTCCTTCGAAAACAATCGCTGTTGGGCGATGCCCTTTCACATGCCACCCTTCCCGGAATCGGGATCGCCTTTGCCGTCATGTCGTGGATGGGCCTCAGCGGAAGAAGCCTCCCGGGCCTACTTATTGGCGCCACCATCACCGGTCTCCTTGGGGTCATTCTTGTCCTCGCCATTCGCCGTTCCACCCGGCTCAAGGACGATGCCGCGATGGGCATTGTCCTCTCCGTTTTCTTCGGCCTCGGAATCGCAATCCTCAAAATGGTGGAAAAAATTCCCGGGCAAAGCGCCGCCGGGCTTGATAGTTTTATCTACGGAAAAACAGCGTCCATGGTTTGGTCTGATTTTTTCCTAATTGCAGGCACCCTCGCCGTCACCACCGTCATCACCGTTCTCATTCTTAAGGAACTCACCCTTCTTTGCTTCGACTCCAACTTCGCCTCCACGGAAGGATGGTCCACTCTCGGTCTCGACATCATCTTAATGGCACTCGTCACCGCCGTGACTGTTGTAGGACTTCAAGCTGTGGGACTCATTCTCATCATCGCCTTTCTCATCACGCCCCCGACCGCCGCTCGATTCTGGACCAATCGTCTGGGCTACATGCTGGTACTATCGACAGTCATCGGCGCCATCTCAGGTTGGATCGGAGCATCCATCTCCGCCCTCTACTCAAATCTCCCTGCAGGAGCGATCATCGTCATCACCGCTGCTCTCATTTTCCTCCTCAGCATGATCTTTGGAACCGCCCGTGGTGTCCTCCCCCGCTACCTTCGGCATCGCAAACTTCAAAAGAAGGTGGGCCGCCAACACATCCTGCGCTCCACCTACGAGATCCTCGAAAACACCCAGGATTCTCCCCCACTCAAGAATCTCCCTATTCCCATGGAGCTCCTCCGCAAGCACCGCTACTGGGCGAAGGGGGAACTCCCGAAACTGATCCGCCAGGCTCGCGCCGAAGACCACGTGGAAAGACAACCCACCGGCGAACTTCGCCTCTCCGAATCCGGCTTTGGCGAAGCCTCCCGCATCACCCGAAACCATCGCCTCTGGGAACTTTACCTCATTAAGCACGCCGACATCGCTCCCAGCCACGTCGACCGCGATGCCGACATGGTCGAACACCTCCTTGGCGCCGAAATCGTCCACCAACTCGAGGCCGCACTCGAGCTCGCCAAATCCACCATCGAATCACCCCATCTCATTGAATCAAGGTAGCCGAAAGCTCCAGCTTTTGGCCCCCAATCGTAGTCCAATTACTCAGGACAAATCCCAATACCACCTCTTTAACCCCACTCCCGACGATCTCCTTCGTAAAATCTCCCCCGGTCGACTCGACGCCACCGAATCACCCATCACTGTCGATGCCGGACTCAACTCTAAAGACTTCGGCTTCTTCACCGACTTCACCAAACGTTTTTAATCTCACCTCATGAACTGGACGGTAAACGACCTGCACATCATTCTCGTGGGAGGATTATGCGCCATGGCCTGTGCCCTTCCGGGGACGTTTCTTCTCCTGCGCCGCATGAGTATGATGGGCGATGCCATCAGCCATGCCGTTCTCCCCGGCCTTGCCATTGCCTTCCTCATCTCGGGAACCCGCACCAGTTGGTGGATGTTCCTCGGTGCCGCCATCGCAGGCATCCTCACCGCCCTCTTCTCCCAATGGATCACCCGGTTTGGGAAAGTCGAACGAGGAGCCGCCATGGGTATCGTCTTTACCACCCTCTTTGCAATCGGTCTCATCCTCATCAAACAAACTGCGGACGACGTCGACCTCGACGTAGGATGCGTCCTCTACGGAGCCTTGGAATACACCCCGCTCAACCTGGTGACCCTTTTTGAAACCGAAACCACCATCCTCCAAGTCCCCCATGCCGCCATCGTCATCGGAGCCACCTTGCTCTTTAACATTCTCATCATCGGCTTTTTCTTCAAAGAATTCACGATGGCTTCTTTTGACCCCGAATTGGCCGAAACTCAGGGATTTCGACCCCGCCTTATGCACTATCTCCTCATGACAATGGTCGCGCTCACCACTGTTGCGGCCTTCGAAGCCGTTGGCTCCATCATCGTGATCGCAATGCTCATCGTCCCTCCTGCCACCGCTTTTCTCATCACCAGAAAACTCCCAATCTTAATTGCCATCAGCCTCATTGTGGCAGTGCTGTCCGCCATTCTGGGGCAGATCTCCTCACAAGCCCTTCCTTATGTTCTTGGTCTTCCTGAAACGACAAGTTCCGGAATGATGGCCACGGCATCCGGCTTTCTTTTCCTGCTCGCCTGGCTCTTCGGCCCGGATGGCCTGATCAAAAAGCGCACCGGTGAACTCAAAAAACCGATTGAATTGGAGGACTAAATTCTCTCGCCTTACTTCTCGCGAAGTATTGTTAACTGTGCCAATCTGTCGCGGCATTGAAATCAGCGGTTTTAGAAAAGATCCTGTCACGGCTCGATCAGATCGAGCCGGAGGAAGTGCAGGCATTACTTTCCCGGCTGGTAAGAGAGAAAGGCTTTTTACAGAAAGTGTTTGAAGCCCTTCAGGAGGGCGTCCTGCTCCTCGATACCGCAGGTGGCATCAGCTTTATCAACCACGCCGGATGCCGTTTTTTCGGAACATCACCGGAAGAGGCCCAAGGAAAACCGCTCGAAGAAGTCGTTCGCGGAGTCGATTGGTCCGCCTTGATGCAATCAAACCGTCGCACCGTGAGCCGTGACCTTGAGGTTTTTTATCCTGAAAACCGCTACCTTAACTTTTACCTCTCTCCCGTCGCGGAAGAAGGTGAAGCAGATCTGGGGCACGTTATGCTGGTGCGTGACGTCACGCGTTCCCGGCAGGAGGCCGAAAAGGAGATGGAATCAGAAAAGCTCAATGCCCTCACTCTTCTCGCGGCCGGCGTGGCCCATGAGATTGGAAATCCCCTCAACTCCCTTTCCCTCCATCTTCAGCTTCTGGAGCGACGTATTCGCGACCTCCCCGAAGATGATCAAAAACCACTCACAGACCATCTGGGTACCGCGCGAACCGAAATTAGCCGACTCGATACCATTCTAAAACAATTCCTGCAGGCCATGAGGCCAACGAATCCGGAACGCGAAGCCACTGAACTTCATAAACTTCTTGAAGAAAGCCTCTTAGCGCTGAGCCCGGAGCTGGAAAGCCGCGAGATCCCAGTGAAACTCGATTTCGCCCTCGATCTTCCCTCTCTCGATCTTGACCCTACCCAGATCAAACAAGCTCTCTACAACGTCATCCGCAATGCCTATCAGGCCGTGGATCAGGGCGAGGGCGAAATCTTCATTCAAACCCACGTTACCGACTACGAGGTCAGGCTCTCCATCTCAGACAATGGCTCCGGCATTTCTCCAGAGGCCATGGGCGCGATGTTTGAGCCATTCAAAACAACCAAAGTCGAAGGCACTGGCCTTGGCATGCTCATTGTTCGCCGCATTCTCCGTGAACATGGTGGCGAGTTGGAGGTCGAAAGCGAAGAAGGCGTGGGAACAAAAGTCACCCTTTGCTTCCCTCGGACCGATAAACGGGTCCGGCTTCTCGAAGACAGTGCCCCCATCGAAGTCTAGATCATTTTGCTGTGAAAACTCTCCTCATCGTTGACGACGAAAAACCCACCCGCGATGCCCTCCGCATGGCGCTCGAAGACACTTTCGACTGCTATGTCGCGGCAGATCTCAAACAGGCAACCCAGGTCCTGAAATCGGAAGACGTCGACCTCCTCCTCACCGATCTCCGTCTCGGAGCCGACTCTGGAATGGAAGTGCTCGATGCCGCCCTTGCCCTCCCTCAACCGCCGGTCTCCCTCATGATGACCGCCTATGGCTCTGTCGATACTGCAGTCGAAGCAATGCGCCGCCTGGCATTTCGTCACAAAACCTCTCAACCTCGATGAAGTAGAATTACTCCTCAAACGCGCTGTCCGCAGTAGGACCTTGGAAAAGGAAAACGTTAAACTCGTCGCCGAAAACGAAACACTCAAAGACAGCAAAGCAAAATCGTCCCACGGCCTCGACCGCCTCATCGGTCGCTCGCCGCAAATGGCAAAAGTCGCCGCCAAAATCGAACAAATCGCCCCCACTCGTGCCACTGTCCTCATTGAGGGGGAGTCCGGAACAGGTAAGGAAGTCGTCGCTCACACTCTACACGATCTCTCAGGACGTCCGGGCGAAAAATTCGTCGCGGTCAACTGTGCCGCCCTTTCCTCACAACTTCTTGAAAGTGAGCTTTTTGGCCACGAAAAGGGTTCCTTTACCGGAGCTTCGCAAAGACGTGTTGGTCGCTTTGAATTAGCCCATGGAGGAACCCTGTTTCTTGATGAAATTGGAGAGATTGACGCCCAAACCCAAGTGAAACTCCTCCGCGCCCTTTCCGAGCGAACCATCGAGCGCGTGGGCTCCAACACCTCAATCAAGGTCGACGTCCGCGTCATAGCCGCTACTAACCATCGTCTCGCCGAAATGGTCGAAGAAGGCACCTTTCGTGAGGATCTGTATTTCCGCCTCAACGTCCTCGGCCTCCAAATGCCGCCTCTTCGGGATCGAAAAGAAGACGTCGTCCTTCTCGCGAACTCATTCCTCGCTGAATTTGCCAAGGAAAATTCCCGTCCGAATAAGCCCCTTACCGAGGCCGCAATGACCTCGCTCCTCGCCTACAAATGGCCCGGAAACGTCCGAGAACTCCGCACCGCCATTGAGCATGCCGTGGTTATGTCGAATCAAGACGTCCTCGACATTCAGCACCTTCCTGACTTCGTCGCAGGCGGCGGCCACCGCTTTGATTCGAACTCCGAGAAAAACACCCTTGCCCCCAAGGAGGAATTCAACTTGCATGGCCTCGAGCAACGGGCCATTCAGGGAGCCCTGCGGGCTACCGATGGAAATCGGACCAAGGCCGCAGAGTTACTGGGGATAAGCCGTCGCACCTTACAACGAAAACTTCGCGACATTCCGCTTACCTAAAATAATCCCCATATCATGAGTAGTTCCAACAAAGTCGGCGGCATGGACACCGCCGTTCTCATTCGTCGCCTCCTTTTCTTCGTCCTCCTGTTCGCCTTGGTATTCTTTTACCTCATTCTGACATTCAAGGGATTAACCGCCGCCAGCGGAATGGATCAAGCCCAGATTGGGCGAGAAATTGCCCGGGGCAACAACGCTTCCACAAAGGTCATCCGTCCCGCCGCCATTTGGCAGGCCCAAAAGAATGAGGACACCAGAATCGAACTCGATTCTTTTTACGATACTTACCATTCTCCCCTGAATCCGTTCATTTACGGGGCCGTGTTGAAAGCTGTCGGCGGTGATGATTTTGATAAATATCAGATGGTCGATGATTCACGCGTCTATCGACTTGATCGAGTGATTGCCGCCACCTCGATAATTTTCTTCCTGATTTCCATTGGAATCAACTACCTCCTGATCTCACGGATTTTTGATGTTCGGATCGCCGGCGTCACCGCTCTTCTAATGATCCTGAGTGACCTGATGTGGCAGTTCACTCAGACTGGGCTGCCGCAAATGCTAATGCTACTCCTTTTTTCCTGTGCTCTCTTCTTCATTTACCGCGCGCTGGAAGCTTCCATCGAAAATCGCGTTACCATTGGTTCCATCATTATTGCAGCCGTCTTTCTCGCCCTCCTTGCTCTCTCCCATTGGCTCACTATCTGGATCACTTTAGGCTTTGTCATCTATGCCGCTTTTTTCTTCAGACCGAAAGGAATTGCCGGCCTGTCCGTTCTTGGGGTCCTCCTCGTGTTTAGTCTCTACTTCATCGGCAAGAACATGGAATGGACCGGAAACCCCGGAGGAACCGCGTTTCTTACTCTCTACGGAGGCCTCTCCGAGTCGGAGCAGGGAATCATGCGCACCAGTGATCCAAGCGAAGAGACATACCGCGTCCTTTATAACCTGAACTCGCTCCTGATCAACACTGCGACCAACATTCTTCGCCAAACCAACCTCCTCTATAACAACTTTGGTGCAATTATCGCGGCGCCCCTCTTCTTCTTCGCCCTCCTGCATCCGTTCAAGCGTGAGGCTATCGCAAAGTTCCGTTGGATCGTTCTGCTCATGTGGGTGATGGGGGCCTTAGGAATGGCCCTCTTCGGATTATCCAAGAGTCCCGTTGACCCCAATCAATTACACATCCTCTTTGCTCCGATCATGTCAGCCTACGGTTTGGCCTTCATGTCAATTTTATGGAGTCGAATTGATCTCCCCGACGGCAGCACCGGCAGCGGCCTGATGCGAAACGGACACTTTTTCATTGTCGTCCTCGTTAGCGCAGGACCGTTGATTCTTACCATTCCAAACACCCTGCGTCAGGGACTTGCAATCGGAGGCAATCAACGCCCCGTCTGGCCCCCCTATTGGCCACCATTGCTAAGCACCACCCTCCATGATGCAACTGCTGAAGATGAAATCATTTTCTCAGACCAACCCTGGGCCGTCGCTTGGTATGCCGACCGAATTTCCATTTGGCTCCCTCGACGGATCGATGAGTTCGAAGATCTAGAAAAACTCGCTAAAGACCAAAACCTCGAAACCGTGGGCATCTTAGTTTCCCCCGTTTCATTTGAGAAAAATCCGCTCTATTCCGCAGCTCCATTCGGCACCAAAGAAGAATTCGCAGCTCTCATGCTGGATGGCACGGCCATTAATATATCGGAGAAAGCGCTCGGTCAGGGCGGGCTCCGTATGATCACTCCCAGCCTGTCTAAGGTTATGGCTGACTATCCCGAGCAACGCGCCCTCTTCCCCTACAGGATCACCTACTACTCCAAGAAACCCATCCTTCAGGAATAGAGGCCCCCTCAAAACTTCATGCCAGCAGGAAAGAAAAAATCATCTTCAGTTGCCAACTCTTTTGAGGAAGCCGCTGAAGAACTGGAGGTGATCACACGGCGCCTTGAGGAAGATCCAGGCTCTTTGGCTGGACTGCTGGAAGACTTTGAACGAGGCCAGGCTCTCTTGAGCTACTGCCAAAACACTTTGAAATCAGCTCGAAAACGTCTCGACCTCGTCGAAGCGAAACTACAGACCGACATGACGGAAGATGAATCTGATAATTCATCCAAATCCGGCGATGACACACACGATGACGATGTCCGACTCTTCTAAAACTCCGCTCCTTGACCAAATTCAAGGCCCCTCAGATCTCGACACTATTCCAAACGAAGATCTGGCTTCATTGGCAGAGGAGATTCGTAGCACTCTGATCAACTCGCTGTCGAATACCGGCGGACACCTCGGCCCCAACCTGGGAGTCGTCGAATTGAGCATCGCACTTCACAAGGTGTTCAATTCTCCCGAAGACAAATTCCTCTTCGATGTCTCCCATCAGGGCTATGTCCATAAAATGCTCACCGGCAGAGCCAGGGAGATCGGAACCATTCGCCAATACAAAGGGCTCAACGGCTTTCTCCTTCGAACGGAATCCGAGCACGATTGCTACGGCGCAGGCCATGCCGGAACCGCCGTCTCCGCCGCACTCGGCATGTGCTCGGCACGCGACCTAAAGAAAGAAAACAACCACGTCGTCGCTATCGCCGGCGATGCCGCTTTCACCTGCGGCGCCACTCTCGAGGCCCTCAATAATATTGCCGATACTACCGATCGATGCATCGTTGTTTTAAATGACAACGAGTGGTCAATCGACAAAAACGTCGGCGCTCTTGCCAAATATTTTAACACCCTCCAAACCCACCCCGCTTATAATGGAATTCGGGCCAAGGCGGCCTCCCTGGTAGAAAAAGTCGCTGGCCCGGGAGCACGGAAATTCGCACACAAGATCGAACGCAACGCCAAAAACATGATCCTGCCGAACGTTCTCTTTGAGAAATTCGGCCTCCGTTACTACGGCCCCATTGATGGTCACGATCTCCCCTCCCTCATCAAGAGCCTGGAGCACCTTAAGGAAAAAAACGAACCCGTCATCCTCCACATCATCACTGAGAAAGGTCGCGGATATCAACCCGCCCTCGACAAGCCAGGCAAGTTCCACGGACTTGGCCCCTATAACGTCGAGGACGGTTCTACCGCAACCGGGGCACCCACATTTTCCGAGCTCTTTGGCCGCGCTGTGACAGATTTCGCAAAAGAGGATAAAACAATCACCGCCATCACGGCGGCAATGCCAGGCGGCACAAAACTGGAGATCTTCAAGGAAGAGCTTCCCGAACGTTACTTTGATGTCGGCATTGCCGAGGAACACGCCGCCCTCTTTGCCTGCGGACATGCGTCACAGGGCCTAAAGCCTTTCCTTGCCATTTACTCGACGTTTATGCAACGCGCCTACGACATGATCATTCATGACATGGCTTTGCAAAACCTACCTGTCCGTCTTTGTATGGACCGCGGCGGACTTTCCGGTGACGATGGCCCGACCCACCACGGTCTCTTTGACATCGGCTACCTGCGACATGTCCCCCGCTTGGTTCACATGCAGCCCAAGGATGAGGATGAATTCGTCGACATGCTCTGGACCATGGCCAACTATGATGACGGACCAATCGCCATCCGCTACCCACGTGGAAATGGCCCTGGAACCCCTATCAAAGATAAGCCGAAGCTCCTCACCATCGGGGAAGCCGAAGTGATCCAGGAAGGCCACGATATTTGCCTCATTCCACTCGGCACCATGATGGAATTGGCGTTGGAGGCAAAGGAAACTCTTGAGTCCAAGGGCTACACCGTCACTCTCATCAACCCACGCTGGATCAAACCCCTTGATACCCGCACCATCGCGAAACACGCCGCGAAAGCGACAGTCGTCTGCACTTTCGAAGACCACGTCCTCTTCAACGGTTTTGGGCTCTCCATTATTGAACTCCTTCACGACGAAACCATCGACACACCGGTCGAACGCATCGGCTGGCCAGACCAATTCGTCGAACACGGCAAGCCTGAAATCCTTCGCGAAAAACACGGACTCACGGCCAAAAATGCAGTAGACAAAATCCTGCCGCATCTTTCGAAAAAATAGGCCCTTGAGGCCGGGCTACTTCAAACACCAGAGGTGCTTCTCCCCTCTCAGGATGAGCTTGCCGTCAACGTAGATTGGCGATGCAATAAAAGCCTCTCCGAGCTTGTTTTCTTTCACCTCGCCAAGCCCGTCTTTCTGAATCTTAGCCATCAAGACCACTCCGTCTTCACGAGGGCAGCAAAGGGTCTCACCTACCAAAATAGGAGAAGCGTAAAAGGTACTGGCTGACTTCGGGA
>Ga0308014_1000308_pt1 | contig 13825 bp, 15 predicted proteins | sample Neamet229_FD_203154 | JGI IMG/M metagenome (GOLD analysis project Ga0308014, IMG submission 203154) | Marine microbial communities from water near the shore, Antarctic Ocean - #229 | ecosystem: Environmental > Aquatic > Marine > Unclassified | place: Southern Ocean | collected 2014-07-28 | reverse complement strand
TTGCTGCAAGTTGGACAAATAACATTCATGGAATTTTGTCCTGTCTTTTACATCTACTGCTCCAGATAGCACGTTGCTTTCCTTGCCAAATTTTCCGTTAGGTGTGCTACCGTCTGTGGTTATTGTCTTTCCTGTATCGTCTGTGATCTGGCCATAATAAACCTGACCGTCACATTTCTTACAAGTGTATTCTTTTTTTGTATATAGTTTAGTCACTTTCATAGTAATACTATGTTAATTAGAAATAAAAAGGTTACTCAACATTCGTCATCTACTTCATCTCTAAATGAAGCAGGTTTCTTTTGAAGAGCTTCTTGTAGTTTTTGGTTTTCCTGACGAAGTTGATTTACAGCGTTCTCTAATTGTGTAACGTATTCGTCTATTTTTCCTATCAAGGTCATGTATCTATTTGTGTTTACTCAGTTAAAAATCTAACTAATTATAATAATATAGTTTTCTGGTAATACCGCCTACTTTAATTGTGATATATCCATCTGAATGAGTTGGTAATGTTTGATTTACACTACTATGGTTTGCTTTGAAATCTAATTCTGAATAAATATAAGTTAAATCTCCACCGCCTGAATTACCTAGATATGTTGTAGCAGAATAAAGATATGTGTTAGTTGCAGATATATTTGCATACCCTGTTCCACTCCAAACAAAATTATCATTATGTCCTGAACCATTATCTAAATTACCAACTACTTCAACATCATCATGGAATGTTGTTTGTGTTGCAGTAATTGTTACTACAGGTGTTGATACAACTTCAAAAACGTGTGAATCTCCAGATGGGACATAATATTGCAATCCTGCTGTTGATGAATTTATGTATTGACCTGATATTGCTGAACTAAATGATAATTGTTCAACACTTGTTGGAAATTTGATGTATGCAAATTTGAATCTATTTGCTGCTCCACCCAAATCATAGTCATCAGAAGTCTGTGGTAATAATCTGTCATTATCAAATAATAATACGTTTGTTGATGTTCCACCATTCATAAGATTCATCATAAATGCACCATCTTCTGAACCAGCAGTAACGTCTGCTGTTTCCATCTTTAGAGAACCGAATGTCTTTAATGCTGCTGAACTGTTAAACGCATCAAAATATAATCCCCCTACAGTCTGATTATCACTAGGAGTTCCGTCTGTTGAACGTAATTTTAGTACTGGGTTTGGACTACCTTTAAGTTCAAGTATAGAGTCACCTGATGATTCTGTTAATGCCATAGCCGATAGTCCGTTTACAGCAAAATTCATTACTGTACTATCTGATGAGGAATCTATATTAGCATACGTTCCACTTGTTGCTCCAAATGAAATCTGACCTGTATGTTGTATTGCATAATCATTCATATCTAAAATTGATGTTGCGTCTCCATCCCAACCTGCACCACCTGATGTTAAATTGACTGTACCAGCAGGAACTACTGCTTTAACGTCAGTTCCATCATAATACATAGAACCACTCAAATAAGACCCTGTGGCTGTGCCTGTTGTTAATCTAAGTGGTTTTTTTACTTCAATTTTATCATTTTTAACAGTTAAACATTGTTCACTACCTATTAAAAAATAATGTCCCATACCAGCAGCAGGAGAAGGTATTCTATAATTCATACCTAAAGAATAATAGTTAGTTCCATCATAATACGATGCAGATTCAATACCAGTGTCATTTGCTGTTAATGCATCTGCACTACCTGCTGTTGTTGAAAAGTATAGTCTGTCTACATCCCTAATATCAAAGGTATTCATTTGTAAATCTTGAGTTACTGGTGATCCACCTGCTCCACCAGCAGATGTTTTTTGGCCACTTGTTATTGCTGTATCTGCACCACTAATACCAGATGCTTGTGCTCTTATTATTCCTGCTGCCTTTTTTCCATCTCTTTTTTGTTTTTTAATGACATCGGTTAAGTCACGCTGGTTGGTTGCTTTGCTGGTCATACGAATCTTCTTACTCCCCTTATACGTCTTAAAAAGCCACCCTTACCATTTAAAGGTTTGGTGATAGAGTATTCTATCCGTTTTGCTACCAATTTTATCGTATTGGTACTGTCTTGTAAATTACTTGGTATTATGTCCTCATCTTGTAAATTGAAATAATCACCGAAGCCTATGTCAAATCTTCCAGTTGTTGTTGTATCAAACTCAACGTGTTGGAATGACTTCATTTGTTTCTCTGCTTCTGCATCTGATTTTAGTTGTTCATAGTTTCCTATGTCTGGTCTTTGTATAAAGTCTGGGTCTATTACCCTACCTGTGACATTACCAGTGTTTACCAATAACGGTTTAGTAAAATGCAAGGCATCTACTGCAAGTTTTATTTCTTTTTCAGAATATCCTAGTTTATATATTCCAGCAGTAACATCTAATACACTTTCAGTACCAAATTGCTTACATCCACCAGGATGATACCTGCCATATTCATCATAAGAATCAAGTGTGAATATACTCATCATTTTTACATTTCTCCAAATAAATATATCTTGAACATCTAATCCTTTTGGTGGGAATAAATCATGTTGTATTGCTGAGTTGTAACGTGGTTCTCTTCCTCTGTAAATTTGAAATCCACCTATAGGTAATGATATACTTGTCCATGTATTGTTAAATGGTATAACAAAGTCTTGTGTGACCACGTTATCATCTGTGTCTATTAATACACATCTCATTTTAAAGTTAGATCCGTCATCACCGTCTACATCTTCCCATCCACCGTCTATAACTCTTTTTCTCAAAAAGTATAATTTTGTCATAAATGATAATGATGATACTTGTCCAAAGTCTTCTGATGATAGGCCATTGTTAAATCCTCTTTCACCGTCATGTGTAAGGTGCATATTCTGTGTATCAAATGTTGCTGGCTCATGTGGATTGTCTGTATTAGTTCCACCACCATACCAATCACCTATTAATTTACCATGTTCACGACCTACTGTTGTATCTGGGGATTGAGCAGTTGTTGTTGGAAATGGAAGTCTCATTGATAGCCATGCACCACACTGGTAATAGTCCTGTGTATTTCTATTAGTCAATGAACCACTTAATATTTTACCATCTATATCCCAAATATCAATAGGAGACCAGTTATATCTTACTTCTATTGCTGAGTTTGTATTTGTTGTATCCCATCCATATTTGTTATTGACATCCACAGGGCTAGCAGCAGTTGTATAGTCTGCCAAAACTCCTGGTGTATTGTATATAGTATATGCTGGTGAATGACTACTATCATTGACTAATGGATGTAAACAGTCATTACCGTTATCTGCATCTGCATAATTTTGCCATGTTTGACTACTACCGTTACTATAAAATTCATAAGTTCTACCTTCAAATAAAACAACAACTTGAAATTTAATTGGCGTTGAATTACTGGCAAACTGGTCTTCATAAGGTCTGTATTTTACTAACCATTTAGTACCAGTATATTCTAATATACTGTTTGCTATTAATCTACCATTGTCATCTTTTGCAGCACTGGCACTTGCAGCAGAATAACCGAAATATGTACCACTTTGAGCAACTGGGTTTCCTGAACATAAAACCCTTAACCCTCTATATAATGCAGTACCAGTTCCATCTCTATTATCATCATAAAGTAGTTTTTCGTTTATTGCTCCTGGTGATGTTGCAATTTGGTCTACGAAAGTTCTACTAAAGGATCTATCCCTACACACTATATTATGGTCAAAACACATTGGAGAACGGGGTGTAGCTGATGTTACATTAAGACCATAAGATGCTGTAGGATCTGCTAATCCATTCATCCATTCTACACTTCTTTGTGCTGTCCAAGGTGAATATTTGTAAGCGTTACCATAGTATAATGCTGATGTCAATACTTCCCATTTTGCTGTGGTTGTTGGTGCTGTAGTTCCAGTAGATGTTTGACCTGTCTTTACCCTGTAATTATATCTAGTTCCACTATCAACATAACTTACTTTTGATCCTGCTGTATATGTTTGACCTGTTATCCATTGTGGGAAAAATAAATTCCACCACTGTTGCCTGCCTTTGAATATGGAAAATTCTACTGGTAAAGACCCACTGTCTACTGCACCCCATGAATTAATCAAGTTACCCTCTTCACTGTTAATACCCCCATCTGACTCACCTACATTGACATTGGTTGAATTATCTATTGTGATTATTGTTTGACCACCTGGGTCTCCTGAATTATCTTTATCATTTCCTGAACTGAATACCTTAGTTGTTATTGTGTTTCCGTTGTTACTATGTTCTGCCTTAAAGTCAAAGAAATCCAATACACCACCGTTTGCACCTGATGCACCCACCTTATCTATAACATCTGATATTCTGTCAAAACAATTATCCTCATTGTTTCCAAAATCGTATATATTATTGACTTGTTGTGGTAATTCATTAGTTGAATCAGTTGATAAGAATCCAGTTAATGTTGGCATACCAGTTCCCTTGTTTGCATTGTATAGGTTACAAATATCTTCAAATACTTCTGCTGGATTTTCAAAGTAATGTGGTTTAATATAATTAGTACGTTGTAGCCAATTCTCTACACCAAGTAATTCTAGTTGTAATCTTACACCTTCTGATTTGGATTTTATTGGTATTTTTTTAACAACATTAAAGTATTTTGTATATGATGCTTGTTGTGTTCCTTGTGCTGGTAAACTATCAGTAACATATAGTTTAATTATGTCATGTTGCTGTATTATTCTTCTACCAGATGAATCATCGGAAATATAATTACCCCCATCTGCATCTAACATTATTGTTGCTTCGTTTACTTCTCCACTACCTGTATCGGTAAACTTTGGTATTGATATAACGTCATCTGTTATGACTTGAGTTCCAGTGGAACTACTTATATCATAATAATGTGTAACGACAAAATTCCAGTCTGCCATTTATATCACGAAGTCCAGTCGTATGTACTGCTCTCTGCACCGATATATCCGTTTAATCTTAATGTGGCAATAAATGATGTCTTGCCTTGAATATCCCCATCCCTTATCCATGTCCAGTCTTGTATAATATATCCTCTTTCTTGGCCTGATGTGTTTTTTGGGTTTACATTAAATGAAGGAAAGTCATATAATTCCAATCCGAATCTTCCTTTTTTAAAAGAAGTTGATGTTTTTTTATCACACATCCATTGTTTTATTTTTTGTGGTATTGCTGATTGATTGGATGATGTACCTGTGTTTTGCCAATTATGTATAGACCCTGTAACAATTACAGTTATAGAGTCTACTTGAGTATCTTGTAATTCGTTTAATTTGGCATTAGGTTTTTCGTTATCTGCCAATGCTGTCGTTATCTTAAATTCTGACTGATGTATATATCCAGCATCAGATACATTACCTGCATCAAATTCTATTTTATCAGATGCACTTGATCTTGAAGCATTGTCTCTCCAAATGAAACTGTCTCCCATTATAGAAACAACCCCTTACTAAATGCTTCAAACTCTCTATTGTAAATAGGTATACCTCGTTTAATCATATCTTGTGTAGAATGAACTTGGGATTGACCTCTTACTGCTGGCATACTCGTCACTCTTATAGTACGCAAACCTGCATTTATTTCTTGCTTATCCTTTCTATCAAAGAACGGATCTAGTTCTTGGGCTATTTTTCTTTTATATCTTAAATCCCAAATTCCACCAGGCCCATGAGCCCAATCTATAAATGCTTTTCCTGCCAATATTGCAGTAACAACACCAGCTACAACTAATCCAATAGGCCCTGCTCCTGCTGCCATAGTTGCAACCCTTGCTAACATACCTGCACTTCTTACACCTGCTCCTGCTATTTTTGCTGTTACACCAGATCCAGCAGCAGCACTAGCCATACCCATTCCCATATTTTGCATTTTTTGTTTTACTTTTGGCATTACTTTTTGTTGGAATGGCCCTGAAAATTTATTCATAGCCATAAATGGTGCATATCCACCTGCTAATCCAAATGCTTGATCAAACATACTTGCTACTTGTTCTCCTTGCTCTTCTTGCATTTGATCTACTTGATCTTGTAATGCGTTAAATGAGTTCTCTCTTGTATGTGCTTGCTTACCACTTCTGTCTCTTAGATTCATTGGCATGGTATCTCCTTCCATTAATGTAGATTCAAATATTCCACCTCTGCCCTCAGTAGTAGTCTTCATTCCACTTGCTGCTCTTGACTGACCTGCAAATGATTGTGATTGAGTACCACCTTTTATTCTAGTTAAGTCACTCTCTGCTTCAGTAATCTCATTAATTAAATCCTTTATTTCATTCAAGTCATCTGTCTTAATTTCTATCGGAATACGAAGTGCATCATCTTTTTGACTCATATTGCTTCAAGCTCCATATAGTTTTGTGTCTCGTCTACTATCCTACGTCTTAGATCAGGTATTCTCTCTTCTTTAATCTGAGATATTAGTTCCCTAGCTTGTGTACCAGGATGCTGTACCACTTTGGCGAATCTGCTTTCACCACTTGGGCCAGTCCAATGCAAAGCATCTGCACCACCGTTATCTTTTCCCTTTGCTCTTATTTCGTGTGGTCTAGTACCAAACTCTAAGAAGAAGTGTATTGGTGCTCCCTCTTCGTTTCTAAAATCCCATACCAAGTCAACTTTCATAAATCCAGTTTTCTCCAATGACAATGCTTCTGATGCTCGTTGTGATACAGAGTTTGCAATATCAGTTTGGCCAGGTAATAGAATTTCCTCTGTTGCCCACTGTATAATATTTTGATCTATGTATTTAGTTACTCTAGTTTCTATAGAGAATAATCTTTGTTTTGTTAAGTTCAAGCTCATAATACATCATAACCACTAAGAAGTTGCAGTTGTAGGCTCTCCTGGGCATACTATCTGTATATCTGCTTTTACAGCACCCTCAACTGATTTACTAATATCTACTGATGAAAGTTTACAATTAGCGAAAGTTAATCTAACTACTGAACTACTACCTGAAACATCTGTGAATTTTACATTCCAACTTGATGTAGGAACTTCAATTATATTATTACCATTAGCACCACCAATTAATGCTCCAAATCCAATAGTTGATGTACTCCATTCATCTTTAGTAAAAAGAACTGTTCCAGATATACTGTTATCTGGTGCTCCTGTATAGGTGACAACTCCACCGTTTGTGGTAGGTTCTCTAAAAATAGGATGTGAAACTAAAACTCTAGCATTTTGAATTAATGCCCATTCATTAGTATCTCCTGTACCAATAAATACTTGAAATTTCTTTGCGTTTACTTCTTGACCTGCTGTACCTAATACCATATTTATGTATGTGGGTTATTGATATAAAAGGATTGAGAAAGGCGTCAATGAAGGCACGAATAGAATCAGTAAACCTTGCCTAGTCTCTCAACCAAGTTCTAGCCTTTCTATACCTATGTTATGACATTGTCGGTAATAAGCTTAGCTATTAGCCTGAAAACTACACCATCTGTTGTTTTGTATAGCATCTGAACTGACTCTGGATCTGCTGTGAATGTATTGGTTATTGCAGAATCATCTGCTGTTTTATTAGTGTATATGAATTTAATTGAAGGTTTCTCACCGTTACTTCTTAGTAATGTCATTTTGTTTAGCTTATCTCCTGTAGTTCCAAGGTCTGTTGCTTTGACCATTATACTACAGATAAACCTACCTTGTATATGACCTGCGAAATGTTTAGGTATATTACTTCCTGTGTATCCCTCTTCTATATCTCTATAACCAGATTGTAAGTCAACATCAAACACGTTGGTATATGTATAATCTGCATAGGCTGGTATATTATCTATTGAGCTTCCTGTTTTGATAAATTTCAAAACACCGTCTACTGGCATTACTGTTACGTTTACCTGTCTTACCGTAATCTTTAATGTAGATACTAAATATGCTGGATGACTTCCATCTCTCTGTACTGATTGTCTGCTCCATGACTTTGACTCAAATACAACCTTATAGTCCTGTAACACCATCGTTTCCATTCTAGCCATGATCACATTCTCGACCTCTCTTTGCGTACTTACGTCATCAGTTCTAAGGCCTAGGTTCTTGTCGTAATAGTTGATCTCAAATGCAATAGTAGTATCTGTGGATCTTTTGGTCTCTACCGTACTCTCAGGCTGTGTAGTGATGACCTCACATGATGGGTATCGTCTTCTAGTAGTATATTGCTCATAGTCAAATATGTTATTCTTGGATAATGTGCCTTCTGGATATGTAGCACCTATTAGATGGGCCTGAATTGTTGCTGCTGTTGCTACTGCCATACTTATTAACTGTTGATAAGAAATAAAAGGTTTTGGCCTTATTCAGGCGTTTCTGGTGTGTATTTCTGAATTAATGCGTTAATATACCCTGAACGATTCCCTCTGAAATCTAGTTCAAAGTTTTTAACCCATTTATCCAGCTTTCTTAGAGATTCTTCGTCTAGTGTTAGACTGACTCTCTTCAATTTTGATCACCTGTTCTTTCAAGATGTACTTGTTATAGGCATCATCTTGATTTATTGTCCAAAACTCGTTAACTTTGTCTGCACGAATATTTATCTGCTTAAACTTGTAGATGAAGATTGTTTCTCCAAAGTCATTAATACCGAACATAGATTGGTATTTTTTGATGTTCTCTGGATTAAATGCATCTTCATACTTCATTTTAAGACCAGTTGCTTCTGCATTAGGCTTGTCGATTCTCTTACCAAATGTCTCACTATCAGGATCATTGTCTGTCATTTTAGGATAACTTTTTGTTTCAGTTAGTCCTATGTATTCACCTGGCCCGATAGGTTCTATATCGTCATCTGAGTATTTTCGTCTTACAAGTGCAAAGATATAGTCCTTGCCACCTGATTGTGCTCTAATTATTTGCTGTGCCCAAAAGTCGTCTTGGCTTAGTTTTTTCTTAACCATTAGTATTACTATAGTATTACTGGTATATAAATAATATTATGCGTTTGGATAATCTACTGACTCATGGTTTGAATCCAAGTCACACTTATGCTCAACTATGTGCTTGACCTCTGTTGCAACTAGGTCGATATAATGAGAACAAAATCTAGTCTCTTTGTGGGTGTTTCTAAGTGTGGTGGTGGTGTCTGTGTGTCTAGATGTTAGGAGTCTTTGTTCGACTCTCCATCCACCTTGGGATTCTTCACTAATCATTACGGTGCATAGGTTGCTTCTAAAAGATAGAAATGTACCACCTGAATATACTTGTAATTTTACTTCGTTGGCTGCGAGGTAATCTGCTATTGTTTTTAATTCTTCTTTTAATGATTGTCTTGTCATATTATATCTAATACAATATAGTATATACATACTTCACTACAAATAATGGGGTGTAGGGGGGTTCTTGAGAGTAGTAAAAAAATAAAAAAGGATTTTTGTATTACGCTTACTGAACTAATCCTAAGTCCAGTTAGTAGGAGTTGAACAACCTGTTAACTGTCTTCCAGTCTCAGCTTGAATAACTGCAGCTAGATGGTAATCAATGATGAAATATTTATCATCACCAGTTTCTTCATCGTGTGCTGAACCTATTCTTTGTGGGCCTTGGAATAAAGCTATTGTTGGTTCTTTCTCAGTATCCACACAGTATACGTCTCCTTGTCTAATTGCATTGTCCAAAACTAAGCCTGCGTTAGGGAAGCCTGGTAATTCTCTAGTACCTGGCTCGAATGTAACTTCGGATGGTTTTGTTGAAGCGACACCTCTTATGAAGGTGTTGCTCATGTACTTTGCAAAGTCGAGAGGATGCATACCTATTCTACTCAATTTTCCACCTACTCCAGATCCTTCGATAAGTAGTTGTGCTACTCCGAGGTCTAATAGTGGGTTTGCTGTTGAGTGATCAGTGTTTGCTGTGAATGTATCCCATGCTCCTGCTGCTGCTTTTCCAGTTAGACTTGCATCTGCCAAACCTACTACATCGAAACTTTGTCTTTGCTCTACTTTGTTGCTTGCAACTTGGATAGAGTCTTGAAGAACGTTATGTACGTTCTTTAGTCTTGCTTCTTCGTGAATCACGAATTTGAGACCATACTTGTTTGCTTCGAAATTAGCTCTGGTGTATGATAGCTCTTTGAGTTGACCTAATTGGCCTTCATCGAGTTGTGTCATTCCAGAAAATTTGGTTGCTGTGTCAATGCTGATTAACAGATTTGGTACAGCAATTTCTTTTGCTAGGTTTTTACCTGCATAAGTTCTGTCTTGCTTACCTAATACGGTTTCCCATACATTGACAATATCTACTGCTGCATTGGTGTTGCTTCTAAGGGCTGCTTGTCTTTGTCTTCCACCAGATTTTACGTCACTTACATAATCTTCTGCAAGTGATTTAAATTCTTGGTCTACGAAAGCATCGTGTGAGTACGAACCATTACCAAAGTCATCTTTGGCGTTTTTTTGGTTTGTAAAATGCTTGCTGAAGTCATAGATAGCGTATCCACCTGCTTCTGCAAATGAATGAGTTGGTGCACCTTCTGTGGCATAAACAGTTTTATCAACTGGATTCAGCCATAGCTGCATCCCATTGTAATCTGCTTTTTTGGTATTGTATACTTTAGCCATTTTAATCTACCAACTGTACCTCTATTACATCGCCTGCTGCTGCATCGCTTGGTGGGAAATCTGCTCCATCAGTGAAGGATTCCAAATATGGAGATCCTGCTGCTTTTGCGATTGTTCCACCTTCTTTCCCCCAGAAAATTCCAACGATTTGATCTGCAGTGTTTGCACCAGCCATGGTAATTACTCTACCTGCTACTGCTGCTGAAGCCACTACGTTTGCTCCTGGTTTAATAGCTGCACCTGCAACTACTGTTACAAAGTGTCCTGCAACTGCTACTGGTACTGTTAAAGCACCTAATGCACCTGCATTTGCTACTGTTTCTAGGGCAACGAAGTGATTTACTTTCACTGTTTGACCAACTGGTGAAACTATTACTCCACCGTTTGCGTTGAGTTCTACAACGTTACCTTTCGTAACGGTTGTAGCGTTTGCTACTGGGAGACGTCGGATACTTAGGAGAGTTTGCTCTTTAGTAATTGTACCTGCTGGTGTTGTTCCAAAGGCCATACTATTACAAACTCCACATCTCACTTGCAGCTTTAGCTACTTTTGTTCTTGATTGTAACCAAGAATTAGTGGCTTGTGCTGGTTTGTAAGATGATACTCCTGCGTCTTGTTTGAATGTTGCGATTGCTTCAATTTTTGCTGACCAAAATGCTGAATCTTTTTTAGATGAAATTACTTCATCGTATTTTGCTTGTTGAACTTTTGGTTCATCAAACATATCAGCGTAGTCACTAGCGACTTTCTCTTTGTTGATTGCGTCTAACTGTGAGGTTAGGCCTGCAACTTGAGATTTGAGCTTACCGACAACCTCTGGTTCTTCAGGTACTTGAACTGGTGCTTCGACTTCTTGTGGTACTTGTTCTTCTTCAGAAGATTCTGCAGGAATTGCTGCCTGCACTTCTTCTAATTGTTGAACAATTACCTCTAAAGCGTCAACCACTTCTTGTGGGCCTGCTGAGCCAGCGTCTTCGGCTGGTGCTCCGACAGCGTCTAGCTGATCGTTAGCGATTTTTGTTAGCTTTGCAAAAATTGTTTTTGCACTCGTAACATTCCATGTTGAATTACTTGTCATTGAGTTTAAATAGTATTACTTGTATATAAATGCACTAATTTAAAGTATTATTATAATATTATTGTAATTTCTGTAGTTTAGCTTTTAGTTTAGCAAACGAAGTAAGCAGTTTATGGTCTTCTTTTGGTATCATTATACCGTTATTTGGATTTGATGTAAGACCTTTATTTTTTTTATGAGAAAAAATATGATGTGCTTCTACTCCAAGTATTTCTTTACCTATAGGTGATTTTACACCTGTTATATTATTTATTTGTTTTTGGTCATCAGGCTGAATATTGATTTGTGATAATGGTAGTTTACCTTTTCTTCCTTGTGCTGCTGCTTCATTTTTTTCAACCGAATCCCTAAATATAGATTGTTTACTTACACTTCTAGATTTTCTAGATGTTGGTTTTGTATATGTAATTGGTTTCCCAGATATTTCTTTATGTGGTACTAGAACAAACTCACCACTGTTTACATCTATTACTTTGTTGTTTAGTTTAGTTATTCCTTTTTGATTCCTTGCATGAATACCAAGGCCTTTGATTGTACTGTATGTTTTGTTTGTATCGTGTCCTGCGTTACTGACTTCAATACCGTCTTTGTGATGTCTTGCTACTATGTGACCGTTTAATTTTAATTCGTTTCCAGTTGATTCAAACTTCTTACTCTTACTGGTATATTTTTGCTTACCTTTGAAAGCATCTATTGCATCCCAGTCTGGGCCAAATGAACTTGTGAATCTAACTGCCATCTTTTGTAACTGACCTCGTAATGCTCTCTTCCTGTTTTCTACGTTTGTTTTCTGTAACATACGCTTGATAGACTCTCTATGCTCTATAGATCCATGGTTTCTCTCTCTATGAGGGTTCAACTGTGATACTCCTTGTTAATCATGCTGTCTGGGAATAGACCTGCCTTCTGCTCTGCAAATTCTATCTCAGACTCCCTGCCCTGTGATATTAATCTCATGTTCTTATTTCCAGATTTTTTATTGAATATACCCCAGTTTGCTTGGCCTGCTGTCTCAGTGAATAATGCCTTGCCTGCGAGGGGTGTATATTGCTCCCTGTGTTTTAGAAATGCACTATGCTCACCCTCTGGTGAAAAGTCTGCTTTGTTTGCAAGGTTATGGCCATTAATGTCATGCACTATTCTAAACAGGTCGTTGTTGGCAACTTCCTTACCGTCTTCACCTATTATACCAGATCCAGTTAGCATAGGATTGTCTTGAAACTTTTCAGAGTTTGCACCATATCCATGCTCTGTTGCAAAGTATTTTAAGTTACCTGATGCAATATCATTGTGCATTTCCTCTGCTGTCGTATATCCTACTTGGTTCTTTTTTAGTTTAGTTACCTTTAATCCACCCTCTGCTAGTTTGTTGTATTGCTCTCTTGTCTCAGACATTAAGGCATCGTATGAAGCCTTTGTCTCTGGTTCGTTTGGTGAATGTCTTAGTGCATCATATCCATCTGCAATCTCTGCACCATGATCAGGGTTTATTTTAACCAAGGAATTTCTGCTCTCTTAGTGTTTTTGTTAAGTCTCTATAACCTTCACCAGTTACTTCTTTACCTAAATCACCTACTGAGAAACCAATAGTTTTACCCTCTGTTTCTGAATCCTTGATTGATTTTAATTGTGTACTGTTAACTTTGGAATTAATTCCTAATGACATTTTCTTATCACCTGATCTATTTACTGGGAAGTTCTGTACTCTAATAAGACCTGTATCTTTTTGAAACTTAACTAATTCAGAATCATCTAATAACCCTACCTGTGATCTATGTGGTTCGTTATCAACACCACCACCTATAAAATCACCAGCACTTGATAGGAATGTTGATTGTGAGTGTGAACCATCTACGCTTCTACCCTTACCTCTAAGTATATCCTCTACACTACTCTTGGCCTTTCTTACCTCTGGGTGTTTCTTTTTTATTATCTTTACTTTTTTAGAATCTTGATATGTCATGTTCTCATCTCCCAATCCTGCCAATTTAAGTTTTAGCTTTGCAAGTTTTTTTAGTTTAGATATTCTTTCTTTTTTTTTAATAGGACATTCTATACCGTCTTGTTTTGCTGCCTTGAACTGTACCTTGCACTCGTTATCCGTACCCACGCAAGTACCCTTGAGTAAGGCAATTCTTGCACCGTATGCTGGATTTTCCGTAAGTGCTGCAAGGTGTAATGCTTCCCA
>Ga0308014_1000299_pt1 | contig 13920 bp, 9 predicted proteins | sample Neamet229_FD_203154 | JGI IMG/M metagenome (GOLD analysis project Ga0308014, IMG submission 203154) | Marine microbial communities from water near the shore, Antarctic Ocean - #229 | ecosystem: Environmental > Aquatic > Marine > Unclassified | place: Southern Ocean | collected 2014-07-28 | reverse complement strand
ATTTAAAAAATGGGCAAATAAAAATGTAATACTAGTTGAACTTGATTTCCCAAAAAGAACACCAATTGCTCCAGAATTATTAAAACAAAATAGAGGCTTAGCAAGAGAATTTGGAGTTAGTGGATATCCAACTGTTTGGTTTGCAAATACAAGTTTAGAAAATGGGAAAACAGAAGTTAATAAATTAGGATCTCTAGGGGCGAGTCCTCTAGATGCAAAATCTTGGATAGCTGGAGCTAATAAAATTCTAAAGATTAAATAATGAAAAATCTACTTGTTTTAGTATTCACTTGCAGTTCATTATTTTCTTTTTCTCAAGGAGAAAAAAAAGTTGCAATTGATTGGATTCCATTAGAGAAAGCAGAGAAATTTGCAGAAAAATACGATAAAAATCTTTTTATCTTATTCTACCGACCAGGTTGTGATTATTGCGAAAAGATGAAAAAAGTAACCCTTGCTAACCCTGTAGTTGTTAAACTAATCAATGAGAATTTTTTACCGGTAATGATTAACGGGAAAGATAAAAACACGATCACTTACAATGGAAAAGAATATGTAAACGAACATCCTTTTCCTGAAGATGCACCATGGAGACATGACCTTTATGCTGAATTAGTTGAACCTGTAAGAGGGAATTACTATTGGCCTGATGTTGTGATTATAAATAGTAAACATGAGAAACTAGCTCAGTTTCCTGGTTTTCAGCCCAAAGCACAATTGTTAAGGGGATTAAAACCTTTTACTAAGAACTAAGTTTTAGTAGAAAAGAGAAATAAAAAAGGAGTTGATAATTAAATCAACTCCTTTTCTTTTTAAAATGGGTGACTGATGGGACTCGAACCCACGACCCCCGGCACCACAAACCAGTGCTCTAACCAGCTGAGCTACAATCACCATTTAACGGCTGCAAATATATAATTTTATACCATAAAGCCGAATAAACTATATATATTTGTTCACTCATGAAAACAGAAACAAAAAAAATCAAAATACAGGTAGAAGGAATGTCTTGTGCCAACTGTGCTACAGGAATCAAAAAACACTTAACAAACAAGGGATTAAATGATGTTAATGTTAATTTTTCAACCGGTGAAGCAAGCTGTATTCTTGACAATACACAAACTAAAAAGGAAGTAGAAAACATAATAAAAAAGTTAGGATACACTATACCGACAACAAAACAGAAGGAAAAAGGACTTTCGAAAGTGGAAAGGTACTTTTACTTCACCTTGTTTTTTACTCTTCCGCTTTTCTCACATATGTTATTCCCAAAGGGAAGTTTTATTCAAAACCCTTTCTTACAATTAGCTTTGTGCCTTCCTGTTTATAGTATAGGAATCTCTTATTTTGGAAAAAGTGCTTGGAGCTCATTAAAAACAGGAATTCCAAATATGGATGTTCTGATTTTTACAGGGAGTTCTGCTGCTTTTTTTTACAGCATATATGGTTGGCTAATTAATTACGGAACACCTGAAGTGCATCATTATTTGTTTTTTGAAACTACAGCAACCATTATTACTTTAGTGCTTTTAGGGAATGTATTGGAACACAAATCAGTAAAGAAAACAACTACTGCAATTGGTGATTTATCGGCCATACAACAAGTAATTGCTAAAAAAGCAATTGACGGTAAAAATGTAGAAGTCAATTATGAAGACATTCAAGTAGATGACATCCTAATTATTAATTCTGGAGATAAAATTCCAACTGATGGAATCATTATTTCAGGTAATGCATACATTGATGAGTCTATGATTACCGGAGAAAGTTTTCCTGTAAATAAAAAAGAAGGTGATGAAGTAATTGGTGGAACCATTATCACTGAAGGTAACCTAAAAATAAAAGCGACTAAAGTTGGAGATGAAACTTTGCTTTCCCAAATAATTGAATTGGTTAAAAATGCACAAAACAATAAACCTAACATTCAAAAAATTGGCGACCAAGTAAGTGCGATTTTTGTTCCAGTAGTGTTAAGCATTTCCTTGGGAACTTTCTTTATTGGACATTTCTATTTTGGAATAGCCATGCAGGACGCTTTCCTAAGGTCAATTGCAGTCCTAGTAATTTCATGTCCTTGCGCTATGGGACTAGCCACTCCTACTGCAGTTATGGTAGGGATTGGTCGTGCTGCAAAGAATGGAATACTCATAAAGGGTGGTGATACCTTAGAAAAACTAGCAAGTATAAAGAATATCGTTTTTGATAAAACCGGAACGCTAACTACAGGAAAATTTATTGTATCTGATTTTACTATAGTAAATGGAGAGGAAAGTGAAATTAAAAATATTATTTACAATATTGAACAGCACAGCTCACACCCTATTGCAAAATCATTATGTAATGCATTTCAAGAAAATAGTAGTCCGCTTGAACTAACAAACATTAGGGAGGAAAAAGGAATTAGTATTAGTGCTGAAATAGGCAATGATAAATATATTATTGGTTCATCAAAAATATATTCCTCAACAGAGAAACATGATTTATTTTTACTAAAAAATAATGAACTCATTGCCACACTCAATATAAGTGACGAATTAAAAACAAATACTCATTTAGTTATTTCTTATTTACACAAAAGCGGATATACTACTACTCTATTAAGTGGGGATAAAAAAGAAAAATGCGATAAATTGTCAACTGATTTAGGAATCAAAACAACTTTTAGCGAACAGTTACCACAAGATAAAATAGCCAAAATTGAAGCTTTAGTTAGCATTAATAAAACAGCAATGGTTGGTGATGGAATAAATGATGCTCCTGCCCTTGCAAAAGCAACTATCGGTATTTCCCTAGGGAACGCAACTCAAATAGCAATACAATCAGCTGATGTAGTGTTATTAAACAATGAAGATTTAAGCCAGCTACCACAAACAATGCAAATTGGCAAGCATACTTTACTCACCATAAAACAAAACCTATTTTGGGCATTTGCTTATAATATTGTAGCCATACCTATTGCTGTAATGGGCCTACTAAATCCTATGTGGGGAGCACTCTTTATGGCATTTTCTGATGTTATTGTTATAGGAAACTCAATAAGATTGCGTTACAAGAAAATTTTTTAGTAAATTAGCGCCCTAATTTTAAATCAAAAATAAATAATATGAAAAAAACAACTACATTTTTAGCTGGACTATTAGTTAGTGCAGGGTTATTTGCACAAGTTAATTCAAGCTACACAAGTAATTTGCTAAAAGCAAAAAATGACAAAGTTACCATGACTGGTGATGAGGCTTTGAGTCATTTATTAGTCAATCCAAACCCGACTACTGCTTCAAACTTAAAAACAGCTACTTCAAACGAAACAGTTATCGGAACAACAACTTACGATTTACAATCTAATGCTGCAGTTCAAAACAGAATAATACACCATGCTGATGGTACTATATCTGCTGCTTGGACTATGAGTGCTCAAATGACTTCTAGTTTTACTGACAGAGGGACAGGATATAATTTCTTTGACGGAAGTTCATGGGGTGCACAACCAACTAACAGATTAGAATCTTCAAGAGGAGGTTGGCCTTCAATGATTGTAATGGGTTCAGGAAAAGAAGCATCTGTTACTCATAATACAGACAATTCTCATGTTAATATGACATACAGAGCTACAACTGGAACTGGAACTTGGACAGAACAAAATATTTCATCATTAGATTCTAATGGAATCAAGCAAGACCTAACTTGGAATAGAACAGCTGTAGGGGGATTGAATAATGAGACTATGCATATGATTGCTATTGCAAATGCATCAGACACTGTCAACCAATTGTATGGAATTACAAATGCTTTAGTATATTACCGTTCACAAGATGAAGGAGTAACTTGGGATATTCAGGATATGCAATTACCTACACTAGATAGTGCTAATTTCAATCGATTTAGTGGAGATTCATATGCAATAACAGCAAAGGGTGAAACCGTAGTTGTTGCTTACTTTAACGACTGGGGAGACTCTTTCATTGTAAAATCAACTGATAATGGTAACACTTGGATAAAAACAATTTTCTTAGACTTCCCTGTTGATAAATATACTATGGATGATGGACTTAACTTAGATAATGATACAATAATGGATAGAGTATATTCTACTGATAATTATGGTGCAGTTATCTTAGATGCAAGTGGAGATGCTCACGTATTTTATGGAATTATGCAATATTCTGATGATGACTTAACAGATGAATCTTCTTCATGGTTCCCGTCAATAAATGGTATTGCTTACTGGAATGAAAGCTTTGGGGCGGACGTAACACCTGCTACTGTGCATGCAGGAGACACTTCTTTATGGTACTCTGATATGATGAATGATAACTGGATTATGACTGCTCCTGATTTAAATGGAGATGGTACAGTTGGAGGAGTTGATTCAACAGGTGGTTATGCCCTTTACTATGCTTCAAGAGCTTCAATGCCTAATGCTGGTTTTGATGCTGCTGGGAATATTTGGATGTCTTTCTCAGGATATACAGAAATAGTTGATAATGGATCTCAAGTTTTCCGTCATATTTATGTAACACAATCTAGTGATGGTGGTGTAACTTGGAAAAACCCTGTAGATGTAACTCCTCATACATTATGGAGTGGAGAAATAGAATGCGTATTTGGATCAATGAACCCAATAGTAGATGATAAAATTAGAATTGTTTATCAGAAAGATTTTGAACCAGGATTAGCAGTAAGAGGTGATGAAGATTTGATTGATATGAACGAGATTATCTATTTAGAAATAGATACTGTAGGTTTATTCGGATCTTCTGTATCTGTATCTGACTTAGACAATAACACTACTACAATCTCAGTATACCCTAACCCAGCAAATAATTTTACAACTATAGCTATTACATTAGAGAAAACTGAAAAAGTAATAATTACAGTTGTTGATTTATTAGGAAAAGAAATAACTAAAAAAGAGAAAACTATTTTCTCAGGAACTACTATAGAAACACTTGATGTTTCAAATTATCAGAATGGGATTTATTTTATAAATCTACAAATTGGGAATGAAGTAACTACTAAAAAATTAGTAATTACTAAATAAGCTACACTGATTCGAAAAGTAAAAAAGCCGAGCAAATGCTCGGCTTTTTTATACTCTTATTTTTAATACCTTTATTTAATAACCAATAAAGAATTAACCTTAGGCATTTGGTGCGCTAAGAATCCCTCAGCATACACACAATTGGCTTGCCTACCTAAATCTTTAGCTCGGTAACTAACACTATCCAAAAATCCTTGAGATGAAATAATTGTTTCGCTTTCTTCACTTTCAGGATTAAAGAACTGAGTACTATACGCTTTTACAGCTTCCAATTTTTGTTGCATCTGTGAAGAAATATCCACTACTACATCAGGACTTAAGTGATTGAATTGTATGTAATGATAAATTGCTTTTGGTCTCCATACCTTCTGCCCTGTCTCTATCTTTTCAAGTCCTGCTAAAAAGCAAGCATCAACAGTAATTTGCGAACCTCTCCCATGGTCAGGATGACGATCGGAGACTGCATTAGTAATTACAATATCCGGTTGGTATTCTCTTATTTTTCGGATTAAAGCTAATTTATGACCTTCATCATCCTTAAAAAAACCATCTTTAAAATCCATATTTTCACGAACAGTAACGCCCATTATTTCAGTTGCTAATTTGGTTTCAGCAGTTCTGGTTTCAGCAGTTCCTCTTGTACCTAATTCACCTCTAGTCAAGTCAATAATTCCTACTTTTCTTCCGGCTTCAATTTCCTTAATTACAGTACCTCCACAACCCAACTCTACATCATCAGGATGCGCTCCAAAAACTAAAATATCTAATTTCATTAGTAGTGTTTTTTATATTTAAACCTTGCTATAATTGATGTAATAATAGTAATAACCACCAAGTAATATACAAAAACAGGAATTGGCATAGGGTCTCCAGCCGCATAAGAATGCAAACCTGAAAGGTAATAATTCACTCCAAAATATGTCATAATAATTGTCCAGATTGCAACCAAAGAAGCAACATTGAAAACATATTTCCCTTTTAAAGGCGGAATAAAACGCATGTGCAACACAAAGGCGTAAAACAATATACTTGCCAAAGCCCAAGTTTCTTTCGGATCCCAACCCCAATATCTACCCCAAGATTCATTTGCCCAAACACCTCCAAGAAAAGTACCAATCGTAAGCATAAACAAACCAACTTCCAAGGTCTTTTCATTAATCAAAGTCAGTTCAGTAAGCGTATCTTTTAAATTCGCTTTATTCGTTTTAGTAGTAAATATAATCAGGCACAAAGCAATAAAACCAAGGATTGCCCCCAAAGCTAAAAATCCATAACTAGCCACAATAATCGCCACATGTATCATCAACCAATAGGATTTCAATACAGGAACTAAATTTGTGATTTCAGGATCAAGCCAGTTCAGATGAGCAACCATTAATAACATTGCAGAAACAATAGCAGTAGCTGCCAAGGTAAGCAATGACCTTCTGCTAAAAATTAAGCCAGCAAGTATAGTTGCCCAAGCAATATAAATCATTGATTCATAACCATTACTCCAAGGAGCATGTCCTGAAATAATCCATCTCATAATTAAGCCAGAAGTATGTGCTAAAAATCCTAAAATAATCAACCATTTGAAAGTAGTAATCAGGACACGAACTAGTTTAGTATTTTTAAATAATTTTACAATTAATAAAATGAGGAAAATCAAACCTACTATACAGTAGTACATGAATAATTTTGAAAATAATCCTAATTTATTATAGGTGATTTCCAACTGAATTTTAGAATCGGACGGCATAACCTCAGCACCATAGCGATTTTGGAATTTACTAATATACCCAACTATACTGTCTGCTGAAGCCCAATTACTATCCTGTAAAGCACTTGTAACTGCTCTGAAATACATTGGTATAATGTTTGCCACAAACAAAGAATCATTAGCAGAGAACTGAGTATGTTCCGTATAGGAAAGCCAAGTATTATTAGAATCATTTGCTAAAGGAAAAAACCTAAAAATCCCACCACTATAAACTGTAAAACAAATATTTATTCTTTCGTCAACCTTAATAATATCCTTATCGTATTCCGATCGTTTAGCCGGTAATTTAGCATAGGATTCTTCTACCAAACCTGCCAAAAGGTAATGTCCATTTTTACCAAAAAAACTATTAAAAGATACTCTAATATACTTGGAACTCATATCATTTCTCCCTAACAATTCTCTTAATTTCGGATGAGAAACTTTTACAATACTATCCTTACTCCAAGCAACAGGATCATTCATCATACCTAGTATTACCTGTGTAGCAGACAAATTATTAAACTTATCCTTACCATAAATTTTTCTTAAAAACTCAGAACATAAAGTGTTGGCAGGTTTTAATCGTCCGCCATTGTCCTGAATCACTAAACTTTCAAAACGAGATGCATGTTCTGGGTTAATAACATCATCAACAGCAAGTGCTGAAGTGGAAAACAAAAAAGGAATAAAAAACACTAAAGCCGATTTCTGTAGTTTCTTTAATTTCTGAGTTAAACTATTAAATCGTGTCTTTTTAGTAAGGAAAACAAGTAGCATTCCCAAGGCCATTAAAGCATAACCAATATAAGTAATAAGCGTTCCCCACCAATCGTGATTTACCGATAAGATTGTTCCTTTTTCGTCCTTATCGTAAGAAGATTGAAACAAACGAAATCCACAATGTTGCAATACATTATTCATAAAAATTCTATGCTCAGTTTCTGTATCATTTTCTAAAATACTAATTTCAGCAGCATAAGAAGATGGACTCATAGAACCTGCATATCTATCCAACTGAAAATCACGCAATTTTACATAAAAAGGAACTGTATAATATTTCGCTCCATAAGATAGTTTGAAATTCAAATTATCCATTGCAAACACTTCATTATCTCCTTGATAACCTTTCCCTCCATAAAGGGTAATTATCTTTTTTTCTCCGTTCGTATTTACCTTAACAATTAAAGCATCCTCTTCCCCATCATTCATAACATTAGAAGTGCTTATTGCTTGCATTTTAGCATTTTCTAATACTTCTTTTAATACAAAATTAAGTCCGTTAGCCGTATGCAATGTCCTTCTGTTCATATTAAAATCGGTAAGTTCAGCATACTGATTTACAGCACGAGTATCCATACTCATAGTTTCTACATCATAAGGAGAGTTACAAACAATTACGTCAGCAACTGAACTCAAATTTATTGCACCTTCCAAAGGATTATTGAATGTAAACACTTCCCCTTTAATTACTCTTTGTTCTTTGTCCTTTAAGTATTCTGATTGCATTCCATTGTCGCCAGGAACAACAATATGCAACATAGTAGTTCCTCCTGCAATATTAGCAAATAAAGAATCCTTTACATTCGGTAAAAAACCTATTCCTTCAATTTCAATATTATGATCTTTAAAATTCAATTTCAAAGAAAAATCATTGTTTGTTATTCCTGATAAAAACAATTTTTCAGAATGATTAAGTTGATGAACCTTATCATTTATATGAATCTGTAAGAAGGTATCATCCGAAATAAACTGATTCGTACTCTCTCCCTCACGAATATGCATCATCCCTTCATAAGAAATATAACGCGTAATTCCTGCTCCAATCAAAATGAGAATAAATGACAAATGAAAAGTAAGTGCGGCTATCTTTTCCAATCGGAATAATTTATATTTAATAACATTATTTATTAAATTATAGGTTAGTAAAGCGAGTATCATTTCGAACCACCAAGTATTGAAGATTAATGCCTTGGCGGATGTTCTCCCAAAATCGTTTTCAATAAAAGTTGCGTAACCAATTGAACAGGCAAATAATAAGATAAGCATACTCATTAATTGCATAGAAGAAAGAAACTTTATTATCCTGTTTATCATATCTGAAATTTATGCAGCAAAATTACGAATTATTATTAAGTTTGTGTTTAAATTATTTTAAATGAAAAATATAATTTTAGTAGGCTCAGGCAATGTTGCCACACACTTAGGAATTGCCTTGAAAAATAGCAATTACTCAATAGTACAAGTGTATAGCAGAAGCATTGAAAACGCAAAAAAACTAGCCAACAAACTAAATACTGAGTTCACAAATGATTTAACACAATTAAAATCAGCCGATTTAATAATTGTAAGCGTAAATGATGATGCGATTTCGAATGTATTATCTCAAATAAAAGACACAGCAATAGTTCATACTTCCGGAAGTATTGGATTGAATGTTTTTAAGGGTAACTTCTCAAATTTTGGTGTATTTTATCCACTTCAAACTTTTAACAAAGAGGTTGATTTAGACACTTCAGAAATCCCGTTTTGCATAGAAGGGAGTTCCTTAGTTTTCGAAAAACAATTAATTAAAATTGCAAAGAAATTATCCGTAAATGTAGTAACAATGAATTACGAACAAAGAAAACAACTGCATATTGCAGCTGTTTTTGCTTGTAATTTCAGCAACCAAATGTTTAGTATTGCTGAGGATTTGTTAAAAGAAAAAAATCTTGATTTTGAGATTCTGCTTCCTTTGATAAAACAGACAATTTCAAAACTAGAAAACAATAAACCCAAAACTGTGCAAACTGGTCCTGCAAAGCGAAATGACACTAATGTAATTGAACAGCATATTAACGGCATCAAAAAGCAAGAAATTAAAGACTTGTATCAGAAAATTAGCAGTAACATTATAAAAACACATGAGTAAACTTTTCTCCTTTTTAAAACTAATTCGACTGAAAAATTTAACAATTGTTGCACTCACACAATTGTTAATTAAATTCAGCTTGATTAATCCTTTCATCAATGATTTTATACTCTCTAATAATCAATTTTACCTATTCGTTTTAGCAACCGTATTTATTACTGCATCTGGCTATATCATCAATGATATTTATGATGTGAAAACTGATAAAATAAATAAAGATAATAAACGAATTATTGGCAAAACGATAAAGTCCAGAAATGCAATTTCTTGGTATATATTTTTGAATATACTAGGATTAGGACTAGGAACATATATTGCCTATCTTGTAAAAAAACCGCTTTTCAGTTTAATATTCTTCTATTGTGTTTTTAGTTTATGGACTTATTCCAAGCGTATGAAAAGTTCTTTTTTAATAGGAAATTTGCAGGTTTCATTTTTGACCGCACTTAGCATTTTTAATGTTGCTTTATTCGATATTATCCCTAATGGAATAAATAAAAATAATGGCGAAATAATGATTTTAAAAATCATTTTATTCTACACTGTATTTGCTTTTATTACTACTTTTATTCGTGAAATAATTAAAGACTTAGAAGACATAGAAGGCGACAAAAAAATACAAGCCAAAACACTAGCCATTACTTACGGAATTGAAAAAACGAAATGGGTTTCATTATTATTCACAACACTTACCTTTTTAGGAATTGCTTATTTTCAATACTTTCAATACAGTATTATTAGTACCGAGTTTGAATATGAATTTTCAATGTGGGGAATAAATAAAGTTGCGATTTTTTACACGCTTTTCTTACAACTACTATTCTTGTTTTTAGGGTTAAAGATTTATCTTTCTAAAATAAAAGCTGATTTTTATTTCATTAGTCAACTCTGTAAATTTATTATGATAATTGGGATACTATCCATACCCCTTTTCACCTACTTACACCTAAGTTAAATGTTAAACCAACAACTACAACAATACAACATTATTTTAGGCTCAGCATCTCCTAGGCGAAAAGACCTTTTATCAGATATTGGAATAAAGTTTACAATAAAAACTACTAACAAAGAAGAGGATTTTCCAGAGGAACTGAAAGAGCAAGAAATAGCTGAATTTTTAGCCAAACAAAAATCATATTTTCTATCTAAATATTTAAAAAATAATGATTTACTAATTACAGCCGACACTATTGTTTCCTTTAAAGGTGAGTTGTTAAACAAACCAAAAAACAAAGAAGAGGCATTTAATACATTAAGTAAACTTTCAGGAAACACACACAAAGTAATAACAGGAGTTTGTATTAAAAACTTGGGGAAAGAAATTATATTCTCAGAAACTACAATGGTGACTTTCAACAATTTAACCGATAAAGAAATTAATTATTATATAAACAACCACAATCCATTTGACAAGGCTGGAGCTTACGGAATTCAAGATTGGATAGGTAAAATAGGGATACAAAAAATAGAAGGTTCTTATTCCAATGTAGTAGGCTTACCTACATCAGAATTATACGAACAACTAAAATCATTTATTTAGGAGGTAAATTCCCTATCTTTGCAACAAAACGAAAATAATGTTAAAATTAAAAATAAGTTCATTTATTAAGGTATTATTTATTGCACTGATTATTCAAGGATGTACGCCAATGCATAAAATCACCTATTTGAATGATAGTCAGCCTGGAGAGTGGGATATTTCTCCTATTCCACCGAAACATCATCTGGAAATTGGGGATATATTAATGGTAAAGGTAATCAGCAGGAATGAGGAATCTAATAACCTATTTAATATTGAGAACAATACCAATAGCTCAAGTCCAACTTTAACTGCCGCCAACCTTTACTTAAATGGCTTTACAATTAGCCAAGAAGGAACAATTGACATTCCTAATGTTGGAGAGATTTTTATACTTAACCAAACCTTAGAAGAAGCTGAAGAAACAATTTCACAAAAAGCTAAGGACTACCTGATTAACCCTTTTGTGGTTGTAAAATTAGCTAACTTTCAGTTTACAATTCTTGGTGAAGTAAATACCTCTGGAAACTTCCCTGTTTACAAAGAAGGACTCACAATTTATGATGCAATTGCAATGGCTGGTGGAGTTAATGATTATGGTAATTTATCTAAAATAAAAATTATCCGTTCAGAAAACAATAAGAAACAAGTGCATAAAATTGATTTAACTTCAAGTGATATTTTAACATCTGACTTCTACTACCTCAGAAATAACGATTTAATTTATGTTCAACCACTTAAATTTAAAGGATTTAAAAAATCACAATCTCAACTTTTACTATCAGCAATAACAACATTTGCAGTACTGTTTAATGTTTACATAAAAATAACGGAATAAAAATATGCAGGAAAAACAAGTGACCCAAGAAGAAACAATCGACATAAAAGCCCTAATTTTAAAATATGCTCAGTATTGGTATTATTTCATAATTTCAATACTTTTTTTTGGATTTATCGCCTTTCTAAACAACAGGTATACAGTGCCAGAATACAGTGTGTCTACCACTCTTTTAGTTAGAGATGATAACAATACTCAACTAGGTGCTGAAAACCTACTGGAAGGACTTGAACTGTTTAGTGGTAAAAAGAACTTAAAGAATGAAATTATTATCCTTAATTCTTACTCATTAGCTGAAAGAGTTATTCAAGAATTAGAATTAGGTACATCTTATTATCAGCACGGTATTATTCAGACAAATGAATTATTTGGAAATTCTCCTTTTAAAGTTAATATTGATTCCTCACATATTCAATTAACAGGAATTGATTTCCAACTAGTAGTAATAAATGAGAATGAGTTTACTTTGACAGTCTCTGCTGCTGATAAATTTGCCTATAATATACAAAAAGAGAAACTACATAAAACCTCTTTAGCAAATATTGATATTGAAGAAACCTATCAATTTAATTCACTTATTGAAAATAGTTTTTTTTCTTTCTCAATAGAAAAAACTAATTTCTTTAACACAGAAAAAATAACTGAAAACGAAAAAGGATATTCTTTCAGATTACATCAAACAGATAAACTAGCAAACAAGCTTATCAATGAAGTAACTATTAACCCTATTAATAAAGAAACATCAATTCTGAAATTAAATATCAAAGGGAGAACACCTAAAAAGAATATAGAAATCCTAAATAAGCTTACTGACATATACATAAGAAGTGGGTTAGATGAAAAAAACCTAATGGCAATCAATACTATTTATTTTATTGATAAGCAATTAAACATAATTCAAGATTCTTTAAGAAATATTGAAAATAAATTGGAAATATTCAGTTCAAAAAATCCAAACCTAGCAATTGTAGATAAAGATTATGGAACTTATTTTCAAAAACAAAAGTTAGATAATACCCTATCAGAACAGACAGTAAATATTAAATACTATAGTTCCTTACTTTCTTATCTTAAGGATGATAAAAATGCAAATAGTATTGTTTCACCAACCTCAATGGGAATTAGTAATCCTGAATTAAATGGTTTAATTAATCAACTCTTACAACTCTATGCTAAAAAAGGAGAGCTACAACTAACAACTACCAATAAGAACCCTACTTATTTAGCAGTATTATCTCAAATAAATCACACCAAAGAAACAATAATTGAAAATGTAAGAAACTTGATTGCTTCTGCTTCAATTTATGAAAAGGATTTAAAAAAGAGAATCAATACATTTACTTCTAAAATCAATAAATTACCTGAAGCAGAAAAAAATTATCTTATTTTAAAAAGGAAGCACGAGTATAATGAACAAACAGCTATCTATTTACAACAAAAAAGATATGAAGCTTCTTTAGCAAAAGCAGGAACAGAATCGGATCACAAAGTAATTGACCCAGCAAGGCTTGATAGTGAAAGACCAATAAAACCAAGAAAAAGTTTAGCTTATTTTATGGCTATTCTTTTAGGTATGCTTCTCCCTATTACCTTCATATCCTTAAGGGACTTCTTTAGTGACACAATAAAAAGCAAGTCTGATTTATTAAACTGCACAAACATCCCAGTACTAGGACTCATAGGGCATAGCGATAATGCTAGAAGTTTGGTTGTTCCTACTTCATCTAAATCAATTATTGCTGAATCTTTTCGTTCCTTAAGAACCAACATACAATACTTAGCAGCCGATAAAGACAAGAAAGTGATTACAGTAACCTCATCAGTTGGTGGAGAAGGAAAAACCTTTACCACTATGAACCTTGCTGCAATT
>Ga0308014_1000298_pt1 | contig 13934 bp, 4 predicted proteins | sample Neamet229_FD_203154 | JGI IMG/M metagenome (GOLD analysis project Ga0308014, IMG submission 203154) | Marine microbial communities from water near the shore, Antarctic Ocean - #229 | ecosystem: Environmental > Aquatic > Marine > Unclassified | place: Southern Ocean | collected 2014-07-28 | reverse complement strand
GTATCCTCGATGATATTGAGATCACTTCAACTACAAAAATTTGCCATGGAAAAGAAGGTCTTTCTGGACCGCAAGGTGCGAATGGTGACTCAGGTGAACTCGGCGATAATGGCACATCTAGCCTAGTTAGAATGATTACAATTTATGTCGGTAATACAACTTGTCCAGAAGGTGGTATAGCGATCTATTCTGGAATAGATGCAAATCAAAACGATTATCTTGATGATGAAGAGTTTGCAACTGTTAGCGAACTTTGTGATGGTAAAATCGGTGGAGATGGCGATAATGGTGGAAGCGGTGCTCCCGCCCTAGTAATGAAGGAAATCCCTCCTTCCAATGTATGTCCAGTTGGATTCATTTTGCGCTTTGGCATAGACGATGGTACTGGTAATTCAACCGCCTTTGATGGAAATCTCTCTGATGATGAAGTAGACGAGGAATTGAAAGTGTGTTCAACTCCACTCACCGCTGAAAGAATCTCAAACTTCCAAAGTGGAAGTGGAAATGGTGTTAATTCTGTATGTTCTGAATCAGGTTTACTAAACAGCAAACAGATGATCATTCAAGCAGCATATAGCCCGTTTGACGGATGTGAATTATGGACTACTGAAGGAATAATGGATACTACAACTATGCTTCTCGATATTAATCCTCTAGGAGATTCACTACCAGGTAATGCATTGGGATTCACTAGTGTTGCGGGTCAACAAGGAGAACTTGTTTTCTTTGACGCCGATGACGGAACTCATGGAAGAGAATTATGGGTAACTGATGGAACTACTATTGGCACCCATCTTGTACAGGATATATTTGTTCAGAATAGCATAGATGCAAATTCAGTATTGGTTCCATTCATGCAAGGTGTTGTGTTTACTACTAATTCCAATACAATACATTGGGCCAATTCAAGCGATATTGTTGAACTTTCACAGATACCAACATTTGATAATGCAACTCAATCCATTTTGAGTTCAAGTTTATCGACACTATCCGTAGGTGCATTCTCAATACTTGGTAGCGATGCTGACAATATTTGGTTCATCGCTAAGGATTCAAATGGCGATCTTGAACCATATCAATTATCGACAAGTGGACTACTAACTGCATATGATCTCAATCCAAATGGAAACTCCTTAGCACAATTCAGCGTTTCTACTGAACAAGGATTGGTGGTAGTTGCTACTGCAAACTCTGGAAGACAATTGGCATTGCTAAGTTCTGGAAACGTCACTTGGTTGACCTCATTAATGGATACTACTACCGGCAATTGGCCAACAAATGTTGGCACTGGCCTAGGTTTGCATTCACTTTCTTCCAAGATAATTTTTGATGCCCAAACAACCGGAGTAAATCCGACACTTTGGTCTTATGATTTCAATAACGGAATGACTACTTCACTGTCAACAGAAATTGTGATACCTGGTGAAAGGACTGAAGCTGTCATCAATGGTGGAAAGATATTCTTTGACTGCGTGACCGCTGCATACGGTAGTGAATTGTGTAGCAGTGATGGCACAATTGACGGCACTATCGTTGCTACAGATTTGAGTAGCGGAGTTGTTGATTCCGACGTCAGACATATCTCTATAATTGGGGATGATATTATTTTTATCGCCTCGGCTGACGATATTGGATTTGCATTGTGGTCACTTGATTCTTCAGGAACGGTTCAACTGCAATACGACCCATACCAAGGGCTTGGCAACAATTCAGATAGCGGCCAATATGGCAATATGATCGTCACCGATACTCAGGTTATCTTCGTGGCATTGGACGGACAAAACGGTAACGAGTTATACGCATGGACACATTTGCAATTAACAGATGAATGGTTGATTTGGTAAAGTCGAGGTTTCACTACTTACGGTCTATGCAGTATGGGCAGGACTCTCCTACAACATATTCGGGAGAGTTCTGTTCTTGTTCAGATATTGGTTCTCTGCATGCAAAGCATTGAGCGAACCCTGTTTCTTCAAGTTGAGGATTAACCGATACTCTCTGATCAAAAACGAAACAATCGCCAACCCAATGCGCTCCTCCTACTTCTGCGAAGTATCCTAGGACTCCGCCCTTCAATTGGTATACGTTTTTGAATCCTTGATTGAGCATTATCGCACTTGCCTTTTCGCAGCGAACTCCTCCTGTACAATACATTACGATTGGAACGTCCTCCAATTCCTCTAGCAATGCTTCGGCTGCTTGAGGAAACTGTCGGAATGATTTGAGATTGAGGTCTATGGCATTCTCAAAAGTACCAACCCGTAATTCATAGCCGTTCCTAGTATCGATTACTGCGATCTCTCGGCCCTCATCTAACCATTTCTTGAATTCAGTTGGCGTAATATCCTCACCGGTGAAACGGGCAGGTTGTATCTCGTCCATCCCCACCGAAATGATTTCCTTCTTGAGTCGTACATTCATACGATTAAAGGGCTGATAATCAGTATACGATCGTTTCAAAGTGATTCCAAGGAATCTCTCATCTTTTTCCAATTCACTAATGAATTTTCCAACATTTGGTTCACTCGCTGATAAGAAGAAATTTATTCCTTCAGTTGAAAGTAGTATTGTTCCTTTCAATTCAAGCGTTGCGCACAACTCTTGCAGCGGTTTACGCAAATCATCGCGGTCTGGTAAATCAACAAAGCGATAACCTGCTATGTTGACAAACTGTTCGCCCATAAGTTGGGCTGAAATCTATTGTTCTTCAACTTCTCCATGAGTGTTTGGAGGCTAGAGGATGCCTCCAACCTTGACCGAATGCACGTTTTGAAACTCTTGGTGCTGGTGACATTTGCCATCTCTTGTGTTCATTTTTCTCTAAACGATTTAACACTTCTATTACAGTTTTGATTTCAAAACCTAATTGTGCAATTGAACGACTATCCAAGCCATCTTCTATGTGAGCCTCGAGTATTCCATCCAGTATTGGATAGGCAGGTAGTGAATCTTCATCTTTTTGATTTGGCGCTAATTCTGCACTTGGTGGTTTAGTTAGAGTTGATTGGTTAACAGGGGCTTCTTTTCCAGCCTCTAATGCTCTGGAGTTAAACAACTCAGCCAGTGCATAGACCTCCATTTTGTAAAGGTCTCCGAGTGGAGTATAGCCACCGGCCATATCACCATAGAGAGTACAGTACCCTTGTGCTAGTTCGGATTTATTACCAGTTGCAATAGCCATACTACCCTGAGCATTTGCATGACCCATGACAATTATAGCGCGCAATCTCGCCTGCAAGTTCTCACTTGCAACTGGATTGCCAGCAGCCAAAATATCACCGATGCTACTTTCAACTGCTTTGTGAAGATCATCGATTTCACGAATTGAGAAGTTTAGACCTAATGCCTTCGCTGTATATTGTGCATCATCAATGGAATGTTGGCTGGAATGGCGGCTCGGCATTGCGATTGCAGTAACATTCTCTGGTCCTACCGCTGCTGCTGCAACACAGGCTGCTACGGCAGAATCGATACCACCGGATAACCCCAATACCACCGAAGTGATAGCAGATTTCCTACAATAATCGGACAGACCAGTGATTACTGCATCAGCTAACTCTTCAACTAAATGCTTAGCATCATCATGCCCATCATCATCACTTGAAAGATGTTTTAGTTGGTCACTACCAATATTGATTGAATCTTCCGAATCAGAAGCAATCCAATGGCAATTTTGTGGATTATCAAGGTCGACTATAAGCACTCCTTCTTGCCAAGCAGGAGCGATTACTACTTGCCCGTCTGGCCATGCTATCAAAGAGCATCCATCAAATAATAAATCATCATTTGCACCCACTTGATTTGCTAATAGGAATGGGTGGCCAAGTATCTTTGCTGCTGTACGGCTTACGTGAACTCTAGTGCTGACTTTATCTGAATGGAATGGTGATGCACTGAGGTTGACTGTTGCGGAAAGTTCTACTCCTTGCCGTCCCCATTCAGCAAGATGTTCAATCGGGTCTGCCGCATATGCTGAAGGTGTTTGTCCTGCTGCTTGCCAAGCGTCTTCACAAACTGTAACACCGAAATCCATTCCACCGATTGTTCGTGCAATACCTGAACGAGTATCTGCTTTGAAATACCGAGCCTCATCGAATACATCGTAAGTTGGTAATAATTGTTTTTTGGCAACCACTCTACTGCTGCCTTCGCCTCTTGTTTTGCCGCCATCCGGACCTGCTAAAACAACACCATTGAATGGTAATTGTCTATCGTTTTCTGCAGCGATTGGAGTGCCGACTAGAACTGGTAAATCAACATCGAGTTGACTAGCAATTTTTTGTGATTTGTTGATGAATTCAGTTTGTAATAATAAATCTCGCGGCGGATAGCCACAAATTGCTAATTCAGTGGTAATAGCAACACTGGCTCCATTCATTTTTGCTTGGGATGCTAATCCTTCTATTCGCTTAGCATTACCTTCTAAATCTCCAACAGTTGGATCGAGTTGTAGTAATCCGACAAGATTGCTCAAAGTAAATCACCTCTCAAGAAAATTGTACGATTTTACCTTCAGCGTCTTTGTACCACCATTCGTTGGTATCTTTATCATGATACCACCAAAAACCATCAGCACCCAACTCCCATTTACTTTCAGTTACTGCTTCCTGAACTTGGCTCTGAACTGCCGCTACTGCCGCCGGTTGAGTCAGTTGATCTTCATCTTCATCTTCATCATCCTCTAATTCGGATGAGTATTCATCCCAATCATAATGCTCTCTACTACCTTTATTATTGGTTAATCTCTTAGCCCAAATCAATCCAGTGATAATAATTGAAAGGAATAGAATGGCAACGAATGTACCCAAAACAGGGTGGACATCACCAAAGATTTTCTCACCGGTTGTCATCTCTCTCTCTGGCCTAACATCAATCGATGGCCCATTGGTAGTCTCTCCATCTGCAAGCGTAACCTCAATCCATTGCAATCCTGAACTTTCAGGACCCCAATCTAGGCTGATGATCCCGATACCGCCCTTTGGAACATCTACACTTGTTCGGCGAACTGTCGTGCGTGTTCCATCTTGGGAAACAGCGGTAATGACTGCGTCTGTTGTTCCGTCCAAGGTCCCAATATTTTGAACACTGATTTGTACTGAAGTTGTTTGCCCGACTTCGACCATAAGCCGTGAATATTTTACTGATGATGGCTCCAATTGATAGTCAGGTTCTAAGAACCTCATACCCCATTGTGCGACTGGGGTGCCCGCTGGAGTACCAGAGAACCCGAGTATCTGATTACCTGCTAAATCCCTTCCATTAATGCGAACATAAACCTGTAATTGATCCTCTAACATGTTATCAGTAATTTCCGTTAAATCAATAGAAGAGGTGAGTTCTAATCTAAGGCCCTCAATCTCATTACCCACCAATAGCATTGGCTCAGTTCCATCTCTAAGATGGTCTCCTGTGATTTTATCTTCAACCCACCAAACCAATTGCAATGATTCAATATCGATTCCGCCTTCTTCGGAAACAACAATTCTAATCTCATGCTGTTCCGAGCCAAGTATTGCATCAGTTCTCGGTGAGAGAATCTCAACTGGAATAGGCCCTTCACCATCGACTACAATCCAGCGCACTGAAGTCCCTTTATCAGTAGCATCAATCCCTTGTTCTGGCATGCAGCCAACCGACCACGTAAGTGGGATTGTACCAGAAAGCCCTGGAGTGGTTAGAGCGATGCTCCAAATTCCTTGTTGTGCTAAAGCCGATTTACTTTCACCAGCGAATAATATATCAATAGTACAGTTAAAGTCTGGAATGGTTCCTGTTTCAGAGAAAACTACGCCTCCTGAAATCTCCATAGCACTATTCGGTCCTAATCTCGCTCCATCGCCAAGTAATGTTCCCGAGGATAAATGCAGATTTACTGATTCTTCAAGAACTTCCATTGCGGCTGAAAACTTCCATCTGTTTTCTGGGAAACTATGAGTTGCTTCTTGACCTGCTCTATCGACTACAGTGACTATTGGTTCTCTTCTCGTTTCACCTAAATCAGGCATAGTCCAGGCCAAATGCAATTCAATTTGCAAAGTCATGTCTTTTTCATAAGGACTGGCAAGGCCACTAGCGCCCATCATCTTGCAATCATCTAGAATGATATGGGATGAAGCACTTGTACAATTTCCAGTTTCAAAATCCCAAGTGATTAGAAGTGGGTCCGAACCTTGATTTCCAGCCAAAGCCACTGCTACCGAAGCCAGATCGGAACCACCGTTCGGTTCACTGATCTCAACTTCTAGAACATATGGCATATCCGGATGCAACCAAGCTTGACGCCCATCTTGCCATGAGAATGCATTAGCCATTAGGGATGGAGGGCCATCAGGTGCTAATTGATACATGAACAAGTGTTCACCACTTTGATTTGAACCAGCATCCTTGATGGCGTATCCAGCGGTATCTTGGCCTACGATATAGACTGCAACTTTCTGTCCAATACTGCCACCGCTATCATCCAATAAGAGTGTGTATTGCCCTATTAGGGAGCCAAGGTTTGACGGCTGTAGCAATGACATTGACGAATATTCACCAGGGTCTGGCCAGCCATTCAGATTGTCATCTTCGAGCCATTGGCGCCATACTTTGGCATGAATATTGGTTGGCAATTCAGGCTGGTCAGTAATTTGAATGTGCATTGTTTGGGTGGTACTTGGTTCTCTGTGGTCATACCAGCCAACATCGGTTTCAAGCACCCTGGGTTTCACTGAATCGATAAAGAAAGTTCTAGAGATTTCGGAATTAGTTGTTGTACCTGAACCGCTTAATGGCGTGACTCTGATGGTCCAAGTTAGATTTCCGTGAGTGAAAGGAATTGTATCGTTAACAACCCAAACATCTTCACTTAAACTCGTTGTATTTGCAATAACTTGTCCTCCTCTGACAAGTTCTACTATCGCATCACCATCGGCAAATGAAGCATTGCTATCAACGCCTTCAAATCCGATATCGACTGTAAATTGTATCTCATCTGACGATTGTAAGAAATTAACCGACTGAGGTATTTCTCCTCCATCTGTTGAGATGCTGAATGAATGTATTTCTAAATCGTGTTCAAATCCTTGGTAGCCAAATCCACCCCAGTAATAGGTTGCGGGAATTGAAACTGTATTACTGCTGAGAATCAATCTTGATGATACTGTCAATAAGTCTTCATCACCCCAATCCGGTTCAATTCTAAAGGTGATACTGAAATCGACATCAGTGCCATTAATGGAGGATTGCAGAGCGTTGGTTGGATGTAACTCAACCTTGTCATAATCTCCTTGCCCAATTGGTGTCCCTCCATTCAATGGTAGTAACCAAGTCGCTTCATTTTCAGAACCAAATACATCAAAGCGAACCATATTGGCGGTTGAAGAAAACACTTGATATGATGTGTGCATAGTCATCCATTGCTGACTTGGAGTCAGTATTAATGGTTCATCTTCCATGCTAGTGTCAATAAGAACAACCTCTGATGATGAGTTCATAGAGACCAATTCAATTTCCAAGTCACCTGCGGATGATGCGATGAATGGAACAGGAATATGATGAATCCCTTGATTAGGAACCAATCCTCTTCGGGCAGAATTAATTGCTAAAATGAATGCTGATTGTGGACCGGCATCCAATGTCATTGAGGCTTGATATGGCGCACTCAATCCACCATAAGTGAGATTGCCAGTCCCAAGAATTTCTAATTCAACTTCTACAAAGAATGTGCCTAATGCGGCAACTGCTGAGGTAGATGCTGCTAACTCTGATTTGAGTTCATCCAATTCCAAAAAATCTAATTGTATCTTTGCATTAGTGCTATCGGAAAATGTGTAGGTAGTGACAGTGGTACTTCCAACAACAATGTTAACTGTGTTAAATGTTCCACTTTGTGCCAATACTGAAAATGAAAGTGATTGTAGATCATCCTTGGGAATCCAAGCTTTTGTTGTAGCATATCCTGAGATACCTGCAATAATTTCTACTTGTGACTCACCATTGGCGAAACGGTCTTGCCAACCCCAAGAGCCGACCCGAACATCACTGCCACCCCATTCAAGGAGTCCATCACCTGAGAAATCGATTGCAGGTTGTGCTGGGTAAGAACCACCACTAAACCTAAGTTCAATTTCATCAACTTGCCAAGTTGTGAAATTACTCATATTGCCATCGGCTGGAGCCAGGGCTGCGAATTGTAATTGTAATCCATATAGTGTATCATCCAAATTATAGGTGTATGGTAAAGAAATATTAGTCCAGTTATCATCTCTATCAAATCGTATTTGTGCTTGTGCATTTGTACTCTGACCATCTACCACTACACTTTCAGATGCAAAGTCAGCAAAATACCAAGGAGAGGTGATATTGGCATTGGCATTACCTGAGAATTGTGTTGCACTACTCGTATAGAGTGCCCCGTTATTGGTCCAAGCAACCCCTGTTTGAAGTGGTTGTAATGTGTCTTTATATGCACCATCAAATGAAAGTGCGAAAATTCTTGGAATCAATCCAGCATTTGATTCATTAAATTCAAACTTAATTCTTATTTCGTTAATATTTTCAAAATCAATAAGTTGTAGCGGAATCACTGTGTTTGAACCACTCATTCCAGCAATTTCAAGCCCATTATCATCCAATACTGTCCAATCAAGTCTTGCTCCTGCTGGTACATCGGCATCTACATACATTGGAGCCATTACAGATTTTGAAACCGGGAATGATGCATTGCTAGCCCAACCAATTGTTGGGCTAATCCAAGTTGCAGATGAAGGGATGTCCAAGAATACGTCATCGAAGAACCAATAATCGCAACATGTGCTTGAACCTGAGTTTTGATATGCTCTAATCTGACTATTAGCATGTAATGCTGAGCTAGGTAAATTCTGATTCAACTGAACCACAGAACCCCCAAGAGTTGCACCGGAATAGGTTTGGAAAGTTGTCCAGCCACCACTACTTGTCTTGTATTGGAATGCGAGGTTTTCACCGCTATCAGGTTCTTCTCCACACCCTGAACTACCTTGAAGCACCCATGCATGTACAGAAACTGCGGATAATCCGTTAAGATTGACCACTGGAGAGGTTGCGTATGTTGAACCTGCATAAGTTCTGATTGAACCGCCACCTGTACCGTTTGTTCCACATTGAAGAGTTGACCTTGCTGAAAAACTGTTGGAGAAAGTCCAACCATCATTACCTGAATTAAAATTCCATACCGCATCTACACCTTTCAGAGATAAACCTGCACCGGATTGCTTAGCGCCATCTAGTTGTGCATCTGTATGTGACCATATGCTATTATCATCCCAAATAATTGCAGATTGAGTGGCCTGTACTGCAGGTGAAATTTTTAGATTGATATCAACTAGTGGCTCTGCGCTCAGCACCTCTACTTCAAAGGCATCATTAGCAGTTGAACCATCGAGTGAAATGGTCTGTGTCGAGCCAGTAGAAGCAGGGAATATTGTAGGTTCGCTATTCAACGACTGCTGGGGGATTGTTCCATCATATTGCGCAGAAAGGCCGATTTGAACTGGGCCTCCAATCAATAGCAATACGACTAGGAGAATTGCACGATGGCCATAGCCTCCTCTCGCCATAGACTGACGCTGTTATTGAAAGGTCTTCAATGATACCCCTGCACAATCTCAAATAGTGTCGTTTATCCAGTGTATTGAGACAATTATTTTTATGCGATTAACAAGCGTAAAATGAACACTTATTGAAAAATTAATATTGAGGAAGTTCCAACTCAACTGCGAATAATGGATCTGCGTCAGTTGAGTCATGGAAGGCAACTACAACCCCTCCATCGGACAATATTGCTAAGCTTGCAAAGTCAAAGCGAATATCATTTCCTGCACCGGATGTTGAATCTAAATCTCCCGCTCCAATATAGGTCAGAGTATCCGGTGACATATCTTCAGAATATCCACGTACATGGTAGACCATATCAACATCTGGACCTTCGCTACTTTGGTAACGAATGTTCAGAACAAATAGGTCCAATTCTCCATTTGCTTGGAACTCCCACTCTTCGATCGATGTTGAAACATTACCCATTTGGTAAGTGTAATTTTGCCAACTATTGGCTCCATCATATGAAATGAAATGGGTAAAATCAGTTCCAGTATTTTTCATGCAATGAATAGAGCCAGTACTATCAATTTGGCAATATTCAGAAGGGAATTGAACTTCAAGTTCATTCCATGATAATGTAGTATCCATATATGCTGCATTGCCGTTATCATAGTAACTCGGGAATAGTAATCCACCTGAAGGGAATGGGAAAGAACGCATTTCTTTGTGCGGTTTATTGACATCATAGTAGGCTGGTAAACCCGCTTCTGTGAAATTCAAATCTAATTCAATTGTTGGGTCGCCACCGCCTCTATTTGGGAATTGGAATGGATAATAATTCAATCCGTCAACACTGATTTGACCTCCAGCATTTTGAGTTTGGTGCCAGAAATTAGAAACGACAATACTAGCCCAGTCACCACTTCCTAAACTAGATGAAATTGGACCTACTACTTCGACTTGCCATGAACGGTCATAAAATGGTTCAGTGATTCGGTTATAGCACCACGACCACTCTTCTTCACTATCATCATACAAGATTGCATAGAATTTGTCGATCTTACCATCTGCTCCGATATATGGGAACCATGACATTGAGATTATATCGCCATTTGTTGCTTGAACAATACTTCCTTCGCCCAGTCCTTCTTGACCAGAATTTGTAGGAACGAAAGTTCTGCACTGTGTATCAGGTATGATTCCAGGAGTATAGGTTGTCCATTGATGGCCGCGGTCTTCGGTGTAAACTGGGTATTCACCACCAATATTCATGATGTCACCCTCGATTGTGGTAGCGATATAATGCTCGCAACAATTACCACCGTAGTCCTTATTGAAAACTGCCCATGTAGTGTTGGTAGTTTCATTTGTGCGTAAATCAATGGTAATGAATTCTCTCGCATCGCCATGACCTGCTTCATCTATCATGACGTAATCATCAAAAATAGGTGCTACCCTTTCATCGCTGACAATTCCTTCACCACCGCCTAAACAACCAGCCATTAAGGTGGAAGTTGCAATGAATAAGCAAAGCAGCACTCGGCGCATAAGAAAACCTCGCGCATCCTCTCTTTCAAGGCATCGCTTCAAAGATTAACCGATTTCAACTCACTCTACAGTGAATTGAACTGTGATTCCATCGACTGTGAATGAATCTGCATTTGCTGGGGCTTGGCCCTCAGAATGGAATACTGCTGCTGCACTTCTCGTTTCTGTAGCAACCCATGTTTGGTCTGATTCAAACATCTCAGGCGCATTTTGCAACCACACCTGCAAGTCGATTGTCGCTTCGATTTCAAAGTCCATTTCCTTACGCTTGGCTTGGATTCTGCGGGTGATATCTCTTGCTAACCCTTTGGATAATAGCAACGGTGTATCTTGCATATCCAGTACTAATGATACTTGGATTGCATCTTCACCTTGACCGATCGTAACCGTTTCGGCAGCGAATCCATCTCTTTCTGCTCTACGAATTTCAACATCATTTTCATCTATGTCAACACCTAGAATTTGCATTCCACCGGCTTTGATTGCCGCAAGCATCTGATCAGGGTTTTGTGCATTCTTTATCTCGTTAGAAACTGCATTAACCTCTGCTCTTGCTTTCGGTGCTAGGGTTCTGAAGTTAGGAGCAAGTTCGACTTTTTGGAATCTGTTCAAATCTTGCTCAATGGCAATTTCTTCGACATTCAATTCCTCGGCCAAGATATCATGGAAAATTGATAGGTCTGGCCCAGCGACAATCCATCCTTGTGCACATGGAAGCCTTTGCCTTCTACCAGCATCAACACGAATCCTTCTTCCTGCCTCAGCAAGTTCACGAACTAAAACCATAGTCTCTTCTAATTTCTTATCCAAAGGTGGTATTGTTGCGGTAGCTGCTGCTGCCTCAATGTCCCACTCATCCGATGTTGCACCCTCAAGGCTTCCTGGAACTCCCAATGGCCAAGCGGCTTGATGAACAGGTTGTCCAGTAAGATTGCGATGAATAACGTCGACCATGAAGGGAGATATAGGAGCCATCAAGCGGCAAATTACCACCAATATTTCGTGAAGAGTATGTTGGCAAGATGCCTTGTCATCATTCTCTGCCTCATCCCACAATCTTCTGCGTGAACGTCTAACATACCAGTTGGATAAGTCATTGACAACGAAATCCTCTAGGTCACGGCAAGCCTTGTGGAAATTCCAAGATACGAAATCATTGTGATACTCACTTGCAACAGATGACATTCGTGATAGAATCCATCGGTCCAATGCTGGCCTTGATGAAACATCATTTGTTGACTTTTCGGGGTCAAACCCATCCAGTGCGGCATAATCTGCATGGAATTTGTAAACATTCCAAAGGGTTAGGAACATCTTTGCATAAGTTTCTCTAACACCATTAGGGTCAAATTTTAGTGGACTCCAAGGCGCTCCTGCTGTCACCATATACCAGCGAGTAGCATCAGCACCCTCGCGGTTGAAATGGTCCCAAGGGTCTACGATATTTCCTTTTGACTTGGACATCTTCTTACCTTCAGCATCCAATATTAGGCCGAGACTTAGACAACGCTTGTAAGAAATTGAATCGAAGACAGTTGTAGAAACTGCTAGCAATGTGTAGAACCATCCTCGTGTTTGGTCCACTCCTTCACAGATGTAATCAATCGGATAAGTAGTTTCAAATTTGTTATCTTTGGCAAATGGGTAGTGCCATTGAGCAAAAGATGCACAGCCTGAGTCAAACCAGCAATCCATTACGAAGGGTTCTCTCTTCATTGGCTTACCATCATCGGTTACGAAAGTAAATTCATCTACAATCGGTCTGTGTAGATCAACATCATCAGGACATTCAGGATTTTCAAATCCTGCTGCCACTGCTAAAGCGACTTCGTGTTGAAGTTCAGCAATAGAGCCGACGCATTTCATTTGACCGTCTTCGCTTCTCCATACTGGGATAGGCGTTCCCCAGTATCTTTCGCGAGAAATAGCCCAATCTTTGACATTACGAATCCATTCACCAAAGCGGCCTTCACCAACCCAATCCGGAGCCCACTCTGTTTGGCTGTTGAATTCTATCAATCGCTCCTTTACCGCAGTCATTCTGACAAACCATGAATCCATTGCATAGTAGAGAAGTGGGTGGTCTGTCCTCCAGCAGTGTGGGTAATCGTGAGAGTATAGTTTCTCTCGGTATAGTAATCCGCTTTGTGGACCCTTGCCATTTGAGCCCCCCGGGCTTGATAATAATTCAATAATTGTGCCATCACATTCTTTGACATATCTGCCATCTAGTTGAGGATGAACTCCTTTGCAGAATGAACCATTCATTTCCACTGTGTGGTGAGCAGGCAAGCCTGCAGCCATTCCAAGATTGTAGTCATCCTCACCATACATTACAGCGGTGTGAACTACACCTGTTCCATCGGTAGTAGTTACCCAATCCGCTTCTAAAATAGTCCATGCAGTTTGTGAATCACCACGTGGCACTGCATCTGGGAATAACGGCTCGTATGCTTTACCAACTAATTCACTACCTTGGAATTCTTCTAAAATTTCTGCATGATGACGCAACACTTCTTTCATCAAATCTTTGGCGATGATTAACTCTTCACCGATTGAAGCACCGCCAGCACCTTGCCAATTTTCTGCATCGGCTGTGATCTTGACCCGAACATAGGTAACCTCGGGTCCAACTGCCAGTCCAACGTTTCCTGGAAGGGTCCAAGGTGTGGTAGTCCAAGCAAGAATTGATGCATCTTGATCAACTAATTTGAATTTGACATAAACTGAAGGCTCTTCGACTTCCTTGTATCCTTGTGCAACTTCGTGAGAAGAATAAGAAGTTCCTGTTTGTGGGCAATAAGGCAAAACTTTGTGCCCACGGTAGA
>Ga0308014_1000285_pt1 | contig 14237 bp, 10 predicted proteins | sample Neamet229_FD_203154 | JGI IMG/M metagenome (GOLD analysis project Ga0308014, IMG submission 203154) | Marine microbial communities from water near the shore, Antarctic Ocean - #229 | ecosystem: Environmental > Aquatic > Marine > Unclassified | place: Southern Ocean | collected 2014-07-28 | reverse complement strand
CCTAGAGTGTGCCCCACTTCGTGGAGGCTCAGTCTGTGCAGGGTTTGTCTGACAAACTCTGCATGCTCTTCATCATCTAAATCTAGAACCTTCATTGCCGATATTGAGAATAGTGCATTGTGTGCCATCGCTGAACCTACATCGCAACGGTTCATTAATTCAGCAGTTCTTGCTCGTGTAGAAAGTTCATCAGTTTCAATTTGGTTTTCTGTGAAAACACTTGACTTCCATAAGCGTCCAGCCATTCCTGCGAATTCCAGCATAACATCTGCACCTAAAATCTCTCCAGTTCTGGGGTTAACGAAGCTCGGTCCATATCCGCTAAACGGCACAGCAGGAGAGGATGTCCATCTTAAAACGTTGTATCTGATGTCTCCCGCTTCCCATGTTGCATCGTTAGGTTGGATCTTTACTACGATAGCATTTTTAAATCCAATCTGCTCGAATGCTAGGTTCCATTTTTCAACTCCTGTTTTTATATAGTCTCTAAACTCATATGGAGTAGTGTTTTCTATCCACCACGTAATCGGTTTTACCGGCTCGGATAGTAGTTCGTCAGGGTTCTTCTTCACGAGTCTCCATCTATGAATCATGTCATTCCAGGGAGTGGAGCTTGTGCTAGTCATGTCATTTACCTCCGTCATAAAGAAGCCTATTCTAGCGTCATCTCTACGTGGGGTAAAGCCTTCGGCAGGCATTTCAAGAATGGCGTGCCTGTACGACACCGTAATGTACCTACCATCTGTTACAGCTGTGCCACCAGTTGACGGGTTAGGGTTGTCGTACACATAGTCCACTACAACCTCTATGTTCTCTGGGTAGTTGTTAAGACCAGTGATTTTGGTCTTATCTCTCGAGAGTTTTCCTAAAGGGCTTTTCGATCCTGGTCGAGATGGAGGCTTAATCATTGCAACCTTCTCCGATAAGAATAGCTCATCACTTGAGATAAGGTACAAGGTTTCTGTGGAGTCATTCCCCAAATCACTTGCTTCAATCTTCAAGCTAGCTAAAATCGGTGTGTTGATGTTGGCTTTTTCTGTTCTTGCTAAAGGACTGTCTGGATCAAAGTAATAGGAAGTGTTTTCTCTTCTTACTTCTATTCTGTCATAATGTTTTTCAAAGCTAATCACTATGCTTCCACGGTAACTACCTCTGAAATTGCCCGTCTGTAGAACTCCGTCCTCAACTTGGGAGAAATAAATAAACTCACCTTCGAGAGCGCTTTCGCTTAAAACCATCCACGATTTACCAGTTAAGGTGTCTCTATAGATTGTAAATAAACCATCAGAGACTTCAGAAGACTCCGTCACCTCGCTTATGGATTTAAACTCAGGTTTAGGGTGTGAGTTATCCTCCTTATTCTTCTCTGTTTTTCTGAATCTCTTAAATAACTGAGCGTCAGCAGAACTGGGGATAATAACTAGAGCAGCAAAAACTAAGGCGAATACTTTAACGAATGTATTAGTGGGCATATCTATTTTCAATGATAAGCCACGAATATAAGTTGAGATTAATGTATTAGCTCTCTAACTTCTTAAATCCTCTAGAAATAAATGATGCTAATTCTTCTCCTTCTAAAATACCTTGAGATAATCGAGCTAGATCAGCTGCTTCTTTAGCAATTAAGTTTCGTTTTTCTTCACTTTTCTCTTCCAACAACTGCGTTGCAAGAGGGTGGTTAGAGTTAACAGTCACATCGTATTTGTCTGGCATCTCACCGAACATCTGAAAGCCACCTCCGCCTACGGCTTGCTGTTCTTTCATTCTACGCATCCACTCAGACCTTGTAATAATAAAAGGAGCAGAAGAAGGAGACATAGCTGCGAATTTGATGTCATAACCCTCAGCAGGGAATGCGCTAGTAATTACAGGGGTAAGAGTTTCCTGTCCTTTTTCGTCAAGAAGACTTGTCTCCGTTTCTTCTTTTTCGATTAATTTCTCAATTATATCTGAGTCTACTCTCTTAAACTGTATATCAGTATGCGATTGCTCTAGTTTGCCTACGATATGTGAAGCCAACTGCCCCTCTATTGTAATGACTTTGTAGCCTCTTTCAGTTGCTTCATTTACAAAGCTGTGCTGTGTTATTGCATCCGAAGTGTACGGTATAATTATTTTACCGTTTTTATCTTTTTGGACTTCACCTACAGCCTCAATAAGTTCATCATATGTGAAGCATTTCCCTTTAGTGTCCTTGTATAGATAGAATTTCTGTGAGCGCTCAGCGAATTTATCGTCTGTAAGTATACCATACTCAACAAATATTCTTAGGTTATCCCATAATGCTTCAAAGGCTACTCTGTCGTTTTTAAACATAGAGGCAAGCTTGTCCGACACTTTCTTTGAGATGTATCCAGAAATCTTCTTTACGTTTGCATCTTCCTGTAAGTAAGAACGGCTTACGTTTAGAGGGATATCCGGTGAGTCAATAACTCCGTGTAGCATAGTCAAGAAGTCAGGGACTATGTTCTCAACGTTATCAGTTATGAATACTTGATTTGAGTACAAGTGTATCTTATTCTTCTGAAGATCCATACTCTTCTTAAGTGGCGGGAAGTACAGTATGCCAGTCAAGTTGAAAGGAAAGTCTACATTTAAGTGAATATTAAAGAGTGGGTCCTCAATATTCATTGGGTATAGCTCTCTGTAGAACTGAGTGTAATTCTCGTCTTTCAGCTCCGCTGGCTTTAGCATCCAAGTAGGAGAGGTGTTGTTAATGATGTTAGGTACATCAACACTTATTTGTTTCACTTTTCCATCGTCATCCTTATCTCCACTAGGGTCATCTTGCATTTCAGAACGAGTTCCGAACACGATGTCAACCGGCATGAATTTACAGTATTTGTTAAGGATTCCGCTGAGTCTTTGCTCTTCTAGGAATTCCAGGCTGTCTTCAGCTATATGTAATACAATGTCTGTTCCTGCACTCTTCTTTTTTACTTCCTCAATAGTGTAGTCAGGGGATCCGTCACAGCTCCATTTTACAGCTTGACTGCCTTTGTTTTGGCTTTTGGTTATAATGTCAACTCTTTCGGACACCATGAACGAAGAGTAGAATCCTAGCCCGAAATGACCTATGATAGTTTGTTTTGCGTCATCGTCCTTGTACTTGTCAAGGAATTCAGTAGCACCTGAGAAAGCAATTTGGTTAATGTACTTATCCACCTCTTCACCTGTCATACCTACACCCTTATCGCTAATAGTAACAGTCTTCGCTTCTGCGTCAATTGTTACTGTTACTTGTGGGTCTTTCGAGATGTTCTTAAGCTCACCCACTGACACTAAAGTCTTACATTTCTGAGTTGCATCAACCGCATTAGAAACTAATTCTCTTAAAAAGATCTCGTGGTCGCTGTATAAGAATTTCTTAATGATAGGAAAAATATTTTCCGTTGTAACATTAATACTTCCCTTCTTTGCTGAAGAATCAGCTTTTTTCGTTTTCGTGGTAGCCATATGGTAATTTTTCTTTGTTAATCATCCTCATGATAACAATGAATATGCCATTACCTTTTTTCAGCCAAGAACATGTCAGCATGACACAGCACTATTACAGAGGTGTCGTTTTTAACTCTGTATGTCAGTATAATCAAGTGGCTTTCTACGTCAGTCTGTCAGTGCTTTGTTACTTCACTATTAACACAGAGCTCCCTCCGTTGCATGAAATAGTATAGACTCCTGCCCTCCAGCTTGATGTGTCTATGGTGATTTCCTTAACAATAAGTGTTCTATAGACTTCTTTCCCTTCAGAGTTGTAAACAAGGATATTCATCTCCTTCCCTTCTACTGAAGATGAGATTGTAACCCTTTCTGTAGATGGGTTAGGATAGACAATGTATCGAGTGGTCTCTAATTCACATATGTCTATGATAGGAGAATGATCGTAGGTAAATCTATAAACTAGTCCGTCTTCAGGCCAGCTTGTAAAGCCGGTAAAATCTTGGCTCACTTGCAATGAGTCGAACTCAACGTTTTCATAATATGGAAATTCTAATACCTCTGGAGTACCATTTGCCCAAAGGAAATAAGCCATTAAGTATTCAAAGTCCCAGTAGCTTGATAGCCCAGCAGACATAGATGACCAAAAAGTAATATCATTTACATTCGTCACGGTGTTAGGGCCATAATGTATTTCAATCATACCGTTTTCATAAAGCCATATTTGAAAGTTAGCCGTAGAAGCAGCGCCTCCAGTCATAAGCATCTCATAGTCAAATCCGATGTTGTTAAATTCTAGTTTATAGATTCTGTTAGGGGTTTCACCAACAGTCGTGAAGCGGTGCGTTGACCCGGCATATGTTGCTGGGTCTAAGACATTAAGAACGTCATTAATGTCCATAGTAGTGCCGCTAATTAGATGGAATCCACCATCGGGGGTGTACAGCTCTATGCCTCCACCTATATCTGTTAACCTCACCAGAGTAGCTGTATCTCCAAAGCATGGAAACTCGAACTGTAGGTTGAGTGTAGTAATGGGTACGTCCCACATCTCGTCAACGTTTAATGGAAACCATTCGTCTAGTGGGACATAGTCCTCAGTATATGATGTCGCAGTGTATGGCATTTCTGCCTGCGCTAAGCCAAAGGTTGAAAAAACTAGAATACCAGCTAAACTTAAAATCAGACTTTTCATAATGGTTTAGTTAGAAGTTAGGTAGTAAATCTACTTTTGCGTGATAATCTGTAACCACTTTAACGGCTTCTTCTGGAGTATCTACAACTGTCATTAAGTGCGGATCGCCTTCAGAAATAGTCTTATATTCTTCAAGCATTACTTTCGTGAACCAGTCTATTAATCCACCCCAAAAATGTGAGCCATATAGAATGATGGGGCGCTTTTTTAATTTGCCGGTTTGTAGAAGAGTCAGGGCTTCAAATAATTCATCTAAAGTTCCGAATCCACCAGGCATTACGATAAAAGCTTGACTATACTTGACGAACATGACTTTTCTCACAAAGAAGTAGTCAAAATCTATAGACTTGTCTCTGTCAATATATGGGTTGTCGTGCTGCTCGAATGGTAGCTCAATATTCAACCCTACAGAAGGGCCTCCCGCTTCAAACGCTCCCCGGTTTCCTGCCTCCATAACACCAGGCCCACCGCCGGTGATAACTCCGTAACCTGCTTCAGCTAAAAGTGTTGCTATTCTCTGTGCGTCTTTGTAAACTTGAGTTTCAGGTCCTGTTCTAGCGGATCCGTAAATTGAAACACACGGTCCGATTTTATGAAGAGATTCGTACCCTTCAACAAACTCACTCATAATCTTGAAAATGGACCAACTGTCTCTCGACAATATTTCCGTCCACGTTTTTCTCTTGAATTTCTTACTCATTAACCAAACTTAGTCAGAATAACTTAGTTAATTCAATACTTTGAGAAGAAATTTACCTGTGGAGCTTTTTAATTCAGTAGCGATTTCTTCGGGTGTGCCAGTTGCAATTATATAACCGCCTGCAATACCGCCTTCTGGCCCCAAATCCACCACGTAATCAGCAACCTTTATCACATCTAGATGATGCTCGATCACTAATACGGTGTTTCCTAAGTTAACCAGTCTGTCTAGCACATCGAGTAACATTTGTACATCTTGAAAATGAAGACCTGTAGTAGGCTCGTCTAGAATGTATAATGTGTTGCCTGTCCCTACACGCGCTAACTCGGATGCTAGTTTAACACGCTGTGCTTCTCCGCCACTTAGAGTTGTGGAGGGCTGTCCTAGGCTTATGTATCCCAATCCGACATCCTTCAAAGTAGATGTTATTCGTTTTATTTTAGGGTACGCTTCGAAAAACTCAGCAGCATCATTTACCGTCATGTCTAACACATCAGATATACTCTTGCCTCTATATCTCACCTCAAGTGTCTCTCTATTAAATCTTTTTCCTCCACATGTGTCGCAAGGGACGTGAACATTAGGTAAGTAATTCATTTCTACAGTTCTCACGCCAGCTCCTTTACAGTCTTCACATCTTCCTCCGATGACATTAAAAGAAAACCTTCCGGCCTTATAGCCTCTGATTTTTGCTTCGGGTAGTAAAGTGAATAATTTACGAATGAGGTCCATAACACCAGTGTACGTTGCGGCGTTAGAGCGTGGAGTCCGTCCTATAGGGGTTTGGGTTATAGCAATCACCTTATCAAGATTATCTAGTCCGGTAATCTTATTGTGGGGAAGTGGAATGCGAATGGGTTCGTGAAGATGATTCTGAAGGGCAGGGTAGAGGGTCTGGTTAATTAGGGAGCTTTTGCCGCTGCCGCTCACTCCACTCACACAAATGAAAGTGCCTAAGGGCAGTACGAGGTCTACATTTTTCAAGTTGTGGCCGCAGGCTCCGTGAAGTTTTAGTTTCTTCTTTCCTTTTCGGCGCCGTTTCGGGACTGCGATTTTCAGATCTCCTCTAAGGTATTTAGCGGTAGTGGAATCGGTGCTGAGATGTTTGTCTGGATGGCCTTGAGTTACTATTTCTCCGCCGAGTTTTCCCGCGCCAGGGCCGATGTCTACGAGGTAGTCGGAAGCGAGCATCATATCCTCGTCGTGTTCTACTACTATTACCGAATTACCTGCGTCTCTTAGTGCTTTAAGGCTTGAGATCAGCTTCATGTTATCTCTTTGGTGTAGTCCGATGGACGGCTCATCTAGGATGTAAAGTACTTCTGTGAGTCGTGAGCCTATCTGAGTGGCAAGACGGATTCTTTGGCCTTCACCTCCAGAGAGAGATCTGGCGGGTCTGTCGAGGCTTAAATACCCGAGGCCTACGTCTATCATAAAGCCTATCCGAGCTCTAATTTCCTTAAGTGGAGCCTTTGCTATAACATTCTGTCTGTCAGATAGTTTAGATTCGATTTTATCGAAGAAAGTAGAGAGTTTAATGAAGTCCAAACCCCCAAGTTCCGCAATATTCTTCCCGCCCACTTTAAATTGAAGGCTAATGGGTTTAAGCCTAGTTCCACTACAGCTCGAGCACGGTACCTTATGCATGAACTGTGTAGCCCAACGCTTCAACGGCACAGACTTCCCCTTAGTGGCAGCCTTTTCAACGATAGCCACTAACCCTTCGTATTTCACCCCCTCTCCCTTAGAACTGAATCTACTTGGCAAGGTGATGATGTCATCTGTCCCGTATAGTATTATTCCTATAAGTTCGTCGCTCAGCTCTCCTACAGCCGTTGAAGCCTTAACGCCATGAGAGGTAATAATAGCCTCAATGATATTAGATGTTCGATTACTTGTCAGTTCCCCAAGTGGAGCTATACCTCCTTTTTTAACGCTTTTCTTAGGGTCTGGGAATACGAGGTCTTTGTCTACTTTGGCAATGGTGCCGAGTCCGTTACATGTAGGGCAAGCGCCGTATGGGGAGTTGAACGAGAATAGGTTGGGTTCTGGTTCTGGGTATGCTAGCCCTGTTGTGGGGCACATTAAATTACGAGATAAATGAATGAGTTTGGGGTTGATGACGCCGTATTCTAAAACACTCATGGACCCTTTTCCTACCTTGAGGGCGGTCCGTACAGATGCGTTAAGCCTGGTAGAGTCTCCATCCACGATAACTCTATCGATAACTAGTTCTATGTCGTGCACCTTATATCTGTCAACTTTAAACCCGGAATCCAGTTCCACGATCTCGCCATCAACTCTCGCTCTCACGTACCCTTGTTTTCTGACGTTGTCGAAGAGTTCTCTATAGTGACCTTTTCTTCCTCTGACTAGTGGGGCTAGTAAGATGAGTTTCGTGTTAGAGAACCTAGCGATAATGTTCTCTGTAATCTCCTCGTCGGTATAGCGAACCATGGGTTCACCTGTTTCTAGTGAAAAGGCATCGGCCGCTCTTGCGAATAACAGTCTTAGAAAATCATGGACTTCAGTAACCGTTCCTACAGTCGAGCGTGGATTACGGGTGACGGTTTTTTGTTCTATGCTTATGACAGGACTTAGACCGGTGATGCTCTCGACATCGGGTCTTTTTAATCCGCCAATAAATTGCCGAGCATACGATGAAAGAGTTTCAAGATATCTCCTCGAACCCTCCGCGTAAATGGTATCGAAGGCAAGACTTGATTTTCCGGAACCGCTAACTCCAGTAAATACGACAAGTTTATTCCTGGGAATGGTAACGTCAATGTTGCGAAGATTGTGTTCTCTTGCGCCGCGAATTGCTATGCTGTCCAGATCTTGAGGCATAGATGTTTTTTAATCTAAGCGTTTCATCTTATAGCCCAAAGAGGCGATAATGATAGTCATAATAGGGCTTACCCAGTTGAAGATGCAGTACGGAGCATAAGCTAGAACTGCAACGCCTAGAATGCCACTTTGAGCTACACCACAGGTATTCCAAGGGATAAGGACGGAGGTGACAGTGCCAGCGTCTTCGAGTGTGCGGCTTAGGTTTTCGGGAGCTAGGTTTTGGTCTTCAAAAGGCTCCTTAAACATATTTCCAGGTACAACAATAGCGATGTACTGGTCAGAAGCGAGGATGTTAAATGCGATGCAAGTCCCCACAGTTCTAGCGATCAGTCCAACAGCGCTGTTTACTCCTTTAATAATCTCTTCAGTTATACGCTTAAGCATCCCAGTGGCCTGCATGACAGCACCGAAGGTCATAGCACAAATAATCAGCCATACTGTGTTCAACATGCCAGCCATGCCACCAGCTTTAAATAAACTGTTTGCCAATTCGCTATCCGTTATGAAAGCTGTTTCCATAGACATTGAAGTCATAGTCGCAATAAATGCAGAGCCTAGGTAACTAAATTCATCTGAATCGCTGACTAGACTTAAAATTGCGGTAGGTTGGAAGATTACAGCAGTAAGAGCTCCTAGTAGTACGCCTATAAATAAAGCGGGTGCTGCTGGCATCTTCTTAGCTATCAATACTATCACAGCAACTGGAGCTACGAATAGACCTAGATGAATGTTGAATAGTGAGTTAACAGCTTCACTAAAGCCTTCAGAGATGGAAGGTTCAGCAGATGCGTTGCCGCCGAAAAACCCTACTATTAGGAACACGATAAGTGCTACCGCGATACTCGGTATCGTGGTGATAGTCATATATTTTATGTGAGTAACCAGATCTGTTCCAGCTACTGCAGGTGCGAGGTTAGTCGTGTCTGAGAGAGGAGACATTTTATCTCCGAAATAAGCGCCACTAATAATAGCTCCTGCTACCCATCCCGTCTCAAGGCCTAGGGCTGTGCCTATACCGATGAATGCTACTCCTACAGTTCCAATTGTACCCCAAGAACTTCCCGTTGCTAGTGATAGCACAGCACAAACAATGCAGGCCGCGAACAGAAATATCTTCGGTGATAATATCATCAATCCGTAGTGAATGAAAGCGGGAATGATTCCAGCCATGAGCCAGGTTCCAGCTAAAGCACCTATAAGGAGTAGGATTAATATTGCCTCCGTTGAAGAGCCTATGCTGCTTGCGATACTCTTGTTAATGGTTTCCCATTTCACACCCTTCCACATTCCTATTCCCCCTGCTATTAATGCTGCAAAAAGCAACGCTATTTGGTTAGGTCCGTAAGAACTATTGTCTTCGAAAAAGTAAACGTCAGCTGCTAAGACAGCGACTAGGATTACTACTGGAAATAATGAAAGTCCAATTGAAATCCTTGGGGTGTTATCAGTATTCGCAGCCATAGTAGTTATTTCTGCACCTCTACCTCGTCTGGTGCGCCAGTAGGAGAGAGAGCGTTTTTATCAACTCTTACTTTTCCCGATTCCAATTCAAGTACTACAGTAAGATCACTCACAGAAAGGATCTTTCCGTGAAGTCCGCCTATTGTGACGACCTTTTGGCCTTTAGCAACCTCATCTCTAAATGCTTTAGACTCTTTCTGCTTCTTTATTTGAGGACGAAAGATGAAGAGGTACATAATGAGGAATAATCCACCTAGAAGAAGCCATGTAGGGCCACTACTAGGAGTCGCGTCAGTTTGTAGTAAAAAGATATTGAGCATGTCGTTGCGTTTAATATTTAATTAGTATTTACTTGATATCTGAAGGCGTGTAGTTAGGACCTATAACATCACCGACTAAGATAAGTTTAGTTGTTGCAGGAATAGCATTCGTGATTACATCAATTTCTTTATCTTGATGTCCCACTCTGTCGCTGGAATCAAATTCTACTAGGATTTCACCTTCCCCGCCAGGAGAGATAGGGTCCTTAGGCCATTCTCTTGCAACAGTGCAGCCGCAAGGAGTATGTATGCTAGCGATTAGAAGTGGCGAGTTGCCAGTGTTTTTAAATTTGAATGAATGAACTATCCTCTTGCCGGCTGCTATGGTGCCGAAGTCAAGTTGGGTTTCTTCAAATTGTATAATAGGTGACTTCTGTGGTGGGTTTTCCTGTGCCAAATCTGGTGCAGGTATGTTAATTAGGTCAGTACTCAGCCTTGGCGGCGTGACGTCACAACTGAAGAACAAGCTGCTTAACACTATTGCACCTAATATATTTACACTAACTCTCATGGAGTTTACTTGAGTTTACACTAGTCCGCGACCAGTCTTTTTAATGTCACCTGAATCAACAAGTTTCACGAATAGTTGATCTAGAATTCCATTGATGAAGCCATGACTTTTTTCAGTGCTGTAATATTTAGAGAGCTCGATATACTCGTTAAGAGTAACCTTCAGAGGAATAGACGGAAACTCTTTAGCTTCTGCTAGCGCCATCTTCATGAAGATTCTGTCCGTTAAGGCAATGCGTTCAAGTTCCCAGTTTTGGGCTCCTTCCTTAATCAAACCTTCATTAATCTCACCTTGAGCTAAGGTTTGGGCAAAGAGGCCCTCCATAAATTCTTTATCGTCATCATCCTCTCTCCAAACCTGGAGCAACTCCACTTCGTCATCATCTTCCTGAATAGACTTTATAGTTTTTATTGCCATAGAGCTAGCTAGGTCTAAGTCATCTATCCAGAAAATGCTTTCTTCCTCGATCATATCATGAAAAATCTCTTGATTAATGAGGTTTTTTCGGAACATGCGAATCAGAGAGTCTCGGTCGTGTTTATATCCACGCTCATCAGATGCCATATATGTAGTGTACTCCTCGTCTTCAACTAAATCGCGGAACATGTTACGAAGCAACTCTCTTTTATTTCCCCATCCTACCCCTAGCTCTTCAGTCTCAGACTTCAAGTGTTTACTATTCGCGAGTACTCTTAGCGGAGCATTACGAACGAACTTTGTGTTAGGATGTAAATCCTCAGGAGTGGGGAGTTGTTTCTTTCTCCCTTTTTCGATACGGTCTATTGCTAGGCCCTGCATTTCAGATACCATGTTTAATAGTAGCAGGTACAACTCATGCATCTTTGTAATGCTGTGATTTAAAGCGTTTTTAGCTTTAACGGCGTCTTTCTCTTCGTCCTGGTAAAAACCATAGAGGATGTGAAAAATCTTGATTCGGATGTGTCGTCTGTTCAGCATGTCAATATTCGTTTTGCGAATTTAGGGAAACTGTGGTGCCCTAAGCGGTCTAAGTACATCTACTTTTGTATTATGATTTCACCCCCTCGTATAGCTTTTTGCTATAGACCTCTGACTATCCTATTGTTGAGTGTGTTAGCTCTCAGTGTAGGCTGCACGAAAATAATAGAAGTTGAGATTCCAGATGCAGATCCTATGCTGGTGGTAGAAGGGAGTATAAGGAATGGAGAGATGCCATTTGTATTGTTAAGTGTTTCACAGGGTTATTTCGCGCCCATTGGAAATCCACTAGATGGTTTCTATTTAGGTGGAGCCGATGTGACTGTTTCTGTCGATGGTGAGACATATGAGCTAGATGAAATGTGTACTTCGGATTTACCATTTGAACAGCTAGAAATAATTGCAGCAGGAATAGGGGTGAGCGTTCAGTCACTTATGATGTTTCCCCTTTGCGCCTATACGTCCCTGACAGAGCTTAATTTGATTGGAACAGAAGGCAAGGTTTACGATTTGCATGTAGTTCTAGATGACTATGAAATAAATGCTACTTCGAAGTTGAATGTTGTAGTGCCATTAGAAGAAACATTCTTTTTCGTTCCAGCCACAGCCGACCAGGATAGTCTAGGATATATCAGTAATACATACACAGACCCCGACACATTAGGTAACGCGTACCGTTGGTCTTCTATGCGTATAAATCATTATCCGGAATGGCATGACTTAGCGGGTATGAAGAAGGATAACGCATTTATTTACCCTCTGGGTTCTCCCTGGGATGACAGCTTTATCAATGGTCAGGAATTTATATTTTCTATGTTTCGTTACCCTTCAGGGTTTGAGGAGCATAATGAGGAGCATGGTTTTTGGAAAACAGGTGATACTGTTCTTGTGAGGCTAGAGAGCATAGACCAAGTTGCTTTTGATGCGGTAATGAGTTTCGAATCTGCTTATTCTGCCCAGGGGAATCCATTTGCTCCACCCACTAATGTGTCGTCAAACATCGAAGGTGGCTTAGGATGGTGGATCGCCTATGGCGCTTCGGTAGACACAGTCTTCTGTGGACTTTAACTAACTTGCTCTCATGAATATGACTTTTCAAAAACATTTCTTCGCTTTTTTGGCCTTAGTTTTTATAAACCAAACCTTAGTTTCTTCTCAAGACGTTGAATCCGAGATTTGGCCTGTTACTAGTGTAGCCATTCACGAGGCTGGAGCTCACGTTTCTCACACAGGCTTGGTGAGCTTTACCGGTTCTACAGTTGAAGTTGAGGTCAGAGGTGTTGCTGCAGATATTCTCGCCTCTACCATAAAGGTTAATCTACAGCCTGGCGTTACCCTACAATCTATGAGTTGTGAGGTGGTAAGCCATAGTGGTGTTAGGTCCGAGAGCCTTGAAGAGGTGAGTTTAGCTATCGATAGTCTAGATAAACAAGTACGAGTGTTTGAGGTTGAGATAAACACTTTGCTAGAAGAGATACAGTTTCTCAAAGCGAACAGAAAAATAGGATCACATCAAGAGGTGTTGTTAGTCGATGACGTTATTGAAATGGCTGACTTTTTAAGAGAGCGTAATCTGGACATCGGTTTAGAAATTCTTTATGCGGAAATTAGCGTGAAGTCTTTAAAAGAGAATCTAACTAAGTTACTCCAGATTAAAAACGAGCTGATAAGTTTAGGGGCTGATAAAGAAGGAGTAGTGCATATGACATTAACTCATGTTGCTTCTAAACCGAAGACGTCTCTCGTTACCTTTAGTTACCTAACTCCTTCGGCAAGCTGGTCGCCAGAGTACGAAGTGAATTATGATGGTTCATCCGTGACTTTTCAACGTAACGCTGTCGTAGTACAGTCTTCTGGAATTGACTGGAAGGGAGCGGATATAGTTTTGGTTAGTGGAAAACCGTCGGGTTCTCTAAGCCCTGCTGCTTTTGATGATTGGATAGTTTCCATAAATTCTCAATCTAACATTTCCATTCGAGGGGCAAGGTCGAATTCTACGTTTCTAAATATAGATGGGATGCATATTAGGAACGATGATGATGTAGAAGAGTTCCAGGATGACACTTTCGCCGGTTCTGCTCGTTATCATTTCACGGTCAAGCCCCACACGGTTATTAACGGAGATGGCAAGCCGGTTAGAGTTGAAATAAACGAATTTAAGCTACCCGGTGACGTGCGCTTTTATGCCGTCCCTGCGGTTAGTTCTGAGGGATACGCAACAGTTAGATGTCCTGACTGGTTAGGAAATGACCTAATGAAAGGATGGGCCCAAGTAGTCTCGGGTAATTCTTATTTAGGTAATTTTTTAATGGAGTTGCCTACTGTTGGTGATACATTAATCCTGCCTCTGGGTGCTAACCCTCATGTTCTTTGTTCTAGAGAGCTTAAAGCTGAGGATAGTAAATCGTCTGTTTTTGCTGGGAAGAAGACTGTAGTCCAAACCTGGGAACTGACCGTAGAAAACGACAGTGACGACTATATCAGTGTGGACTTAGTAGATAAAATACCGCGAACTCTAGTTAGAGAGTCAGATGTAGAACTCACTGTAGATGTTTCAGAAGGAGGGGTAGTAGATTTCATCAACAACGAAGTTGTATTTCCTCTTAACTTAGAGCCATTTGAGAAGAAGGTTGTAACAGTTGTGTTAACTGTGAAATACCCTTCTTCAGCTAAGATTAATAATTTCTAATATCCGTTTCGCAACTTCTTTAGATGCACCGCGGTTTCCTAGTTTTTCGCGAATCTCCGCGAAACCTGTTAGTTGTTTAGATGGGCCTTTAGCAATGGAATTAAGACTCGTTATAA
>Ga0308014_1000271_pt1 | contig 14507 bp, 13 predicted proteins | sample Neamet229_FD_203154 | JGI IMG/M metagenome (GOLD analysis project Ga0308014, IMG submission 203154) | Marine microbial communities from water near the shore, Antarctic Ocean - #229 | ecosystem: Environmental > Aquatic > Marine > Unclassified | place: Southern Ocean | collected 2014-07-28 | reverse complement strand
TTCTTATCCTGATACTCGACCTCCGCTTCCGCGAGCGCGGTCTTGGCACCGTAGGACCACTGCACAGGTTTTTTGGATTGATAAACGCAGCCTTTTTCGATCAGAGACGCGAAAGTGCGGATGATGTTGGCTTCATAGCCGGGATCGAGAGTGAGGTAGGGATTTTCCCAATCACCAAAAACGCCGAGGCGCTTAAAGGACTCACGCTGGGTATCGATCCAACCACGCGCGAAGGTTTCACAGCGGCGGCGAATCTCGGCAGGCTCGACGTCACGGGCGTCTTCGTCCTGCATCACTTTAAACTCGATGGGGAGACCGTGGCAGTCCCAACCGGGAATGTAGGGAGTTTCAAAGCCCGCCATGGACTTTGATTTCACCACGAAATCCTTGAGGACTTTATTTAAACCAGTTCCCATGTGGACATCACCATTCGCAAACGGCGGGCCGTCATGGAGAATAAAACGAGGGGCATTCTCAGCCTTACGCTTGGCAATAATTCGCGCGTAGAGACCTTCGGAGTTCCACTTTTCGAGGCGTGCCGGTTCCCTTACCGTCAAATTCCCCTTCATGGGGAAATCTGTCTTGGGCAGGAACAGGGTGTCTTTGTAGGATTTTCCTTCTGGAGTGCTCATAGCGCTAGGAGCGGGACGCTAGGCAGCAGGGGTAAAAAGGTCAAGGTTTGGGCCAATCACGGCATTTTTCCCGAAAATTCATGCGTCATTCATCTTCCTCTCGATATTTTCCAAACATCCTCAACGCTATGAAGATTCGAAAACACCTCATCCCAAGTGCCCTGCTCCTTGCGGGTCTCACCCACCTGGCCCCCGCCGAAGCACTCATCGACTCTTGGCACACCGCCCACTCCGGCCGCTACGCCCGCATCTGGGCGACCCAAGCCCAGGAAACGACCGAACGCGGGGGCGGCGTGGTCAGCTCCCTCACCACCTGGGACTCAGCCAACTACGCAGGCGTCAATGTTGGCGACCAACCCATGCCGGTTTATGCCGGAATTCAGGGGATTTCCTACTCGAGCGACTACGTTTACATCAAGTCCACCGGCCTCGCCACCAACACCATGGGACCTTGGTTCCTGAATGAAGCTCAGACCGCCGCTTTCCCTTCCTTCCCCGGTAATGCCGCCATTCTCTACCGTTTCCCACGCGTCACAGACTACCCAGAAAACTACGCTCCCACCACTCGGACTCCCTCGAATATCGGCACCTGCGGTCTCTTCGTTGATGGCGTCCCGCTCTTCAACACCAGCGATACTTTTTCCTACGACACCTCTGCCGGCGGGGATCAAAGACCCACCAACCAAAACCGCGGAGACGGATACTGGAATCGCGATGCCTTCACCAACGAAGGAGTCACCTTCGATGCCGGAAACACCCACCAGGCGATGGAGAAATTTCACTACCACGCCAGCCCGGCAGCACTTCGCTCCACCCTCGGCGATTCCGTAGACTACGACCCCTCTGTCGTCTACAAGGGCATTGGCAAAGCCAGTCCCTACACCGAAAATTTTAACGGCCAACACAGCCCCATCATCGCTTGGGCCAATGACGGCATCCCCATGTATGGCCCATACGGCTACAGCGATCCCACCGACCCCACCAGCGCGATCCGCCGTATGGAGTCCGGGTATCAAAAACGTGATGGCTCAAACGGAACCACCAATCTCGACAGCACCGGCCGCACCACCATGCCTCAGTGGATCGTGGCGCAAGGTGTCCGCGCCAGCAGCGCTCTCGCCTCAGGTTTCTACGGCCCCAATGTCTCCACCACCTTCACTCTCGGACACTACATGGAAGATTACGAGTTCAAGGGCCACCTCACTTCAGATTTAATCAACGCCCCCTTCCGCCAGTATTCCAGCGCTTCTCTTGGTCGCTTTGATGCCCGCTGGTACTACGACCTCAACGAATACAATGTCCGCTTTTGCGTCACTCCCGAATTCCCCGAAGGAACCTGGGCCTACTTCACCTCCATCGAAGACAACGGTAGCCCCGCCTTTCCCTACAACCTCGCCTACCACTACTTCGGCGTCCCCACCGTGGCCACCGGCATCACTGAAATCGACGAATCAGTCATCGAGGTCTTCACCGGCGCAGCTGAAAAAGGAACCTCGTTTGAAACCGCTACCCTCGAAGACGACACCGTCACCGTTGTCTGGAATGGCATCGAAGGAGGAGTTTACCAAATCTCAGAATCCACCGATCTCAAAAACTGGACTGATGGCCCGTCCTTCACCGCAGACTCCCGGCTCATCACCCGGACTGAAACCGGACAACCTGGCAAATTCTACACCATCGAGCGCACCGGCCTTGCCGACTACGACACCACCGAATTCAGCACCGCCGCCGGTGGTGGGGGACCGGGGGGACCGGGGGGACCGGGGGGACCGGGGGGACCGGGGGGACCGGGGGGCGGGACCGGAACTGGAAACCCGACCGAGGGCTTCGTTTTCAGCTTCACCGACGGACCTCCACAAGCCAACCTCATCAGTAATATAAGAGTGGGAGGAGTCACCGGAACAGTCGTAAACTACAGCGTCAATGGACCAGCTGGAGGCACCGTGACGATCTCATTCAACGCCCGTAGCTTCAGCCCAGGCACGGCCTATCGCGCCACCTACACCCATGCTCCTCCGGGCGCAGGAACCATCACCGCGACCTCGACCAACCGCTACACCAAGCCCTGATCTCCTTGAAGAATCTCCTCGCAATCCTGTCAGCCTTCGGAAGGTGCCTCGCGCCCGCTCCGAGGGCTAGCGATTACCTCTTCAAAAGCACCCTCATTCTTCTAACGCTCGGCGCGGCAAAAGCCGGCACTCTTCGGATTGACATCAGTCACCAATTCGATTCCCAACCTCTCGCCCTCAACTCCCTCAAATACGAGGGTAGCGAGACGCTTGCCATCTCGCGCCTTTCCTATCTTCTCAGCAAACTCGCCCTCCAAAACCAAGACGGCACCTGGCAGGAACTCCCCACTCAGTTCGCCTACATCGACGCAGCATCACGCCGCAGCTCCTTCACTCTCAGCGAGGTTCCCCCCGGCACCTACAAAGGAGTCCGCTTCTCCCTCGGCGTTCCAAAGAAAGAAAACCACGACGATCCCGCCCAATACCCCGGCGACCATCCTCTCAATCCCAACCTCAACAAGCTCCACTGGGACTGGGCTGGCGGTTACATCTTCCTCGCTCTCGAAGGGAAATACCGCGATTCCAAAAAAGACCTCAAAGGCTTCGTTTACCACCTCGCCAACGACCCCAATCTCTCCCGCATTCAACTCGGGGCCGCCTTTCGCGTCAAAACGACTACCGCCCTCGGTCTCACTTTCGACCTTCACAAACTCCTCACCCATCCCCGCTCCCTCTCCTTCGAAAAGGACGGCAACTCCACCCACTCCCACCCCGGCGACCCCATCGCGAGTGCTCTCGTCGCAAACCTCCAAAGCTCCTTCTCGATACGGGGAGCCTCTTACCCGCCCCACGAAGTCCCGCTCGCCGCGATCACTCCGCTTTTTCTCCCCGAAAAATACACCCCCTTCCGGTTCAAAATGAGTCGGCGTTTCTCGATGCCTCTCCTCCCCCGTGACAACCCCCTCCTCGAGGAGCGAGTCGCCCTTGGTCGCAAACTCTTCCACGACAAATCGCTCTCGAAAGACGGCACTGTCTCATGCGCCACCTGCCACGACTCCAAACGCGCCTTTACCGATGGTCTCACCTTTTCCAAAGGAATCGAAGGCCACCTTGGAACCCGTAACTCCATGCCCCTTTTCAATCTCGCCTGGAAGTCCTCCTTTTTCTGGGATGGCCGCGCCAAGTCCCTCCGCGACCAAGTCCTCCAGCCAATCCAGAACCACCGTGAAATGGCCTCCGACCTCCCCACCGCCATCGCCCATCTCGAAAAGACCGAGCACCCCGCCTTCAAAAAAGCCTTCGGCCCCGGCGAAGTCACCTCTGAAAAGCTCGCTCTCGCTCTCGAAAACTTCCTCCTCACCCTCACCAGCTACGACTCCAAATTCGACCGCGCGATGGCCGGCAAAGCCAAGCTCAACTCGGCTGAAGAACGCGGGAGGGAGCTTTTCTTCACCGAATACGAACCCCGAAGCCAACAATACGGAGCCGACTGCTTCCACTGCCACGGCGGAGCCAACTTCTCCGACCACCAGTTTCACGACAACGGTCTCACCCCCTCCCTCAAAGAAACCACAACCGCCTTTTCCACCCCCAGCCTCCGCAACCTCACCCTCACCGCCCCCTACATGCACGATGGGCGCTTCAAAACTCTCGAAGAAGTCATCGCCCACTACAGCGGCCCCATGCCCCGAAGCGAAACCCTCGACCCCAATCTCGCCAAACATCCCAAAGCAGGCTTGCAACTCAGCAAGGAAGACCAAGTTGCTCTCGTCGCATTTTTGCAGACGCTGACCGACCCCAAGTTCTAAGGAGAGCGGGCAGGATACAAGCTCTCCTTAACACCCCCTCAAGTAGAAGGTCGCTACATAAACGAGATCATCCTCATCCCCCAGATTTTCGATCTCTTTCTCAATCTCCCACCCAGTTTTCTTGAGGAGATTCTTTAGCGCAACATCCGTGAAAAACCGTAATCGCTGCTCGGTTTCCTCTGCCCTCACGACCGCACCGGCGGCATCCTTCATCGTGTATCGATGCCTCCGGACCAGGCTCCCACCCTGCTCCTTGATCTTGTGCCGAGTTTCAAGCTCACCCGATTCACCAGTCGGCAACTGAATCCCTCGATCAAAATACCATTCATTCTGAGGCAGATCCCCAGAAAGCTCAGCCCAGGGAAAGAAAAGAGTGAGGTAGAGATGATCCGTCTGTTCCCACAGTCGCTGAAGTTGTTTCTGTGGATCGGAGAAGAGCTGAAAGGTAAACGCCGGGATCACAATCGAAGCATATTTATCCTCTCCCTGATGATCTTGCCACGCTCCCTCAACAACCTCGGCCAAAGGAAATTTTTCTCGTGAAAGGGCCACCATTTCAGGCGACATTTCCAGTCCCCCCAACTCATGCTCCGCCTCAACCAGAGGCCCTAAAAGTCTCCCCGAACCAGACCCCACATAGAGCGACTTGCCATCCTTATCCTGAAGAAAATCATCCATCAACAACACCTCACTCGGCGCTTCTTCAGCTTCCCAAAAGAGGTCATGCCATAACGCTTCAAAACCCGTGTATCCAGTGCTCATGATTCCCCCTTCGTTTCAGCTACTTCCTTCTTCTTCAGCGCCTTGGTTTCGACATCGTCCTTCTCAACCACAAGAGAATGAATAGCCACCGGATCTTCAATCTTTTCAGCCTCGGAAAGAACCGGCGTCAAAACACCCTCTTCAGTCTCGGTGAAGAGAATGATGGCATCCTCGCCATGGGTCACCTTGAAATCATCAAGCGTGAAGACCTCGGTCAGAAGGGTCTTTTTCATGATCGCACCCCGGCCTACGATGGATGCCAAATCTGTATATCTCGGACCACCGAGGAAACAAAAGCGACCACGCATGTGGTTGGCGACCGCCTTATGATGATGGGCGTCGACATCGGGCGGAGTGAGCTGCCACACGTTGGCTTTTCCAAAATGATGTTGAAACTCGCGGGCAGCGAGAGAATTCACCTCATTGTTGGGAGTGGCCGCGATGAGATGCCCGAGGCCGGCGAGATCGACTTCTTCCTCGGCGTATTCCGAAAGAATGTTGGCACGGACCGCGGTCAGCCCCTCCATGCGGGCAGCCGCGATATTTTCAAACCGGGTATCCAACAATAAGACGTGATGCCCTTCAGCACTGAGACCTTTCGCAATGACCCGGGTCCACGGATCGCAACCCGCAAAAAGCACGCCACTCGGATTGGCATCGGAAAGGCCCAATTTCCGGGCTAAAGGAGCTGCCAGAAGGCCATAAAAAGTCACCGTCCCGAGGATCACAATGAACACAAGAGGCACCAGTTCGCCGGCTTGCTCCGCAAAGGCCGGAGGAAGACCCTTGGTATGGGACAGCTCCAATGCAAAGACTGATGTGACAGCCGCCGCCACGATTCCCCGGGGAGCCAGGAGGGCCAAAAAGAGCTGCTCACGGAAGGTCGTTCGATTCGACCCAAGGTTGGCGAGAAACACCGAGGCCGGTCGGACTACGATGATCAGAGCCGCGAGAAAATAGAGACCTTTGACCCAAACCACTTCCAGTTCATCGAGTCCGATTCGACCCGAAAGCATGAGGAACAAAAGGGAAATAATGAGGACCCGGAGGTTCTCCTTAAACTCAAGAATGTGACGAACCGACACGCGATCCTGATTGGCCAAGGCGATACCCAGAACAGTCACGGTCAGGAGGCCGGATTCATGCTGCAAGGCATGCGAACCGGCAAACCCCACACCCACTAAGGCGAGGAAAAACATGGTTTCCAGAAAGTCGGGGATCATGTGCTTGGCCATGAGGTATTCCGTCACCTTGGCGAGGAACAATCCGAAACCCAGTCCGATGACGAGGGTTTTCACGAGAGCCCACAGCAAGTCATCCCAGCCTTGTCCCAAACCACCACTCTGGATGGTCAGGAAAACCAGGACGGCAAGAACGGCGCCGATGGGATCCACGACAATGCCCTCCCATTTGACGATTGAGGCCATCTTGCGACGCGGTTTAATCAATCGCAAAAGAGGAGTAACAACCGTGGGCCCTGTCACCACCAGAATGGCTCCAAGGAGAGCACAGATCGGCCATTCGTAGCCAAGGGTAATGCGGGCTGCCACCGCAATGAGCCCAAAAGCAATCACCACCGCCGTGGTGCACAGCTTCAGCACAGGCGTTCCTGCTTCCTTAAGTTCGGAAAACTTCAGGGTCAGGCCACCTTCGAAAAGAATGATGGCTACGAAAAATCCTACGAGGCTCAGAAGCGATGATTCATTGGCCAGATAATCATCGATCCGCGTCCCGGTGAAATACGAAAGCCCAAAACCAAAGATCAGGAGGAGCAGAATAGAGGGCAACTTCAGACGCCACGCCGACCATTGCGCAATGACACCGAGGAGAAGCAAAAATGCCAGATAGGCGAGGAGACTCACTCGAATAAGTTGAAGCCAAACCCCGCTCTCGCCAAGCCCTGATCCCGGGGAAGGCGTGTTTGAAGGAGCAGAAAAATAGACTCCCTTGATCTCCATGAAAATCCTCGGCGTCCTTTGCCTCACCATCGTGGCGGTTCTGGCAGAAAAGAAAATCGAGGTCCTCGTCTGCCTCTGTGACAACAAAAGCCAAGCGATAGCCAAAGTGGACGCAGCCATTGGCAACGGAACGGACCCTGCCGGGAATCTCTACTGGGGCTGCTCGGGCGACCTCTCCCCTTACTTTAAGAAGAGCAAGAAGTGGAAGCTCATTGAAACCCAAACCTCCAAAGGAAACCCCATTCTCGTGACTCTGAAATTTAGGCATCATACTGGAAAAGTCACCTTGGTCGTCCCTCCCTATCGGGGTGCCAAATGAGGACCTGCCTTGAGCATTTTCTTCTTAAACCCCGCGAGGCTGGGAAGGATGAGCTGGGCGCCTTCATCGGTCACAATGGCATGATGGACAACATCATCACCATTCCCAAAGCCGCGGCGGGCAGCGAAAAAGCCGTTTTCTACCGCGCTGTGGAAGAAGAATCCTACCAAGGCATCGGGAAATCCGCATTGAAGGCAAAGACCTTCTCGCGAATCTCCACCAGCTTCGCCTCAGTCTCGCGAGCCTGCAGGGCTTCGTGAATGAGATCCGCCACCGTCTCAACATCCTTCTCCTTCATGCCACGGGTCGTGACCGCAGGAGTTCCAATCCGAATCCCACTGGGCTTCATCGGACCAGCTTCATCGAAGGGAATCGAGTTCTTGTTCACGGTGATGCCCACCTTGTCGAGGGTATCAGAAACGATGGCGCCATCGAGCCCCACCGGACGGAGATCGACCATGAAGACGTGGTTGTCAGTTCCGCCCGAAACAATGCGATAGCCATTCTTCTCAAGAGCCGCCGACATGGCCTGGGCATTCTTGATGACCTGAGCCTGATACTCCTTGAAGCCAGGCTTGAGAGCCTCGCCAAAGCAGACCGCTTTGGCCGCGATCACGTGCATCAACGGACCACCTTGAACTCCCGGAAAAACCCGTCCGTCAATTTTCTTGGCATACTTTTGTTTGCAAAGGATCACTCCTCCCCGAGGACCGCGAAGTGATTTGTGAGTCGTTGAAGTGACAAAGTCGGCGTGAGGAATCGGACTGGGATGAACCCCGGCTGCCACGAGCCCGGCAATGTGCGCCATGTCCACAAAGAGATACGCTCCCACAGATTGCGCAATCTTGCCCATGCGCTCGAAATCGATAGTGCGCGAATAAGCACTGGCACCACAGGTGATGAGCTTTGGCTGCACCTCCTTGGCTTGCGCTTCAAGGGCATCGTAGTCGATGTGTTCGTCCTCCGCTCTCACTCCGTAGTGGGTGACATCATAAAGGCGGCCCGAAAAATTGGCGGGATGCCCGTGGGTCAGGTGACCTCCGTGGGAGAGGTCCATGGTGAGAATCTTGTCACCGGGCTGAAGCACCGCGAAGTAGACCGCTGTGTTGGCTTGGCTTCCGGAGTGCGGCTGCACGTTGGCATGGTCCGCTCCAAAAAGTTCCTTCAAGCGGTTGATCGCGAGTTCCTCGACGACATCGACGTTTTCACACCCCCCATACCAACGACGTCCGGGATAGCCCTCGGCGTATTTGTTGGTCAGAAGCGATCCCTGGGCCTCCATGACGGCAGGGCTGCAAAAGTTTTCAGAGGCAATCAGTTCGATGTGGCTACGCTGGCGTTTCTCCTCGCCCACAATGGCTTCAAAGACCTCGGAGTCCGTCATGGCAAGGCGAGAACCGGAAGCCTTGCAAAGGCGTCGCTCATGGCGGCCGCCTTCATACTCCGTGGCAAGAAATGCCTCCACCATTTCCAACCCCACATCCTGCGCCACATCCTGTTGCCCGAGACAAAGAACATTGGCGTCATTGTGAGAGCGGGTCAATTTGGTCCCAGCAACCGTGCGAACATTGGCCGCGCGAACATCACGAAAACGATTTGCAACAAGACAGACTCCCACGCCTGAGGTACACACCAGAATACCCCGGTCAGCACGCTCTTCGTTCACCGCGCGGGCGACCTCGTTGGCGTAATCAGAATAATCGACCGACTCGGTCCCGTGGGTGCCATAGTCGACCACCTCGCGGCCAGCTCCTTTCAGAGCCTCCACGATGGCATTTTTCAACTCAACTCCGCCGTGATCGGCCCCGACAACAATGCGGTAAGAATCAGCACTCATAGGACACCCCTTCCCTGACCCCTCGCCGCGGAAATGGCAAGCGCTCACTTTGAAAAGCCACTTTTAGAGTGCCCCTCCCTTCTCTCGCGGATCCGCATCGGTCTCATGAACCGAAAAGACGATTGCGCCCTGAGCCCAATTATTTTGAGCGACTCTCCAGGAAATTCACAACGCCCACAACGGCTTCATTGAGTACCTTCGAGGTTTCCTCGTAGGCCCTGCGCCCCATTCCAATCGGATCAGGCACATCCCCGCCCACTTTTCCGTCAATCTCCACAAAGTCGCACGCGAGGTGATATTTCTCCTCATCTTTTGGGTGCATCATTTCAAGCATCTCCAGGTGCCCCTCCGTCATGCAGAAAACAGCTTCCGCGTCTTCCAGAATCTCGTCGTCCACCATTCGACTCCGGAATTCCTCCAATTCAATTCCCTGATCCTTCAATACTAAAACCGTATCACGACTCGCTGCACTCCCGGACTGGGCCGCCACTCCGGCGGACGATACCTCAAAATCGCTCCCCTCAGTCGCTTTCCGGAAAATCCCCTCTGCCATGGGGCTTCGACAGGTATTTCCAGTGCAGACAAACAAGATCCTACGTGCCATGGAAAGGAAGCTATCCTCAAGTCAGTATCACTCAATAATCAATTCCACCGAAATGAAGATCTTCAACTACCTTCTCGCGGCCCTCTTCTTCTTTTTCGCCTATGTGCAATACAATGACGTCGATCCCGGCATCTATCACAATCCTTCCTCGCTCGATGCCGCCCTCTGGCTCCTCTTCTATGCCCTCATTGGAATCGGCTTCATTCTCTTGAATTTTCGGCGCCTCCCAGTCTGGTTCTTTCTCGTCGCCGTCATCGCCTGCCTCACCGAAATGTCACTTTCAGGACCCGGACTTTGGGAAAACCTCTTCGGTGAGGAAAAATTCACGATGACCCAAGTTTCGATGTCAGCCAATGACCCGCGTGTCGAACTCACCCGCGAATTCTTCGGGGCCTTGATCGCTCTCTTCGCCGTCCTCTTTCAGTTCTGGCAGAACAAACGGATCAAAATCTGATCCATGAAAAACCTCAGCTTTGTCGAACACGACCTGTAATTCGGCCTCTCCTGGCGTCCGGAATCTTAAGCGTCGGGCACACCCGAATACCGACTTGAATTGCCACGTCAACGTCAGCCGCTCGCGATACTCGTATCTCAGCGATCCAACCACGATCAATCGAGCTTCAGCCGGTAGGCTTCGGCGGCATTTTTCCAGAAATAGCGTTCGCAAGCCTCCTGGCCTTTGGCAGAAAAATATCCATTCACCAGTTTCACAAAACTGGTATAGTCCCCGCTGTTTCTGGTACACGGCCAGTTGCTGCCGAAGATGAGCCGTTCCGCGCCGAGGTTTTTCCAGAGCACATCGAGGACGCTGCGATAGTGGTCGATGACATGAGGAGCCGGCTGTGGGATGCTGCGCTGATACAAACCGGAAATCTTGCACCACACGTTCTTGTTTTTCGCGAGCTTCTCAACCGCAGCGACCCACTCGGGATTGGCTTCCTTACCATCAAAATCATACCCGAGAACATGGTCGACCACGATGTGCAGATCCGGAATGGTCCGCGCCAGTTGATCGACTTGCTTGACCGCTTCAACCCCTCCTCCGTTGACAAGAAGATCGACGCTGAGATCGTTCTTCGCGAGTTCCCGTAAACTGGCGAGGAACTTCGCGTCAGTATGATCGATCGCCTTCTTGTCTTTGCCATTGCGCGCCCGAATACCGACCAAACGTTTGTCTTTTTTCAGCTCCCTCAACTGCTTCGCGAAGTCATCGGCATAGGGATCAATGTTACCCACCAGTCCGACAAAGTAGTCGTCTCCCTTCACGAGATCGAGAACCCACCGGTTGTCCTCAAGGCGGTCGCTGGCCTCAACCACTATCACCCCCGTGAGGCCCGCGGGTTTCGAGACCTTTTTGAACTCCGCCGGCAGGTGCGGCCTGTAGAGAACCTCGTCTCCCTTCGGTGGCCAAGGGACACCGCCCTCGCGGGTCGGATCGTAGAGATGGATGTGGGTATCGATCAGATGCTTCACCTTGGGAAGTGGACGCTCGTCTGCTGACGTGATCGCGATCAAAAGAAAAAAGGAAAATAGGAATTTCATAGCACTACCGCCGATCCTAAGGGGCAGGCGTAATGGCACCAGAAAATTGCAACCCCGCTTCCCTCTTAACGGCCCCGACAAATGCCTCCGGAGCGGGCGATTGATTGAACAGTTTTGGGAATGTCCACAATGGCCCGACAGAATCCCGCCGAGCCGCGACTTGGGTTATGAGGATTCTACCTTGCTGGGCAGTTTTTGGGCCTTCGTTTCAGGGCGCGCGGTTCTTGCCGGGATGGGCGATTGACGAGGGTGTGGCTGGAGAAGACTACAAACAGGGGAGATTCCCTTCCCTCTGACCACTCCCCAAACTGTCATCAATGCTGAGGGCCACCTCGAATTCACTTTCCAGGTGCCGTAAATTGCCCAGGCGTGGGCTTCTCACCTCCCGAGCCCGGTTTCATGACCTCCTTTCCCAGCCACTCCAAGCCGTCGAGATTGTCGCCGAGCGCGATCTTTGAATCGAGTTCGTTCTGGTGATCCAGAATGCCGACCGGACCAGCGTAGCCGCTCGTGACGAGCGCTTTCAGCATCGCCAAGTCGTGCTCGCCCTGCGCCAGCGGGAGAATCTTAGGCGTTGCCGCGTCATTCATGCCGTTGAGGTTGAGGCAGTGGAGAAACGGTTTCATCAGCGCGAGAGATTCCTTCCAATCTTCGATTTGTCCGTGACCGTGATGCCAGTTGTAAACGATGCCAACGTGCTTGTGCCCCCGGGCGCGTAGCCCTTTACAAACTGCGACGAGATTCTCCGGCTCTCCACCCCAGCCGCCATGATTGTAGAGACCCAGTTTGCAGCCGAGCGTTGAGGTGCGCCTTGCCAGCGGATCCAGCGACGCCATGACGGCAGCAACTTTCTCCTCCTGCGTGCCGTCCTTCGGGCTCGGGGCCGTTTGCCAGATCTGCGGGTGAACTCCATGCTTCTCGAACAGCGCGAAGGCCGATTCATGTCCGCCCCAGAAGGCAAAGTATTCGATGCCGTGCTTTTTGTATTGGAGGATCTCTTCCTCAAATTCGACGACGTGCTCGTTGCGCCAATCGTAGGCGCAGCGGCCGATACCGAGCTCCTTGAGCATCTTCGCTCGCTCGGCAGGATTCCGCTTCTTGGCATCGAAGGGAACAATACACCACGCAACGAGATTCTTCCGTTCGAGGTTCTTTGTCGCTTCGTCAGCAAAAGACGCCCCGAGGGACAGGATTAGAATTAGGGTGAAGATTTTCATTCGACGATTTTGATCATGAGGGTGTGCGCGGTCCGTTCCCGATTGCCCGACGTGTCGGTCGCGAGCGCGCCCTCGATGTGGAGCAGCGGGATCAGATGAGGAGATTTGACATCATAGATGATCGCATGCCCGGAGCGAATATGCACCTTGTCGCCCGCTTTCGGTTGGCGTGCGGGTTTCCAGGTTGCAGCGTCCGACCACGCGCCGTTTCCCTTCGACTCGAGCGTGAACGATTCAGCTGACAAGACACCAGAGGAGAAAACCGCAAGGGCGGCGAGAAGCAGGCGCACTATCTTCATGCAGAGAGTCTAGCGGCGAAGCGCCTTCCGATACAATCGCCATCTCCGTCCCCCTCGGGTCAACATTGGCCAGACAGAATTACGAAAATCAGCCGCCTAAAAAGGCCAATTCCTGCGCCCAAACATCCCGCTCCACTTCTTTGTGAAAGAAAGACAGCTCCTTGAGGTTTGGACGCCAAGCATACTGTGAGAAGGGCTGACCTCAACCCCCTTGTTTTCAAGGGGGTGCGATGGATCGGGGCGGAGCAGATTGACGCCGGAATTCTCGATGTTCGGCATCCCTCTTCTTGGGACAAGCGCACCACACTCTTCCCGGGCGGTTTCGCGGAAGATCCCGGTTAGAGCTGTTGAAGGATGAGGTTGCCGAGGGAGATGGGCGGGACTTTGAGCTCTCCCCGTTTCAGTTTTCGGGAGGCTCGAATGTCTTTGAGGAAAACCTTCTGACGGAGCGTCTCGATTGCTTCCGGATCCGAGTAGGCGATATTAAGTTCCCCGTTGATACGCAGGCTGAGGCCATCAAGGTTGGCTGATCCGATGCAGGCCCAGTTATCGACAATGGAGGCCTTGACGTGGCTGAATTTCGGGTAGGCGTAAACATTACAATTTCGCTTCAGAAGCGTTGCCGCGAAGCGCCGATTGGCGATGCTCATGAGCTTTGAATCGTTCGTTTCGGGAAAGATGAAATTGACTTCGACCCCCCGATCCCGGGCAGCGAGAAGTTCCTGCAGGAGCAGTTCGGAAGTGACATAGGAGTTTTGCAAGTAAATGCGTTTCCGGCTCATTCGGATGGCAGACAAAAGAGCCTCCTCGATTTCAGCGCGGGCGGGAGTGGTGCGGAGCAGGCGGATTGGGTAGTGCCCGGCCTCGGCGGCACCTAGATCGGGTTTTAGCTTACGATAGAAGGGCATGCTCCAGTCGCCCCAAAAGCCCTGCAGACGCCATGAGCGATTGAAGTGGTTTTGCAGTTCCGTGGTGATCGGCCCGCGAACTCGCACCATCAAGTCGTGCCATTCGTAGCGGTACTCCCGGCCGATATTCATGCCTCCGAGATAGGCTTCCTCTCCGTCGATTAGAATGACTTTGGAGTGGTCCGAAACCAGCCAGGGGTTTTGAGAGACGCGTGCTTTTACCCGGCTGTCTTTCATGAGGTAGTGGGGCATGGATGAGGGAGGTCGAAAGTTTTTAGGGAGTGGCGTTTCGGGAGCGGTCCACCATGAGGAGATCGAGCCCAGTCGGTCCATGAGGACGCGGCATTGGATATCCCGGCTGCGTTCCTTGAGTCGGTCGGCGTATCGCGTGGCGACGTCGTCATTGTCGAAGATAAAGACCTGGGTGTCGATTCGGTGCTTGGCTTGGTCGATGGAACGATAGAGCGCGGGGAAGAATTCACGGCCGTCGACAAGGTAGTCGATCTTTCCCGGCAGCGGAGCTGGAAGTCCCATCAGATCGAGCGCCTGTTCGATGTTTGCTCCCTTGGTGTAGGCTGAATTGAGCAGGATCCGTTGTTTAAGAATACTGTC
>Ga0308014_1000260_pt1 | contig 14768 bp, 22 predicted proteins | sample Neamet229_FD_203154 | JGI IMG/M metagenome (GOLD analysis project Ga0308014, IMG submission 203154) | Marine microbial communities from water near the shore, Antarctic Ocean - #229 | ecosystem: Environmental > Aquatic > Marine > Unclassified | place: Southern Ocean | collected 2014-07-28 | reverse complement strand
GCATTTGTTCGAGTTCATCCATCAGCTCGCGGAGGAGGCGCAGGCCGGTCTCATTGACCTCGGAGGTTTCACGGAGGTGCTCGATTTGGGGTAAAGTGCGCAGGGCTTCGTCATCCAGAAGAGGGGGGCCGGAGTCGGCGGATGAAACCCAGACAAGGCCCTGTTCCTTTTAAGGCAGGGTGGTTTCGGTGTTCACGCCGGCGAGGCGGGCGACTATCTCGAGCGAGTAGGGAGGGGGGCTCCGCTGCCAATGCCAGGTCTCCCCGTCCGGGCACCCGAATGCGGCGGACATCGAGAGAGGTTAGGGGATTCGGAGCTGCAGATTTTCTTTTTCGAGAGGATCGTTCAGATCTTGAGCAGCGGAAGCTCCGCAGGAATGTGAACCTTAAACTCGAGGACGGCTGCAGGGGGAGTATCCCTTTTTGAGGCGTATCCGAGGTGCGACGATTGCCACGAAATTGGCTCAGGATGAACGGGCTTTAAAGCGGTAGTTCAAAAAGATCGGGTGCCTGAGACGTGATGGTTTGATTCCCTTCGTCAGTGATGATCACGATATCTTCGATGCGGACTCCAAATCTCCCTTCGAGATAAATGCCAGGTTCGACGGTGAAAGCCATGCCTGGCACTAGCTTTGTTTCAGGTGCCCGTGGGGAAAGGTTGAGGCCGGGGTCGTGGGTTTCGAGCCCAATGCTATGGCCCAAACCGTGGGTAAAACTCTTGCCGTGCCCGGAAGCTTCAATGATGTCGCGGGCGGTTTGATCGATCTCGTGGTTGCTTATGCCGGGGGACATCGTATCGATGGCGGATTGTTGCGCGGCTTGGACGATCCCGTGGATTTCCTGCATTTCTGGTGAAGCTTTTCCAAGGCAGACCATTCGCGTCATGTCGGAGGCGTAGCCTTGATAGATGACACCGAGGTCGATGAGGAGCAGGTCGTCAGGATTGATGATGGTTCGGTCCGGGAGATGGTGGATTTCCCAGCAGTTTGGTCCGGCGGCGATAATGGGCTCAAAAGAATAACAGTCGATGTCGTCGTTGGCGGCCATTTCGGCGAGGATCAGTCCCTGAACCGCTCGCTCAGTCATGCCAGGACGGATTGCAGGGAGGATGGAGTTGAAGACCTGCTCGTTGATTTGCTGGGATTTATGAAGGAGGGCGATTTCGGTGGAGGATTTGATTTGCCTGATTTGCTCGATCACAATGGTCGGATGGATCTTATGGAGCGGGAATTGGTCTCGCCATTTCAAGAGCGTATGGTGGCTGATTGTCGAGTCGACTCCCAGAGTAAGCGGGCTATTGCAAAGCCGTTTTTGAATTCCGGACAGAGCGTCGACTTCGATGGAGATTTCAAGGGCTGAACTGAGGCTCGCCGTCTGGGCCATTGCCCAGGCGAGGGTGCGGAACGAGGTGAAGAGAATGGCTTCGTTCTGCGTGACGAGGAGGGTTCCTGGTTCCCCTCGAAATCCCGTCGCGTAGCGTATGTTTGCCGTGTTTGTCGTGATCAAGGCGTCCAGTCCGAGATCGGCGATGCTGTGCCGGACCCTCTTGAGGCGTCCTGCCATTTCCGAAGTTGAGAAGCTGAGGTGGTCCGACATGTTCTTTGAGAATCGGATCTTATGTCAGTCTCGAATTGGAACCAGTCGATAAAGAAGAGCTGTTGGGCGAAAGCTTGGGGTGGTTTGGCCGTATCAGGCGGCATGATGCGGTTTCCGGCACTTTTCACTCTTTCGATGGCATTGGTTCACGGGCAGATTCCGGAAGAACCTGGAAAAGCGGCGGCCGCTTTGAAAATTCTGGATGGGTGGCACGAGAAGAATTCAAAAAAGGAGGTTCGGACGCTTCACTTCGTGCTTTGGACACCCAAGGGAAGGAATCCGCCAAGGGGGTATGAGGCGCGACTGACGAGGATCATGACGCACATCCGGGATTTTTATGCGAAGGAGATGGCACGATTAAGATTTGGGCCGCGCTCCATCAACCTGCCGATGGAAAAGAGTGGCTTGAAGATTCACCTCATCGAAGGAAAGAATGCGGAGAGCGAATACGGAATGTCTTCGGGGAATGTCATTAAGCAGGAATGTCTGCCGGTTTTGGCAGAGAAGGGGATTGATGGGAAAAAGGAGACCCTCGTGATTTTTTGCAACCTTGCGCAGTGGGATGAGGAGAATCTAAAGTTCACTCATCAGTCTCCCTATTATGCGGGCGGCAATCATCAGGGAGGGACGGCGTGGCAGTTGGATTCGCCCGAACTTGATACCACGAACCTGTCTCTCAAGAAGCCGATCATTCGTGACGGGCAATATGGACGGATTTCCTTGGGCAAGCACAATTCGATCTTCATCGGTGGTATCTGCCATGAACTAGGGCACGCCCTGGGATTACCACATTGTAGGGAACGGCCGGATGAGGCGGACCGAGGAACGGCACTTATGGGATCGGGGAATCGGAGCTATGGGGATGAACTCCGTGGGGAAGGAAAGGGATCGTTTTTGACCTTTGCCCACGCTTTGCGCTTGGCTTCGCACCCCCAGTTTTCGGGATCAACGAAGGGGATGAATCTTCCCGTGGAGGCTAAAATTGATGACTTGAAGCTGACCGTGAAAGGGAAGGCGATTCATGTTTCAGGCAAACTGACGGCAAACCCACCGGCATACGCGGTAGTTGCTTACTTCGATCCCGATGGAGGGAGCGATTACAATGCGACGACGGCAACAGCAGTGCCGGATGGAAACGGGAATTTTACTCTTTCGTCAGATGCCTTGGTAGCGGGAAAGTCGGGAGAGCTCCGCTTGATTCCCCTCCATGTGAATGGCTCGACAGGCGGTTGGCTTTCCCAGACCAAGTTTAAGTATCCCTATAGGGTAAAGACGGATGGGACACCTGATTTGGGCGCTTTCGAGGTGCGAGCTGCTCTGACTCCCCTTGTTGACGCGTTGCGGGGTCGGGACCGGGAAAAGGCGGTGTCGATTGCCCGCCAACTTCCGGAGGGGAGGACACGTGAGATTGCCGAGAACATTCTGGCAAGAGGAGGGAAGCCGACGAAGAGTCCGGCGGATGCCGGAGCGAAAGGTAAGGAGGCTTCGCTCACTTCCTTCAAGCCATCTGCGGTGAAGGTAGGATGGGGGCGCCCGGCCTTTAATTACCTGCCCGAGCCACCGTTTATGCTCGAAGCAGGAGGGAAGATTTTCACGACGGGAATCTATGGTTATGCTCCGGCAAAACATCGCTATGATTTGGGTGAAAAATGGAAAAAGTTTTTCGGCAAGGTGGGAATGGCATTCGGAAAGGGCGGTTCGGTTCGCTTTGAAGTTAAGGGTGATGGTAAAACGCTTTGGAAGTCGAAGGTCATCAAGTCTGGGGGCTTGCTCGATTACTCGGTAGATGTTTCCGCGGTGAAGTTGCTCGAGTTGGTGGTTGATCCCACCAACGATGGAACCAGTTCCGACTGGGGCTTGTGGCTGGAGCCTAGGCTCTCAAGATAGGCTGCAATTATCTGATCTTTCTCTTGGGTCATTTTAGTTCGGAAGTCAGACTGCGGCGTGATGAGTGAGAGCGAAGTGCTTTGTCTGGAAGGCTTTTCCAAGTCCTTTGGTGATGTGGTGGCTTTGGATGATGTTTCCCTTTCGGTGAAGCAAGGAGAGGTGGTGGCGCTTCGCGGACCGAGCGGCGCGGGGAAATCGACGCTCCTCTATATGATTGCCGGATTGTTGGCTCCCGATGCCGGGACGGTAAAAGTGGCGGGGGTTGATCCCTACACTTTGAGCTCTTCCAAGCGGACGCTTTATAGGAGCGGTGACCTTAGAATGGTTTTTCAGGATGCCCGGCTCATTTCCTACCTCAACATTCGGGAGAACATTCTCGTGGCGGGGGGCGATCCCCAACGTGCCGACGAGTTGATGGAGTCACTCGGTCTGAGATCGCGCGGCACGCATGTCCCTAAGATGTTAAGTGCGGGGGAGCAACAACGGGCTGGTTTGGCTCGCGCCCTGGTTACCAATCCCAAGCTGGTGCTCGCCGATGAACCCACCGGAAACCTCGATGAAGAAAATACAGATCTCGTGATAGCGGGATTGCGAAGATGCGCCAATGAAGGCGGCGCGGCCTTGGTGGTCACTCATGATCCCCAGGTGATTGAAGGGGCTGACCGGGTGCTGAACCTTGAGGAAGGACAACTTCTACCATGAAGTACGAAGATTACTATACTTGGCAGGAGAATATTCCCGGCTTTGGAAAAGAGGCGCAGGAGCAGTTGAAAAATTCAACTGCCTTGGTGTCCCGTGTCGGAGGGCTTGGCGGCCCACTGGCCTTTTCACTGGCGGCGGCGGGTGTGGGAAGAATCATTCTGGCGCACGGCGGAGAGTTAAGGCCGGATGACTTGAATCGTCAGATTCTTATGACGCATGAAGGCTTGGGAACATTGCGGCACGAACAGGCTGCGGAGACCCTGCAGCGATTCAATCGTGATCTTCGGATTGAGTCAGTGGGAGAAAATATTTCGGAAGAGAATGTCAGTGATCTAGTTGGGGGAGCGGATATTGTTTTTTCCTGCGCCCCGCTCTTCGAGGAACGACTTTTGATGAATCGTGAGGCCATGCGGCAGGGGAAGTATTTTGTCGATGGTGCGATGTGCTCCATGGAAGGACACGTGCTTGCGGTTGATCCGGGGATTTCGACCTGTCTCGCCTGCCTCGTCAAAGAGCCTCCTGCCTACTGGAAGCGTCGCTTTCCAGTCATTGGTGCCGTATCCGCGATGGTGGCGCAGATCGCAGTTTTGGAAGGCCTCAAATTACTGACCCGCTTTGCCGAACCAGCTCTGGACCGTCTGATTCACGTTGATACATTGGCGATGCGAATGAAAAAAGTCCGGGTGCTTCGCGATCCTTCCTGCCCCCATTGTTCCTGATGAAACGTCCGTTGCTTGTTTTTGTGGTATTACTCTCTTTTCTTGGAGGCGCATTTTGGTGGATGGTTCGTGATCAAGGTGGAAACGGGGCCGGAAAGGGGGACTTGTTGGTCCATTGTGCGGCGGGGCTGAGGAAGCCAATGGCCGAGATTGCGCGAAGGTATGAGAAGGAGTTTGGCGTGAAAGTAAATTTGCAATTCGGGGGCTCGGGGGCTTTGGGAAGTCAGTTGCAGGTGGCGGGTGGCGATTTGTATTTGCCGGCTGATCAGGGATATATTGATTCGGTGCGGGCGAAAGGGTTGCTGGAAGAGTCGATTCCGGTCGCCCGGTTGACTGCGGGATTGGTAGTGCCGAAGGGGAATCCGGAGGGGATTACGAGTTTGGATGATTTAAAAAGGGAGGGTTTGAAAATTTCGCTGGGGGAGAAGTCGGCATCGGTAGGGAAGTTCACCTGGTCAGTGTTGGGGAAGGAGGGGCTACTTGACGAAGTGAAGCCAAATGTCGTGGTGACGAAGCCGACGGTGAATGGGATTGTCGAGGATGTGGCGACGGGAGCGGTGGACGTCTCCCTGGCGTGGGATGCGGTGGCGGGGAATTATTCCGAGGTGGAATGGATCGCGGTGCCGGAGTTTACAAAACGCACAAAGCTGGCCTCGATTGGGGTTCTTACATCGAGCAAGGACGCAAAGCGGGCCTTACACTTTGCCCGTTATACGACAGCGAAGGGCCGGGGGCGTGAGGTGTTTCTTGGGATGGGCTTTGATGTGCCTAATGAGGGTGATGTGTGGTCGGACCGTCCGGAGGTGACTTTGTTTTCGGGGTCGATGTTGCGACCGGCGATTCAGGAGCGAGTTCGGGAGTTTGAGGAGCGAGAAGGGTGTCGGGTCAATACGGTGTTTGAGGGGTGCGGGACTTTGGTCGCGCAGATGAATAGCGGGGTGATGCCGTCGGGATATTTTGCTTGCGACACCAAGTTTTTGGCAAAGGTTCAGGATCGTTTTTTTGCGGGAACGGTTGTGACGGGAAATGAGATTGTTTTGCTCGTTCGTAAGGGGAATCCGATGGGGCTTTTAGGTTTGAAAGATCTGGCCAAACCGGGATTAAAATTGGGGGTTTGTGATAGTAGGAAAAGCGCACTCGGAGAGCTGACGCAAATCATGCTGGAGCGTCGGGGGATGGCGGATAAAATTGTGGGGAATGTTTTGGTAAAGGTCGCGAAAGGGGATGATTTGGTTTCCGCAATGCAAGCCCGTTCACTGGAAGCGGCTTTGATTTATCGCAGCAATGCTCTCGCGAGTCCGGTGACGTTGGAAGAGCATGAGATCGTGGAGTTACATGATGAACTGGCCTTTGCCGAGCAGCCTTATGCGATTGGGAAAGGGACGCCCTATCCGGAGTTGATGAAACGACTTGGGGCCTATTTAAGCAATGGGGAGGCGCGGATGCGTTTTGAATCGTTGGGGTTTCGCTGGAGGTTAAAATGATGGGGCCCCTTCTAATTGTAAGTGCTGCCTTGAGCGGGACGATGGTTTGGATTTTATCAGGGATACGTAGTGGTGGGTTTCTTTCATGGGGTGTGAAATTTGCTCGTATTTTCAGGTGTGGATGTTGTGTAGAAAGCAGTCGGGATGATGGATCAGGCCAAGCATAAGGATAACAGGATTTGGAGGGTGAGGCCGGAGTGGCCTTTCCTGCTTTTTCTGGTGTTTGTGGTTGCCGCTTATTTGGGCCTTCTGCTTCTGATGGTGGGGGCAAATGTGCTGACGATTTCGTGGGACGAGGCAGGGGAGATTTTGAAGGATCCGGATATTCAGCATTCAATTAAGCTGACCTTTGTGACTTGCACGGTGACGGCGATTCTTTCGGTGCTGGTGTCGGTGCCGGTGGCCTATTTGCTGTCGCGATATCAGTTTCGAGGGAGGGCCTTGATCGATACTTTATTGGACATTCCGATTCTTTTGCCGCCGTTGATTGTGGGATTGAGTCTTTTGATTTTGTTTAACCGGGTTTCGCCTTCAGATTGTTGTTGGATGCTGGCGGGAGGTTTTTTGCTGGCAGCAATATTTGGTGGTAAGGGATTGGTAAGAAATGTGACTGGGGGATTGGTGGTTTTGTTTGGAGTGGGAGCGATGATTCTGAGTGTGAGTGAACGGTCGCTTGAGGATGTGGTGAGTGGGGTTGGATTGCCGATGACTTTTCATCCACTGGGAGTCGTGCTTGCGCAGTTCCCGGTGGCGGCGGCGTTTGCGGTGAGGACGATGCGAACGACCTTTGATCAGATCAGTCCGCGCTACGAAGAAGTGGCAATGACTTTGGGTTGTAATCGGGGGCAGGCTTTCACTCGAGTCGTTTTGCCTCTGGCCGGGAAGGGGATGGTGGCGGCGGGAACGATGGCGTGGGCTCGGGCTCTTGGGGAGTTTGGTCCAATTTTAATTTTTGCCGGGGCGACACGGGGGAGAACGGAGGTGCTCGCGACTTCGGTCTTTTTGGAAATCAACATCGGGAATTTGCCCGGAGCAGCGGCTTTGTCTTTGCTCATGATTTTGTTGGCAGTGACGACCTTGTTGGTGGTGAGGTTTTTTGTCGGGAGAGGAGGGGCGGCATGAGCAATCCGATGTTGGCTCTGGAGAAGGTGACGGCGAGAGTGGGGCGGTTTGTCTTGCCGGAGTTTTCGCTGGAGATTCAAGAAGGGGAATGTGTGGCGTTGATGGGACCCAGTGGGTGTGGGAAGACAACTTTGATGGAGACGGTTTGCGGGTTGAGGAATGGGGTGACGAGTGGGCGAATTTTGTTGGACGGAGTGGACATTACTTCTCTCCCGCCGGGAGCAAGAGGGATTGGCTTGGTTCCGCAGGATGTGGCTCTCTTTCCAACGTTAAAAGTACGAGACCAGCTGGAGTTTGGCCCGAAACTACACGGTTGGGATTCTTCGGAAACCAAGGTGCGGGTTGAAGGTTTGGCTTTAGATTTGGGATTGGAGATGTTGCTGGATCGGTCGCCAGGTGGTCTTTCAGGAGGGGAGGCCAGAAGAGTGGCGCTCGGGAGGGCCCTGGCGTTGAGACCTCGTTTACTTTGTCTTGATGAAGCGCTGACCGGGTTGGATGAAGCGAGACATACCGAAGTTTTGGCGGTGATCCGGAAGATGATTGAGAGGGAAGGGGTGACGGCACTGCATGTGACGCATTCAAAAAGGGAGGCCGAGGCGATTGCGGACCGAGTGGTGGTGATGGAGTGAGAAAAGACTCATTCGCCGACAAATTCCCGAGAGTTTATTGTGGCGGTTATTCGAAATGTCTTTGACGTTTCTGGTGACGAGGGTGGGTTTTGATTCCACATCGGATTTCGGTCAAGCCGAGGACGCTGAGCCAGGTGGAATCTTGGGAGAGGCTTTGATGCCAAGTGCTGACTTTCGGGTGGCAGCGGGAGCCTTTAGGGAATTCGGAGTTGTCGGAGAAGAGGGTGAAAAATTCTTTTAGAAGTTGCTCAAGGATGGTGAGGTCTTGGCAGTAGAAATTGCGGGTGAGGATGAGGGGGTGGGTCCAGAGCGATGAAGAGGATGGTTTTTCTAATCATGTCGGAGGATGGTGACGGGGTCTTTGGTGAGGGCGTAGAGGGTGGGGAGCCACGCGGCGGCAGTGCTGGCGAGGGGGATGAGGAGCCAGGTGACGGGGGGGAGAGTGAAGGAGGTGGCTTTGGAGATGAGAAAGACGAGGGCGGTGGCGAGGAGTCCGATGAGGGTGGCACGGGCAAGAATAAGAGCGGCGATTTTGAAGTGGCTGACGCCAATGGCGCGGAGGGTTCCGATTTCGGGGAGTCGTTCGCGGACGTTGGTGAAGGCGAGGTAAGCGAGAGCGAGGAAGGCTCCGGCGGCGATGAGGGGGGAGAGGACGGAGGAGAAGCGGGCGCGTTCGGTGCGGGCGGCTTGGCGGCCTTCGAGGATGGTTTGTGTGGCTTGGCGTGCGCGGTCACCGGCTTTATTGCGAGCTTCGGCGCGGACCATGGCGGAAGAGCCGAGTTCGATGATTTGGACGTCGGGGAGGACGCTGGAAATTTCGGCGCGGATTTCGCCGAGGCGGTCGATGCTGGCGCAGTTGCAGCCGAGAGCGAGGATGGCGTTGATTTGGTTTTTGAGACCGAAGAGTTTTTGGGCTTCGTCGAGGTGGATCCAGGCGGAGCTATCGTCGCGGAAATTACGGGGAGGGTAGGTTTGGGAGACGGTATAGGTTTGGCCGTTGAGGGTGAGGGCATCGTCTTTTTTGAGGCCGAGGGAATTGTGGAGATCGTGTCCGAGGTTGATGGTGCCGGGAGCGAGGGGGCTCATGATGGGTTTCTTTTTCGAGCGGTGGGAGATGGGCACTTGTCCTTCGACTCCGATGAGGAGGATGGAGCGGTTTTTTTCCTGCCACTGGATGCGGCGGGAGAGTTGCGGGAGGAGGTGGTTGACGGTCACGATTTTGCTTTCGGCGAGTTTGTGGACGGAGTCCTGCGGCATGGTTTTTTCGGAGTATCCGCGTTCCTTGATCTGCCAGAGTTCTTCGCCAGCGGGGAAGAGGAAGACGTTGAAGCCGAGACCTTTCATGGTCTTGCGGATGTCGTCTTCGAGTGACTTCATTTCGGCTGAAGTTTTGGACTCGAGTTCGGCGAGTTGGGATTCGGTATTGCGGTCGAAGTCAGTGAGGCTGTTTTTGGCGGAGAGCCAGACGGAGACCGCGGCGGCCACGGCGAGGGTGGCCAGGATGAAGTTAAATTTACGGTGTTTGATTTCGGCGAGGAACATGGCGAATTGGGTCTCACGCAGAGGCGCGGAGTTTTGATAGGATGACCTTTTTAGGATGACCTTTTGAGGAGGAAGATGGTGCCGGTAATGAGGGCGAGGATGATGCTGCTGATGATGGCAATGGGGGCGGGAGAGAAGGAGTCCGAGTTGTGAAGTTGAGCGGTTGTGGGTTCGGAAGGGATTTTATCGTTGAGGGTGGGGAGGACGGCGGGGAGTTCTTTGTCGATAACGACGAGGCCGGATTGGAGTTTTTCCTGCCAGTTGGCCTGGAAGAGGAGGTCGTAGCCGGGGTTGCCGCTTTTGACCTGGCAGGAGCAGGCTCCGCAGAGGTATTCGCAGGCGGTGAGGATCGCTTCGGGGGTGATGCTGCTGCCCAAGAGAGGGCCGGGGGTTCGGCCACGTCCGAAGATGGGGACCACGAGAGGCTCTTCGGGAGGGGAGGGGCGGTTGGCGGTGAGGATGCGGAGGAAGGCTTGCTCGGCGGGGGTGTGACGTTTGATACGCTCGATTTTGAAGGAGATTTTCAGGGGGATGGTGGAGCGGAGGACGTCGTCGAGGCTGATGTCGTCGCCGACTTTGCCAACCTGGTTGGCCTGGATGACTCCTTCGGGTATTTTAATTTGGGCTTGGGCTTTTTCGAGAGTTTCTTCCAGTTGTTGGAAGGTGGCTTCGTTTGCGACTTCGTTGGAACCTTCGATGAGAACCCAGACGGTTGATTCGCCAGCGAGGAGGTCGTTTTTGATTCGTTGTCGAAGGGGGGAATCGAGGATGTTTTTGAGGGAGGATTCTGAGGCGGGGAAGACGAGGGCGGCGGGGTTTGTCCAGCTTTCGGGGGGGTGGAGGAGGAAGGCGGGGTATTCGGTGATTTGGTCGAGGCCGACGATGGAGAATTGTTGGGCGGGGGTGAGTTGGGTGAGGTCGAGTGATTCGAATTCGAGGTTGAGGTGGGCGGGGATTTCGGAGAGGGCGGGAGGGGGGCCGTTGGAGATGATTTGGAGGCGGAAGGGGTCGGCTTGCCATCGTTCGAGGGCGTAGCGGAAGACGGGGACCTGGCAGGCGAAGGTCTGGATCGAGAGGAGGAAGAAGAGGAGAAGGCGCATTGGAAGGGACGAATGAACAATTGCAGAAGGGACGATTGGCTTGATTGGGGGTGGGTGAACGTCGAACGTCGGATTCTGAATTTTAAATGCTTGAGTTAAAAAAGCGGCGGGGGCGTCGCGGCTCCTTTGGGTTATGGGGCGAAGGTGTGGATGTGGCCGAGGTCGGTGGAGACAATGAGGCGGCCCTCGGCCGGAGTTAGCCCGTAGGCTTTGCCGGTGACTTTGTGTTGCCAGAGTTGTTTGCCGGTGGCGGCGTTGAGGATGGAGACTTGGTTGTCGAGGCCGACGATAAGTTGGTCACCGGCTAGGACGAGTTCGAAGGGGGAGGGGTGGTCGATCTGCCAGAGGAGGCAGGCTTTGAGGTCGTTCTGGGTGGTGGTAATTTTCCTTTTGAGTTCTTCGATTTTGGGGAGGTTGGTTTCGACTTTTGGGTCGAGTTTTTTGAGTTCGGTTTGTTGGGTTGCGAGGTTGGTTTCGAGTTGGCCTTTGCGGGTGAGGTCGAGGCATTGAAGTTTGTCGAGGGAGTGGAGGTAGGCTTTGCCTTTGGCGACGACGACGCGGGTGGTGTTGTTGAAGGTGGCGAGGCGTTTGCCAGATTTGGTGTCGGCGAGGCGAAGTTGTTCGTCATGTTCGCGCTGGTTGGGAGGTCCGGCGATGAGTTGGTTGTCTTCGGTGAGGAGGCAGAAGGTGCCGCCGGCTTGTTTGATGGTGCCGGTGGCTTTGCCGTCAGCTTGAGTGAGGGCGACGGGCGCGGCGCGGCCCTGGGGGATGTAGAGTCGGTCGCCGCCGGCGAGGATGGCACCCTGGAGGGTGACGCCGGTGTGTTCGGTGAGGTAAAGTTGTTCGGCGGTGGTGGCGTCGAGGCACCAGAGGTAGGAGGTTTTCCAGGGGAGGAGGGAGGCGGCGAAGAAGGCGCGGTTGTTTTCGACGGTGACGCCAGTGCGAACGGGCCAGGGGGAGATGAGTTTTCCGTTACTGGGGACGAGGCGGTCGGTGGGGGCGCCGCGTTTTTTCCAGAGGGGTTTTCCGGTGAGGGCATCGGAGCAGTAGACGAAGCCATCGTCTGAGCCGAACCAGGCTTTTTCGCCGACGATGGTGGGTGGGAAGCGGACGGAGGAGTTGGTGAAGTGGAGCCATTTTTCTTCGCCGGTATTGGCGTCTAGGCAGTGGACGGCGTTGTCGGCGGAGGAGCCGAAGTAGAGGAGATCGTGCGCGGCGGTAGTGAAATGGCAGGGATCGAAGTTGCGCATGGACTGGAGTCCTTCGTTGGCTGCGTAGGCGTCCCATTTGGCGGGGCCGGTCCAGGCTTGTTGGGGCGGGCCTCCGTCGTGGGTCCAGGCTTGGGTGAGGGGGAGTGGTAAGGATTCGGACGAGACACCGCTGCGGCGATTGTCGTGGCGATAGGTGGGCCAAGGGGAGGCAGAAGCGATGCCACAAAGGACAAGAAGAGCTAGAGATGTGCGGAACATGACAGGTTATTGTTTAGGCTCTTTCGAATTGGTGATGCCGGAATTATTACGAGGAATGAAGGCGAGGGACGTTTCCATCCAGCCGCCGCAGGAGCAGCCGCCGCCGCCCTCGGGGACGAGGAAGAGGCCTTGGGCGGGGAGAAAGCTGAGCCAGCAAGAGGGGCGAAGACGAGGCCAGTGGGTGGGTGTTTTTTGGTCGTGGGACCAGAAGGTGAGGCAGCGATCGATCCCGCGAAGAAGGAGTCCGTAGCTGGTGCCGACGACGGCGGAGCAGCCCTCGCGCGGGCCGAATTTGTGGTCGAGGAGTTTGCCGTCGGGGAGAGAAATTCCGGTGGGGTCGGTGTAGACTTTGTCTTCGTAAACAACGGGGTGGGAGATGTGCGAACCATGGTGATTGATGCGCCAAGAGGTTTGGGATTGGAAGCGGAGCTTGCCGTCGGCGAGGTCGAAGTAGTGGTAGCTAAAGATGCCTTTGCCCGTTGGCTTTCCTAGCTCGTTGGTATCGCCTTCGGAGAGGGTGGCGAGGAAGCCTTCGCTGGTCATGGCGCCGTAGGAGACTTGAATGAAGCCTTTGGTTTCGGTGCGGAGGAGGGTGTTGGGGAAGGGTTTTTCCCAAATAATTTTCCCGGTGGAGGCGTCGAGGCAGACGGCAAAGATATCCTTCCAAAGTTCACGTGTGGCTTCGCGGCCGGAGGTGCCTTTTTTGAGGTCGGGATTGCGGCATTCGAGGAAGCAGAGTTTGCCGTCGGAGAGAGAGATGGTGGGGTTAATGATGAGGCCACGGGAGTAGGACCAGTTGCCTTTCCAGCTGGATTTTGAGTGCCCGAAAATGTTGTCGCTGAGAACATTGGCGGTGTCGGAATCGCGGCCGACTTTATCATACCAGGCGTCGCCGAAGTATTTTTTGAATTCGGCTCCGAGGCGGACGGAAGAGCCGATGACGGTATCACCTTCGTGGGCGATGTAGCCCCATTCATGGCTGTCACGATGGGCGGCGGTGAGCTTGAGGGTGGTGATACGTTTTCCGGTTGATCCGTCGAGGACCCAGAGGAGGTCTTTCACGGCAACGTAGAGGTGGTTGTCGTCGGCGCACCAGTTGGCGCAGTCGTGAGGGATGTTGACGCGACGGAGGTCGGGGATTTCCATGCCCCAGAGGATTTGACCATTGTAGGCGTCGAGCGCCATAAGTCGGTTGAGGCCTTGATGGAAAAGTCGGCCGTTGGCGGCGAGGGGGGCGGACATGCGGGGTTGGCGATCGATGCCGAAGTTGGCACCGGGGCGACCGATCCATTGGAGTTCGAGATCACCGGTGGCCTGGGAGCCTCCAAGACGTTCGCCGGAGTAGGCGGTGTTGGAGGGTGGCCCGTATTGGTGGGTCCATTCGCCGGAGCCAGGAATGGGATCCCGGGTGGTGAAGGTGCCATCGGGAAGGGCGGTGCGACCGTGAGGGCGGGTGAGGCGGACGAGCTCGGAAGACGGGCTGGGAAGTTCTTTACGCTCTGAGCAGACAAGGCTGCCGACACAGGAGGTGAGGGGTATTTTTTTGAGGTCGGGGAGATGGATGAGGGTGATACGGGAACCGTGGAGGCCTTCGGCGGTGAATGTTTTGCGAAGGGAATTGATGAGATCGAGGTCGTCGTCGAAAGCAGTGACATTGAGTTGGCTGTTGGCGGCGAGAGCGCGGGTGAGGGAGCCATCGGTCAGTCCGACGACCACGGTGAAGCCGGGTTGGATCGGGAGATCTTTGAGGTAGGCCTCGGCGAGCGGATGGCCTTGGGCGGCGAGGGTTTGCGGCATGTAGTTCATGCCGGTGTCGAATTCATAGATGGGGCTGAATTTGGGCCCCTCTGGGGTTTCCGAGCTGATGCGGTAGGAATAGCGGGTGTGTGGCTGGAGGTTTTCGAGAACGATTTCGTGACGGAGTTTTTGGGCGGCAGATTCGACGATGGTGCCAAGCTTGCGGGTGGGTCCGTAGGCGATGATGGCTTTGCCGGGGTGGCTGGCTTCCCAAAAGAGGAGGGCTTTTCCGGGAGCGAGGAAGCGAACGGCGGGCCGGACGGAGAAGGCAACGCCCTCGGATTTTTTGGCGATGGCGGCGAGTTCTTTTTGTGAAGGAAGGGTGTCGTGGATCTTGACGAAGTCGATTCGCCCGGTGATGGGGTAGAATTCGTCTTTGTCCTTGTAGGCGCCCACGACAAAGGGCGTGGGGACCTCGGGAAGAACGACCGGGCCGGAAACGGCGCGTGAGGAAACGAGGGTGCCATTGAGGAAGAGGCGCATTTGTTTGCCGTTGTAGGTGGCGAAGAGGTGGTTCCAGTGGCCGGGTTCGAAGGGTTCGGGCGCGACGGCTTCCAGGAGGGGCCCGCCTGTTGAAAGTCGGAATGAGAAACGGGAGCCATTGTAGCCCAGGAGCCAGCCACGCTCGTGACTACCGTTGTCTTGGCTGTAACTCACGATGGAGCCCCATTTTTGGGGTTGATCGATGCGGACGCGGGTTTCGATGGCGAAGGTTTCGAGGG
>Ga0308014_1000241_pt1 | contig 15274 bp, 10 predicted proteins | sample Neamet229_FD_203154 | JGI IMG/M metagenome (GOLD analysis project Ga0308014, IMG submission 203154) | Marine microbial communities from water near the shore, Antarctic Ocean - #229 | ecosystem: Environmental > Aquatic > Marine > Unclassified | place: Southern Ocean | collected 2014-07-28 | reverse complement strand
ATTCCCTGCCGCCCAATAATCAATCAACGTAGACAACAAGATCAGCCCCAGAAACCTCCAATCCCACCACCCATAAAACACATAACTCGCAAGGACCAGAAATACATTCTGCATCCTCAAGTTTTTCGCCAACATCCAATAAATAGTGAAGACTATAGGCAGAAATAGAAAAAATGTGGTGGAGTTAAATAGCATTTGGCAAACAAATTATTATTTATCCGTCCCTGTCCTCACTCGCCCCACGGCATCGCTCCAAAGAGCAGCACGTCTTTCGCGCCATTCCACATTCTTTTCAGGCATAAATACCTTCCCCACTTCCCTCATACATTTTATTTCTGGTAAACTTCTCAAGCCCAAAACATGTGTCGCCATAAACGCCACCCCAGCAGCTGTACTCTCCACCACGGCAGGTCTTTCTATCGCTACTCCAAGTAGGTCGGACTGGAATTGCATGAGGTATTCGTTAGCCGAAGCTCCTCCGTCAACTTGGAGGGTGAAGAGGGAGATATCGGAATCTTCTTGCATGGCCTGTAAGACGTCCATGGATTGGAATGCTAGAGATTCTAGAGTGGCTCTGATTAATGCTTCGCGACTAGAGTCGTGTGTTAAACCGAAAACAGCACCCCGCGCGTTCATATCCCAGTATGGAGTGCCTAGCCCTGAAAAAGCCGGAACCACCACTACACTTGAATCACCATTACTCTCGGCATGACGCGCCGCTATCTGTGACGACTTACCTACGTCCTCGAGAATCTCGAGGCCATCTCGAAGCCATTGTAAAGCTGCCCCAGCTACAAATACACTTCCCTCAAGAGCATAAACCACCTTACCTCCCACTTGCCACGCGATAGTATTCAAAAGCCCTGAAGGTGTGTCAGGAATAGCAGAACCGGTATTCATGAGCATAAAGCACCCGGTCCCGTACGTGTTCTTGACGGTTCCGGGGGTGAAGCAGGTTTGGCCAAAGAGGGCCGACTGCTGGTCTCCCATAATGGCAGCAATAGGCACACTCCCGAAATCTCTTGATTCATATTCCCCGAATACACTCCCCGACTCTTTCACTTCGGGTAGGAGAGCAGCGGGGACGTTCAAAGCTCGCAACATACCTTCATCCCATTCCAGGGAACGAATATTAAACATGAGTGTCCGAGAGGCGTTACTGACATCGGTGGCATGAACCTTTCCGCCTGTCAAATTCCACAACAACCACGAGTCCACCGTCCCGAAGCACAATTCGCCTCTCTCGGCCCTCTCCCTCGCCCCATCGACATTATCGAGCACCCAAGCCACCTTCGTTCCTGAAAAATAAGGATCGATAACCAGCCCCGTCACCTGCTTACAGTAGTCGCTGAGCCCCGAAGCCCTAAGCTCCTGGCACGCCTCCACAGTCCTCTTATCCTGCCACACTATCGCATTATAAACCGGCTCGCCAGTAGCCCTATCCCATACAACCACGGTTTCTCTTTGGTTCGTAATACCCATCCCCACAATCTCGCCACTCCTAGCCTCCTCCATCTTCAACAGTTCCTCCAGCACTTCCATCTGAACCTCAAGGAGCTCCACCGGATCATGTTCAACCCACCCCGGCTCGGGAAAGATTTGCGTGAATTCTTTTTGGACTATGGCTAGACACTCACCATCCTCATTAAAAAGCACCGCTCTTGCGCTAGTCGTACCCAAATCTAGAGAGATTATTAATTTCATGGATTGATTATTACCTTTTGCAAAATAAGAATTATCACACAGATGCAACCATACGAAGTCAAAACTGCTGATGGAATCTCTCTCCACGTCCAAAAGTGGAACCAAGCAGAGTACAATTCTAGCGATTCTAACGATTCAAATCGCACTCTACTCATCACCCACGGGCTGGGCGAGCACCAAAACCGCTATACCCACGTAGCCGCACATTTCGCCGCTGACGGCTTCACCGTCTATTCTTACGACCAAAGAGGCCACGGTAAATCCGGAGGCCCTCGCGGCCACTCACCTAGCATTGACTCTAACGTTGACGACATGAAACGCGTCATCGAAAGTATTCCCCACGAAAATCTGTATCTATACTGCCACAGTTTCGGCGGAAACGTCCTTGCTAACTTTATGCTGAAAGTCGATTGTGCCACACTTCGAGGCGCTGTGATGAGCAGTGCTTGGCTTAAACTCTATGAAGAGCCATCATTTATCGACGTAGCTTTAGCAACTGTGATGTCTTTTATATACCCTAAATTTTCGCAGAACAGCAAAATAGATGCTTCTAAACTGTCTAATATCACGCAAGTATGCGAAGACTACGTTGTCGATCCTTTGAATCACGAGCTGATCACCGCGGGGTTATTCAAAAGCTTCCACGCTTCAGGCTTGTGGGCCTTAGCTCATGCTAACGAACTCCATACGCCTGTATACGTTTTACACGGAGCCGACGACCAACTTATCTCCCCTTCTGGCTCTCGAGAGTTTGCTGCTGAAGCTGGGGATTTTGCGACTTTGAAGATTTATCCTTCCACTCGTCATGAACCGCATAACGATTTAGTGTGCGATGAGTTGTTAGGGGATGTGAGTCGTTGGATGAAATTGCATAGCGCACCTTGATGCGTCGTTGCTTAGGAAATTTGTCAACTGGTTGGTTGACTTTTTTCATACGGTATGTGCGTGTCGCATGCGTGTCGCACCTCGACGCGCAGTCACTACGGAAATTTGTCAACTCATAGGTTGACTTTTTTCTTAAGTGGAGTGAACAGTAGGGTGTCTCAACACACAATTGACTAGGAAATGAGTCAACTCATAGGTTGACTTTTTCACCACGACCTATCTATCCCACTTTACGTTGGAGAATTTATCCAAACGAAGGAGTTGCACCATGTATCCGAGGATGAGCTTTAGGATTTGGACTACAAAAACAGGCTTAAAAAGAGTGAGAAAAGTAGCAACGATAAGGACGCATGAGTAGTGCCACATAGTCAGCGCCGAGGAAAACAGGGCGGCGACAGAGGCAAGAACTAATAATATTGGAGCGGTGTACTTCATGTACTTTTGGCCATAGAGGAAAAGGAGCTGAAGGATGCCGACACTAAACATCAATTTCAAGTGGCAACGTAACATTTGAATAAAACCCGCTGTGATACGACCCTGGCGGCGGCTAGTGTAAAACTCTTCCCAAGTAATGTCGTGGACAATCGCCGTAGGTTCAAGCACGACCCTCTTGCCATGACGCATAACAAACAAAGCAATCAGAAGGTCGTCGAGGATGGTGTCCGAAGGAATCTCGTCCAGCAATTCTTTGCGCACAACATACAGAGCGCCACACATACCCGTGGTGGAACCCTTGCGAGACTCACGGAGCTTCAAACTATTAATCCATTTGCGGGTTGAAGAGGTGTCGCCTGCAAGTTCTAACTGACTGGTTGCGGCTCCAATTTCAGGATCTGTGAGATGGGACAAAAGATACTTTACAGCTCCGGCAGAGAAGGTTTGGCGTACGTCACTGAAGAGAAGAACAGGATGCTTTGAAACAGCAACACCACGGTTGAGAGCGCCGGGTTTTCCACCGCGTTCATCCAGCTTAATAAAAGACATAACACCTTCTACCTCAAGGGCTTCAAGTATCAAGCATGAATCATCAGTTGAACCATCAGACACTACTATTATTTCGAAATCTGAAACACCAGCATCAACGAACTGGGCAGCAATTTCTCTGACCTTACGCTCAATGTTAAGCTCTTCATTGTGACAGGCTATGATGGCTGAAACGGCGTTGGGGAAATCTACAGAATCTGCGGATGGCTTGAAGTCGGGTAGGATATAAAGCGCGAGGAAATAATCAAGAGCGGGGAGCACTAGTAAGGCCAAAAATATAAAATAAATCGCTTCCGTCATGGGTTCAATAGTCCTTGCAAATATCCTTAATTAATCGACTCTTTCAACTCTAATTTTGCGGCCCTGGAATTCGAGGGAGATTCCGGCGGAAGAGCCTAGTAGGGTTTGGGCTATAGGAGAAATACAAGATATCGCAAAAACGGTGTGGTCATCAACTACCAACTTGCCGTGGGCGACTGAAAGAAAATAAATAGCGGTGTTCGTGGTTATTAACGAACCGCGCGCTGCAATATGGGCAGGAGAAAGCGGGAGGGTATTGATTTCGTGAAAAAGCAACTCAGCCTTGTGAAGCTGGGAAGTATTCAGTGCTAGCTCGCGTTCCATCATAGCTCGGCCCGTCTCATGCTTGTCGCCAGCAGAACTTTTCGTGGCCGAGTTTTTCGACTCAGTAGTCGAGGCAATTGAGGATTTTGCAGAAGCGATTTTCTCCTCCACGACAAGCTTGAGGGCTTGGACAACAGAGGACTTTAGGCGAGAATAATTCACATTGTAAATCTAGGCTGAGGGAAATGAAATTTGTACTTTTCAGAATGCAAGAAATCAAAACCTGTACAGTTCGGGGTGTTTTTATTTTAGGGGCTATCTTTCTAGGGCTAGCGCCCAAACCTTCCCTAGCGCAACACGTACCCCAAACCCCCTACTCCGCTTCAATTTCAGCTCCGGACTGGGCAGTGCTGATGTACGAAAACCCAGAACAGGTAGATGCTATAAGAGCAGGCTTCGAGGCGTGGCGTAAAATCGACGGTGGTATTAACGCAGTTGTGAAAAACGAGCACACCCAGTTTTACAAGAGATGGATGCGCCAAGCACAGTGGCCGTTAGTGAACTTGAGTGACGAGTATGTGCAGATGTCGAGAGCGGCGGCGAATGGCGCGGTGAACGGTTCGGGGTCGGGTTTACGGTCGGGTTTACGGTCGGGGAGTTGGACGGAAATGGGTCCATGGCATTACGATCCAGAGGTAGCAATGTACTTTGAGGTGCAATCGCCGGGGGCGTGCCATGTTTACACGGTGGAGCAGTCGTATTCGGACCCGGACGTAGTTTATGCGGGAACCGCTACGGCGGGGATGTACCGTTCGGGGGATAAGGGAATGAATTGGAAGCTAGTGAGTGGTGAATTGCCTGTGACTGGGGTTTACAGTATTGCCATTGATCCTGCGGACGCCGACAGGGTGTGGCTGGGCTCGGGGAGTGGCAAGCTTTACAGGTCGGATAACGGGGGAGATAGTTGGGTGGTTTGTGGAGATGAGGCGTTTGCGGAGGGAAATAGATGGTATAGAACGCTTTTAATCACAGAGGAGGGACTGTTTGCTGCGACTGATAACGGGTTATGGTTCAGTGACGATCTGGGGGTGGAGATGCAGCTGATTCAGGGGGGAGAGTTTATGGAGTTGGAGGCACATCCTACACAGGCTGAGATAATGTATGCAGTGAAGATTCAAGGGGGTGGGACTTTGTTTCAGAAGTCAGTCGATGGAGGCATGAGCTTTAGTTTTTCTGGTGTGGGTGATGGGTGGCCGATGATAGGTGAGGGGAATGAGCAGAAGAGGACTGAGATTTCTGTGAGCGCAGCTGAGCCCGATGCTGTATACGCACTTGCGGCGGGGACGACGGTTGATGGTGGAGGGTTATATGGATATTATGTGAGCCATGATGCTGGGGTGACGTTTACTATGGCGTGCTGTGGGGATGGGCCTGGTGGGCCGTGGGAGGCCGAGGTGAATCCTAATATTCTGGGATGGGGCGAGGACGGGTCGAGTGATGGAGGGCAGTATTATTACGATCTAGCATTAGGGGCGTCGCCTACGGATGCGGGGAAGCAGTTTGCGGCTGGGATATGTGTGTGGAGAACGGAGGACGTGGGCGAGTCGTGGAACCTGAACGGTCACTGGGTGACATGGGCGGGCGAGTTCACGGCAGATAGGTACACCCACGCAGACGTGCACGATGTGAAGTTCTTTACTCAGGAGGATGGGACAGTGGATATGTGGGTGGCTTCGGATGGCGGGGTGTACTACTCGGCTGACGAGGGTGACCATATAGAGCCACGCATGTACGGGTTACATGGGACAGACTTCTGGGGATGGCAATCCGGGTGGAGAGCGAATAACGTGATGCTGGGGGGAACGTATCACAATGGGACATTAATAAGGAATGATGAATTGTATCATTGGGGAGCGGAAAGCGATACCAGCGGGGGGTGGCTAGCTGAGCTAGCGGGGGATAATTTCAGGGGGTTTGTGAACCCGGGAGATCCGAGCGTCGGGTATCATGACGGAGGTAGGTTTAGTTTTACTGAGGATAGGTTTGAGAGGATTAATGGTTTGGCATTCGATGGAAGTAAAAATCCCAACACCGGATATTGGATAGGCGAATACGGAAATTTCGCATGGGATCCTACGAATTACAACCGCTTCTACTCCCCTGTCGGTTCAGAGCTTTGGCGCACAGATGACGGAGGAGTGACGTGGACGTTAGTGCATGATTTTGGAGGCGAGAAGATTATTTCAGTTAAAATTGCTCCTCTCGACCCAGATCGCATCTACGTAAGCCACAAGAACAGTGGGTCAAGCTGGCGCATACACACTACGGCTGATGGGGGTGTCACATGGGAGAACGTGAGTATTGCGTCTGTCATTTCGAATTACAATCAGGATAAGGCTATATACCTCGACACGGACGGCGTAGACCCTCTCAAAGTGTACGCGGCGCTCCTTGGCACCCAAAATGGGTACCAAGTGTTCGAAAGCTCCGATGCCGGGAATTCATGGCAAAACCTTACTACTCCAGTCCTTAACGATGAGCATGTCATAAGCCTAGTCCATCAACGCGGAACGCCGGGCGGCCTCTACTTAGGCACTACCCGGGCTGTATATTACAGGGATGACACCATGAATAACTGGGAACTCTTCAACGCCGGGTTGCCGTTAATCACGTCAGCCAATTTCTTACAGGCGGATTACTGTGGCGGATCGATAAGAACGGCGGGACCGAGGTCGGTACACCAGAGCCCGTTCTTCTCGGAATCGCAAGTGCAGGCAGGATTTATGGCAGACAGAACAGAAATTAACCTCGCGAGCCCGTGTGCCGCCACCCCCATCCACTTCTCGGATGTGAGCGTGGCTAGATGTGAGGGAACCATGTATGAATGGATTTTCGAGGGTGGATACCCAGGGACTTCAAACGGAACGGGCGCAACTGATGTGTACGTGACGTACGATCAGCCTGGGGAGTATAGCGTTACGCTTACAGTGACTGAGGACTCAGGGGCGACCGATGCGATTACTTGGGAGGGCTTAATTACCGTCACGAATGAAAGTATAGTGGAGGATTGGGGATTCGAGGAGGACTTTGATGGGCCCGATTTCCCTCCCGCGCACTGGAGGATGGAGACGCCGGGCTCGACTTGGGAACATTCATACGACTTACTAGATGAGACGAATGGTGTAGCTCAGTTTCCTAACTATTGGGTCCAAACCAACGGTGCAGAAGACATGCTTATAACCCCTGGATTCGATCCTACATTGGTGGAGTCGTTTAGCTTTGACTACGCTCATATGCGCTACTCTGATTATGTGGATGGGTTAAAGGTTATGTGTAGGCTTTCTGGAGAAGAGGACTGGACGTTGATGTGGGAAGCATATGGCGACGATTTATCTGTGGAGGGTTGCTATGTGTGGTTTTGGTATGACACAGGAGGGGAAGTAGCGTGGGAAACAGTAGAGATCACCGCGCCCACATACTGGGCAGGCAGCGGCGCGACGTGTGCAGAAATTGCATTCGTGAACGTAGGCGGATACGGAAATCATATCTGGCTAGATAACGTCAAAGTCGGTACTCCCACCGGTATTGACTCGCCTAACGCTCACGCTTCTCCCACCGTGCGCATATACCCTAATCCTTCGGACGGCATTTTTTCTGTCCACCTATTATCAAGTGAAAACGGAACCTCTGAATACAAGGTCACAGACTCTATGTGTAGAATCGTTCAAAGCGGTTTATTCCACAAGTCATTCACTCTAGATCTAACTGGTTATTCCAGCGGAGTGTATGTCTTCTCTTCGGGAGTTGTAACTTCGAGGTTAATAGTGAAATGAGTAGAGTGAGTAGAGTAAGTGGAACAAGAAAATTTAGAAAATGAATAAAATTTTATCTAGAATATTTATTGGATTTGCGTGTGCTGGAATGGGCAACGCACTTGTCTCACAGGAAATAACCATCTACAACCCCCAAACCCTATACGACGAGCCAGGCGGAATATTCGACACAGGCATACTTCGAACTATGTTCATAGATTTCGAGGACGCCAACTATCACAATACTTTGGTGGATGCCTTTTTTGAAAACCCCGCTCTACGCATACCAGCTACTGTTAGTATAGACGACATCACAGTTGATAGCGTGGCCGTCAGGTACAAGGGCAACTCCACATTTTGCCTACCTAACGATAATGGCAGCCCAAAACTTCCATACAACCTCGACTTTAACTTTTGGAGCGATGAGAGCGACCTCATGGGTTACAAAAAAATCAAACTAGCTAACGCTTGGCTAGATCCGACTTTCGCTAAGGAATACATGGCAGCATTAATTTACCGCCGCTATCTCCCTACGCCCGAAGTTAACCTTCTAGCGCTCAACACCCAGGGCAACTACACCGGCCTTTACGTAAATACCGAATCCATTAACAAACAATTCCTCAAGAAACATTTCAGCGAGCAAGATGGAGCCCTCTTTAAATGCGACCCCTCCGGAGTGTTCTGTATTCAGACGGGCGCAGAATACATCCCTCCGACAATGCAATGGTTAGGAACTGACAGCACTGATTATTACGACAGTTACGTCCTTAAATCTGAGCACGGTTGGGCAGAGCTTCAAGATCTCATAAACACCGTTAATAACGACCCCGAGAACATCTCCGACAAACTTAATGTGGATAGAGTTCTATGGGCTCTTGCCGTAAATCAAGTCGTGTCAAATCTCGATACCTACAACGGATATTATGTGCACAACTACTATTTATACCTAACTGAGAATGGCTTGTGGCAGATGATTCCATGGGATCTAGACAACTCATTTATAGGTGCGATTCTGGGATGGGACTATTACTCACCGGAGGTGCTTTATGAGTATGATATTTATGATGGAGCCGATGCTTCAGAAGAAAAACCCCTCACCCATCTCCTTCTCAACGACCCCCTATACCTTAAGCAGTACGAGGCCCACATCCGAACGATAATCCAGGAATCACTCGATCCGACGGTAATAGCCGCGGAAGTTAACGCGATTCAGAGCTTAGCCTTCGACGCCGTTTCTGCCGACGACAACAAGCTTTTCACCATGAATCACTATACGCAGAACGTCGAGGAGGCGATTTGGTATGGATGGGGATTCGCGGGCATACTTTCGACCGTGGAGGCCCGCCGAGAGTATCTTTTATCGCATTACGCTATAGACCAAACCTCACCCGAAATATCTTCCGTCAATATCTTAGGTGATTTTTCTGACGCAACCGGATATTACCACCAGATTACCACACAAGTAATGGGAGCCACAGACGTAACACTGATGGCTACAACTAACCCTCACAACTCCCACTTCACCCCCTACCCGATGACGGATGATGGTACAGGAATATACTCCGCGAACCTCCCGTACTCACCCGCCGAGCCCGTCGAATGGAAGTTCTACATCCGAGCTGAGACAGAGAACACCCTCAGCCTTTCACCTGCTCGAGCGGAATATGAATTCTACCACTACACCACGCCAGTGGATGGAGTAGTTGAAAACCTGGCTGACCTCATCACACTAAAGCTCTTGCCTAACCCCACTTCCAGCCAATTCGTGGTCCACGGTATCACCGACATTAACTCCATAGAAGTTCACGATATGAGCGGACGCCTCATCTACCTCCAAAACTCAGGCTTACCCATCTCAGTAGAAGACTGGACGCCCGGAGTTTATCTAATAGAGGTAAGCACTAACAATGGTCACCGCGTGTCTGAAAGACTCGTTGTATGCGACTAACCCTCGTCTCCCTTTTATGCCTCCTCCACTTTCTACAGGCAGAAGCTAGAATAGACACTCTTTGGGTTTATAGCGAATCCATGCAAAAGGAAATCGGCACCACCATAATCCTCCCAGACAACTACGACTCGACCTCATGGCACTACCCAGTCGTCTATTTACTCCATGGAGCTGGCGGCGATTATGGCAACTGGTTACGCCGTGTCCCCCTTCTCGAACAATACGCCTCTGACCATCAGTTCATCCTAGCTTGTCCGGACGGAGGCCTCACATCATGGTACCTCGACAGCCCTATCGACTCCACCTACCGCTACGAAACCTACATCACATCCGAGCTTCTCCCCACTGTCGACTCCCTCTACCGAACCCAACCCTCCCCCTCCCGACGAGCCATAACCGGCCTCAGCATGGGCGGCCACGGCTCCCTCTTCTTAAGTTTAAGACACCCAAACCTCTTCGGCCTAGCGGGCAGCATGAGCGGCGGCCTAGATCTACGTCCCTTCCCCGACAATTGGGACCTCCCCCTCCGTCTCGGCACATTTACGGCATCCCCTGAAAACTGGAACTCTCACAGCGTCGTCTTCATTGCCTGCACCATCACCACTCCCCAACATTTCATCATAGACTGTGGCACCAGTGACTTTTTCCTTGAAGCTAACCGCGCTCTACACTCCGTTTTCGTTTCTCAGGATATCACCCACGTATATACGGAACGATTGGGGGGTCATAACTGGTCTTATTGGAGGGAGTCTATAGTTTCACATTTGGCGTTCTTTGCTGATGAGTTTTCTGTGTATTACGATTAGTCAACTGGTTTGTAGACTTTTTTCATACCAAAGTTGATCGCGAGGAGCGCGTGGGAAGAGACACGCACAACGCTTAGAGAATTTGTCAATTGGTTGGTTGACTTTTTTCATACCAAAGTTGATCGCGGGGAGCACGCGGGGAGAGAAACGCACAACGCTTAGAGAATTTGTCAACTCATAGGTTGACTTTTTTACGGTACAAGAGGAACCCGTGCGACAATACGAAGCAAGACAATCAGCAAGACTACCTATCACGACGTATTAATACCTAATACTACCTAACGACCTGAAGAACGTTGCTAGCAGAGAAGCCAGCTGAAGTTGACAAGCGGTACACGTAAGAACCTACGGGGAGGTCAGATAATGTAGGGGAAATTAAGTGGTAGCCGGAAGGATAAGATGAGGCGTCTAGCCAAGTAGAAACTAGGCGACCGTTGAGGTCGAAAAGCTCTAGAGTGACGGAGGTGCCAGATGATTCGACGTGGAATCCGATGGTGATGTTGGAAGACGAGGATGCGGGGTTTGGCCATGCCGGAAGAAGTTTATCGGAAGAATAAACGAAATCCATGGTTTCGGAAACATCGGAGATACTGATGTCCTCATCGCCCGGCAAGTAGTTTACGTACTGGAAGAAAATGATGTACATCTCATCAGTAGTGAAATCGCCGAAAGTCATAGGCTGAGGAGGCGAATTAGGGTTATTAGGGTTCGATGACGTGTTATCGTACTCGGCAATAGCGTGGATTGTGTATCCGGCAGGAACGTGAACCATATTAGGATAAGTGAAGACACCCTGCCAATGAAAGTCCCACTGCGGGATATGAATGATAGGAATAGTGTCCTGCAAGTCGTCAGAAGTTGCGTAAACAAGCCACGATTTACCCAGCAAGTGAGCATGTGGGATGGTGGAGATTAGGCTGATATCATTTGAAAGGTAGAGGGTTCCGTGGAAAGAAACTTCTTCATTCGCTGGGATATAGAATGGCACGTTGAGTTGGAGTGGGCTCATCATGTAGGTGATGACTTCTCGCTCTATGGTTTCTTCGGCGAAGAAGATGTTGATTGAGGTTTGGTCTGATTGCTCAGTATCAGTACCACCATAGTGCATCTGAAGCAAAAGGTGAGAACCAGGCTGCATGATCTTACCGATTGTCTGCGGGAAAATTAGAGGTGGCGAGCCGGGAACCCAGCCTCCGAAAAGGTCGTCCTCAACTACAACACCGTACGCACCGAAACTCTCATAACCAGCCTCCGGAGTGGCTTCGTCTAATTCGATGGCTTGATTTATGGCACCCTGATTTGAAGTGTAACCAATGAGCCCGTGGTGAGCGATGTTTTTATTGTCTGCACGAATCTCTACAGCGCTAACCTCTTTAGATTCTGTGAGGCCTGTGGGAATCACGAATACTTGGTATTGCTCTTCACCATCACCTCCATGAACATACGGCTCTGGCATCTCGAGAATTAAGTCGGGTGTACCGATTTGTGAGCCGGTTGGGAAATCGGGAATCCCAGGGTTAAATGCAGGGTCTCCCTCTGACATTCCGCCAGCAACCCAATCCGAAATCAATTGTTTCTCCTCATCTGTCAAGTACCTCTCTCCGACTAGCTCTGTGTAGTTATGATCAGGGGTCCAGGGCGGCATAACTCCCGATTGTGTGACGTAATCGATGAATGCGCCCTGATTTGCGACCTCTTCGTAAGTCGTGAAACTCATGGGACCGATCTCTCCTGCCCTGTGGCATTCGGTGCAGTTGTTGAAAATTATAGGAGCTATATCCTCATAAAATGTAGGCGACTGAGCCGAAACAGGCTGGATAATTATCGAGACTACTAATGATATAGCTATGCCAAACCCTTTATTTGCGTAAATTCTCATCAAGTTAATTTTTATCTATTTATTCGCATTGCGCCACATCCTCGTGAAAGGTAGGAGTTTGTGCTGTGACAACAAATGTAGCTATAACCGAGGAAATGAATATTGCTAGACGCTTCATGGAGTTCAAGTTACTACAATTATAACTGAGAATGATTTAAGTGTAAACACTTTGTCCGGTATAGATAAGAAAGAGGGGGAAACGTTAGAAGAATTGTCAACTGGTTGGTTAACTAATTTCCAAGTGATTTTTTCCTGGGAGTACAGAAAAAGTGATTAGTTATGGATTAAACAATTACACGTCTGATGACTAACTAGAACATACCGGATTTCATGGCTTATTTGATGTTTTACGCTGCGAACACCGATCAGGTTATTACGGAAGAAGAGCGCTCGTTGATTAATTCTAAATTCGATACAGAAACTGTAAGTCGTATTGAAGCAGAGATAAGTGACGACAACGATTGTCAACGACTTGAAAATATCGATGCTTACGTAAAAGCTCATGATTATTCCGACGACCCAATCGACGCACTACTGTATGAAGTTAAAAGCATATTCGAATCAGACGGCAATTACGACAGGTTAGAACAGACAACTTTTAAATTCCTTTCAAAGGCTCGAAAAGCATAAAAGTCAACTTAAACGTTTGTAATTTGCACTTCACAAACAAAGTAATGAATTCAATAAAACTCAACATCCTTGCAACAGCTATATTTTGCCTCACAACCGGCTCAACAATAGCACAGGATACAATTTGGATTAACTCAGGAGAGTGGATGCAGTCTGCTGACACAATGCCAGCACTAAGATTTAATGCATCAGCTGTTTTTGACACTGTGAACACTTCGTTCAATATCCAGGAGAACAACACTTGGGCACTCACCGTCATAAACACAGACTCAGTAGCCCATACTTTCACTATCACTACATCGGTGATCTTCACAGAAAACATCCCCGCAGGAGAAGAAGTGACATTCGAGGTTCCAGCACTGCCTTTTGGCACATACAGATACTACTCCAGTGACGAAAGAGGAGAAGTGTTAGGATTATCCGGCTTGATAAAAGTGGGCATTAACTCTGATTTACAATTTCATTGGAACCTAGCAGACTGGATGCCGTCGAGAATGGACTCAGCAGCAGCTGGCAACCCGGTAGATTGGAACTCAGGCTACATACCCAGGTATTTCAGCATCAACTCACACACCTACCCAAACACTGCTAACGATCCACTCGGAACCGTTACAATGAACTTAGGTGACACATGCATTATCTCTATTGTAAATGGGGGATTTATGGAGCACGTACTACATTTTCATGGGTTTCATGTTGAGATTCTTGCTGCTACAGTCCAAACCTCAAGAGTAGGCTGGATTAAGGATACCCTCCCAATCCACAAAGGAGAAGGCCTTACACTACAACTTGTAGCAGCCCAAACCGGAGTTTACCCAGTTCACAACCACAATCTCGTGGCAGTAACTAATGCCGGATTCTACCCTGGAGGAATGCTCACAATGATAACAGTGCAGCCATGAATAACCTGAATCAAATGATATGCTGGAGACTGTGTTGTATTACCGCAACGATTTTACTCAACACTTCCTCAATAACAGCTCAAGTTTTACAACCGCTACAGCCGTTACCACCCATAATGTTCACTGAGATGAACGGCACTATGACTTTAGACGATGGGATGGAGTTGCCGATTTGGGGTTATGGGCTTTCAGCTGATGGATATATCACCCTCCCGGGACCCCTTCTAGAATACGAAACAGGGGAAAATGTTAACCTCGTATTCTCAAACCCTAGCCCAGAATCGCACACCATTCATCTCCACGGACTTGATGTAAACCAAGCTAACGATGGAGTTCCTACTACATCTTTCCTTGTGGTGACAGGCCAAAACGGAGCCTACAACTTCACCGCATCACAGCCAGGAACGTTCCTTTACCACTGCCACGTAACTACGACCCTCCATCTAACTATGGGCATGTACGGAATGATACTAGTCAGACACCCTGACGGCACCCTCTTCGAAGACGGTCCCACATACCACTCAGACGCACCACTCCTCTTCAGCGACCTCGAAATTGCAACTAACCTTGCGCCCGTCCAGTCCTACCCATTTCACGACATTCGCCCAGACTACTTCATGGTAAACGGTCTCTCCGGCTCCCAACTCGATTCCGGTCCTTCAATCCTCTCCTGCCCCTTCGGTTCTCAACTAGCATTGCGCCTAGGCTCGATGGCATACACCCGCACCCGTCTCATCTTTCCCCCATCCCTCAACGCCACATGCTGGATGTCGGACGGGCGCCCAGTCCCCACCCCATTCTCAGCCGACACCCTCGACATCTTTCCCGGCGAAAGATTCACAGTCCTCATATCCCCGCCCAGCTCCACCTTCGACGGCACCTTCGAGGTCCAATACTGGGACATGCTCAACTCTCAGCACGCCCACTCCAATTTCATTCGGTTCCGCGACGCGTCTCTCTCCACTCCACCTTCCCTCACGCCCCCCACTATCATCATCGCTCCTAACCCCGCCCGCAACTCCATCACCATCCCGGCCATCCAGCCATGGACGATTTGGGACTTATCCGGCAGGCAACTCCTTTCAGGACATTCCTCCACTATCGACATCAGCACCCTCCCCACTGGCAATTTCGTCCTCTGCACTTCGAGCGGCTCCTCG
>Ga0308014_1000239_pt1 | contig 15356 bp, 12 predicted proteins | sample Neamet229_FD_203154 | JGI IMG/M metagenome (GOLD analysis project Ga0308014, IMG submission 203154) | Marine microbial communities from water near the shore, Antarctic Ocean - #229 | ecosystem: Environmental > Aquatic > Marine > Unclassified | place: Southern Ocean | collected 2014-07-28 | reverse complement strand
CGATGATCACAGCGAGGTCAAAATTATTAAAATTGTTACAGATTAATCTCATGAAAAATATTTTTATTCTTTTAGCTTCCGTTGCTATTGCTGGCTGCTCTCTCTCTGAGGCAGAAGAAACGGTCGCTCCTATTCCTGAGAAGACAGTAGAAGAAATTAATGCTGAGCGTGGAGATCCTTGCGATTGTATCGATGAGTCATTATTAGCCATTGATGTGTTTTTTGACCAAATGAATGCTGGTGCGTTCAAAACCTCAATAGAATTCAACGCTGAATTTTCTTTAACGATGCAAGGCTGTATGCAACCCCTAGGTCATGGACCAGCTGATGTCGCTTGGAACTCAAGTATGACTGAGTGTGAATCGTTCTCTGTTATTAGAGAAATGATGATAATGATTCAGAATTCTGCTGAAAAGCTGAAAGTCTCTGAGCAAGAAGACTTCGTTAGTTCTACTTCCGATGAAGGTGCTAACGGCGTACTAGATCGTCTGCAGAAAGGAGCGAACTAATCGGTAGATTAATCTAGTTAATCGCCTAGACCTAGCTTATTTATTACCTTATTGACTTCTTCCGCAGTGCTGCGTAATCGATTGTTACAGGATTCTAATAACTCTGAGGCTCTCTTTATGGAGTCAGTTAAATCATCTATTGATAGAGTCTCGTCCTGTAAGGAGATGAGAATGGTTTGCAACTCTAAAACCGCTTCGTCGTAACTGAGCTCGTCCGCAGGTGTAGATTTATTTTTCATGATTCTTAGTTTTAATTTTTATTACCTCCGCTGAAATAAATCCATCATTCATCTGAATTTCTATTTCTTCCTTCAATGCAAGTTGTGACGTGCTAGTAATCGCCTTGCCTTTATTCCTTACTATACTATAGCCTCTGGCCAAAGTCTTCACCGGATTCAATAAGCTTATCGTATTAGATAAATTAGACAGCCGTTCTTTTCTCTTCTCTAATGTCCTTAAAGTCTCCCTATTTAAGTCCTCTTTAATCCTTGTATACTCACTAAGTTTTTCAGCAATTAATTTAATGGGTAGCTCGGAGATTAAAACCCTTGAATTACTTAAAAAAGAGGTCTCCCGGTTCAGAATGAATCTAGACCGACTCCCCATTACCGTAGCGATCTCTATTAATTTAGATGCGAATAAGTTAGTCCTATCTACTATGTAATCACCCACATCGGTGGGTGTCTTGAAGTATTCATGTGACACCAGGTCAGCCACTGTGAAATCAGTCTCGTGGCCTATACCTGTTAATACCGGTATGGGCATATTTCCTATTTCAACGGCAAGTTCCAGATCGTTAAAACAGTCCAAATCCAATGGTGATCCGCCACCCCTCACTAAAACTATCACGTCTGGTTCTCCCTCGGCTGCACGGCGTAAAGCATCTCGCAACTTCACGGCCGCCCCAGCTCCTTGTACGGGAGTCGCAATCACATCTATTTCATACCTAAAACGCCACTCATTATGAAGTACATGATGCCCAAAGTCACGGAAACCAGACGTGCCCGGCGACCCAATTAGTGCAATCTTATGTATTACTCTAGGCAGCTCTCGTTGTTTATTTAGAAGGTGTATACCCTGACTTTTAATGGTGTCAATAGTCTCTGCCTTCCTCTTCTCAAGTTCCCCTAGCATGAACGAGATATCGATCTCGCTTATCAGTACACTTAGTCCGTGTACCTCATGAAATGTCACCTTGCAGCGAAAAACTATCTCCGAACCGTTCTGAATAACTGAGTCAAACGAACTACCTAGATCAGCTTTTATCTTAATGAGTCCGGCCTTCCATATAGAACCACGAATAGCCGCTCTCCTCACTCCATTAGATTCTTCAACGAAGTCGAAATATACATGTCCCGACTTAGCGAAAGTCACCTTAGCAATCTCCGCCCTCACCCAGAATCCTCTCTCCCCAGTTTTAGTTTCAAGAGCTTTTTTAATGCTCCTGTTAAGCTGGTGTAGAGTGTAGATATTCTTATCCTCACCCATGATTTAAATCTTATCTAGGGATTACGACTTTCCACGATTTTGGAGTGAACCCATTTATTTCGCTCGGGGTAAATCTTAAGATATGTAGCCCGCTAGAGATTTCTCCAGCAGGAATGTTAAGGACTTCATCCGAGTTGAGCTGAGCTGAGTAATTTAATTTCCCGGATAAGTCATAGACCTGGAATGCTCCCTGTATAGGTGCAGTCCAAACTATACCGTTATCTGTCACTACCGGAAGAGTTAACTCATTACATGCTTCAGCATTGACCCCAGTATTCACGCCTTCTGTTAACGAAAGTGCTGTAGCATGATGGCTATCACCACTGTTGCCGTACGCTAAGTTAACAGCTAGACCTGCCATGTAAAACCCTACAGCGCCGCTTCCCGTTTCAGGAGCAGTCCAAGTAGTTGTAAAAACACCACTTACGTGTTGGTCACTGTGCTCTACGATATGTCTAGAGCCTACAGACTCGAGATGAACGTTAGTTCCGGGATTCGTGAAGTTACCAGCATTAGAGCCATTAGCTAGTACAGAAGTTGCTTGAAATCCATATGCAGCAGCCCCGTCAGCCGACACCTTAAATTCAACATCATACTCTATACCTGGTATGTATTCTGATATTTCATTTCCATCGACATCCAAGATAGAAATAATACTAGATGCGTCAAAACTAGAAGTGGGTGAGTGGCAGTGAGTACATGGCTGAGTCGAGCCGGGTGCGCCAGTTCTGTCTTTGTTTTGTTCTTCAGCAACACCATTTGAATGTGATAGCAGCGCACATGAACCCGCAGAAATAGTCAGTAGGAATAATGTAAAGTTTCGTTTCATGCTCTAAAAATACACAATTAATCTTTACATTGTAGTATGAAAAAAAGACGGAGAATAAAAGTCCTTTTAGCGGTTATAGCTTTGGGGTTTATGTTTGTAGGCTACGAGATGCTGAATCAGGAGCATACTGACTTTACAGAAGTGGGTGTTGAAGGTGCATTTAGCGGGGATGATTTCATGCAATTTATTGTAGCATTTAATGACTCCGAGCGGGGTGCTTTGGGTGAGAATGTGTACCAAATCCAAGGCGTTGTGATGTCGTGTTCAAACATTGAACTCATACTTAGTCCTGGAATTGTATGTGTGTTAGAGGAGGAAATTAAACCTCGACCACAAATAGGAGAAACAACTTCGATTAGAGGGCGGTTTGTCTCTTTTGACGATCTTTTCTCAGAGGTTCGTTTAGACCACGTTGTGGCCTTTTGATTTCGCCGAATCTAAATACTTATACGTAACGAACATTTTCCATCCCAATACAGCTTTGTCGAGCGATGTAAGCTTCATTAGATCGGGTTTGCGATAAATTTTAGGTAGTAAACTAGAGTTTATACCACTAAGTAGACGCCAGAAATAAAAGCTCATGATTACAGGATTTTGCAGGTAAGTTACAGTTGAATCAAATAAAACGGAGTGTATCAACATGACTTAGTGAGCAATTAATAAATGTGTTGTGATTTATCCTTGTTCTATATTGGAGATTTGTATTCATGATAAGTGAACAGCATTCTTCGTTTAAGTGGGGTAGGTTATCGATAGTTTTATTTGTGATAATAGGTTGTTCAAGTGGTGTTGCAGCTCTTGTGTCTATTCCAGAGCCTGCTACTAAACCTAGTAAAAGACTGTCTTTCCCCGAGCCTTTGGCTAGGCTGGAAGCACATGAGATTCCAGTTAAGAGTATAGTTCTCACTGACGATGCGGTAGCACCTGTAGTTCCTGTAGTACTAGAGGATGTTCCACTGGGTTCGCTGGATCCCTGCAGCTGTTGTAAAAAGACAATCCGAGTTCCTAAAAACCCTTATACTCGTCATCAAAAAGCGGCTCGTTCATTGCCGAACAGCTTTTTTATTCGTCACGATAATGATATAGAATCAGGCATAAGAAGCAATAAGCTAGTTCAAGTCAATGATGGTCGTGGATACAGAATCATGAGGCTGACACATAGTAAGCCACTCCTTTTACCCGAAGTGCTTGCTCTATTAGTCGAAATGGGTAACGCATATGCAGATGCTTTAGAAGGGACAGATTCTGAAGGGACAGTTTTCAGAGTTACTTCTTTAACTCGAACGGAGGTGCAGCAAAAACAATTGATTAAAAGGAACAGAAATGCTACTCGTGGAATTTCCACACACAGTTATGGTGCGTCTTTCGATATAGCATTTATGGATAGACCTAATGAAAAAGGAAATTGTAATCTTCCTACTAGAGAGATACAGAAGCTCTTGCTGAAATTCCAAAAAGAAGGTCGCATCTACATCATCCCAGAGGGAGGATGTATGCATATCACCCTAGTTAGATAGGCTTGTTAGATAGGAAGCTAGTTAGCGAGAAACCTCTTCGTTCCGTACCCTTCCGTCTCAATAAAGTAAACTCCAGGAGAACACTCACCTAAGGTGATGTTAGATCCGTTACCGGACTCTAATATTCTTCCGGAAATATCTCTAAGGTTCCAAGCTACATCGAGAGGTAATCCGCTAATAGTAGTGTGTCCGTCTATGGCGGGATTTGGAATAATCATCCAATCTGACTGGTTATTGAAATCAGAAACTGATTCAGGTATGCAGTCAAAAAGCTGACGGTATTGATCCATCCAAACTAAACCACCGAATATAGCATCTCCGGCACAGTCACCGTGATCCAAGTTGCCACCATTAGATGTTGTTACATGCAGAGCACCATTTTCAGTCATCCATTCTGCCGCTATCAAGGCGTTTTCATAGAATACCTGCTCATCAGCCGTGCAGTAGTAAAGTTGCATGTATGTTTCCGGAACCCACTTGAAGACATCGTTATCTATCGCAGCGATTTGGAAAGGATGCTCGGGATCATTAAGTATGTTTTCAAGAATCCCGGGTTGTATTAAGTCAGCAATAACAGGGGTCATTGCAGCATTTATTTCAGTGCCACTAGATTCTCCATCAAACATTCCTGGTAGGATACTAGCATATGGTTCCTGAAAGATTTCACTTAAGTCTTCGTACAGGTTTCCGTAGAAACTATTCCATCCGATGATGTTGTAAGCTAGGTAAGCGGGGTTTGAATACGTAGGAGTTGTTCCGATCATAGGGAATTGAGTCCCCGAGATGTCGTATGGTCCGCTCATAGGGGCACATGCAGTTATAGTGTACTCGTCTGACCAGTTAGCTTCGATTTCTTGTGCCATTGCCATTGCTGCATGACCTCCTTGTGAGTATCCGGATATGAAGATCTGTTCGCTTGTATTAATCCCTATATCAATAGCCATTATTTCCAGTGCCTTCATCATGTAAATTCCTGCATCAGCTTCTGATTGTGCATGAACATATGGGTGCATTAACTCCGAAATACCTAGGCCAACATAATCGGGCATTAAAACAATATATCCAGGGGAGCTCATAAGATATCCAATAATTGCTTCAAAGGGTAAAAAAGATGGAGCGTCAGTTCTTTTAAAAACTGTGCCGTGCATATAGGTATGGACTGGAATGTTACATGCTTCGTATGGGAATTCGATAGGGATGAACATTGCGCCACTTACCTCAATATTCTCTCCCATATATGGCATATCGTATGTCACTTTGTAAGCATTGACCCCGTATTCTGCTGAGTAAACACTTGAAGGTACTCCGAAAGATGCGGCTAGATTAGCTAATTCTATAGCCGAGTAAGTTGCGAGTATCTCGTAGGTTTGGGCTTGAGTATTCGTGTTCAACAGAATAAATAGAGCAGTAGCAAAGGATAGTATAAGTTTTTTCATATTCGTGGTTATAAGTGTATTACCTCGTCATAGGCAGCAGCAGCGGCCTCCATAACTGCTTCGGAAAGCGTTGGGTGAGGGTGTACAGTTTTAATAAGTTCGTGTCCAGTTGTTTCAAGTTTACGCACAGCGACAAGTTCTGCAACCATCTCGGTTACGTTTGCACCTATCATGTGGCCTCCTAGAAGTTCGCCGTATTTAGCGTCAAATATTAGCTTCACGAATCCGTCTTTGTGTCCTGATGCGCTTGCTTTTCCCGAAGCAGAGAATGGGAATTTACCCACCTTGATTTCATATCCAGCTTCTTTTGCCGCTTCCTCAGTCATACCTACACTTGCGATTTCTGGAGAGCAGTAGGTGCATCCTGGAATGTTGCCGTAGTTCAGAGCTTCTGGATTTTTACCAGCGATCTTCTCAACGCAAATAATCCCCTCAGCTGATGCCACGTGAGCTAGAGCTTGGCCAGGAACACAATCCCCGATAGCGTAGTATCCTGGGATGTTAGTGCCGTAGAAATCGTCAACAATGATTTTACCATTATCGGTTACAATCCCTACTTCTTCTAAGCCGATGTTTTCGATGTTAGCAACCACGCCTACAGCACTGAGTACGATGTCGCATTCGATTTTCTCCTCACCCTTTTTCGACTTCAAAGTCACCACACATCCAGAACCAGATGTATCAACTAAAGTTACTTCTGATGAAGTTTTAATTCCTATGCCTTGCTTCTTAAGCGAACGCTCTAGTTGCTTTCCTATTTCTTTATCTTCAACTGGAACTATTCTATCCATGTATTCCACAATAGTGACATCTGTTCCCAGAGCGTTGTAGAAATAGGCGAACTCCACTCCGATAGCTCCGGAACCTACGACGACCATTTTCTTAGGCATAGACTTTAAGACTAAAGCGTCTCTATATCCGATAATCTTTTTCCCGTCCTGTGGTAGGTTAGGTAGAACTCTAGATCGAGCTCCTGTTGCTATAATGATATTATCAGCTTCTAGCACTTGGGTGGAACCCTCGTTCATAACTACCTCGACCTTTTTCCCAGGAATCACGCGTCCTGTTCCCATAATAACGTCAACCTTGTTTTTCTTTAAAAGGAATGTTACACCCTTAGACATGCCTTCGGCAATTCCACGGCTTCTACTTACTATCCCTCCGAAATCGGCTTTAGGTTCAGACACATTGATTCCGTACTCATCAGCATGCTTTATGTATTCGAAAACATTAGCACTTTTCAAGAGCGCTTTAGTAGGGATGCATCCCCAGTTAAGGCAAATCCCCCCAAGAGCTTCTTTTTCAATTACAGCAGTCTTTAATCCCAGCTGTGATGCTCTTATCGCAGTTACGTACCCTCCAGGTCCGCTACCTAAAACTATAACGTCGTATTTCATGTTGCGAAGTTAAAGCTAGAAGGGGGATTATCGTGGCTTTGTGTTGGCTACATTTGCAGTACTAAATGAAGAATATGCGTAATATCGTATTGTTTGGCCCTCCGGGCGCAGGAAAAGGAACACAGAGCGAGTTTCTAGTGAACCATTATGGACTGGTGCATCTAAGTACGGGTGATGTCTTTAGATTTAATATTAAAGGCGGAACTGAGCTTGGAAAATTAGCGCAATCTTATATGGATCAAGGTAAACTGGTTCCTGATGAAGTAACTATTTCAATGCTCAAAGCTGAGGTAGAGAAGCGTCCAGAGGCGGCAGGTTTTATTTTCGATGGGTTTCCTCGAACCACTGCTCAAGCTGATGCTTTAGATGTGTTTTTAAACGAAAGAGGTGACTCTATTGAAGCAATGTTATCTCTAGAGGTGCCTGAAGAAGAGCTTAAAACTAGACTGCTGGGTCGTGCTGCCACTAGTGGAAGAGCCGATGATGCTAATATTGAGGTGGTCCAAAACAGGATCAAGGTGTATAAGGCAGAGACAGCTCCAGTTGCTGAGTTTTATAAGGCAGCAGGAAAGTTCAAAGCTGTTGACGGTCTAGGCTCTATAGATGAAATAACTCAGAGATTAGTTTTTGCAATAGAATCTTAAAATGGCTAGCCAAAACTTTGTCGATTACATTAAGATCTGTTGCCGCTCAGGTGCAGGTGGTGCAGGTTCCATGCACATGCTCAGAGATAAGATAACTGCAAAAGGTGGACCCGACGGCGGTGATGGAGGTCGTGGAGGTCACATTATAGCTAGAGGAACATCTAATAAGTGGACTCTACTTCACTTGAAATATAAAAGGCACATCATAGCAGGCCACGGTGGAGCAGGTAGCGGAAGTCATAGGCACGGAGCTGACGGAAAAGACATGATTATTGAGGTGCCTCTAGGTACATTAGTTAAAGACCCAGATACATTGGAGTTGCTTCACGAGATTACAACGGAAGGAGAAGAAATAATCATCTCTAATGGCGGTAGAGGAGGTAAGGGAAACGACCATTTTAAGTCTTCCACTAATCAAAGCCCTATGTATGCTCAGCCAGGGGAGGATGGTTTAGAAGAGTGGAAGGTCCTTGAGTTGAAATTGCTTGCTGATGTAGGTTTAGTGGGTTTCCCTAATGCGGGAAAGTCTACTTTGCTTTCAGTTGTGAGTGCCGCAAAACCAGAGATAGCTAATTATCCATTTACTACCCTAAGGCCTAATCTAGGTATGGTGGCGTATAGAGACGACAGGTCGTTCGTAATGGCTGATATTCCTGGAATTATTGAAGGAGCAGCAGAGGGTAAAGGACTAGGGTTAAGATTCTTGAGGCATATTGAGAGAAATCCTGTTTTATTATTCCTAGTGCCTGCAGATGCAGATGATATTATTGGAGAATACAGAACTTTGTTAGGTGAGTTGGAGAAATTTAATCCCGAGCTGCTCGACAAGCAAAGGATACTAACTATCAGTAAGTCTGATTTGTTAGACGAGGAGCTAGAAGATGAGATGAGGGCAGAACTTAAAAAAGAGGCGCCAAATTTGACTCCTCTTTTCTTTAGCTCTGTTGCTATGAAGAATATAACGGTTCTTAAAGACCAAATCATGAAAGCCATAGAAGACGCTAACCCAGATACTGGATTGTCGAAAGGGCCCTTTGCCCCACTTCCACCTCCAATTAACTAGGTTTAAAGTTTTGGTTTCAGAGTATCTATATATAAATCCAGAAGTCTCACGTGCTCTCTCTGAGGGAAAACCTGTTGTAGCTCTTGAGTCGACGATTATTTCTCACGGCATGCCCTTTCCAGAAAACTTGGAAACGACTAAGGAGCTTTGCGATATAATTAGAAATCGAGGATGTGTCCCCGCAATTGTAGCTGTTGCCGATGGGAAACTCCACGTGGGGATTGATGACTCATTACTTCATAGGCTGGCTACAGAAAAAGACGTACTTAAAGTAAGTAGGCGAGATATGCCTTCGGCACTTGCTGCGAAGTCCATTGGTGCAACTACGGTAAGTGGGACATTGATCGCAGCTCATCTAGCTGGGGTGAAAGTATTCGTGACTGGCGGGATAGGCGGTGTTCATCGTGGAGCAGAACTTTCATTCGATGTGAGTGCAGATTTAGAGGAATTAGCGGTGAGTGATGTAGTAGTTGTGAGTGCTGGTATTAAGTCCATCCTGGACTTACCTAAGACGATAGAAGTTCTTGAGACTAAGGGTGTGCCCGTGATAGGGTACGGTACGGATGAATTGCCCGCTTTTTACACTCGAACTAGTGGGATTAAATTAGTGGCGAGAGCTGACACTCCAAAAGAAGTAGCGCGGGTGATGAAGGCAAAATGGTCTCTCGAATTGAAAGGATCTATACTAGTTGCGAATCCCATCCCCAAAGAGTTTGAGGCTGACTCCGTGATGATAAATGAAGCCATTAATAACGCCATCGTTATGGCTGCTGCTCAAGGTGTTGAGGGTAAGGAAATAACTCCTTTTGTTCTAAAACACATAGCTAACGCTACTAGCGGAAAAAGCCTAGCAGCTAACGTAGCACTTGTGAAAAATAATGCTAGACTAGGTGCAGAAATCGCAACTGCTTTTTCGGATATGAACTGAGGTTTATTAAGGTAAAAAAATGCCCCTTTAAATTCGTATCTTCGCGCCGTGTCAGAAGTAGATTTCAGGAAGATATTACTAGCGGATTACCGAATGGCTTGCGTAAGCAGGGAGGTTTCCTTGTTGGGTAGAAAGGAGGTGCTGACAGGTAAAGCAAAGTTCGGAATTTTCGGTGATGGTAAGGAGTTGTGCCAGCTGGCATTAGCCAAAGTTGTGCGTCCAGGAGATTGGAGGAGTGGTTATTATAGAGACCAAACCTTCATGATGGCATTAGGTCTACTGAATGTTCAGCAGTACTTCGCAGCACTGTATGCCCATACCGATATCGCTCACGAACCATCTTCGGGAGGCCGTCAAATGGGTGGTCACTTTGCTACAAGGATATTAGATGAGGACGGCGACTGGCTCAATGCTATGCAGAACGTTAATAGTTCTGCTGATGTTAGCCCCACCGCATCACAGATGCCTAGACTTCTGGGACTTGCCCAGGCGAGTAAGGTTTATAAAGCTCAGCCAGAACTAGCTGAGATTTCAAAGAAATTCACTAACGGAGGGAACGAAATCGCGATAGGCACTATAGGTGACGCTAGTACTTCGGAAGGGATGTTCTGGGAAACATTGAATGCAGCGTGCGTATTAGAGGTGCCGATGTTAATGTCGGTTTGGGATGACGGATACGGAATCTCCGTCCCTAAAAAATTCCAAACAGTCAAGTCAAGCATTTCAGAAGCATTAAGGGGATTTCAGAAAACGGAATCTACTAACGGATTAGTTATCTATAGAGTAAAAGGCTGGGATTACCCGGCTTTAGTAGCTACTTATGAAGAGGCGGAGAAAGTTTGTAGAGAGCAACACGTGCCAGTACTTGTTCACGTTGATGAAGTCACCCAGCCCCAAGGCCACTCAACTTCAGGATCTCACGAAAGGTATAAGTCTAAAGAAAGAATGGAGTGGGCTGCGGAGTACGACTGCCTTGTCCAAATGACAAAACTTCTCCTTCTAGAAGGAGCCGCAACACAGGACGAACTCGATGCAATCCGAAAAGAAGCAAAGAAGGAAGTCCGCGTTAAGCAGAAAGCAGCTTGGTCTGAGTTCAGAAAAGGCATAGACTCAGATGTTTCTGCAGCTGCAGCACTGATCAAAGATGTCGAGGGAGAAAACTCACCCAACGCTATCAAGCTCGAGAAAGCGATGGACCCAGGTAGGGCAGAGGTGATGACAGCAGTTAGGCATGCCCTAATGAATTCGAGAGCTGATAAAACAGCAGCGTTTGTCGCTCTTAAGCAGTGGTTAGATAGTTCTTTCTCGAAAAACGAAAACAGATACAGCTCTCATCTCGTGTCGCATGGTTCTGATAGCGCATTGAAAGTGCCTGAAGTTCTGATTTCTTACAATGAAGATTCGGACCTAGTAGACGGTAGGCTCATCCTTCAAGCTAACTTTGAATATATCTTCAATAAATATCCCCAGGTTCTCACATTCGGGGAGGATGTAGGAGGCATTGGAGGTGTGAATCAGGTTATGGAAGGGATGCAGGATAAATTCGGAGAAACACGTGTTAGCGATACAGGTATTAGAGAGTGCACTATCATAGGTTCTGGGATTGGAATGGCTTTGCGCGGCCTGAGGCCCATAGCTGAGATTCAGTATCTAGACTATCTTTATTATGCGTTGCAATTACTTAGAGATGATCTAGCCTCATTGCGCTATCGCACTTCTGGAGGCCAAAAATCACCACTCATAGTCCGCACCCGTGGTCACAGACTGGAAGGGGTTTGGCACAGCGGATCCCCAATGGGAGCAATCATACACAGTATTAGAGGCATGCACGTTTGCGTTCCTAGAAATATGACGCAAGCCGCCGGGATGTATAACACTTTACTGCAGGCCGAAGAACCGGCTCTCGTAATTGAGTGTCTGAACGGATATCGCAAAAAGGAAAAGATGCCATCAAATGTGGGTGAGTTTACTGTCCCATTAGGTATCGCAGAGATTACCCGCGAGGGGTCAGATTTAACCATTCTCAGCTACGGTTCTACTTTTAATTTATGTTCTGATGCTGCTAAAAGGTTGTCTGAGTTAGGAATAGAAGTGGAGCTTGTCGATGCTAGAACTCTTTTGCCTTTTGATATTAATAACACCACATCTGAATCTGTTTCACGAACTAACAGACTTCTAGTTGTCGATGAAGATGTACCTGGGGGAGCTTCGGCATACCTTCTTAATGATGTTATGAATAGACAAGGAGCGTGGAAGCACCTAGATAGTCAGCCATTAACACTGACTGCTAAACCACATCTTCCAGCATATGGTTCAGATGGAGATTATTTCTCTAAACCTTCAGTTGACGACATCGTGGAAGCAGCTTACAGCTACATGAGCGAGAGTGATCCTTCTAAGTTCCCATCACTATAATAGTAAGTACTCGCTATGCAAAAGCAGGAATTCAACCTCTCAACAGAATACATTGATCTTCTTCAATTGTTAAAAGCCGCAGGAATTGCTATGTCAGGTGGAGAGGCGAAGATGTTCGTTGCCGACGGTTGCGTTACTGTAAACGGTGAGCCAGAGTCAAGAAAAAGGAGAAAGCTAAGACACGGAGATATTGTCAATTTTGATGATCAGATTGAGATCACGTTGATAAATTCTACTTTATAGAATAAGAGTTAACCACAAATTTCTCATCTTAGGAGTCCGAAAAATCATCCTATGAGGAATATTACCCTTTTACTTTCTTTTCTTTTTACTGTTTCTTCTTTTTCAGCCCAAATCACTTTGCGTGGCAGAGTCATCGACGGTGAGATAGGAGAGCCCATGTTTTCAGCCAGTGTGATTTCACTAGAGACGGGTCAGGGAGTAACAACCGATTTCGACGGACTCTTCAGACTTAATGTAGCTTCTTTACCAGCAAAGCTTCAAATCTCGTTTATGGGGTACACATCGCAAATGATCACTGTAACCGATGCGTCAGCAAAACTCGAGATAAAGCTCTCAGCTAACCAAATCCTTATCGCTGAAGCGGAGGTTGTAGGTGAAAGAATTTCTGACAAACAAAAGCAAGCCCCTCTTACCGTAGAAACCATGGATCTCCTCTCCATCAAAGAAGCTCCATCTGGAAATTTCTATGAAGGTTTAGGCAACCTAAAAGGCGTGGACATTACTTCCGCATCATTAGGATTTAAGATCATTAACACTCGTGGCTTCAACTCCACGTCTCCGGTAAGATCACTCCAGCTTATAGATGGTGTTGACAACCAAAGCCCCGGTTTGAACTTTTCACTAGGAAATTTCCTTGGTGCTCCAGACTTAGACGTGAAGAAGGTTGAGATAATTGCCGGAGCTAGTTCAGCATTCTACGGGCCAGGCGCTTTCAATGGCGTTATCAATATGGAAACAAAGGATCCTTTTGTATTCCATGGTCTAAGTGTTTCTACAAAATTAGGAGAAGCAACTAAAAAGGGCGAGCGCCCTCTTTTTGAAGCAAGTTTTAGATGGGCTGACGTATTAAAAAACGAGTCGGGGGATCCTGTTTTTGCTTACAAGTTTAATTTTTTTAGATTCGAAGCATATGACTGGGAAGCAACGAACTATAGCCCAGTCGATGGCTCAGCGGTTTCAGAGTTAAACCCCGGTCGATTCGATGCGGTAAATATTTATGGAGACGAATATAATCCTCGTTTTGATTATTCACCACCTCCTGGTAACGCATACAGAGGTTTAGGAACCATATACCGGACAGGGTATAAAGAGATAGATTTGGTAGATTATAATACAAACAATATGAAAGTGAGTGTCAGCGGTCATTGGCGTTTGCAACCCGAGAAAACATACGAGAGTCCAGAGTTGATTTATGGGTTTAATATGGGCAAAGGGACTACAGTGTACCAAGGTGATAATAGATTTAGCTTAAGAAATATCGAATTCTACCAACATCGATTAGAGTTAAGGAAGAAAAACAAATGGTTCATAAGAGCATATAGGACGAATGAAGATGCGGGAGATTCATATGACCCTTATGCGACGGCGCTCAAACTGCAAGATTCAACAAGGAACCACTATGATTGGGCGAGAGTATATGAAGAGTATTGGATAGATTCTATAGCGCCATTTATTTCAGAGACCTATCCTGCTTTAGAATTTTTGGGTTTAGATAGCGTCTTCGCAGCTGATGGCACATTTCTCTATTTATTACCCACTGCGGGCATTCCTCAAGGAGCAGAAGAACTGTGGTTTGATGAAAATCAGGATAATCTCACATATTGGCATAGTCAAGTTGAGCAGTGGACAAACGACGGATATGCAAATTTACAAGCCATTGCTATTGATCCCGTAGGTCATCTAGTCCCAGGTACAGAAGATTTTAACACCCTGTTTAACCAATTAATTACGAGTAAAAATAACGAAGGTGAGGGTGGAACTCGATTCCATGATTTATCTTCTTTAGTGCATGTTCATGGAGAATACATATTTGAGCCGTGGTTTCTTGAAGAAATTAGGGTGGGCGCAAATTTTAGGCAATACAATCCTGTTAGTGAGGGAACTATCTTTAGTGATACTTCTGGTGTTGTTATTACCAATTCTGAGGTTGGAGCATATATGGGCATCAAAAAGCGTTTTTTTGAAGACGCAATGATCGTCACAGGTACAGTGAGAATTGATAAAAACCAGAATTTCCCGCTTATGGTTTCTCCCGCAATATCATTGGTTTGGTCTCCCAATGCGAAAGATTTTGCAAGGCTTTCATTTAGTTCCGCACTCAGAAACCCTACGCTTGCAGATCAATACCTTTTCTTAGATGTCGGGCCTGCTACATTGGTAGGTAATTTAAATGGAGTTCAGGATTTAGTCACTGTCCAGAGTTTTAATGACTACAGAGCTGCACCCCCACCTTTAGGTTCTATAGGAATGGATAGAGATTTACTGGAGTATTTTGATATTGAAGCTATCCGCCCTGAGCAAGTGAAAACTGTTGAAGCGGGTTATAGAACTACAATTGGAGAGAAGCTTTATATAGATGCTGGATTTTACTTCAGTACATACACAGATTTCATTGGGTATAACATCGGTCTTGATATTCTTTATCCTGATACCTCTCGTTTTGCGCCGTTGCAAGGACTTGATGTATACCGTTATGCAGCGAATTCTATTAATGAAGTTAAAACACAAGGAGCTTCAATTGGTCTTCAATATTATTTAAACGATAAATTTTCGCTTACGGGAAATCACAGTTGGAATAAGTTGGTTAAAACAAATGAGGATGACCCAATTATTCCGGCCTTTAATACGCCAGAGCATAAGTTTAATCTAGGCATTAATGCCCGTGGACTTGATGCAGGAGATAAAAACCGATGGGGCTTCGGAGTAAATTACCGTTGGGTACAGCAATTTGTATTTGAGGGTTCCCCACAATTTACAGGTGGTATCCCTCAATATGATCTTGTTGATGCACAGATCAATCTTCACATAGATGAAATAAATACAACCATTAAGGTAGGCGGCTCTAACCTTTTGTCCAATCAGCATATTGAGACGTATGGTGGCCCTC